>JACCDS011847460.1_pt1 | contig 10408 bp, 10 predicted proteins | sample 7446441 | NCBI WGS metagenome assembly JACCDS01 (sample SAMN15323445, study PRJNA562643) | freshwater metagenome | isolation source: river surface water | place: USA:Blue River Watershed | collected 2017-08-17 | reverse complement strand
TCGCCATGCGCGTGATGCACGACAACGGCTCCGGTGTAAAGAAGGTGCAGATCGACTCCCCGCAGGAAAAACACGCCAACATCAAGCAGACGCTGTTCTGGGCCGACCACCCGCAGCACAAGCGTGCGCTGCTGGACCACTGGCTGCGCGATGCCTCGATCGACCAGGCCATCGTGTTCGCCTCCACCCAGGTGGAGTGCGACGGCCTGGCCAACGACCTGCAGCAGGAAGGCTTCTCCGCCGTCGCCCTGCACGGCGCCCTGAGCCAGGGCCTGCGCAATCGCCGCCTGATGGCGCTGCGCAATGGCCAGGTGCAGATCCTGGTGGCCACCGACGTCGCCGCCCGCGGCATCGACGTGCCCACCATCACCCACGTCTTCAACTTCGGCCTGCCGATGAAGGCCGAGGACTACACGCACCGCATCGGCCGCACCGGCCGCGCCGGTCGCGATGGCCTGGCCATCACCTTTGCCGAGTTCCGCGACCGTCGCAAGATCTTCGACATCGAGGCCTACAGCAAGCAGCCGATCAAGGCCGAAGTGATCCCCGGCATGGAGCCCAAGCAGCGCATGCCCGAGTCGCGCCCCGGCTCCAACTTCGGCGGCCGCAACAGCCGTGGCGGCAATGACAACTTCTCGCGCGACCGCAAGTTCGGTGGCGGCGGGGCTCCCCGTGGTGGCTTCGGCGGCGGCAACAGCCGTGGTGGCGACTTCGGTGCCCCCCGTGGTGATTTCGGCGCCCCGCGCGCTGGTTTTGGCGACCGCGACGCCCGCGGTCCTCACCAGTCCCGTGACGGCGGCTATCAGAACCGTGGCCATGACGGCGCCCCTGAAGGCCACAGCTACGAGCGTAAAGGGGGCTTCAATGACCGCTTCGCCGGCGACGGCCGCCGTGAAGGCGGCGCACCGCGCGGTGATTTTGCAGCGCGCAAGCCGGCTTTTGGCAAGCCTTCGTTCGCCAAGCCCGGCGCTGGAACTGGCAAGGTCTTCGTGCCGCGTGATGCTGCCAAGCGCTCACCGCGCCCGGCCCGCTGATTTTCCAGCGGCCTGATCCCAAGCCCGCCCGCAGCAATGCCGGCGGGTTTTTTCTTGCCTATTCGAGGCGCAGGCTGTCGTCGCTGACCACCAGGCGTTTGCCGGGTGGCGGCGTGAGCCAGGCGCGTGCCGGCTCGGGGGCCAGACCGTAGGTGAAGCTGATGGGGCCGCCCGCCGTGCCGCCGTAGCCGCGGGCATCTCCCAGGGCGGTGAAAGGCAGCTGCGCTTGCGTGCCGTCACTGCAACGCAAGGTGACTGTGCCGTTGCTGGTGGCGGTGTAACGCAGCGTCCCCATGCAGCTGAGCGCGGGCTCGGCTGCCGCTTGCAGTTCCAGCGTGCCGCTGCGGTCGGTGTAGAGCAGGGCCTGGCCCGTCAGCAGGCGGTCGCCGATCACGGCCATCGCCGGGGTCGAGGAGGCCAGTGCGCGCATGGTGGCGTCATTGAGCGCGGCACAGCCGCCCAGCCCAAAAGCCCCTGCCAGCAGCAGGACCGAGCGTGTGTGTGAAATGGAGTCCATGGTGCGGCCATCATAGAATACCGCCCAACGGGCACAAGACCCGATCAGCGATCCGAAAGGAAAGACGTCGTATGGACAATGAAACCACCATGCCGGGCTTGCTCACTCTGCCCGCAGAGTTGGACGCGCGGGCTCGTCAGGAGCGCGTGCGCCCGCTGTACAGGCTGATCTTTGTGCTGGCCGTTCTGGCGCTGGCCGTGCTCTTTTGCCTGGCCTGACCTGCACGTTCAGAAAATCGGGTGACCCTGGCTTTCGACCTCGGACCGCCCCGCTCAAACGCTGAGGCCAGGCTTCAATTCAGCAAGTCGTGCAGGGTGCGGGCGATCACCCGGGTGGCGCGCTGCAGGTCGTCCAGATCGATGTGCTCGTCGGCGCGCTTGGCATTGCTCTCGCGCACGGTGCGCGGTCCCGCTCCGTAGATGACACCCGGTATGCCCCGTTCTCCATACAAACGCACATCGGTGTAGAGCGGCGTTCCCACGGCGGGCACCGGCTCGCCGAACACCGCCTGGGCGTGACGCTGCAGGGCGGCGACCAGAGGCCGGTTGCCGGGCAGGGGCTTGAGCGCCTGGGCCAGCAGCATGCGGCGCACCTCGACCTGCAGGGCCCTGCCGCCGCGCGGCGGCACGAAACTGCGCGCCGCTTCGGCGATGGTCTGGCGCAGGCTGGCCTCGACCTCGGCCGGGTTCTCCTCGGGGATCATGCGGCGGTCAAGCTTGAAGACGACCTTGCCGGGCACGACGTTGGTGTTGGTGCCGCCCTGGATCAGGCCCACGTTCAGATAGGGGTGGGTGATGCCCTCGACGCCCGAGCGTACTTGCAGGTAATCGGCATTGAGCCGGTAGAGCGCGCCCAGGATGTGCACCGCACCCTGCAGCGCGTCGATGCCGCTGTCGGGGATGGCGGCGTGCGCCATATCGCCCTGCACCGTCACCTCCAGTTGCAGGCAGCCGTTGTGGGCCGTGACCACCTGGTAGCTGAAGCCGGCCGCGATCATGAGGTCGGGTTTCGTGAGGCCATGCTTGAGCAGCCAGCCCGGGCCGAGTTCACCGCCGAATTCCTCGTCATAGGTGAAGTGCAGTTCGATGCAGCCGCGCATGGGCCGGGCCACGGCTTCCAGCGCCTTGACGGCGTGGGTGTAGGTGGCGAAGTCGCATTTGCTGACGGCGGTGGCGCGGCCGTACATCTTGCCGTCGACGATCTCGCCGCCATAAGGGTCGTGGGTCCAGCCTTCGCCGGGCGGCACCACATCGCCGTGGGCATTGAGGGCGATGGTCGGGCCGTCCGGTCCGTAACGTCGACGCACGATCAGGTTGGTGAGGGTTTCCAGCCCCGCCGCCTGCACTTCGGCAGCGGGCACGGGATGCATTTCCACTTCCCAACCCCAGGCGCGCATCAGTTTGGCGGTGCGCTCGGCGTGCGGGGCGTTGTTGCCCGGCGGTGTGTCGGTGGGCACCCGCACCAGCTGCTGCAGGAAGCTCGTCTCTTCGGCGAAATGGTCGGCCACCCACTGGTCCAGGGCGGCATGCGGTGTCGTGCTCATCTTCAATCTCGGGTTGGGCTGGCGATTTGTTGCAGAAGGTGCTGGAAGGCGCGCACGGCCAGCTCCATGTCGTCGCTGGTGCTGGATTCGAGCGGGTTGTGGCTGATGCCATGGTTCTCGCCACGCACGAAGAGCATGGCCTGGGGCATGACTTCGTGCAGCTTCATGGCGTCGTGGCCGGCCCCGCTGGGCAGCTTGAACACCGGCAGGCCCAGGGCGGCGACGGCCTGTTCCCATCGCGCCTGCCAGGCGGGGGCGCTGGGCGCGGCGCTGGCGCGCAGGGTCTCTTCCAGCGTGTATTGCACGCCACGGCGCTCGCAGATCTGGGCCAGGCCGGTCTGCACATCGGCCAGCAGCGCGTCGCGCAGCGCGTTATCGGGCGCGCGCAGGTCCAGGCTGAAACGGCAGCGGCCGGGGATGACGTTGATGGACCCGCTGGGCACCTCGAGCATGCCCACGGTGCCCACGCTGCCTTCGTGCCGGCGCGCGGCCTGCTCCACATGCAGGATGAGCTCGGCCACGGCGGCTGCGGCATCGGCGCGCATCGGCATGGGCGTGGTGCCGGCATGGCTGGCCGTGCCGCGCACCTCGCCCAGCAGGCGCACGCTGCCGTTGATGGAGGTGACCACCCCCAGGGGCAGGTGCTGCTGGCAGAGCACGGGGCCCTGCTCGATGTGCACCTCGACGAAGCCCAGATACTGGGCCGGGTCGCGCCTCAGGGCGTGGACGGCCTCCAGCGTGGCGGGCAGGCCTGCGGCCTGCATGGCCGCGCGCATGGGAACGCCGTCGGCGTCGATCTGGTCCAGCCAGGCCGGGTTGAAGTCGCCGCGCAGCGCGCTCGAGCCGAGGAAGGTGGCCTTGTAGCGTTGGCCTTCTTCCTCCGCGAAACCCACGATCTCCAGGGCACAGGGCAGGCGCTGGCCGCGTTGATGCAGCTCGCGCACGCAGGCCAGGGGCACGTAGATACCCAGACGGCCGTCGTACTTGCCGCCGTTGCGCACCGTGTCGTAGTGGCTGCCCGTGAGCAGGGCACGCACGCCGGGTGTGCTGGCCTCAAAACGGCCGACCACATTACCCACGGCGTCGATCACCACGCTGTCACAGCCCACCTCGCGCATGGTCTGCGCGATGGCGGCGGCGCAGGCGCGGTGGGCCTCGCTGAGGTAGGTCACGGTCAGTTCGCCGCGTTCGGCGTAGTCGGGTTCGCTGTGCACGGCCAGGGCTTCCTGCCAGTCCCAGACGAGGTCGCCGAGTTCGGGCTGTACGCCGAACTTGTCGTTGAGGCGGATCTCGGCGATGCGGTGGATGTTGCGCAGGCACTCGGCCAGTTCAGCCTCGGGATGGCTCAGCAGGCGGCGCTCGAAGGTCGCGATGATCTGCCGCTTGTTCAGGCCGCGGCCGCGCGGGCCGCGCACGGCCAGGATGAAGGGCCAGCCGTAGCGGCTGTTGTAGTCGGCATTGAGCTGCTGGATGTGCGCGAACTCCTCGGGCGTGCATTCCGTCAGGCCGGCCTTGTTTTGTTCGTTGGAGGATTCGGCCGTGAGGGTCCGGGCCACCATGGCCTTGCCAGCCAGCTCGGGGTGGGCGCGCACCAGGGTGATCTGCGCCGCGCGATCGGCCAGGTCCAGCACGCGCGTGCAGGCCTGCTTGAGCGCGGCAAGACTCACGAAGGGCCGCTGCCTCAGGGCCTGCTGCGCGATCCATGGCGTGTGCTCGTAGAGGCCGTCGAGCATCTGCTCCGCCTCGGACAGCGCAGCGGTGTTGAGTTGTTCCAGCGTGATGGGCATGGTGGTTTTCAGAGGGCCGGGCAGGGGTGGGTGGCGCGCCAGTGGCGGGCAATGTCCAGACGGCGCGCCACCCAGACCTGCGGGTGGCCCTGGACGTGGTCCAGGAAGCGCTGCAGCGCCGTGATGCGGCCGGGTCGGCCCAGCAGGCGGCAGTGCATGCCGATGCTCATCATCTTGGGGCGGTCCAGACCGGCCGGGTCGCCCTCGGCATAGAGCGCGTCGAAGCTGTCCTTGAGGTAGGCGTAGAAGGGCTCGGCGTGGGAAAAGCCCTGGGGCAGCGAGAAACGCATGTCGTTGCAATCGAGCGTGTAGGGCACGATGAGCTGCTGCGTGTCGCTGCCGTCGCTCTTGCGCACCTTCATCCAGAAGGGCAGATCGTCGCCGTAGTAGTCGCTGTCGTATTCGAAGCCGCCGTCGTCCGCCACCAGGCGGCGCGTGTTGGGGCTGTCGCGGCCGGTGTACCAGCCGCGTGGGCGTTGACCCATGAGTTGTTCCATGATGGCCATGGCTTCGGCCATGTGGGCGCGTTCGATCTGCTCGTCCAGGTTCTGATAGTGGATCCACTTGAGACCGTGGCAGGCAATCTCGTGGCCCAGCTCGGTGAAGGCGGCGCAGACCTCGGGGTGGCGCTGCAGGGCGGTGGCCACGCCGAAGACGGTGAGCGGCAGGCCGCGCTGTTCGAACTCGCGCAGGATGCGCCAGACGCCCTGGCGCGAGCCGTATTCGTAGATGCCCTCCATGCTGATGTGCCGGGCCGCAAAGGCGGCCGGGTTGAACATCTCGGAGAGGAAGGTCTCGGAGGCGGCGTCACCGTGCAGCACGCTGTTCTCGCCGCCCTCTTCGTAATTGAGGACGAACTGCACGGCGATGCGCGCGCCGCCGGGCCAGCGGGCATGCGGGGGCGTACGGCCGTAGCCGACCAGGTCACGCGGGTAGGGGGCCGTGCTGTCGTAGATCATGGAGGCATGTCCATTTCAGGCCAGGGCCAGCGCGATGTCGCTGGTCGGCGGTTTGCGGTCGAAGGTGAGGTTGGCCATGACGTTGTTGAGGTGTTCGTCCATCAGTCGCACGGCCAGGGTCTCGTCCTTGGCGGCCACGGCCTTGACGATCTCGACATGTTCGTCGTTCGAATGTTCGGCCGCGCTCTTGGACTGGTAGACCAGGGTGATGAGGGCGCAGCGCGAGATCAGTTCTTCCAGCAGTTCGGCCAGCACCCGGTTGTTCATGAGCTCGGCCATGCGCACGTGAAAGTCACCCAGCAGCTCGTTGCGACCGGGCACGTCGTTGCTGGCCACGGCCTTTTTTTCCTCGGCCACGTGGGCCCGCAGAGCCTTGATCTTGGCCGGGGTGGCCAGTCTTACGAAGCTGCGCACCATTTCGAGCTCCAGCATGCGCCGCACTTCGAAGACCTGCTGGGCTTCCTCCACCGAAGGGGTGGCCACGAAGGCGCCGCGCGAGGGCTCCAGCCGGATCAGGCGGTTCTGCGCCAGCTGGAAGAGGGCCTGGCGCACCAGGGTGCGCGAGACGCCGAAGTGGTCGCCCAGTTTCTGTTCAGCCAGTTTGGTGCCCGGGTGCAGGCGATGCTCCACGATGGCGCGTGTGAGCGCCTCGACGATGTGACGTGTGCTGGACGATTCCATGGAGAAATGATATCGCCAAACGGAAAAACTGTATACACTTTCGGTGGACTGCTTCGGTTTTTCAAAAGGACGATCACCATGGGCCTCAGCACCCACGTACTCGACACCATGCACGGCTGCCCCGCCGCCGGGATGCAGGTGGCGCTCTACACCATGCAGGGTGGGCGCGCCGAACTGGTGCGTCGTTTCACGCTCGACGCCAATGGGCGCAACCCCGAGGGCCAGCTCTACGACAGCGCCAGCCTCAAGACGGGCACTTACCGCCTGAGCTTCGATGTGAAGGACTACTTCCAGTCGCGTGGTGTGGGGCTGCCCGAGCCGGCCTTCCTGGACCAGGTGTCCATCGACTTCGGCGTGGCCGACGCCACGCAGCATTACCACGTGCCGCTGCTGGTGAGTCCCTGGAGTTATTCGACCTACCGTGGCAGTTGAAGCCTCCCTATACTGACATCCCCCGGTCGCAGCGGCGCAGGCGGACCTCCAGCAGGCACCGCCAGGGCGCGACCCCAGGGGCTCACAGCGCCCGCAGTGGTGAGCCTGGTTCTTGCATGGAAAGCGTGAAACACGCCTTGTCCTTCCTATCGAGTCGCCATGGAAACCTATCTGCTTGACTGGGCCAATCTTCTGCTGCGCTGGCTGCACGTGATCGTCGCCATCGCCTGGATCGGTTCCTCTTTCTATTTCGTCTTTCTCGACAGCAGCCTGACGCCACCGGAGAGCGAGAAGCTGCGCGGTGAAGGCGCCACCGGTGAACTCTGGGCCGTGCACGGCGGCGGCTTTTATCACCCGGTCAAGTACGCGGTGTCGCCGCCCGTGCTGCCGCCGCATCTGCACTGGTTCTACTGGGAGAGTTACAGCACCTGGCTCAGCGGTTTTGCGCTCTTCCTGGTGTCCTATCTCTGGAGCCCCAGCGTCTATCTGATCGACCCCCGGGTGATGGACTGGGCGCCGGCCGCCGCCATCAGCGCGGCGCTGGCCTTCCTCGTCGTGTTCTGGGTGCTCTACGACCTGGCCTGCCGTTTCCTGGGCGAGGGCGAGAAGGGCGATGCCAAGGTCGGTGCGGCCGTGCTGGTGCTGGTGGTCCTGGCCTCTTGGCTGGCCTGCCAGCTCTTCGCCGGCCGCGCGGCCTTCCTGCTGGTGGGGGCCATGCTGGCCACGACCATGAGCGCCAACGTGGCCATGTGCATCATCCCGGGTCAGCGCAAGGTGGTGGCCGCGCTCAAGGCCGGCCAGCCCGTGGACCCCATCCACGGCCTGCGCGGCAAGCAGCGCAGCGTGCACAACACCTATTTCACGCTGCCGGTGCTGTTTGCCATGCTGAGCAATCACTACAGCTTCGCCCATGCGTCTGCGTACAACTGGGTGTTTCTCATCCTCATCATGGCCGCGGGCGCTGCCATCCGCCAGTTCTACGTGCTGCGCCATGGCTACAGGCTGGGCCGCAATGCGCACCCCTGGCCCTATGCGGCTGTGGGCGTGGCCGTGCTGCTGGGGCTGATCGTCTGGCTGCGGCCGGCTGTCCCGGTGTCTGCCGCCGCGCTTCAGACCGCGAACCTGGCCCAGGTACAAGCCATCACCGCGGAACGCTGCATCATGTGCCACGGGCCGGCCTTGCAGTCCAAGGGGGTGCGACTGGATGCGCCCGAGGAACTCCAGAAACATGCGCTGCAGATCTACCAGCAGGTCGTCGTGAGCCGGGTCATGCCCATGAACAATGCGACGGGGATGACCGAAGCCGAGCGCGTGGTTTTTGCGCAGTGGTTTCAGCCTGGGGGCAAGAGGGACTGATTTTCTTTGTTTTATGCCTTGGCAGGCGTGGCATGGTCGGGTGCATCACCCGACACCAAACCCAGCCGCCGGAGCGAGACCTGACAACGTGCCTCAACTGTCTCGGCGACAATCCCCCTGTCCAAAACACAGAACACGAAATCCCCGCCATGGCCGTCCAGTGGTTCCCAGGTCATATGCACCTGACCAAGAAGACCATCGAGGAGCGCATCAAGCACATTGATGTGGTCATCGAGATGGTCGACGCGCGCCTGCCGGGTTCCAGCGCCAATCCCATGCTGGCCTCGCTGACCAGCAGACGGCCCAGCCTCAAGGTTCTCAATAAGCAGGACCTGGCCGACCCGGCGCGCACCGCGCTCTGGCTGGCGCATTACAACGGCCGCGATGGCACACGGGCCATCGCCCTGGACACCACTGACGGCCAGGCCGCCAAGCGCCTGATCGCGCCCTGCCGCGAACTGGCCCCCACGCGCGGCGAGAGCCTGGCGCGGCCGCTGCGCGTGATGATCTGTGGCATCCCCAATGTGGGCAAGTCCACGCTGATCAACCGCCTGGTCGGCAAGAGCGCGGCCAAGGCCGCCGACGAGGCCGGTGTCACGCGCAACGAGCAACGCCTCGTGCTGGAAGACGGTTTCTATCTCTACGACACCCCGGGCATGCTGTGGCCGCGCATCATCGTGGCGCAAAGCGGCTACAACCTGGCCGCCAGCGGCGCCGTGGGGCGCAATGCCTTTGACGACCAGGAGGTGGCGCTGGAACTGCTGGACTACCTTAAGCCGCATTACGCCGCCGAACTGGCCGCGCGTTACCAGCTCAAGGACGTTGCCGCCCAGGAAAGTGATGCCCTGCTTGACGCCATCGGCCGCAGCCGCGGTGCCTTGCAGGCGGGCAACAAGGTCAATCTGCAGAAGGCCGCCGAGCTGCTGATCCACGACTTCCGTGTCGGCGCCCTGGGCCGCATCTCGCTGGAGACCCCGCAGGAGTACGCACGCTGGCTGGTCGAAGGCAAGCAGCTCGACGCCGAGCGCCAGTTGCGCAAGGAAGAGCTCCAGAGTGCTGGCCATATCCGCGCCAAGCCGGCCGCTAAAAAAACGGCGCCCCCCAAGGCCGCCCCCCGCCCCCGAAAGACCGCCCGATGAAAACCCTGCTGCCCCAGCAACTGCTGGTCCACCCCGAGCGCCACGATCCCGCGCCGCTCATCCTCTACCACGCACGCTGCGCCGACGGCTTCGGCGCCGCGCTGGCGGCCTGGCTGTATTACGAGGGCCAAGCCGAGTTCCGCCCCTGCGACCATGGCGACGCCAAAAGCGTGGACGACCTGCCGCCGCTCGATGGCCGCGCCGTCTACATCCTTGATTTTTCCTTTGCGCCGGAGATCATGGCGGCCATCGACCAGCGCGCCGCCAAGCTGGTCATGCTGGACCATCACAAGAGCGCGGCCGAGAAGCTCACGGGTTTTGCCTGCCGCTGCGGTGTGGTGCATTTCGACATGGGCAAGTCCGGCGCGCGCCTGGCCTGGGAGTTCTTCCAGTCCGACCGCACCCTGCCGGCCCTGGTGCGCTACATCGAGGACCGTGACATCTGGGCCTGGAAGTACCCCGAGAGCGCGGGTTTTCTGGCCGCACTCGACATGGAGGCCATGGACTTCGAGCGCTGGGCGCAGATTGCCTCCTGGTCCGAGGAGGCGCTGGCGAGCTTCATGCTGCGCGGCCAGGCCATGGACGAGAAGTTCAGCAAGCTCTGTGATGACATCGCCGCCGGCGCAGAACCCGTCACCTTCAACGGCCATCTCGGACTCATGGTCAACGCTCCGGGCATGTTCCACAGCCTGGTCGGGGAATTGCTGAGCAAGAAGAGCGGCACCTTTGCGCTGATGTGGAGCGCCAGCAAGGGCGGCGTCATCAAGGTGGGCCTGCGTTCGCAGCGCAGCTTCGACTGCATCCCCCTGGCCGAGAGCATGGGCGGCGGTGGCCATGCCCAGGCCTGCGGTTTCCGCATGGGGGCCGAGCGTCTGCCCGAGCTGCTGCGCGGCACCCTGCAGGCCTGAGCCTCAAGTTGCCTGCCGGCCGGTCGATAAAGGGTTGAGGACCCACATCGAC
>JACCDS011751013.1_pt1 | contig 10408 bp, 9 predicted proteins | sample 7446441 | NCBI WGS metagenome assembly JACCDS01 (sample SAMN15323445, study PRJNA562643) | freshwater metagenome | isolation source: river surface water | place: USA:Blue River Watershed | collected 2017-08-17 | reverse complement strand
GACCGTGCCTATGGGCAGGATGCCGGCCAGGGCCTGCCGGGTCAGCGCGTTGGCATGTGCGTCGGCACGCGCGCCGGCGTCCGCGTCGCCGCCGGCGGGCGCCTGGCCCGGCTTCAAGGACAGCTTCCTGGCCACGGCCGAGAGCTCGGCGATGATCTTCCTCATCTTCCTGGGCGCCGACCTGATGAACTCGGCGCTGGCGCTGACGCAGGTGCCCAACCAACTGGCGGCGGTAGTGGGCAGCTGGGGGCTGTCACCGCTGATGGTGGTTTCGGCCATCCTGTTGTTTTACGTGGTGCTGGGCGCCGTCATGGACGAGCTCTCCATGATTTTGCTCACCATCCCCATCTTCTTCCCCATGGTCATGGGCCTGGACTTTGGCATGCCCAAAGAATCCGTGGCCATCTGGTTCGGCATCATGGTGCTGATGGTGGTCGAGTTTGGCTTGCTGGCACCACCCGTGGGGCTCAATGTCTATGTGGTCAACGGCATGGCCAAGGATGTGCCGATTGCGGAAAGCTACCGCGGCGTCATGCCCTTTTTGATCAGTGACACCCTGCGCACCCTGCTGTTGTTGTTCTTCCCAGGCGTTTGCCTGTGGCTGGTGCAATACCTGAGCTAGGGCAAACACTGGGCTGCACCTGTTTGCCGCAACGTTAAAGTTCACCCCATTCCATAGGAGACCTGCATGTTTCAACGTCGTACCCTTTTGAAAACCGGCGCTGCCGTGGCCATGGGAGCCCCCGCGCTGAGTGGCCTGGCCCAACAAAGCGTGACGCTCAAATTCCACACCTTCATGGCACCGCAGTCCAGCGTCTGGCTCAACATGCACAAGCCCTGGATGGAGAAGGTCGAAAAAGAGTCTGGCGGTCGCATCAAATTCGAAGGTTATCCGGCCATGCAACTGGGGGGTACCCCCGTACAGCTGTACGACCAGGCCAAAGATGGCGTGGTCGATATTGTGTGGACCCTGCCCGGCAACACCGCAGGCCGCTTCCCGCGCATTGAAGTGTTTGAGTTGCCATTCATGATGAACAACGCCGAGGCCACCTCCAAGGCCTATTGGGAATATGTTCAAACCGTGGCACCCGATGAGTTCAAGGACACCCATGTGCTGGCTTTGCACGTTCACGGCCCTGGCATGTTCCACACCGTGGACAAGCAGATCAAGACCACCGCCGACCTTAAAGGCTTGAAGCTGCGTGGCCCGACGCGTCAATCCACCAAGCTGCTGGCGTCGCTCGGTGCCACACCGGTGGGCATGCCCCTGCCTGGCATTCCGGATGCGCTGTCCAAGGGCACGATCAGCGGCTGCATCATTCCCTGGGAAGTGGTGCCTGCAGTCAAGGTTCACGAGCTGACCAAGTTCCACAGCGAGTTCCCCGCCAACAGCACCGCGTTGTACACCACCACCTTCGTGATGGCCATGAACAAGGCCAAGTACGACTCCCTGGCGCCCGACCTGAAAAAAATCATCGACAACAACTCCGGCATGGCCGCCTCGGCCTGGCTCGGCAAAGTGCAGCAAAGCAGCGATGTGCCCGGTCGCAAAACCGCGGTCGACCGTGGCAACACCATCTACACGATTGCGCCCAACGATGTGCAAGACTTTGTCAAGCGCTCCAGCCAGATCGACGATGAGTGGGTGGCCGACATGAACAAGCGCGGCTTTGACGGCGCCAAACTTCTGGAAACCGCCAAAGCGCTGATCGCCAAGCACGGCAAGGCCTAAGCCTTCTCTGCACAATGGCCAGGGCCCTTCGGGGCCCTTTTCTTTTGTCCTACACTTGCCAACATGCTGTATCGCCATCCCCTCAAGCACTGCAAGAGCTGCGGCTCGGCCGTCACCTACCGGCTGCCAGACGATGGCGACACCCGTGAACGTGCGATTTGCACCGCCTGTCACACCGTCCACTATGAAAACCCGCTGAATGTGGTGGGCACCTTGCCCATCTGGGAAGACAAAATCCTGCTTTGCAAACGCAACATCGAGCCACGCTATGGCAAGTGGACCTTGCCTGCTGGCTTCATGGAGCTGGGTGAAACCGTGGCCCAAGGCGCAGCGCGTGAGACCGATGAAGAGGCCGGCGCGCAAATTGAGTTGCTGGGCTTGTACACCCTGATGAATGTGGTGCGTGTTGGCCAGGTGCACTTTTTTTACCGGGCCAAACTGCTGAGCACCACCTTTCATCCCGGCCATGAAACCATCGAGGCCAGGCTCTTCAGCGAAGATGAGGTGCCTTGGGACGACATTGCGTTTCGCACCGTGCGCGAAACCCTGAAGTGTTTTTTTGAGGATCGCCAGCGCGGCGCCTTCCCCTTGCACCAAGTCGACATCCAATAAACAGCGACGTGCACAGCGCACACGCGGTTTGCGCCAGTTCCTTCTAAGCTTGTCCGCCGGGGTTTCACCCCAACGTTGCTTGGCCCTTTGCAGGCAGCGCCACCCTGCACCAAGGACAACCCATGAATCTGGCCATTCTCATTGCGATCTCACATTACGATCACGCGCAGGACCTGCCCGGCTGTGCGTTGGACGCACTCAACATGCACCAAGTGCTTCTTGCTTGCGGCAAATACGATCACATGCTGGTGATCACGCAGGACACCACTTCAGGCGCCATCTGGCAAAGCTTGCAAGCCTTCATCGCCCAGCACCAACAGGCTGGCATTGAGGAGGTGCTGCTGTATTTTTCTGGACATGGGTATTACCAAGGGGATGCCCGCTTCTGTGGCGCCGACTTTCACCCGCAAAGGGGCCTGCGCACCTCGGTCAGCAATGTGGAAGTGGACCTGCTGCTGCGCAGGCTCAAGCCCAGGGTGATGGTGAAGATCATCGATGCTTGCCAATCTGGCATGCCCTACATCAAGGGCGGCCCACATGCCTTCAAGAAAGCCCTGGGGCGCAGTGTGCTGCCCTCCTTCATCAGCATGGCGTCCAGCCAATGCAATCAGCCGTCGTATGTGAATCTGGAAGGCAGCGACTTCACCTTGCGCTGGATAGAGGCCGTATTGAGCCACCGCGCTGGGCCCATTTATTACAGCCAGATTGGCGCTTACCTGGCCAAGGCTTTTGAAGGCAACACCGAACAGACACCCTTTTTTGTGTCGCAGGGCCACGGGCGAGAAATGCTGTGCGTCATGAACGACGCACTGGCCACACTCAAACTGCGATCAACCCAAGGCCCGCCGCAGACTTTGAGCGCACAAGCTTACCGCCGTGTTGGACTCGCGCAGCACACGGCCCATGGTGATAAAGCCATGAATCTGTCGCTCAAAACAGATGTACTCGGTGGCTACACCGGCTTGTGACAAGGCATCGGCGTATTGCAGGCCTTCGTCCCGCAAAGGGTCAAAGCCTGCGGTCAGCACCAAGGCCGGCGGCAAATCAGCATGCGACTTCGCCAGCAGAGGCGACGCCCGCCAATCATCGGCATCCTGAGGCTTCGCCAAGTAGTTGCCAACAAACCAGGTGATGGAATTTTTGGTGAGCAAATAGCCTTGCCCATTGTGAGTGTGTGAGGGTGCACGGCAATGCATGTCCACCGCCGGATAAATCAGCAACTGATAAGCCGGTGTCACGGCTTGACCCCGTAAGCCCAGTGACACGGCGGCCGCCAGGTTGCCGCCGGCACTGTCGCCGCCCACCGCAATCCTCTTGGGGTCGATTCCCAGCGCGTCCGCATGGCGAACAGTCCATTGAAAGGCCGCCAGGCAGTCGTTGTAAGCTGCCGGGAAACGGACCTCCGGTCCCATGCGGTAATCCACCGAAACCACCACATAGCCTGTTTCCAAACTCAAGGTTCGGCACAGTGTGTCATGTGTATCCAAGTCGCCAATGGTCCATCCACCGCCGTGAAAATAAATCAGCGCCGGCCGCATGGGCCCGCCATCGCGGTCGGTCGGCTGGTACTCCCTGACTTGAAAACTGGCCTCTGGCGTGCTCACCGTGTGGTCGCGAACGCCCCAGATGGGTGATGGATCCGGTTGCGTGAACAAGCGCCGAGCACGGTAAGACTCGCGCGCCTCCACAGGCGTCTGCGTTTCGACGGGTGGCACGCCACGGTCCACGATGAGTTTTAAGAGTTCTTGGGCCTGGGGGTCCAGCATCGCATCAGCTCCTGTGCATCAAACCAAGGGCTCAGGACAGCAAGGACGCCATGGCCTGAACAAAACCGGGAGCCAGCTCTGCGCGCCGATCCGGCACGGCTTGCGCTCCCACAAAAACGCGTCTCACATTCGATGATGGCGTGGAAAACACCCAGGCGTCAAGCACATGCGCGGCTGGCACGCCCAGCCAGGCCCAAGGCCAAAACATCACCCCTGACGTTGAATGACACAATTGGCTGAGAAACATAGAATCACATCGAATGAGCCATTCATTGACCAATATCCCTGGGCACCTTGCATGCCAGCCCTTCATCTTAGAAAACAGATCTGAAGGGGGCACCACAAGATGAGCCGTTTACCGCTGACAGGCATCCGCGTGATCGACGCAAGCGCCGTGCTCATGGGACCGTATGCCAGCCAATGGCTTGCGGATTTTGGCGCCGAAGTTATCAAGGTGGAACCTCCCGAGGGCGACTCCACCCGACAAACCGGCCCGACCACGGAACGCGGCATGTCGCCGGTGTTTCTGGGAGTGAATCGAAACAAAAAAAGCATCGTCATCGACCTGAAAAAGCCCGCTGGCCAGGCCGCGATGCAAGCGCTTCTTTCAGGCAGTGATGTGTTCATGCACAACATTCGCCCGCAGAAACTGGCAGGTCTGGGGCTGGACTCCGCCAGTTTGCGCACGCGCTATCCCCGTTTGGTGCTGGCCAACCTCTTGGGCTTTCACCAAAATGGGCCCTACGGCGGCAAACCCGCTTACGACGACATCATCCAAGGCATGTCGGGCAATGCCGCCCTGGTCGAGTCACAAAGTGGCACTGCGCGCTACTTTCCAACCGTTGCAGCAGACAAAACCAGCGGCTTGGTGGCCGCCATGGCCATTTTGGCCGCCCTGACACAACGGCAAACCACCGGAGAAGGTAGCCTGGTCGAAGTCCCCATGTTTGAAACCATGGTGTCGTTCAATCTGGTGGAACATTTCTACGGCGCCCACTTCGAGCCGGCGCAATCACCCGCCGGCTACCCGCGCGTCTTGGCCCCCTGGCGGCGCCCTTACCGCACCCTGGATGGCCATGTCTGCATGATGCCCTACACCGACGCGCATTGGCAACGCTTCTTCACCGCACTGGGTGAGGCCGCATTGGCTGCCGATGAACGCTTCGCCACCATGGCTGCACGCACCCGCCACATCGATGCTTTGTACGAAACCACCGGCCAGTTGGTCGCCAAGCAAGACACGGCCTATTGGCTGGCCTTGTGCGAAAAAATTGATGTGCCCGCGGCGCGCATGAACCAGTTGGCAGATTTGCCCCAAGACCCCCATTTGCAAGCCACCGGTTTCTTCGAAACCTTGGAAGACCCCGCCATGGGCAGCTTGCGCTTTCCGGGGGTACCCGTCCATTTTGACGGACAGCGACCGCCCACCCGCACGCCTCCCCGACTGGGCGCCGATACCGAGTCGGTGCTGCGACAAGCCGGAGTTGCAGAGGATCAAATTCAGCAGTGGAAAAACGAAGGTGCCGTTGGCTTGAAACCAACGTGACAGCCACTGGCCCTGCGCATGCCAAACTTGCTGAAAATCAGGGCATGCGCACACCAACCCCCCAACGCCTGGGCCAGGGCTTCTACTGGCAAGATTTGCAAGTCGGGCAGGTCTTTGACACGTATCGCCGAACCATCACCGAAACCGACCTGGTCAACTTCATTTCGTGCACCGGTATGCTGGAGGCGATCTTCATCGAAGAAGACTATGCTGGCAGTGCGATTCAGGGGCGCCCTGTGCCTGGCGCCCTCACCTACACCTTGATCGAAGGCTTTATTTTGCAGTCCATGATTCAAGGCACGGGGCTGGCCATGCTGGAGCTGACGCAAAAAATTCTCCACCCTGTCTGCGTGGGTGACACCATTCAAGGCGTGGTCACCGTCAACGACATCAAACCCACCTCACAACGCGGTCGCGCTGTGGTGACATCCACCATTGAGGTCTACAACCAACTGGACACCCTGGTCATGACCTACACCGCCGTGCGTTTGCTTGCAGGCCGGCCCGTATGACAACATCCTCAGGAGTTTGAATGATCTTTCATCGACGCATGATTGTGAGCAGTGTGCTGTTGGCATGCTGTGGACTGACGGCTGTGACCTCGGCGCAGGCACAAGCCGCCTACCCAGACAAGCCCATCCGCCTGGTGCTGCCTTTTCCACCCGGCGGCCCCACCGATTTGGTGGCGCGCGTGCTGGCTCAAAAAGTGGGCGAGCAAATGGGTCAACCGGTGCTGGTCGAAAACAAGCCGGGCGCGAACGGCAACATCGCCGCTGACATGGTGGCCAAAGCCCCAGCCGATGGCTACACCGTTTTGTACAACACCTCGTCCATCGCCCTGAGTGCGACGCTCTACAAAAAGCTGAACTATGACGTGCGCACCGATTTCGCACCGATTGCGCTGACCGCCGTGATTCCGCTGGTGCTGGCAGTTCACCCGTCGCTGCCGGTCTACAACGTGCAAGAGTTTTTGAACTATGTGAAAGCCAACCCTGGCAAGCTGACCTATGGCTCAGCCGGCAATGGCAACATCACGCACCTGGGCGCTTACCTGTTGCTGCACAGCCGTGGCCTGCAAGCCATCCATGCCCCATACAAGGGCAGCGCGCCTGCATTGACCGACCTGGTCGGCGGGCAAACGCAGTTCATGACCGACACCATCAACTCGGCCCTGCCCTTCATTCGCGACAACCGCTTGCGGGCGCTCGCGATCACCAGCCTGAAGCGCACCACCGTGCTGCCAGAGGCGCCGACCTTGAATGAAACCGTGATGCCAAAGTTTGAAGTGGGCGCCTGGCAAGGCATGCTGGTTCCTGCCAAAACGCCGTCAGACATTGTCAAGCGACTGAACGCTGAAGTGATGAAGGCCCTGAACTCGCCCGAGGTCAAAGCCAAGCTGGCGGTGCAAGGCGCAGAGCCGCTGGGCTCCACGCCCGAGGAATACGGCCAGTACATCCAAACTGAAATCGCCCGCTGGGGCCAAGTGGTCAAACTCACGGGCGCAACGCTCGATTAATGTCATCGCTGAAAGGAAATTCACATGAACCTGCGCCGTCGTCTCATTCAGCAACTGGCCGCGGCCAGCTTGTTTGGCTTGGCATCCTTGGGCATGGTCAGCGCGCATGCGCAAGACTTTCCGTCCAAGCCGTTGAAGTTTGTGGTGCCCTTCCCGCCGGGCAGCGGCACCGACACCTCGGCCCGCTACTTCGCCAAAAAATTCACCGAGATCACCGGGCAAACCGTGGTGGTGGACAACAAGCCGGCGGCCAATGGTTTCATTGCGGTGCGCGCCGTGTTGTCGGCACCGGCGGACGGCTACACCGTCTTTGTGGGCAGCAACTCCACGCTGGCCGTCAATGTCGCCTTGTTCAAGTCTTTGCCCTATGACCCGGTCGCCGACTTCTCGCCATTGAGCATGTTGATGCGCTCGCCTGCTCTGTTGATCGTACCGGGCCAAGGCGCACACAAAACCATGTCGGAACTGATTGGCAACGCCAAAGCACAACCAGGCGTGCTGAATTACGGCGCAGGCTCGGCCGGCTACCAGCTCATGGCCGAGTCGTTCAACGATGCGGCCAAAGTTCAAACCACCGGCGTCCCGTTCAAGGGTGCTTCTGAAGCCGTGACCGCAGTCGCCTCGGGCACCGTGAACCTGGCGTTTGCCGAAATGACCAGCGCGCAAGAACTGGTCAAGAGCGGCAAGCTGCGCGCTTTGGCGGTGGCGTCAGAGAAACGCTCGTCTGCTTTACCGCAAGTGCCGACCGCTTCGGAGGCAGGCTTGCCGGGCTTCACGGCCTACACCTGGGTGGCGGCAGCGGTCTCTTCCAAGACCCCCAAAGAGGAAACCGACAAGCTGGCAGCTTTGTTCACCCGCATTGAAACCCTGCCGGAAACCCGTGAGTTTTATGAGCGCATCGGTGCCGAGGTGATGCGCGGCGGGCCCGAGGAAATGCGCCTGTTTCAAGCCGATGAAATCAAGCTCTGGAAACGCATTGCCACACAAGCCAAGGTGGAGCAACAGTGACGTCTAATGGCGCCCTGTCCAACATTCGCGTGCTCGATTTGTCGCGCGTGCTGGCGGGGCCCTGGGCCAGTCAAGTTTTGGGCGACCTGGGCGCCGACATTTTGAAAGTAGAGCGACCCGGTTCCGGGGATGACACGCGCCTGTGGGGCCCGCCATTTTTAAAAGACCCACAAGGCCAAACCACGGGCGAGTCGGCTTATTACCTCTGCACCAACCGCAACAAGCGTTCTCTGGCCATTGACATGGCGCTGCCCGCTGGTCAAGCCTTGATTCGCGAGCTGGCCATGCAGTCCGATGTGGTCATCGAAAACTTCAAGGTTGGGGGACTGAAAGCCTATGGACTGGACGCCGAATCCCTGCGGGCCTTGAACCCCAGGCTGATTTATTGCTCCATCACGGGCTTTGGTCAAACCGGGCCCTACGCACACCGTGCCGGCTACGATTTTTTGATCCAAGGCATGGGGGGCTTGATGAGCGTCACGGGACGCGGCGACGATCAACCAGGTGCCGGCCCCATGAAGGTGGGCGTGGCCCTGACCGACATCATGACCGGCTTGTACGCCAGCACTGCCATTTTGGCGGCCCTTCAAGCACGTCACACCACGGGCGAAGGCCAGCACATCGACTTGGCGCTGCTCGATGTGCAAGTGGCCAGCCTCGCGAACCAGGGCATGAATTACCTCTACAGCGGCCAACTGCCCCGCCGCATGGGCAATGCACACCCCAACACCGTGCCTTACCAAGACTTTCCGACCGCCGATGGCCACATGATTTTGGCGATTGGCAACGATGGGCAATTTGCCAAATTTTGCGATGCTGCTGGCTGCTCGGAATGGGTCAGCGATGCGCGCTTTGCCACCAACGCTGCGCGTGTGACACACCGCCAAACCCTGATTCCCCTGATCCAGGCGGTCACCCAAACACGCAACACCCACGCATGGGTGGCCATGCTCGAGAATGTGGGCGTGCCATGCGGCCCCATTCACACGGTGGACCAGGTCTACCAGGATCCGCAAGTTCAAGCGCGGCAGATGACCTTCGACATGCACCACCCGACCGCGGGTCCCATCCCCTTGGTGGCCAACCCGATCCGCATGTCGCAAACACCTGTCGACTACCGCCACGCGCCGCCCATGCTGGGGCAACACACACGCGAGGTGTTGTCGGAGGTCCTGGGAATGACCGAAGACAGCCTCAACGATTTAAAGCAACAAGGAGTGTTCGGATGAGCACGCTGACCTCACTGTCCCCCAACCCCATCCCCGCAGAAGACGAAGCGCTGCGCGAGCCGGTGCGGGCCTTTCTCCAAGAAGCCCTGCGAGACATGCCGGCGCATGTGCGCGCCAAATCCTGGTCGGGCTACAGCCAGGAATTCAGTCGCGAGCTGGGCCGACGTGGCTGGCTGGGCATCACCCTGCCCACGTCTTTGGGCGGCGGCGGTCGCAGTCCGTTTGCCAGGTATGTCCTGGTCGAAGAATTTCTGAATGCGGGCGCGCCCGTGGGCTCGCACTGGATTGCCGATCGCCAAAGCGGCCCTTTGATTCTGAAATACGGCACGCCCGAGCAACAGCAGTTTTACATTCCGCGGATTTGTCGCGGCGAGGCCTTCTTTTGCATTGGCATGAGCGAACCCAACTCCGGCTCAGACCTGGCCGGCGTCAAAACCCGGGCGACACGCACCGACAAGGGTTGGGTGCTGAATGGTCAAAAAATCTGGACCACCAACGCCCACAATTGCCATTACATGATTGCCTTGGTGCGCACCTCGGGCACCACCGAGGACCGGCACAAAGGCTTGTCACAGCTGATTGTCGATTTGTCCTTGCCAGGCGTCACGGTTCGCCCCATCACCGACTTGTCTGGGGACCAACACTTTTGCGAAGTTTTCTTCGACAACGTGGCCTTGTCTGCTGATGCACTGATTGGCGAAGAAGGCCAAGGCTGGGCGCAAGTCACCGCCGAGTTGGCATTCGAGCGCAGCGGCCCTGAACGCCTCTATTCCAGCATTGTGCTGTTCGATGAGTGGCTGGCGTTTGTGCGCACGCCCGAGGGCCGCAACGAAGCGTCGACCCGCCTGGCCGGCAAGATTTTGAGCCAACTGGCGCCGCTGCGCGCCATGTCAGTGGCCATCACAGAAAAACTCACACGCGGTGAAAGCCCGGTGATTGAGGCCGCGCTGGTCAAGGACAGAGGCACCGGCATCGAGCAAGCCATACCTGCGCTGATTG
>JACCDS010079144.1_pt1 | contig 10408 bp, 9 predicted proteins | sample 7446441 | NCBI WGS metagenome assembly JACCDS01 (sample SAMN15323445, study PRJNA562643) | freshwater metagenome | isolation source: river surface water | place: USA:Blue River Watershed | collected 2017-08-17 | reverse complement strand
CGAGCTCATGGCTTGCTATTATAGGGCGCTTTGTTTCATTCAAATTCCCCGAGACGCATGACGCCACGCTCGCCTCACCCGTCCGGCCACTGGACTCACGCGCAGATACGTGACCTGTGGAATTTTGTCATGCACCGGTTGCGCGAAGAACGGCTTCCTGAAGTGGCCGGCAGCCTGACTTACACGACCGTGCTTGCGCTGGTGCCGGTTTTGACGGTGGCCTTTGCCATCTTCACGACCTTCCCGCTGTTCACCGCTTTTCGCGAATCACTCGAGACGTATCTGGTGCCGTCAGTGATGCCGGCTGGTGTTGCCAACACGATCCGGGATTATCTGACGCAGTTCGCGGCGAAGGCGAGTCGCTTGTCTGCCATGGGTGCGGCCTTTTTGTTTGTGACTGCGATCCTGATGTTCGGCACGGTCGACCGGACGCTGAATCGCATCTGGCGCGTGCGGGAGTCACGTCCTTTTTTCCAGAGCTTGATCGTTTACTGGGCAGTGATGACCTTGGGGCCGTTGCTGATCGGCGCTTCGCTGACCGCGGCCACCGAGCTGCTGCCATGGCTGACCGACGCGCCACGCAAGGTTTCGTGGTTGCACAGCGGCCTTGCATTATTGCTGTCGATCTCGCTGTCGACGCTGGCGTTCGCTCTGCTGTACCAGACGGTGCCCAACCGATTCATCGACTGGCGCGAGGCTGCGGTCGGTGGACTGGTCGCTGCGGTCGGCTTCGAGATCACGCGCCGGCTGTTTGCGTTTTCGATTGCCATCGGCGGCGGCTACAAGGCGATTTATGGGGCGCTGGCGGCGGTCCCCATCTTCCTGATCTGGATCTATCTATTTTGGCTGATCACTCTGCTGGGCGCGGTGGTCGCCGCTGCGTTGCCAGTCATGCGCTATGAGCGTTGGTGGCATCGTACCGCGCCCGGCTCGGAGTTTCTCGACGCTGTTGCCGTGCTAAAGGCGCTCTATGACGCACGCGACAGTCATGCGGCCGTGGATGCGCTTCGACTGCGCGAGCTGACGCACCTCGGCTTTGAAGAATCAGAGAGCCTGTTGCAGCGCATGCACGAGGTCGGCTGGGTCGGACGCATCCGGCCACAGCGTACTTCGGGCTTCCAGTTACGCCGGAAGGCGCAGGCCAGGCTGGAGCGATGGACTCTGCTGATCAATCCGGCAAGGCTGACGCTGGCCGACGTGTATCAGCGTTTTGCGTTTACGCCTGACAGCAACTCGCCGCTGGCCCAGCAGGTCGCGCACACGATCACGCGCGACCTGTCGACGACGCTTGCGGATTACTTTACCGCTGCGGCTGCGAACCCAAACAGCGCCTCAAGTACCTGATCGGGCTGTTCCGCCATCAGCGCATGGCCACTGCCATCAACCACAACGGTCTTTGCGCCGGACATCGCAGTGGCCAATGAGGCAGCCGCTTTCGGTGGTGTCATCATGTCCTTGCGTCCGAGCAGGAACAGCGCTGGACAGGTCAATGAGGCTGCGGCTTGCTCACCATTGGCGTAATCGTTGCAGGCTGAAAAATCCGTGAAAAACACATGTTCGGGATTGCGCTGCGTGACACGCTGCATCAGCCGTCGGCTACCGCCTTGCACATAAAAGCCCGGGCCGGGTGCCGACGGCTTTTGTGCCATTGATGAATGGGACCAGATGTTCACCATGTCGATCGCTACCGGCTCGCGTTCGCGCGAGGTTTCCAGCAGCAGCGGCGACACTTTCATCGGATATGCGGTACCCACCAACCCGATCCCCGCCACCCGCTGAGGCTGCCGCGCAGCGGCCTCGAGTGCAATCAGCGAACCCATGCTGTGTCCGATGAGAACGGCTTTGCCGACGCCGGCCGTATCCATCAGTGTGTTCAACCAGTCTGCCATGGCCTCGACGCTGCGCAGGGCCTGGCCGCCGCTGCGGCCATGACCCGGCAGGTCGACAGCGAGCACTGAAAAACCATGGTGTGCGAAATAGCGAGTTTGCAGCGCCCAGACCGAGTGGTCGTTCTGCGCGCCATGGATGAAGACAGCGGTGGGCAGTGACGCATTCAATGGCTTGCCGCCGGTATACGCATACGCCTGCTGCGAATTGATCTCGACATTCATGGTCAGGCCCCTTTCTGTGCGGCCTTCAGTCCGCGCTTCAGGTCGTCAATCAGATCATCAGCATCCTCCAGTCCGATGGATAGGCGCATCGTGCCTTCGCGGATACCGGACGCTTCGAGTTGCTCGGTCGGCACGCGGAAATGCGTGGTCGACGCCGGATGAATGACCAGTGATTTGGCATCGCCAACGTTGGCGAGGTGCGAGAACAGCTGCAGCGACTCGACAAAGCGGCGGCCGGCTGCGCGGTCACCCTTGATCGTGAACGAAAACACGGCACCGCAGCCTTTCGGCAGCAAGCGTTTTGCGAGCTCATGGTCGGGGTGACCCGGAAGCTCTGGGTAGGAAACAGACTCGATGGCGGGATGCGCAGCAAGAAATTCCACGACCTTGCGAGCGTTGGCGACGTGTTTCTCCATGCGCAGCGACAGCGTCTCCATCCCCTGCAGGATGGTGAATGCGTTGTACGGGCTCATGACGGCACCGAAGTCACGCAGCCCTTCGCGGCGCGCGCGCAGCGCGAAGGCACCTACCGTGGATTCTTCGGCAAAGACCATACCGTGAAAGCCGTCATAGGGTTCGCATAGCTCGGCGAAATGGCCGGTTTTTTCATAGGCGGCTTGCCAGTCAAACGTACCGCCATCGACCAGCAGCCCGCCCACGGCCGTGCCGTGACCGCAGAGGAATTTGGTGGCCGAGTGAAAGACGAGGTCGGCTCCGTGATCGAAGGGCTTCAGCAGATAGGGCGTCGTGAAGGTCGAGTCGACCATCAGTGGCAAGTGATGCTCGTGAGCGATCGCTGCGACCTTCTCGATGTCCAGCACGTCCAGACCGGGGTTGCCCAGGGTTTCAGCGAACAGCACCTTGGTGTTGGGACGGATGTTGGCGCGCCATGCATCAAGATCGCGCGGATCGATGAATGTGGTTTCGATGCCGAAGCGTTTCATCGTATAGCCCAGCAAATTTTGCGAGCCCCCATACAGCGCGCGTGAAGCGAGCACGTGCGAGCCGGCGCCGGCGATCGTCGCCAGACCCAGGTGCAGCGCCGCCTGGCCGCTGGCCACGGCGAGTCCGGCCACGCCTCCCTCAAGTGCGGCAATACGTTCTTCCAGCACGGCGGTGGTCGGGTTCGAGATGCGCGAATAGACGTGACCGGAGCGCTCCATGTTGAACAGCGACGCGGCATGGTCGGAATCGCGGAACACGAATGACGTCGACAGGTAAATGGGCGTCGCGCGCGCGCCGGTGGTTGGGTCGGGCGCGCCTCCGGCGTGCAGGGACAACGTGTCAAAGCCTGGGTATCTTGGGTCGCTCATGCCGGCGGATCTCCTCGTTATATTGTCTGGACAGAACCGCGATTATAGGCGGGCAGCTCTGGCTTTTTTGACATGGGTCGGCTACATTGGCCTCGCTGGGGGACAAAAAACGGAGGTGATCAGATGAAGGTCTCTGAGATACTGAAAGTCAAGGGCAATATCCTGTACACCGCATCGCCGGACATGCCATTGCTGGAGGCGATCAACATCATGTCGGAGCGCGATGTGGGTTCGCTTGTCGTGATGAAAGAAGGGAAGGTCAGAGGCGTGCTGAGCTTCCGCGAAGTGATGAACGCCATCGATAAATCCACCGGGTCACTGGGGGAGGGCACGGTCGGCCAGCATATGGCGACCGATGTGATGACCATCGCACCAGACACCGATATCAATGAAATCCGACGACAGATGCTTGAGCGCCACGCACGCTACGTGCCTGTGGTTGACCATGACGCAACGCTGATGGGCGTGATGTCCTTCTACGATATCGCCAAGGCCGTGCTCGAGGCGCAAACCTTCGAGAACAAAATGCTGAAGGCGTACATCCGCGACTGGCCGGCCGAGGCTGAAGAAGAGGAGTGAGGTCAGACGCCGTCTGTCAGTCTGACGGCGCATCGTCGTTGTATCAGTTGTCGTATTAGTCGTCGTATTTGAATGCTGCCCGGCATATGCCGGGCTTTCTGTCGTCGTGCCATTCCCGGCAGTGTCCGAAAAACTCCATGAGCACATCCCCCTCGAGCCAATTCGCGCTGCTGACTCAGCGCCGTTTTGCCCCTTTTTTCATTGCGCAATTTCTCGGTGCATTCAACGACAACCTGTTCAAGACGGCATTGGTCACCGTGATCACCTATGACGCGCTGTCCTGGACTGAGATGAACGTCGGTCTGCTGAATAATCTGATCGCCGGGCTGTTCATTCTCCCGTTTATGCTGGCGTCTGCCACGGCGGGCCAGATTGCCGACAAGTTTGACAAGGCAGCCATCATGCGCGCTGTGAAGCTGATCGAGATGGCGATCATGGGCGTGGCGGCGATTGGCTGGTATACCCATACCTTGTGGTTGCTGGTCGCCGCCATTGTTGGAATGGGGCTGCATTCGACAATTTTCGGGCCGGTCAAGCACTCGTATTTGCCGCAGCATCTGGCGGATGCCGAGCTGATTGGCGGGAATGGCATGGTTCAGATGGGCACGTTCGTCGGCATCCTGACTGGCCAGCTGGCCGGTGCCGCCGTCATGTCACAGGGCGATTTCGCCAGCATCATGATCGTCGTGCCGACGCTGGCGGTGGCATTGCTCGGTTTTCTCGCCACGATCTTCGTACCCCGGTCGGCACCGGCGGCGCCGCAGCTCCGGATCAGCCGGAATCCTTTTCCTGAGATTGCGCGCAACCTCGCCTTCTCGGCCTCCAACCGAGACGTGTTCATTGCGATGCTGGCGAACTCCTGGTTCTGGTTTTTTGGCGCGATGATTCTGGCGCAGTTTCCCGTCTTCGCTCGTGATGTACTGCACGGCGTACCCGAGATTTTTGCCGCATTACTGACGGCGTTCTCAGTCGGCATCGGCGTGGGTTCGCTGCTGTGTGAGCGGCTCTCCGGACGGCGCATTCATCTGGGTCTGGTACCGCTGGGTGCTCTCGGCCTGACGCTGTTTGGTATCGACCTGTATTTTGCGTCCACTGGGCCGATGCCTGCGCAACTGACGTTGGCAGGTCTTTTTGGCGAGCATCTCCGCGTGGTCGTGGATTGCTTCCTGATGGGTGGTTTTGGCGGCATCTATGTCGTGCCGCTGTTCGCGCTGATCCAGACCCGTTCAGAGCGCAGCCACTTGTCGCGAACCATTGGCGGCATGAATATCCTGAACGCTTTGTTCATGGTGGTAGCTGCGCTGGTGGCGATGGCGCTGCTGTCGGCCGGCGTCTCGGTGCCGGGCATCTTCCTGTTTACTGCACTGGCCAACCTGCTGCTGCTGGCCGTACTTTGCCGGGTGCAGCCGGTTTATCTGCAGGAGGCGCGGCGCTGGCTGGCCGCGCGATTCGGCCGGCAACGGCTGGTAGAATGACGCCCTTCGCCAACCTCGAGTTCATTCTTCCATGTCCGGTAATACCTTCGGCACGCTGTTCACTGTAACCACCTTCGGCGAGTCCCACGGCCCTGCGATCGGCTGTGTCGTTGATGGCTGTCCGCCTGGCATGGCGCTGTCGGAGGCTGACATCCAGCCCGAGCTGGACCGTCGTCGCCCGGGAACCTCGCGCCATGTGACGCAGCGAAACGAACCGGATAGCGTCGAGATCCTGTCGGGGGTCTACGAGGGCAAGACGACCGGCACACCGATTGCACTGCTGATTCGCAACCAGGACCAGCGCAGCCATGATTACGGCAACATTGTCGACCGCTTCCGTCCTGGTCACGCGGATTTCACTTACTGGCAGAAGTACGGCATCCGTGATCCGCGTGGTGGTGGACGCTCGTCGGCACGGCTGACGGCGCCGGTCGTTGGTGCGGCAGCGATTGCGAAGAAATGGCTAAAGCAGCAGTTCGGCACTGAATTTCGGGGTTGCATGAGCCAGCTGGGTGAGATTGCGATCCCTTTTCAGGACTGGTCGCATGTGCCCAACAATCCTTTTTTCGCGGCCAACGCCGATATCGTGCCGCAACTTGAGGATTACATGGATGCTTTGCGCAAAGCGGGTGACTCCTGTGGCGCGCGCATCGATGTCGTGGCGCAGAAGGTGCCGGCAGGTTTGGGCGAGCCGTTGTTCGACAAGCTGGATGCGGACATTGCTTACGCAATGATGGGCATTAATGCGGTGAAGGGCGTCGAGATTGGCGCCGGATTCCGATCGGTAGCCCAGAAAGGTACCGAACATGGTGACGAGATTACGCCGGACGGCTTCCTGACAAACAACGCCGGAGGTGTACTCGGCGGCATTTCGTCCGGGCAGGACATCACGGTGTCGATCGCCATCAAGCCCACCTCAAGTATTCGCACACCGCGACGATCGATCGATCGCAACGGTCAGCCGGTCATGGTGGAAACCTTCGGCCGCCACGATCCTTGCGTTGGCATTCGCGCCACGCCCATCGCGGAGGCGATGCTGGCGCTGGTATTGATGGATCATGCGCTGCGCCACCGCGCCCAATGCGGCGACGTGCGCCTGGCCCACGACTAAGACGCTCAAGCGCTGCGTCACGCGTCCTTAGTCGACGACCTCGTCGGTTCTACGATAATGCTCCGCCGTTCTGCCGTCTTGGCCTTGAAGTTGGAGGCGAGGCAGTCGGACGGTGAGTGCACTGCCGCTTCCTGCAGGGTCCACCTTGCTGACTCCCCGGCACTCAGGCCGGGCATCTCTCTTGTTTTGCAATGAGTCCTGCTATCAAGCCACCGCAGTCGCTGAATTTTGCGCTGTTTTTCTTTGCGTACTACGGTTATGTGGGCGTCTTTTCGCCTTATGCCAGCCTGTATTTTGCGGATAAGGGGTTGTCTGCGGCGCAGATCGGCGTGCTGATGTCGCTGATGCAAGTGATGCGTATTTTTGGCCCCAACCTCTGGGGATGGGTGGCTGATCACACGCGTCGGCGTGTCCAGGTACTACGACTGACCTCGCTTGCGGCGGCTACCGTATTCTGCGCGATGTTCTGGGGCGAGTCGTTCGCCTTTTTCTTTGCCGTGATGGTGCTATTGAATCTCTTCACCAGCGCGCAGGGGCCATTATCTGAGGCGTTGATGTTGTCGGCCATGCGCGGTGATCTGACGCATTACGGGCGACTTCGCTTGTGGGGCTCGGTAGGCTTCATTGCAGCAGTGACGGTATCCGGGCAACTGCTGGACTGGTATGGCATCGGCCTCGTACTCTGGATTTCGTTATTGCTGCTGGGCCTCGTCGCGTTTGCGGCCAATGGCATGCGTGAGGAGGGGCAAGTTCAGGTGCCGCACGACACTCCCTCAGTGCGTGAGCTGTTGAGAAGGCGCGAAGTGCTGGCTTTCTTCGCATCCACCTTCCTGATGATCGCAGCCCACGCATCAGTCTATGTGTATTACTCGCTGTACCTGGCTGAAATCGGCTACAGCAAGACCGTGATCGGCTTGATGTGGTCCCTGGGCGTGCTGGCCGAGATTGCGTTTTTCTATTGGCAGGCGCCGTTGTTTCGCCGTTTGGGCGTGCGCTGGCTGATGATGTTTAGCCTGGCCATCGGCGTCGTCCGTTTCCTGATGATTGGTTTTGGCGCGGAATCGTTGCCCTTGTTGCTATTGGCGCAGGTGCTCCATGCGGCCACTTTCGGCGTGCATCATTCGGCATCGGTGGCAACGCTGCAGCGCTGGTTTTCCGGCCCGCTGCAGGCACGCGGACAGGCGCTGTACATCAGCGTCTCCTACGGGCTTGGTGGGACCGCCGGCGGTTTGCTGCTATCCGCATGCTGGGATACGTTCGGCGCGAAAATTGTGTATCTGCTCGCTGCCGTGCTATGCGCGCTTGCGTGGATTGCGGCAAGCTTCAGTTTTCGCTGGCAGGCGGCGCTTGAGCGTTCGATGCCGGTTGTTTCAGGGAGAAAGGGATGATTCGTATCGCAAGAGCCGGGTTGGCCGCGCTGACCGCCAGCCTGATGTTGAATGCTTGCCAGTCGGTTCATACGACCCAGGCTGGCGTGGTCGGCGTGGATCGCACGCAGCGCATGGCCGTATCGGCCGGGGCGTTGGAGAAGAGCGCCAATCAGCAGTACGACGAGTTGATGGAGAAAGCGAAGGAGAAGGGTAAGCTGAATCCCGATCCAGCCGAGTACACGCGGGTGAAGCAGATCGCCGACAAGCTGATCGCGCAGACGCCGTCGTTCCGCCGAGATGCCCTCAGCTGGAAATGGGAGGTGAACGTGCTGGACTCGCCGGAAGTGAACGCGTGGTGCATGCCGGGCGGGAAAATCGCGGTCTATAGCGGACTGATCGACAAGCTGAAGATCACTGACGACGAGCTCGCCGCAGTCATGGGACATGAAATTGCGCATGCATTGCGCGAACATTCGCGCGAGCGAGCGTCCGAGCAGGCGATCGCCGAGCTGGGCATTTCCGTAGTGGCGGCCGTGACCGGTATCGGGCAACTCGGCCAAAAAGGTATGGAATACGCCTACCAGGGTTTGCTCGGATTGCCGAATTCGCGTCAGCACGAAACCGAAGCCGACCGGATTGGTGTCGAGCTCGCTGCACGTGCGGGCTACGATCCGCGTGCGGCAATCACGCTGTGGCAGAAAATGGGCAAGGTGGGTGGCGGGGAGCCGCCGAAGTTCTTGTCGACGCACCCGCCGCGCTCGGAGCGCGTGAAAGACCTGACCGTATATTCGGCAAAGGTCATGCCGCTTTATCAACAATCGGCAAAATGATGCAAGCTGTGACGGCAGAGAGGGCGTTCGGGCTTTCGAAATCGGGTTAATGGCTATCACTATGGCATAATCGTGGGCTGTTTTCCTCGATCCGGCGCGCCAGACGCGCGATCCAGCCATGGCAAAAACCCTGTACGACAAGCTTTGGGAGTCCCACGTGGTGAATACCGCAGAGGACGGCACCACCATTCTCTACATCGACCGTCATCTGGTTCATGAAGTCACCAGCCCGCAGGCCTTCGAGGGCCTGAAGCTGGCTGGTCGCAACCCGTGGCGCGTTTCCGCTAACCTCGTCGTGGCCGACCATAATGTGCCGACCACGAACCGGGCGGGCGGCATCGAAGATCCGGTCTCACGCCTGCAGGTCGAAACGCTCGACGCCAATGCGAAGACTTACGGCCTGACCTATTTCAACATGCAGGACAAGCGCCAGGGCATCGTCCACGTGATCGGCCCCGAGCAAGGCGCCACGCTGCCCGGAATGACCGTGGTGTGCGGCGACTCGCATACGTCGACGCACGGCGCCTTCGGCGCGCTGGCACACGGTATTGGCACGTCGGAAGTCGAGCATGTGCTGGCGACGCAGACCCTGCTGGCAAAAAAATCGAAATCGATGCTGGTGCAGGTCGAAGGTCAGCTCGGCAAGGGCGTGACGGCAAAAGACATTGTGCTGGCCGTGATCGGCAAGATTGGCACCGCCGGTGGTACGGGCTACGCAATCGAATTCGCGGGTTCAGCGATCCGCTCGCTGTCGATGGAAGGCCGCATGACCGTCTGCAACATGGCGATCGAAGCGGGCGCGCGCGCGGGCATGGTGGCCGTCGATGAAACGACGATCAATTACGTCAAGGGTCGCCCGTTTGCGCCGGTCGGTCCGCACTGGGATCGCGCAGTCGAGTACTGGCGTACCCTGCACTCTGATCCGGAGTCGAAATTCGATGCGGTCGTGATGATCAATGCCGCTGAAATCATCCCTCAGGTGACCTGGGGTACATCGCCCGAGATGGTCGTGCCGGTTGATGCGCGCGTCCCTGATCCCGATAAGGAAAAGGATCCGGTCAAGCGCGATGCGATGGAAAAGGCGCTGGTCTACATGGACCTCAAGCCGAATACCTCCATTAGCGATATTCGCATCGACAAGGTATTCATCGGTTCCTGCACTAACTCGCGCATCGAAGATTTGCGCGCAGCAGCGGCCGTGGTGCGTGGCAAGTTCCGTGCATCGAATGTGAAGCTGGCAATGGTCGTGCCTGGCTCGGGCCTCGTGAAAGAGCAGGCCGAGCGCGAGGGGCTGGACAAGATTTTCCGAGATGCGGGATTCGAGTGGCGCGAACCTGGCTGCTCGATGTGCCTCGCCATGAACGCCGACCGGCTCGAGCCGGGTGAGCGCTGCGCGTCGACCTCGAACCGTAATTTTGAAGGTCGCCAGGGTGCTGGCGGTCGTACGCATCTGGTCAGTCCTGCAATGGCGGCAGCGGCCGGGATTGCAGGGCATTTTGTCGACGTACGCTCGCTGTAAGCGAGTGATTCAACTGGGAGAGCACAATGAAAAAGACTGTCATGATGATCGTTGCCCTGGTCGCCTCTTTTGTCCTGAGCGGTTGCAACACCGTGCAGGG
>JACCDS010151611.1_pt1 | contig 10409 bp, 7 predicted proteins | sample 7446441 | NCBI WGS metagenome assembly JACCDS01 (sample SAMN15323445, study PRJNA562643) | freshwater metagenome | isolation source: river surface water | place: USA:Blue River Watershed | collected 2017-08-17 | reverse complement strand
GGCAACGTCAGCGTCACCAAGTTCGTCACGGACATCACCACCGGGTCGCTGGTCGCCGCTGGCGCCGCCGTCACGCTGACCGCCGACACCACGGCCGACAACTCCATCGTCAGCGGTTACATCACCCTGGATTCGGACAAGTCCTTTGCCATCGACGTCACCACCAGCAACGTGTTCGTCGACTCCAACTCCACCCTCAAGAAGGTGGCCAACCTGGACGTGACCACGGTCGCCAAGGCCAATGACGCCCTGAAGACCGTGGACTCGGCGCTGAGCTTCATCAGCGGCGAACGCGCCAAGCTGGGCGCCCTGCAGTCGCGCTTCGAAACGGCCATCTCGGCCCTGCAGATCACCTCGGAAAACCTGACCGCCTCCCGCAGCCGCATCATGGACGCCGACTTTGCCGCGGAAACTGCCGCGCTCTCCCGCGCCCAGATCCTCCAGCAGGCCGGTACCGCCATGGTGGCCCAGGCCAACCAGATCCCGCAGGGTGTGCTGGCGCTGCTGCGCCAGTAAGAGTCAAGGTGCCGGGCACGTTCAGTTTGCGACCCGGGTACCGGTTCGCAAACTGGGAGACCGTGCCCTGAGGCTCAAGGCTGCCCTGTGGGTTGGCGGCGGGAGTACATTACGATACAGGCTCACCAACGGACCCGCCGGCCTCCCGCAACGTTAGCGGTCATGCGAACCACGCGCGGCCCCGACATCATCACGCCATGACCGACGTCCTCGCAGACACCCGCGCGTACTACCAGGGCAAGATCAACACCCACGGCGCCAACCCGGTCGGCGTTGACTGGGGCAACGAAACGGCCCAGCGCCTGCGTTTCGAGCAATTGCTCAAGGTGCTCACACCTTCATCCACCTCGACGCCCAGCGTCAACGACCTGGGCTGCGGTTATGGCGCTCTGCTCGCGTACATCGAGGAACAGGGGCTGCAGACAGATTATCTCGGCATCGATCTGGTCCCGGCCATGGTGGAGGCGGCACGCGAACGCTTTCCGGCACGCGGGCGCTTCGAAGTAGGCAGCCGCTGCCCCCGGGTGGCCGACTACTGCGTGGCCAGCGGGCTCTTTAATGTACGCAACGAGGTACCCCCGGCCGACTGGCAGGCCTTCATCCTCGACGTGCTGGACGACCTGCATGCCCACAGCCGGCTGGGCTTCGCCTTCAACTGCCTGACCAGCTACTCCGATGCCGATCGCATGCGGCCGACCCTGCACTACGGCGACCCCCTGTGGTACTTCGACCTGTGCAAGCGGAAATACGCCCGGAACGTGGCCTTATTGCACGACTACGGCCTGTACGATTTCACGATCATTGTGCGCAAGGATGCCGCCTTCGAACCCGCTGCATCGGAAAGAGGCCGAGTATGAAAGTCTGCGACATTGACCGCAACCAGATGTACGGGGTGCTGCGTCACGTCTTCAACGCCCTGCAGGTTCGGCCCCGCGTCATGGAACTGGGGGTGTGCAAAGGCGACAACGCCCAGCAGCTGCTGCAGCGCCTGGAGCCAGCCCCCCTCGTGCTGGTGGACAGCTGGAGCGCGGCGTCCAACCGTGCGTACAGCCCTTTCGATTCATTGCCTCCCTGGATCGATCCGCCGGAAACCTACGACTTCTATTTCGGCGGCCCCACCCGGGAGCAGGCCACCTGGGACCACCTGTACGAAGGCTGCCGCCAGCGTTTCGCCGACCGGGCCGATGTGCACATCGTGCGCGCCTTCACCAACGAAGCCGGGCCGGCCATCCGCAGCCATGCGGGCGATGCACCCTTTGATCTGGTGTATGTCGACGCCAGCCATCAATACGAATACGTGCTGCGCGACCTGATGCTGTTCCAGGACCTCGTCGGCCCCAACGGCTGTTTCATGCTCAATGACTGCTGCCACAGCGAGGCCGGTCTGCGTCAGAACCTCGGGGTGCTGGAGGCGGTCGGCAATTTTCTCAAACGCAGCGACTTCACCCCCGTGGCCATCACCAACACGGACTGGTCCGATGTGGTCCTCACACGCCGCGGCAGCCTGCTGGAAAACGCCCTGCACTGGAGCCTGGTGAATTCCGATGTGGCGTTTGTCGACGTCCCGCCCCAGCTGCTCCCGGCCGCCCGGCTGGTCCGCGGCGACCAGCGGGCGCATCTGAGCTTCATCTGAATCCGGGAGGCACACGTCCATGGCACAGGATCTCGTTCTCATCGGCGACGGACTGTACGCCGACATCGCCTACGAATACTTCACCCATGACTCGGACTACCGGGTGGTGGGCTTCAGCGTCGAGCGGCCCTACCTGCGCACACCGGAGAAATTCGGCCTTCCCGTGCTGCCCTTCGACGAAATCGACCGGCACTTCGCGCCAGCCACCCACGCCTTCCACGCAGCCATCACCTATGGCCAGCTCAACCGCCTGCGCGAACGTCTCTATCGGCAGGCCAAGGCCCTGGGTTACCGGCCGGCCAGCTACGTGAGTTCGAGAGCATTTGTCTGGCGTAACGTGCAGCTCGGCGAACACTGCTTCATCTTCGAGGACAACACGGTGCAGCCTTTCGTGCAGATCGGCGACAACGTCGTGCTCTGGAGCGGCAACCACATCGGACACCACTCCCGCATCGGCAGTCACGTCTTCATCGCATCGCACGCCGTCATCTCGGGCTGCTGCGAGATCGCCGATCACCAGTTCATCGGCGTCAACGCCACCATCGCCAACGATGTGCACATCGGTGCCGACTGTGTCCTCGGCGCAGGCGCCCTCGTAGGCAAGGACCTCTCGGACAACCACATCGTGCGCGGCCCGCTATGCGACAGCAGTGAGGGCGCACGGCGGCTCTTCAAGGTGCGCGAGGTCTAGGGCACAGCCAAGACGCAAACCATCTGCGCGTTTGCGCCCGATGCCGTCGACCCCATTTCCGCGCACCGCCGTCACGCATGACCGAAGCCCACCGACGCCGAACACCCACGACCATGGCCAGCCGACAGGACGTTGTTGACAACCACGCCGTTTTTGAACGCGAGCTCGCGCGCGTATCCGGACTGATCGACAACGCCGAACTGGAAGCTGCCGCGCAGTTGGCCCACGAGCTGGCAACCTTCGCGTGGCAGAACAGCTGTGGCATCTTCGTTTCACCGGCGCTGGAGGCCGAGCTGGCCCGCCTGGGCAGGCAGCTGCACGTCACCCCATCCGACCCGACGTCAGCCGCCGGAGCGCCCCGGGTCCTCATGGTGATGAGCAGCGTATACGGCACCGGGGGGCACAGCCGGATCGCCTGGCGGACCATCCAGCTCGACCATCGCTCACGCTACACCCTGGTGCTGACCCAGCAAGGTGACCAGCCCCTGCCCCCCCAGCTCACCGACCTGCGCCAACAGGGACGACTTGACATCGTGATGCTGGCCCAGCCGAGCTGGTGCGAACGTATCCAGGCCCTGCGTCACCACCTCGCCGCCGCCGATCGGGTTCTCCTGCTCACCCACCCCAACGACATCACGCCCTGCGCCGCGCTGCCCGGCATGCACAACCCGCCGCCGGTCATCTTCATGGACCATGCCGCCCACGCCTTCTGGCTGGGGGTGACGATCTCCTGCCAGGTGCTGAGCATGTCGGCCATCCTGCTCGAAAGCCGGCGTGGCATCCCCAAGGCGCACATCGGCTGGGTGCCACTGCCCATGGATTTCAGCCGCCTCGACGCTCCGGCAGCGGTCGACGCCCGCGCTGCGCTGGGCATCCCCGCCGAGGCGGTGCTGCTGATGTCCTGCGGATCGGACTACAAGTACCAGCCCCTGGAGGGTGTGTGCCTGGCCGACCTGGTCTCCCCCGTGCTGGCGCGTCACCCGCAGGCGCACCTGCTGGTCGTCGGTGTCCAGCCCGCCCCCTTCTGGGAGGCCCTGGCCCGGCGCCACCCGGGACGCGTACACCTGCAGGGCTACCTGCCGGAACCCGAGCTGGTGGCCTGCTACCAGGCCTGCGACATCTACCTCGACGCCGTTCCCTTTGCCTCGCCGACCGCCATGTTCGAGGCGGCCGCCTGCGGCAAGCCGGTCGTTCGATATGCCCCGGCCGACTGGCGCGCCTGCGAGTTCACCCAGGACATCGAGACCATCCCCACGTCGCTTTACATCTGGTCCCAGCCGGCGCACTACGAGCAGGACCTGGACCGCCTGATCGATGAGCCCGGCTTCCGCGCCTGGCGCGGCCAGTTCGGCCAGCGCGCCGTGCGCCTCTACCACGCCGAGGACACGTTCGTGCACGCCCTCGAGGCCGCTTATGAGCGTGCCGTCGGCATGCCCCGTATCACCGTCAACGCCGAAGCCGTACGGTGGCAGTACGGTCGGCTCGACGAACTGCTGGCCGGCCTCACGCGCAACCAGTTCCATCGCGCCCAGGGCACTACCGCACGCCACGCCCCCCGCCTGCTGGCCTTCTACCTCCCGCAGTTCCACACCATCCCCGAAAACAACGCCTGGTGGGGCGAAGGCTTCACGGAATGGACCAATGTGCGCCAGGCCCAGCCCCTGTACGAGGGACACGCGCAGCCTCTGGTCCCCGGTGAGCTGGGCTATTACGACCTGTCCTCGGTGGACGTGATGGCGCGGCAGGCCGAGCTGGCCCGCGCACACGGCCTGCACGGCTTCTGCTTTCATTACTACTGGTTCGACGGCAAGCGCCTGCTGGAAAAACCGGTCGACCAGTTGCTGCAGGCGCCGCACATCGACCTGCCCTTCTGCCTGTGCTGGGCCAACGAGAACTGGACACGGCGCTGGGACGGTGGCGAGCACGAGATCCTGATGCAGCAGAGCTACACCCCGGCGCTCAACGAGCGTTTCGCCCGGGATCTGCTGCCCTACTTTGCCGACGCGCGCTACATCCGCATCGACGGCAAACCCGTGCTGCTGGTCTACCGCACCGACATCATTCCCGACCTGGCAGCCACCGTGGCCGCCTGGCGCGAGACCTGGCGCAGCGCAGGCGTGGGCGAGGTCTACCTGATCGCTGTCGAAAGCTTCCAGCCCATCGAGCCCGGTGCCTACGGCTTCGACGCGGCCGCCGAGTTCCCGCCGCACCAGGTCCGGCCCGAGGAAGTCGCACCGGAGGAGCCGCTCAACCTCATCCGGGACTGCGACGCCCGGGTCGGCGACTACGGCAAGCTCAGCACAGCCTGGCTCGATCGCCCGCGCCCCCTGTACAAACGCATGCGCGGGCTCATTCCGGGATGGGACAACAGCTCGCGCCGGCGCAAGGGCGGCGCCACCCTGTTCGTCAACGCCACGCCAGCGGTCTACGAAGACTGGCTGGCGCAGTCCGTCGCCCACACCCTGCGGGAGTTCGAGGGCGAGGAGCGCCTGGTCTTCATCAACGCCTGGAACGAATGGGCCGAAGGTTGCACCCTGGAGCCCTCGGCCGCGCATGGCCGCGCCTACCTGGAGGCCACGCGGCGGGTCATGCAACGCCCGCCGCAGGACTTGCTGGCGGCCGTACCCCCGCAACCCACGGCTTACCAGCGCTGGCTGGCCGACCGCCCGGATCACCCCACGGGTCGCGATACCGCGCCGGCAGCGACCCTGCACCTGCAGGTCGCGATTGCCGCCGGCGACCCCCAGGCGACCGCCGCGACGCTGCAATCCCTGCAGGCCCAGCGTCGTCCGGCCGACCGAGTGGTGAGCGCGACGGCCGACGGCAGCTGGGCCGCGGCGCTGGCCGACAACGCCCACAGCTGGACCCTGCTGCTGGCGCCCGGCGACACCCTGGAAGACGATGCCCTGGCACGCCTGGAACAGGCCGTCACCGCAGCCGACGCCGACTCGCTCAAGGTGGTGTACAGCGACCATGACGAACTCGACACCGAAGGCCGGCCGGAGCATCCTTTCTTCAAGCCGGACTTCAACACGGCGCTGTTGCTCAGCTACCCCTATGTCGGGCGCGCGCTGCTGGTTCGCACCGCCTGGGCGCGCCCCCTGCTGGCCGCCTCGGGCGGACGCTTGGACCTCACGCTGGCCTATCGTCTGGCCCTGCAGGCCCTGGCCGAAAGCGGCGGCGCGGCCTTCCACCACGTGGCCCTGCCACTGCTGCACCTGAACCCGGCCGCGGCCACGGTCTTCTGCACCACCAGCGAGGACTGGCAGGCACTGGCGGGCGTGCTGCAGCAGCACCTGCAGACGCAGCATCCCGGCGCGCAGCTGCTCGAGGGCCCGGGACCCGGCACCTTCCACGTCGCCCACCCGCTGCCGCGCACGCCGCGGGTGAGCATCATCATTCCCACACGGGACCAGCTGCCCTTCCTGAGCCGCTGCGTCGAATCGCTGCTGGCCAAGACCGCCTACCCGGACTTCGAACTGCTGATCGTCGACAACGACAGCCAGACCCCGGAGGCTCGCGAGTACCTGGCGGGCCTGGCGCAACTGGGCTCCGAACAGATCCGGATCGTGCCCGCGCCCGGCCCCTTCAACTTCTCGCGCATGAACAACCAGGCGGCCCGGCTCGCGCGAGGCGAGCTGCTGCTGCTGCTCAACAACGACACGGCCGCCCTGCACGAGGACTGGCTCGCCCATCTGGTGCGCCACGCGCTGCACGACGACGTCGGCATCGTGGGCGCGCGCCTGCTCTACCCCGACAGCCGCGTTCAGCACGCCGGTGTCGTGCTGGGGCTGCGCGGCCCTGCGGAACACCCCTGCCTCGGGCTGGAAGCTTCGGCGCCGGCTTACATGATGCGTGCCCAGGTGCAGCAGGACTTCTCCGCCGTGACGGCCGCCTGCATGCTGGTGCGCAAGGATCTCTACCTGTCCCTGGGCGGTCTGGACGAGGACAGCTTCGGCGTCAGCTACAACGACGTGGACTTCTGCCTGCGCGTCGGGCAGAGCGGCAAGCGTGTGGTCTGGACGCCGCTGGCCACCCTGCTGCATGAAGGCAGCGCCAGCCAGAAACGCAGCATCGAGGCCAGCACCCAGGAACTGAAGGTGGCGCGTTTCACACGCGAGCAGGCCGCCATGTACCAGCGCTGGCCCCGGCTGATCGCCCACGACCCGGCCTACAACCCCAACCTGTCACTGGCCGAGCACGGCTACGAGATCGAGACCAATCCCCTGCTGCGCCCGCAGGCGCCGCGTACCGGCACCGGCCGGCACGTGCTGGCCTTTGCCGCCGACACCTTCGGCTGCGGCCAGTACCGTGTCCTGCAGCCGCTGCAGGCCATGCTGGACGCGGGCCTGTGCAGCGGCGGCCCCTCGCCCGAACCCCTGCCGCCCAATCTGGTGCTGCGCAGCGGCGCCGACACCCTGGTCTTCCAGCGCCCCAACAACGACGTCGCGCTGGACATGCTGGAGGCGCTGGTCCAGCTCCCGGGCATCCGCAAGATCTACGAGGTCGACGACAACCTTGCGCGTGTGCCGCTCAAGAGCGCGCACCACCAGGAGATGCCCAAGGACCTGCGCAGCCGCATCAACCGCGCCATCGGCCTGTGCGACCGGCTGGTCGTCTCCACCGAAGCCCTGGCCCATGAGCTGGCGGGCCGCTGCGGCGACACCCGGGTGGTGCACAACCGGCTGCCACCGGCCATGTGGGGCACCACGCCACCGCAGCGCACCCCGGCCGAACGCGGCGGCCGGCGTCCGCGCGTGGGCTGGGCTGGCGGCATCGGCCACCAGGGTGACCTCATGCTGCTGGCCGAGCTCGTCCGTGATCTGGCCGACACCGTGGACTGGGTGTTTTTCGGCATGTGCCCGCCCGCCATCCGCCCCTACGTGCGGGAGTTCCACCCCGGCGTGCCGACCCTGGACTACCCGGCCCGGCTGATGCAGGTCACGCGCAACTGGGACCTGGCCATCGCGCCGCTGGAACTCAACGCCTTCAACGAGTGCAAGTCCAACCTGCGCCTGCTCGAATACGGCTGGTGCGGCCTGCCCGTGGTCTGCACCGACATCACACCCTACCAGGGCGATCTGCCCGTGACCCGGGTCAAGAACCGCTACAAGGACTGGCGCGAGGCCATCCTGTCCCAGCTGCAGGATCCGGCCGCCGGCCTGCAACGGGGCCTGGCCCTGCAACAGCAGGTGCAGGCCGACTGGACCCTCACGGGGCCGCACCTCGACCACTGGTACCGGGCCTGGACCGACCGCTAGAGCGGGGCCGCCGGCCGGGGATTGGCCGGTGTTTTCCCCTCTTTTTCCGCTTTAGCCCCCGGACCCCCTTTGTAGGATTTGTTCCTACAAGGGTGGGTCGTTTGCCTGTCATCCATTACAGGCATCGGCCGATTCAAGTTTCCAGCGCAATCTTCAGAATCCACACCAACGCATAAGCCATGAATTGCGCCCCAAAGGAGTCCCAAATGAGCGACGAACAACTGAATGCCGAGATCCGCGAAGCCAACCTGACCTACCTCATGCTGGCCCAGAACCTGATCCGCAAGGACAAGGCCGAGGCGCAGTTCCGCCTGGGCATCTCCGAGGAGTCGGCCGACCTGATGGCCGCCCTGTCGCCCGCCCAGATCTCCAAGATCGCCTCCAGCAGCATGCTGCTGTGCCGCTTCCGCATGGACGACGACGTGGTCTGGAGCCTGCTGACCAACCACGCCGCACGCAAGGTGGACAACGACACCACCACCCGCCTGCACGCCAGCATCCTGATGGCTGGCCGCCACGCCGAAGCCCTCTGAGCGGAAGGACAGCACCATGGCCACCGCCAAGAGCGTCCTCAACGAATCGCGCCAGATCGAGCGCGCCGTCGCCCTGATCAAGCTGGGCGCGCGCCTGCAGGTGCTGGAAAGCGAGACCGACCTGTCCTACGAGCGCCTGCTGCGCCTGTACAAGGAAGTGGCCGGCAAGAGCCCGTCCAAGGGACAGCTGCCGTTCGCCACCGACTGGTTCCTGACCTGGCAGCCCAATATCCATGCCTCGCTCTTCCTCAACATCTACGAGTACCTGAGCAAGACCAGCAGCCTGGAGGACATCGACGCCGTGATGAAGGCCTTCCGCCTCTACAGCGAGCAGATGGTCACGCTGGAGATGGAGCCCCTGCTGTCGGTCACGCGCGCCTGGCGTCTGGTCAAGTTCGTCGACAACAACATGCTGGCCATGACCAAGTGCTGCAAGTGCGGCGGCCACTTCATCTCCGAGCCCTACGAGAACTCACGCCATTACGTCTGCGGCCTGTGCGAGCCGCCGGCCCGCGCAGGCAAGGGCAACGCGGCCGGTGGCATCCTGCTGCACTGAGACCTGGGCCTGCCTGCATGGCCGGGAAAAGGGGGCCGATCGGCCCCCTTTTTTCCGTAGCGCCCCACCCGACCTTTCCCCTAGAATGGTTTGGCAACGGGCACCAGCCCAGGCATCCCGTCCTTCCCACACGAACCCGTCACGAACATGCTAGTCATCATCGGTTATGCCGTCGCCATGGGGTGCATCTTCGGGGTGTACATCGTGCACGGCGGCAACATCGGCGTGATCCTGACGGCGCTGCCCTTCGAGCTCATCACCATCTTCGGCGGCGCCCTGGGCGCTTTCGTGGTGAACAACCAGCCCAAGGTGCTCAAGGCGACCATCGCCATGATCCCGCAGGCCCTCAAGAGCTCCAAGTACACCAAGGCGCGTTACCTGGAGCTCATGGCCCTGCTCTACGACATCCTGCAGAAGGCCCGCAAGGAAGGCCTGATGGCCATCGAGAAGGATGTCGAGAACCCCGAAGAATCCGCCATCTTCAAGAAATACCCGGTGGTCGGCAGCGATCACCACGTGGTCGAGTTCACCACCGACTACCTGCGCATGATGGTCTCGGGCAATCTCAACGCGCACGAGATCGAGTCCCTGATGGACAACGAGATCGAAACCCATCACCAGGAAACCCACGGCCCCATCGCCGCCATCGGCCGGCTGGCCGGCGCCCTGCCGGCCTTCGGCATCGTGGCCGCCGTGCTGGGCGTGGTCAACACCATGGGCTCGGTGGGCCAGCCCCCGGCCGTGCTCGGCGGCATGATCGCCTCGGCCCTGGTCGGCACCTTCCTGGGCATCCTGCTGGCCTATGGTGTGGTCGAACCGCTGGGCGGCCTGCTGGAGCAGAAGGCGCAGGACAGCTCCAAGGAGCTGGAGTGCATCAAGTCCACGCTGCTGGCCAGCATGCAGGGCTACAACCCCTCCACCGCCATCGAGTTCGGCCGCAAGGTGCTGTTCTCCACCGAGCGCCCGACCTTCATCGAACTCGAGAGCCACGTGCGCGGCAAAAAGTAAGCCATGGCCTCCGACGCCAAGAAGCTCCAGCCCATCATCGTCAAGAAGGTCAAGAAGGCCGGTCATGCCGCGCATGGCGGTGCCTGGAAGATCGCCTACGCCGACTTCGTGACGGCCATGATGGCCTTCTTCCTGCTCATGTGGCTGCTGGGCTCGACCTCCAAGGGCGACCTCAAGGGCCTGTCCGATTACTTCAGCTCGCCGCTCAAGG
>JACCDS012181018.1_pt1 | contig 10418 bp, 5 predicted proteins | sample 7446441 | NCBI WGS metagenome assembly JACCDS01 (sample SAMN15323445, study PRJNA562643) | freshwater metagenome | isolation source: river surface water | place: USA:Blue River Watershed | collected 2017-08-17 | reverse complement strand
AGACATTACCCCAAAGGTGCATCAGTCCTAAGAATGTTACAACATATACTGGGTGATGAAAATTTCAAACGATCCATTACTTTGTATTTGCAGCGTCACCAATTCTCCACCGTGGAAACATGGGATCTTCAAAAGGCGATTATCGACGCAACAGGAATCAATATGGATTGGTTTTTCGATCAGTGGATTCACCGTGGTGGCGAACCCCATTACAAAATATCTTGGCAAATCCTGAGTCCGGAATTTAACAACTCGCCCGGAACAGAAATTACGGTAGAACAGATCCAAACCCAAGACCCTATTGTAGGAATATTTAAAACCCCGGTAGATATTGCTGTGTATTACACCGATGGCTCGGTAACACGGAAAACAGTAACCATTGATAAGGCATTCCAAAAAATAATTATTCCTAATGCCGGCAACCAAGTAGAAAACTCCGATAAAAAACCATTAATCATTGATAAAAACGTAGCTTTTGTGCTTTTCGATGAAGGAAATTACTTGCTAAAAAATACAACCTTCCCCAAAAACACCCAAGAATTATTGTATCAATTCACGATGGCAGCGAACGCAACCGATCGATACGATGCCTTGGTACAACTGCCACATAATAATCAAGAAGTGTATGAAGCCATCGCCAAAGCGGCCAACAAAGAAAGCTTCCGCGAAATGCAAGTAGCCATTCATAAATACCTAATCCAACACGCTGAAAATCAGTTTAGTTTTACCGGCAATAATGATAATTTAAAGGTTGTTTATAAAAACGCATTTAACCATCCCATTACAGAGGTGAGACGCATGGCGGTGGAAACTTCAAACATCTGGACCGAATCGAAATCCTATCTCTTTGCAGCCCTAAAAGATTCTAGTTATAGCACCATTGAAATAGCACTAAATCGGATCTGGAATCACCCATTATTCGCCGCGGAACAAACATCCATATTAGAGCAATTGAATGGAGTTGATGGCTACCTCAACAACATAGCTATCAAACAATTAGAATTGAGCGCATTAACATTCCCTGACCAATCCACACGATTTAAAAGTAACCTAGTAACGCTCACTTCGGCCTATTACGAATTTAGAACCCGGGCATCGGCCATGGCAGCCTTAAAACGACTTAATTTCTTGAATGAAACATTTGCTCACAATTTATTTAATGCATCCTTGAGTTTTAATTCGCGATTAGCTCAACCGGCCAATGAAACCATTAACTATTTCAAACAGCAGACCCAATATCATTTACTGTTGAACAAAGCCATTGGAACCTATAAATTTGATTCCAAATCCGATGAAATTAGAATTAAAAAGTTAATTGGAAATCCTTAATTTTTCCTTAATTCCTTTGATGTTTCAAGGATTATTCATTATTTAGCAAATTAAACTTGGAATAAGCCTGCACCATGATCATTTCCAGCGCAAAAAAGAACAAATTATATCTACCAGTGAACCGCATTTTAACCCTAACTGCCTTGGTAATAACCCTTTTCTTAAGTGGTTGCAAACCAAAATACGAAGAAGCCGTAAAACAATACAATTTGGGGTATTATCGTCAGGCTGCGGTCATTTTTGAAGAATTTTCAAAAAACACCAAGGATAAAAAACTAAAGGATAAAGCCATTTATATGGCAGCAGAATGTTACCGCTTGAGTGACGAATACGATAAAGCCAATCGTTTGTACGAACGTGTTTTGAAAAAAGATCCGAAAAACGCTAAAGCTTTGTTGATGCGTGCAAACATGTTGAAAAAAATGGAAATGTACCGCGAGGCCCTAGATGCCTACGATACTTACCTACAAGAAGTGCCTGGAGATACTATGGCAGAATATCAAAAAATTGGGTGTGAATATGCATTAAGTTGGACTCCCGATAGTTCGCAATATGTTGTAAGTAACTTTAAAATCGCCAATACCAAAGCCAACGACTGGGCTCCAATGGTAGCCTCCAAAAAAGACGATGTTTTGTTCTTTGTTTCAGACAGAGAAGGTGGAAAAGCGAAGAAATTGTATCCTGGAACCATGGAACGTTGGTCAGATATTTGGTACATCGAAAAATTAGGTAAAAAAGGAAAAGAAAAGTGGCAGAAACCCATTTTTGCCGAGAAAAATTCAACCAATTTCAACGATGGTTCCATGACGTTCGATGCCAAATTCGCTACCATGTACTTCACTCAGTGTGGTGGTGAAAAAGGTAAAAATGAAAAATGTGCGATTTACGAAGCCAAAAAACAAGGACCCGATTGGATTATTGGCGATGCCTTGGACTTTTGCAAGAGTGATACCGCACACAACTACGGTCACCCGGCGTTAAGCCCCGATGGCAAAACCTTGTATTTCTCTTCCGATCGCGATGGCGGATTTGGCGGCATGGACATTTGGGCTGTTACTTATTCAAAACGTTCTAAAAGTTGGGGAAATCCAGTAAACTTAGGTCCAGATATCAACACCAAGAAATACGAAACCTTCCCCTATTTCAATCAACACGACAATAAACTTTACTTCTCTTCCGATGGATGGCCAGGCTTAGGTGGATGGGATATTTTCAATGCCGAACCCACAGAAGATATCACTAAATGGAAAGAAAGAGAGAACTTGAAGGAGCCATTGAATTCGGGTGGTAACGATTTTGGCATCGTGTTTAACAATAAACCCGAAAATAAAAACTCAGGTTACTTCACATCCAACCGTGGCGATCGTAAACAGAATTATGACATTTACGAGTTTACAGTAACCCCGATCGTAATAACCATTCGCGGTGTAATCAGCGATTGTAATAGCAAAAAACCTTTGCCTGGAGCTACAGTAACTTTATTAAATGATAGAGATACTACGAAACTCGTATTGAAGGCAGACGATCAAGGTGTTTACACGGCTACATTGCGTGAAAAAACCAACTACGAAATCGAAGCAAAATATCCTGAAAAATACTATTTGGAAAAACCTCCGGTAATGCGTACCACCTACGGAATTCGCGTAAATACTGAATTAATCCAAGATTTCTGTTTAGAAAACCCCTTGGATGTTGTTTATACCCTTCCGATTTTCTACGATTTAGACAAATCCTTCATTCGTCCCGATGCAGCGCGTGTATTAGACACCTTTGCTCAGGATGTATTGCTAAAGTATCCTAAATTGGTTGCTGAATTAGGTTCACATACGGATTGTAGAAACACATTTGCCTACAACGAGAAGTTGGCTGAACGTCGTGCCGCCAGCGCTCGCCGCTATTTGATAGATGTATGGAAAATCGATTCTACGCGTATTGTGGCAAAAGGATACGGCGAAACCCAGTTACTGAACAATTGTAAGTGCGAAGGCGCGATTAAAGCCGGGTATACTCCTTATTTGGAGAACAAAACCAAAAAGATGGCGTTCGACAAAGACGATAAAGGCAATGTTGTTCGCAGCTATTATACCCGATATAAGAAAGAAGAAATTGTATTCATCAACGATACCGCTTACGTACCTTGCGATGAATTCCAACACGCACAAAACCGTAGAACTACCGTTCGTTTCGGATTTGAAGACCAAATTTCTAGAGCCATCGTTAACCAAGACGTTGATATCAATAATACCAACATCGGAAAAGAAGAACAGGATTCTATTGCCAAAGCAGTAGAAAAAGCCAAGGGGCCTCAAATCGATATTTCCAATGCGGTTAAAGTTCGCGTAACCAAACAAGGGAACAAGAACTTCATTAACGTAATGGTTTTGGATAAGGAACCCTTAAATGTGGAGCTAGACCCATTGGGCAAACAAAACAGTATCACCAAAGAAATTGCAGCGCAGTGGTATAAATCTAAGCTGATTAACAAAGGAATGTTCTTAAGCTCTGGGGATAAAATCAAGGTGGGCAAGGTAAAATTACCAAGCAATAAGTTCACTGTAGAGAGTCTAACCATTGGCGATTATGTAGTGAAAAATGTAATGTTCACGATCACAGACAAGGTATCTGAACCCGTTCTAGGTAAGGCTGTATTCAAGGAATTCAAACCCGAATCCTATACTACCGAAACTGAATATATATTAATTCCGAAAAAAGCTCCTAAGAAGGCTACGGTGAAAAAATCCCCCACTACCAGCAAAGCGGGTAGCGACAAGGAAGAAGTAACGGAGGACAAGCCGGCTAAGAAGAAAAAATAATTCACTCTATTTATTCTTCTATCCTGTGATTCCTTCTATACCTGCACTTCGGTTTACCGATTCCAATAACTTTTTTCTCATGGCCGGCCCCTGCGCCATCGAAGGGGAATCCATGGCCCTAGAAATTGCTGAAACGCTAATTACTATCTGCGAATCTCGGAACATCCCTTTGGTGTTTAAGGGATCCTATCGTAAAGCGAATCGGAGTCGAATCGATTCGTTCACCGGTATTGGTGATGAAAAGGCGCTGAAAATTTTGAAAAAGGTGAATCAAACATTCGGGATTCCAACGGTTACCGATATTCATGAATCGCATGAGGCCGCAATGGCCGCAGAATACGTGGATGTTTTGCAAATCCCAGCATTCCTTTTCCGTCAAACCGAATTATTGGTAGCAGCGGCAAAAACGGGGAAATTCATCAATATCAAAAAAGGTCAATTTGCTGGCACCGATGCGATGAAACACGCATTGCAAAAATGTGTAGATTCTGGGAACGAAAATGTGATTTTAACCGATCGCGGGAACATGTTTGGTTACGGCGATATGATTGTTGATTTCCGTAATATTCCCGAAATGCAAAAGAATCGTGTTCCTGTTGTTATGGACATCACCCATTCTTTGCAACAACCCAACCAAAGTTCTGGAGTTACTGGGGGCAAACCGGAACTAATCGAAACCATCGCAAAAGCCGCCATAGCGGTAGGTTGTGACGGATTATTCATTGAAACCCATCCAGATCCAAGTCAGGCAAAAAGCGACGGAGCGAACATGTTACCTCTTGCTCAATTACCCGATTTATTGGATAAATTGATTCGCATTCGTCAGGCCGTCGTTTAAAATTCGTATTAATACCCGTAAAACGAGTAATTCTGATTATTACCGTTTCTATCCTTTCCAACCACTTCAATTCTGCCACGGGCACTTTCCATGACTGTAATTAAATCCTCTGGCTCGGAATACACTTTTCCATTGAATTTGATTACTATAAACCCTTCGCCTAAACCCATTTGAGAAATGAATTTACCCCGTTGTATATTCAATAACCGTATACCAGAATTTAACCCGTACTTTTTTAAATCAGCGGTTGACAAAGGCTGAAAATCCGCTCCTAATAATTTACTATTAACAGCACCTTTCATTAACAAGGCTGTGTTCTCGGATTTATTAATCAACACCAATGAAACCTTATTTTCTTTACCGTTTTTCAAAACCCCCAGCACAACATTTTCTCCAGGTCGTTTATATGCCAAGTGCTCATCAAACATCGGCTTACCATCAATTTTCAATCCTCCTATACTCACTAATATATCGCCTTGATTGATTCCTGATTTTTCTGCCGGACCTCCTTCGGTCAATTCCAAAACTTTTACTGCATTGGTTTCTAACCCTAAGGATTTAAGTTCTTCGGATGATACCTCTACCACTTGCATTCCCGAAAACGCACGTAGTACCTCACCCTTATCCATTAAATCTTGCACCACCTTTCGAACAATATTCGCAGGAATCGCAAAGCCATATCCCGTGTAACTCCCTGTATTGCTTTGAATGGCGGTATTGATACCCACCAATTGGCCTTTGGTATTCACCAAGGCACCGCCCGAATTCCCCGGGTTAATAGCCGCATCGGTCTGAATAAAACTCTCGATGGGAAATTGATTTTTAACAATATTGATATTTCGTCCTTTGGCACTTACTATGCCCGCGGTAACCGTACTGGTAAGATTGAAGGGATTGCCAACGGCCAAAACCCATTCGCCAACTCTAACTTCATCGCTATTGGCAAATGTAATTGCCGGTAATGCCGTAGCCTCTATTTTCAATACCGCTAAATCGCTGGATGGATCGGTCCCTACCACTTTGGCAATGTACTCTTTCTTGGGTTTGTTCAAAACCACCGTTATTGAATTGGCTCCTTGAATAACGTGATTGTTGGTTACTACATAACCGTCCGCACTTACAATTACTCCGCTTCCCGTTGACGATGCCTGTCCCCTACTACCAAAGGGATCGAAATCCCAAAACAATCCAAACGGACTGCTATATTCCACGGTACTCACTGTCTTAATAAAAACAACAGAGGGAGTAGAAACAGCCGAAGCATCCTCAAATCCCTCGGGTGCACCGCTGCCATTAGCAGTGTTAAAAACCGCCGATCGGACATCGCCTAAGGATTCCGCTACCTGTATACCGTTGGAAGGCTGCCTGTCCAATCGGGTGAAAACCCAAGCACCTAAAAAACCAGAAAAAGCCCCTACAAATGCAATGCTTAAAACGAATTTTCTACTGTTCTTTTCCATGAATGTTGAGAATCGATAATGGTTAAACGAAATTTATATCAATCTATTGATTGGCTGCTAATCAAAAAGTATACAATTCCACCAACAGACGGAATTTACCGACATGCTGTCCGGAGAGAGGCTGACAAATTTTCGGATTAGTGCATTCCTGGGAACAATCCACGACCTGCTTCACGCCAAGGCCAAGGAGTCATTAACAAAATGATAACCAAGGCAGCAACAAAAAACCATTTTGTATTGGGTTGATTGGTTTTGGCAGCACGATGCCCTACAGTTATCAAAACAATGGCTATAATCATCATTAATGCGTGCTCAACCGAGAAAAATCGTATTACCGGATTTTTCATGGCTCCGCCCATTCCCATACTTTTAATTTGTTTCAAACCCCAATCCCCTACAAACCACTGTACCAATCCCAACAACAGCATCACATGGGAGCTGATCAACAATACCAACGTTTCCTTCCCGTTCTTACCTTTAAAAGCATTAATCAATGACAAAATCAATGCAATAATGATTACCCAACGCAAGAAATTGTGTAAATGAACGGTGCCTGTATAGGCAGGATGTGTTTGTAATAAAGATATCATAATATACGAAATTTCAACGAATATAGCAAAAAAACAATGCTCCCCCTACCTTTGTTTCACTTTCAACGTTGATATGCTCCAAACCCATTTTTCCTCCATTTTAAATCGATTACAAAAATTCATTCTCACTGTGGGTTTGCTCTTTGTTTCTTTGCTTTCTTATTTCGCCGATGCTCAGCATTACATCATTCCTACGCGATTTCATGAAAGCCCTATTCCCCCGGCTCCCAGATATAATATGGAAGAAAATTGGAGCGCCCTTCCCTTTCGCAAAGATTTCGGCGATTTAGTACCCAACGGATACACAGACAATCAGGAACATGCCGAGGTAGATGTATTTTACATTCATCCAACCTTGTACGGGGAAAAACCAACTACGGTTTACAAATGGAATCACGATTTGAACGATCCGAAACTGAACAAGGAGATTGATGAAGTAGCCACGAAATTTCAAGCTACCGCTTTTAATGGAGCAGGTAAATTGTATGTTCCTCGATATAGACAAGCGCATTATTCCGTGTTTCTTACCCAGCATCTAGACGATAAACAGGCGGCACTTAATGTGGCGTACAGCGATATCGATGCTGCTTTTTCTTATTACATCGAACACTTAAATGACGGCAGACCGTTCATCATTGCTTCCCACTCTCAAGGAACAATTCACGCTGCACGATTGCTTAAATACCGAATAATTGGAACCGCATTGCAACAACAATTGGTAGTGGCTTACCTTCCTGGAATGGCTGTCCCTAAAGATTCACTGATTGGACTGCCTGTTTGCCAAGAACCCAATTCCATCGGTTGTTTCACCAGTTGGAGCACCTATGAACGCAATTTCATACCCACAACCTATTTTAATGGCTTGAATAATGCAGTTTGTGTGAATCCAATAACTTGGAAATTTGACGATAGTTTAACTGTAAGTATTCCGCAGAATCCTACCCCAGCCGTTGGAGATAAAAATACGCTGGATTCCAATTCCGTAGAGTCTCCTAATTCCATTGATCAACAACCTACAATTAATTCCGATCCTCCGCTTCCCAAAAGAGGACATCATTGCCCCAAAGAAATGCATCGGGGTGCTGTCTTAAAACCCTTTGGTAAAGTTTATCCTCAAATATGTGATGCGCAAGTATTTGGTGGACTTTTGTGGATTACCAAACCGAAGTTTCCAGGAGCTTTTTTATACCGTACATCCAATTTTCATTCCGGAGATATCAATCTGTTTTATATCGATATAAGAGAAAATGCTATACTAAGGGCTAAAACGTTCGTCCAACAAAAGGCTATCTCAACGGAAAATATCCGAAATTAGTAATGAAAGTCAACGGCTTTGCGTTATTTTGCAATTATCGTTGAACTATGAAAAAATGGCTTAAAGGCATCGGAATCGCGTTGGTGTCTATCCTCGCATTACTTCTCATTTTACCCTTCGCATTTAAAGGTAAAATCGTTGAAAAAGTAGACCAAGCAGTTAACCAATCCCTCAATGCAAAAGTGGGATTTAACCACGATGTATCCCTTTCCCTGCTTAGAAATTTTCCCAACCTTTCCGTTGGAATTGACGATGTAAGCATTGTGGGTATCGATTCGTTTGCCAACGACACCCTGCTGGCCTCCAAGAATATTCGTTTGGTGGTAGACATCCAAAGCGTTCTCAGTGGCGAAACCCTCAACATACGGAAAATCTACCTGAATGAAACCCGTTCACACATTATATTCTTGAAAAGCGGTGCCGCGAACTTCGATATTGCAAAGGTTGATACCACTGCTCAGGCACCGATTGATACCGCCCAGGGCGAACCCTTATCCTTAAAAATCAAACAATTAGCCTTAGACAATGCCTATATCCGGTACACAGATCACTCCATGGATTTGGACTTGATTTGTGATGGACTAAATCTTAATTCATCCGGTGATTTCGAAAAAGATATATTTACTCTTTTTAACGATTTAAGCATCGATCGAACCAGTATGTCGTTTGGAGGAATGACCTTGCTTTCTAAAGCCGCGATCAAGGGTAACACAAACATCGACATGGACTTAAACAAAATGAAATTTGGCTTTGCCGATAATAATTTGTCCATCAACGAATTGCCATTGAAAGCCAAAGGTTGGGTGGAATTACGCGAAAAAGATATGGACATGGATATCGATATCTCCACGCCATCCTCCGATTTTAAGTCGTTTCTCAGCATCGTACCCGGCTGCTACACCAAAGATTTTGGCAGTGTAAAAGCATCGGGAAAAATGGCGCTGGCATTTACCATGAAAGGAATCATGGACGATGTGAGAATGCCAACCACCCATGCAGGACTCAAAATAGATAACGCTGGGTTCCAATACCCCGGTTTACCTGCATCGGCCAGTGGAATTTTCTTGGATTTCAAACTGGATAACACCGATGGTAATCCCGATAACACCCACATTGTAGTTGAACCCTTAAAAGCAGTATTGGGCAAAGACCCCATCGAAGTTCACTTAGATCTACGAACACCGGTAAGCAATCCATTTGCAAAAGGAAGTTTAAAACTAGCCGTGAACTTGGATAACTGGAAACAACTGATTCCTTTGGACGAAAAAACCTCTGTATCCGGTAAAATTACGGCCGATTGTTTTTTCGATGGGCATTATTCCAGCGTGGAGAAACAACAATTTAACGACTTAAAAGCGGGTGGAACCTTTGGTATTCAGGACATGAATTACTCCGGAGAAGGTTTATTGCCTGTGGCTATTAAAAACTTACTCATTACCGCGGCTCCCCAAATTTTCACGTTGAACGATTTACAATTATCCTACGGAAAATCTTCCATCAGCATGGCTGGAAAATTGGAAAATACCTTGGGTTATGTGTTTGCCGGTGAAACCTTAAAGGGCGATTTATCGGTACGAAGTAGTTCTTTGGATTTAAACGAGTGGATGAATTCCATGCCTACATCCGAAACGCCTGCAGCTACAGACACCGCAGCCAGCACCCCCATGGAAGCGGTGGAATTACCGTCTAATTTAGATTTAGCGTTTTCTGCCGAAGTGGGTAAATTATTGTACGATAAATACAAACTCAGCAACTGTGCCTTGAAAGCCACGGTTAAAGATGGAAAATTGAATGTAAATCCCCTAAAAGGAGATATTTTCGGCGCTACCGTAGAATTAAGTAACTTGAATTACAGTTATGAAAAAGGCGGTAAACCCAATGCCGGACTTGGATTTAAAATATTAAACTTAAATCCTGCCAACCTCAGAAACCAGTTGGCTTTTGTGCAAAAATATGCACCGATATTGGCCGATATTAATGGCTTAGCAAACATACAAACCCAATTCACAACCCAATTAACCCCAACCATGGAAGTAGATTATGCTAGCATGGCGGCAGACGGTTTATTGGATT
>JACCDS012312439.1_pt1 | contig 10421 bp, 6 predicted proteins | sample 7446441 | NCBI WGS metagenome assembly JACCDS01 (sample SAMN15323445, study PRJNA562643) | freshwater metagenome | isolation source: river surface water | place: USA:Blue River Watershed | collected 2017-08-17 | reverse complement strand
GACTGGGCCAGTGCGCACCGGCTGACTCACACCCTCAAGGGTGTGGCCGGCAACCTCGGCGCCACCACCGTCCAGAGACTCGCCGATCAGCTCGACCAGCCTTTGCGCCAAGCAGCTGCCCATCCCGCAGACGCGCCAACGTGGCTGGCGCAAGCGGCACAACACCTCGAACCCCTCAAGCTTGGGATGGCCGCTTTGGCGCAAGACCTCCAGGCCGCGCTGCAACCCACCAACGTCGACCCAGCCATGCCCAGTGCCGATGCCCAAGACATGGCAGACGCTGCCTTGGTGGTGCAAGAACTGCGCAAGCGCCTGTCGCTGGGAGACGCCACCGCCTTGGAATGGGCCCTGGCCCACCAGCATCAGCTCCAGGCATCGCTGAACGGCAACCTACCCCGCTTCAATCAGGCCTTGCGGGACTTCGATTTCGAGCAAGCACTGCATTTGCTTGACACACACTGTCATGAGTAACTGTTTTATGCGTTCACGCCGATCTGCTGTCTGGCACCGACTGTGGTGGGCCTGGTTGCTGTCCGCGTTGCTGGGCAGCATGGCCTGGGCCGAAGCCCCCAAGCCGCTGCGGGTGCTGGGGGACGACAACTACCCACCCTACCTGTTCCGAGACGCCGACGGCAAGCCCACGGGCTACCTGGTTGACATCTGGGCGCTGTGGTCGCAGAAAACCGGTGAACCGGTGGACCTGGTTGCCATGAAATGGAGCGACGCTCAGGCCGCGATGCTGCGAGGCGAGGCGGACGTGATCGAGACCATCTTCCGCACCGCACCTCGAGAGCCTCTTTACGACTTTTCAGCGCCCTATGCCGTGCTGCCGGTGGCGATCTTCCGCCACCCTTCGGTCACAGGAGTCAACAGCCTGAACTCCTTGCGGGGCTTTCAGATCGGGGTGATGTCGGGTGACGCCTGCATCGACAACCTGCGCGCCAATGGCATTGAATCGCTGCAGGAATACCCGAGTTACCTGGCGTTGATCGACGCCGCGGTGCGCGAAGACGTCAAGATTTTTTGTCTGGATGAATACCCCGCCAACTACTACATGTACTTGCGGGGGGCCCACAAGATGTTCATCAAGGCCCTGGAGTTGTACCACGGCGAGTTTCACCGGGCGGTGCGCAAGGGGCAGACAGAGACGCTGCGGCGGGTGGAAGCGGGCATGGCGCTCATCACCGACAAGGAACGCGACGCGCTCCAAGAGAAATGGCTGAGCCCCCCCAACCGTCCGTGGCAAGCGTGGATAGGGTCGGCGGCCTGGGTGGTGGTGCCGCTGATGCTGACCGCCGCTCTGCTGGCCTTGTGGGTGGTGTCCTTGCGGCGGCTGGTGGCTCGCCGCACAAGCGATCTGCAGGCAGAACGTGCCGCGCTGGCATCGCTCATCCACAGCCTTCCCGATCTGGTCTGGCTCAAAGACACCCAGGGACGCTTTGTGTCGTGCAACCAGCGTTTCGAGGCGTTGTACGGTGCGCTGGAAAAGGACATCATCGGCAAGACGGACTTCGATTTCGTGGACCCCGAGCTGGCCACGTTTTTCCGGCAAAACGACCTGCGGGCGATGCAGGCGGGACGGCCAACGGTGAACGAGGAAGACCTCACCTTCGCGTCCGATGGGCATGTGGAACGGGTACAGACCATCAAGTCGCCGCTGTACGACGCGTCGGGACATTTGATTGGGGTGCTGGGCATCGCACGCAACATGACGACCCTGCTGGACACCCAGGATGCACTGAAGGCGAGCCTGGAGCGGTTGCGGCGCGCTGAACGCATGGCCAAGCTGGGCCACTGGGAACTGGACGTCGAGCGCCAGCACATGACCTGGAGCCACCAGGTCTACGCTCTTCATGACCTGCCGCCGGGTGACGAGCCGATGCTGCTGGATCAGGCACTCGCGCTGCTGGAGCCTGCCGATCGATTGGCGCTGCTGGCCAAACTGCAAACCACCGAGTCGTCGCCACCGGGTTTCGAAATGAACCTGCGTTTGCGCTTGAGCAGCGGTGCGGTCAGACACCTCGACCTGCACGCCGAAACGGTGCAAGCCAGCCCATCGTCCGCCTGGTATTGGCAAGGCACGCTGCAGGACGTGACCGAACAGGTACAGGCCCGACAAACGCTGGACGAGCGCAACGCCATCTTCGCCACCATCGTGGAACAGGCGATTGACGCCATCACGCTGATGGACGTGGAAACCGGACACTTCGTCGAGTTCAACAGCGCCGCTTGCACCAGCCTGGGGTACACCGCCGAAGAATTCGCCCGGTTGACGGTGGCAGACATTGACGATACCGATACGCTGCAGCAGATCAGAAACCGGTTCGACCGCATGCGTTTGCCCAGCGGGCTGACTTTTGAACGCGTTCAAAAGGACAAACACGGCCATCTCCACCCGGTCCTGATCAGCGCCCGGGGGCTGATTTTGCGTGGCAGGCGGTACCTGGCCTCCATCTGGCGGGACATTAGCAGCCTCAAAGCGCAGCAGCTCGAACTGGAGAACTACCGTGAACGGCTGCAGCAGATGGTGCAGGAACGCACCGAACAGCTGGCCACAGCCACCGGGCACCTGCAGGGCCTGAACGCCGAACTCGCGGCGCTGTTTGAATCCGCGCCAGTCGGCATCACCCTCATCAAGGACCGGGTGTTCCTGCGCTGCAACCCGCACATGCAAACCACACTGGGCTACAAGCCAGGCGAACTGGTGGGTCAAAACACGCGCCTGCTTTACCCCGACGAGGCCAGCTACGTACGCTTCGGCGACGAAGTGCTGCAAGCCGTGAGCCGGGGCGAGACCCACGTGCGGGTGGAACAGCTCTGCCGCAAAGACGGTTCGCGGGTCTGGACCCGCTTGAGTACCCGTTGGCTGGACCCGCTGAACCCCGACAAGGGGATGCTGGGAATGATGGAGAACATTGAGGCCGAGCACCGTGCGGCCGAGGCCATGCGCGAAGCAAAAGAGCAGGCGGAAGCTGCTGCGCGCACCAAGTCGGCCTTCCTGGCCAACATGAGCCACGAGATCCGCACACCCATGAACGCCATCCTGGGCATGGCCCACCTGGCACTGCGCACCGACCTCAACCCGCGCCAGCAGGATTACCTGCAGCGCATCCAGGCGGCGGGCAAGCACCTGCTGGGCATCATCAACGACATTCTGGACCTCTCGAAGATCGAGGCTGGACGGCTGGACCTGGAACACACCGAATTTCACCTGGACGCGGTGTTGAACAACCTCGGCAACAGCATTTCAGCCAAGGCCGCCGCCAAAGGGCTGGAGCTGGTGTTCGACGTGGCACCCGACGTGCCCATGGCTCTGGTGGGAGACCCGCTGCGGCTGTCGCAGGTGCTGATCAACTACGGCAACAACGCGGTCAAGTTCACCGAACGCGGCGAGGTGGTGGTGCGGGTGGCGGTGCGTTCGCGGGACGAAAAAGGCCCCGGCGTGGTGCTGCAGTTCGACGTGTGTGACACCGGCATCGGCATCGAGCCCGAGCAACAAGCCGCGCTGTTCGAGGCCTTCCGCCAAGGGGATACCTCCATCACCCGGCGCTTTGGCGGCACCGGACTGGGCCTCTCGATCGCTCGGCAGTTGGCCCAGCTGATGGGAGGCGAGGTGGGCGTGGACAGCGCGCCGGGCCAGGGCAGCCGCTTCTGGTTCACTGCCCGGCTGGAGCGGGGTATGGCGGGCGGGCGTACGCGGCGCTGGCCGGGGACCCAGTTGCGTGGCCTGCGCGTGCTGGTGGTGGACGATGTGCCAGTGGCGCGGCAGGCGCTGGTGATGATGCTGCAACGCCTGTCATTCCAGGTGGACAGTGTCGGCAGTGGGCCTGAAGCGCTGGGTGCGGTGCAGCAGGCCGAAGAACAAGGCGCACCGTACGCCATGGTGTGCCTGGACATGATCATGCCGGGCATGGACGGCCTGCAAACTGCTGCGGCCCTGAGAAGTCTGGCGTTGCAAGATCGCCCGCACCTGGTGATGGTGACGGCGGTGGACGAAGGCGAACTGCCCCAGCAACTGAACAGCCAGGGCATTGAAGCGGTGCTGCAGAAACCGGTCACATCGTCCGACCTGTTTGACACGCTGGTGGGTGTGCTCCAAGGCAGCGGCGCCCAGGGTACGCCCATGGCGCCGCCCAGCCGTCTGGAAACCGAGGTTTACAGCCTGACCGGCGCGCGGGTGCTGCTGGTGGAGGACAACGAGATCAACCAGCAGGTGGCACGCGAGATGCTGCTGGACGCAGGCTTTGAGGTCACCACCGCCGACCACGGCGAGCTGGCACTGGCCGCCCTAGCACAAGCCCCCGCCTTTGATGCGGTGCTCATGGACATGCAGATGCCGGTGATGGATGGCTTGCAGGCCACCCGCGCCATTCGCGCCCTGCCCCAGTTCGCTGAGCTGCCCATCATCGCGATGACCGCCAATGCCATGGCCCAAGACCGCCAGCGTTGCCTGGACGCGGGCATGAACGATTTCGTGGCCAAGCCGATCGAGCCTGACCAGTTGTGGGCGGCTTTGCTGCGATGGGTCAAACCGCGCACCGGCTACACACCGGCCCCGCCACGCTCGGCGCAGACCTCGCCCGAGGCGGCAGCGCTGGGCCTGTCGGTGCCGGGGCTGGACACGGCGCTGGGTTTGCGCCGGTGCATGGGCAAGGTGGCGTTTTACCGCCAGATGCTGGCGCAGTTTGTGCGCGAGCAGGCGCTGGTGCCTGAGCGCATTGCGCAGGCGCTGCAGGCAGGTGACTGGGCCAGTGCGCACCGGCTGACTCACACCCTCAAGGGTGTGGCCGGCAACCTCGGCGCCACCACCGTCCAGAGACTCGCCGATCAGCTCGACCAGCCTTTGCGAGAGCGCGCCCATCAAGGGGACCCAGCGGTGGGCATCGAAACCAGGGCAACCATTTCAGCGGTGGACCTGCATGCCACCCACGCGCAGCTGACCGAAGCTCTGCAAGCGCTGTTGACGGCCCTGGCGCCCCAACTGGCCGACATCAGCAGCGACGCCGCCACGCCCACGCCGCCCTTGGGCAGTCCCCCACCTCAGGCGGTGGTGGACCAACTGCGCGCCCTGCTGGACCATGGTGACACTCAGGCCGAAGCCTGGGTCGATCAACATGCCCCTGCGCTGCAGCAGTGGCTCGGTCCGCGCTACGATGTGTTGCGTCAAACCATGCGCGATTTTGATTACACCGCCGCAGCGGCTATGCTATCCATGCCATGACCGAAGAACCGCACCCCGTTCCCCACATCGCCACGGTCATGGTGGTGGACGACACGCCCCAAAACCTCGCCTTGATGACCGAGTTGCTGCGTGGTGCTCACCGTGTCGTGGTGGCCAACAGCGGCGAGCGGGCGCTCAAGCTGCTGCAAAGCGGTCAGACCCCCGACCTGATCCTGCTGGACATCATGATGCCCGGCATGGACGGCTACGAGGTGCTGCAACGCCTGCAAGCGGACCCAGCCAGTGCCAACATCCCCGTGATTTTCCTCACCGCCAAGGCCGACATCGAAGATGAAACCCAAGGGCTGGCGCTGGGTGCAGTGGACTACATCACCAAGCCCATCAGCCCGCCCGTGGTGCTGGCACGGGTGCGAGCGCACCTGGCACTCAAGGCCTCGGCCGATTTTTTGCGTGACAAGGCAGCCTATCTGGAAGCCGAAGTGGCCCGGCGCACGCGGCACATCGAAGCGGTCCAGGATGTGACCGTGCTCGCCTTGTCGTCCATGGCCGAAACCCGCGACGATGAAACCGGCAACCACATCCTGCGCACCCAGCGCTACGTCAAATGCCTGGCCGAGCATCTGCAGGATCACCCCCGTTTTCGGGCCACGCTCACGCCGGATTACATCCGACTGCTCTACAAATCTGCGCCGCTGCACGACATCGGCAAAGTGGGCATTCCCGACCATATCCTGCTCAAGCCAGCCAAGCTGACGCCCGAAGAGTTTGAAATCATGAAAACCCACACCACCGTGGGTTACAACGCCATCGTGCGGGCCGAAAAGGCGCTGGGCACCGAGCTTGAGTTCCTGAAGCCGGCCAAGGAAATCGCACTGTCGCACCAGGAAAAATGGAACGGATCGGGCTACCCGCAAGGCCTGGCGGGCGACGCAATTCCCGTATCGGCTCGCCTGATGGCGCTGGCCGACGTGTACGATGCCTTGATCAGCAAGCGGGTTTACAAGCCTGCCTTTACGCACGAGCAGGCCATGGACATCATCCGCGAGGGCCGAGGCAGCCACTTCGACCCCGATGTGACCGATGCTTTCCTGGCGGTGCACGACACCTTCCGCCGCATTGCCCAAAGTTTTGCCGACCACGACTGATGCCCTGGCATGCCTCCCTCGACCTGCGCTACTCGTTGCAGGACACCACCACCGTCGCCCGCCATCACCATCAAGGTCCGTTGCGGCTGTTCCACAGCTTGTACCCTGAAGGACCTGGCATCTGCCACAACGTCATCATCCACCCGCCCGGCGGACTGGTGGAGGGTGACACCCTGGAGGTGGCGGTACAGGTGGAGCCCGGCGCGCATGGGCTGGTGTCCACCCCCGGCGCTACACGGTTTTACCGGTCGGCCGGGCCAGCGGCCACCCAGGCCGTGACACTGAAGCTGGACGAAAACGCCCGCCTGGAATGGGTGCCACTGGAAACCATCGCCTACCCCGGTTGCCAGGGCCACAACCTGCTGGACGTGACACTGGCCCCAGGCGCTGGCCTGCTGGCCTGGGACGTGACTGCGCTGGGCCTGCCGGGTTCAGGCCAGGCGTTTGACCACGGCGCACTGAACCAGCGCATGCAGATCGAGGGCCTGTGGCTGGAGCAGGGGCGGCTGGACGCGCAGGACCCACGGCTGCTGGACGGCCCCCTGGGACTGGCTGGTCACCGCTGCCTGGGCACGCTGGTGCTGGCCACCGGCACCCCCTGGAGCCGCCTCGACAAAGAACGCCTGCTGGACGTGGTGCGCCAGCACCTGCCCGAAGGCCTGGAGCCCGTGGCGGCGGGGGCGAGTTGCCCCAATGACCAGGTGCTGGTGCTGCGCGCGCTGGCACCCTTGGTGGAGCCGGTCATGGGGCTGTTCCAGCAGGTGTGGGCGTCTCTGCGGGTGGCTGCATGGGGTTTGAGCGACATCCCCCCGCGCATCTGGCGGGTATGACCGCTTAAATCGCCACCAGCTGGCGGATGCCCTTGTCGGGCATTTCGGCGCCGGGCCCGCTGGCGATCACCTCGCCGCGCTCCATCACCAGATAGCGATCGGCCAGTTCCTCGGCAAAGTCGTAGTACTGTTCCACCAGCACAATCGCCATCGGCTCTCCGTTCAGGCCCTCTTTGGCCAGCCTTTTCAACACCCGGCCAATGTCTTTGATGATATTGGGCTGAATGCCTTCGGTGGGCTCGTCCAGCACCAGCAGCCTGGGTTTGGGCGCCAGTGCGCGGGCAATCGCCAATTGCTGCTGCTGCCCACCCGACAGGTCGCCTCCGCGCCGGCCCAGCATCTGGTGCAGCACGGGAAACAGCTCGAACAACTGGGGCGGTATGGGCGTGCTGGCGGGCTTCGTGGCCAGGCCCATCATCAGGTTCTCGTGCACCGTCAGGCGCGCGAAAATTTCCCGTCCCTGTGGTACGTAGCCAATGCCGGCCCGGGCACGCCCGTAAGGCGTGGCTTTGGTGATGTTCTGCCCCTCAAACGTGACGTCGCCGGAGCGCACAGGCACCAGGCCCATCAGGCTTTTGAGCAGTGTGGTCTTGCCCACGCCATTGCGGCCCAGCACCACAGTGATTTCGCCGGCTTTCGCCTGCAGGCTCACACCGCGCAAAATGTGCGAGCCGCCATAGTACTGGTGCAGTTGGTCGATCTTCAGCATGTCGTCGTTCCTTAACGGCCGAGGTAGACCTCGATCACCCGCTCGTCGGCCTGCACCTGGTCCAGTGTGCCCTCCGCCAGCACCGAGCCATCGCACAGCACGGTCACTTTTTCGCTGATGGCACGGATGAAGCTCATGTCGTGCTCCACCACCATCAGGCTGTGCTTGCCTTTCAGGCTCAGGAACAGCTCGGCCGTGCGTGCGGTTTCTTCGTCCGTCATGCCGGCCACCGGTTCGTCCAGCAACAGCAGCTTCGGGTCCTGCATCAGGAGCATGCCAATTTCCAGCCACTGCTTCTGGCCGTGGCTGAGGTCGCCGGCGCGGCGCGTGACCGCGTCTTTCAGGTGAATGGTCTGCAACACTTCGGCCAGCCGGTCCTGCTGTTCACCGTTCAGCGCAAAACGCAGGCTGGGCCACACCCCTTTGTGGGTGGCCAGCGCGAGTTCCAGGTTCTCGAACACGCTGAGTTCCTCGAACACGGTGGGTTTCTGGAACTTGCGGCCGATGCCCAAAGCGGCAATTTCAGGCTCGTTGTAGCGCAGCAGGTCGATCGTGGAACCGAAGAACACCGTGCCGCTGTCGGGGCGGGTCTTGCCGGTGATGATGTCCATCATCGTCGTCTTGCCCGCACCGTTGGGCCCGATGATGCAGCGCAGCTCGCCCGGGGCGATGTCCAGGCTCAGGCCGTTGATGGCCTTGAAGCCGTCGAAGCTGACGTTCACATCCTCCAGGTACAGGATGCGGCCGTGGGTGGTGTCCACCTGCCCACGCACCAGCGGGCGCGCGAATGAGGCGCTGCGCCCCCCGGATTCGGTGACGCCCTGCTGTCGGGCAGCGGCGATTTTTTCGTAACGCTGGGCGCCAGCGTCCATCAGGTCGGGCGTCATGCCTTGTCTCCTTTGCGTGCGCGCAATCTGCGCACCAGTCCCACCACCCCGTGCGGCATGAACAACGTCACGGCAATGAACAAGGCACCGAGGAAATACAACCAGACCTCGGGGAAGGTGACCGTCAACCAGCTCTTGGCACCGTTGACCAGAAAGGCTCCGATGATCGGGCCCACGAGCGTGGCGCGTCCACCCACCGCTGCCCACACTGCCATCTCGATGCTGGCGGCCGTGCTCATTTCGCTGGGGTTGATAATGCCGACCTGCGGCACATAGAGCGCACCGGCAATGCCGCACATCACGGCTGAAATGGTCCAGATGGTGAGCTTGTACGGCAGCGGGTTGTAGCCACAGAACATGACGCGGCTCTCCGCATCGCGCACCGCCTGCAGCACCCGACCGAACTTGCTGCTGACCAGCCAGCGCGCGAACAGGTAGAAGCCGAGCAGCGTCAGGCCGGTGATGACGAACAGCGCCATGCGCATTTCCTGCGTGGCAATGGGCAGGCCCAGGATGCGCTTGAAATCGGTGAAGCCGTTGTTGCCACCCATGCCCGTCTCGTTGCGGAAGAACAGCAGCAGCGCGGCGAAAGTCAGCGCCTGCGTGATGATGGAGAAATACACGCCCTTGATGCGCGAGCGGAAGGCGAAGTAGCCAAACACAAAGGCCACCAAACCCGGCACCAGCACGATCAGCAGCAGCGTGGCCAGGAAACTGTCACTCAGCGCCCAGTGCCAGGGCAGTTCCTTCCAGTCCAGGAACACCATGAAGTCCGGCAGGTCGCTCTGGTAGTTGCCGTCGCGGCCAATCTGGCGCATCAGGTACATACCCATCACGTAGCCGCCGAGCGCGAAGAACAGGCCGTGGCCCAGGCTCAGAATGCCGGTGTAGCCCCAGATCAGGTCCATGGCCAGCGCACAGATGGCGTAGCACATGATTTTGCCCAGCAAGCCCACCATGTAGTCGCTCAGGTGAAAGGCACTGTCGGCCGGCACCAGCAGATTCAGCAGCGGTGCCACCGCACACACCACCAGCAGCACCACCAGGATGCTGCCCCAGCCGCTGCGTGTGAGCAGTGGTCCCTTGGCAGGCAACAGATCAATGGCGGCGCGCGAAGTTGTCTCGGTCGTTGTGTTCATGGTTGGTCCTCCCGCTCAGGCCTGGCGGCCCTTGAGGGCAAAAATCCCCTGGGGTCGCTTCTGGATGAAGATGATGATGAACACCAGCACCGCGATCTTGGCCAGCACCGCGCCGGTCCAGCCCTCCAGGAACTTGTTCAGCACCCCCAGGCCCAGCGCGGCGTACACCGTGCCCGCCAGCTGGCCCACGCCCCCCAGCACCACCACCATGAAGGAGTCGACGATGTAGCTCTGACCGAGGTCCGGTCCCACGTTGCCAATCTGGCTCAGGGCGCTGCCCGCCAGCCCTGCAATGCCCGAGCCCAGCGCAAAGGCGTAGGTGTCGATGCGCGCGGTGTTCACGCCCATGCAGCTGGCGATCGGGCGGTTCTGGGTCACGCCCCGCACGAACAGGCCCAGCCGGGTGCGGGCAATCAGCAAGGCGACGCCGCCCAGCACCAGCAATGCAAAACCCACGATCACGATGCGGTTCCACGGCAGGGTCAGGTTACCCATCAGCGTCACACTGCCACTCATCCAGCTCGGGTTC
>JACCDS011242609.1_pt1 | contig 10426 bp, 10 predicted proteins | sample 7446441 | NCBI WGS metagenome assembly JACCDS01 (sample SAMN15323445, study PRJNA562643) | freshwater metagenome | isolation source: river surface water | place: USA:Blue River Watershed | collected 2017-08-17 | reverse complement strand
GGCTTAAAACGCTGTTATGTAGAATGAAAGAATTCATTTCCCTTTGTTTTTGACGTGATGTCCGCATCATTTTACCACCGTAGCAGGGTTAGTGCTCGGTTGGTGACCTTTGGGTCTCGTGATACTGTTGCAAATGTAATGTTGTTGGAATGAGAATTCCAAATCGAAGAAAATAGTAAACCAAAAAAATCAAATGACTGAATTGAAATTCCACGTTTCAACCCATTACGGAAAATCGCAAAAACCCACATTGACAATTAAGGATTATCGCAAAAAATAATATCATTGGTCAAGTGTGGCATTTGTAAAATTGTGCATGCACAAAAAACAGCTTCTCAAGCTCTCTTTTTTCATAATCATTGGTTTGATTTTCAGCGGTTGTACGATCAATCGCAGATACCACAACCGTGGATTCAATACTAACTGGTCATTCCATTGTAACAAATCACAAACAGTCCATGAAAAAGGAACCGTGAGTGATAAAACCACAAAAAATCATTCCAGATTAACCGTCGGATCAAATTCAATAAACACGGTTCTACAAAAACAAAGCAACATTGAAACCGATACAACAACGCCAAAATCTGGTAGCCCTATCACTTTAACCAATCCCATTAAAAAAGATAGCATTCCACCAGCCGTGAAGAAAGCCACATATAAAATTCATCTCACAAATGCATTGATGGTTGCGGATATCATTTCCGTTCCAATGGTAATTAAACTATTTATTGGCAGCGATGCAGACGGTCCAATTATTTATATTTTATTGATTGCTCCTGCAATCATGTTGGTTTTGTTATTGATTAGAATCCAGTTGGCTTCAAAACGAAATCGAATGATGCTAAATGCAAATATAAACAGTGAAGCGGCCATTTATTACGTCCTCAAAGCCCAACAGGAATCAATTCAGGGATTGATTTTGTCTCCTGCTATTATTTTAACGCCCTTATTTTATCTATTGGCCATTTCATCGTTCAACAATGCTGAACGTGCCGAACCCAACAACCCATACATCAAAAAAATACGACACCGAAACCGTTGGGTGCGTATCTCGAGTGTGGCAATTTCACTTTCCATGGCATTGATTGCCCTGCTGGCCATTTAAAACAAACAAGTTTTCATTTACAAATCAACTTGAATGAATTGCAGAATTATCGCGGTTTTCCCCTCTTGGGTTGTGCAACGTTACCAAGTTAGTTTTTGGCGGTGACCATCCCCAAGAAAACTTTGTGCGATGTAAGATTATTTGGCCACCGCGATCGGTTCACAATTCACTGTGGTATTTACAGAATTGGCGATGAAGCATTTCTCATGGGCTTTGTGATGCAACGAGATGGCCAATTCTTCGGCGTTCTCCACCGATTTTTCAAGATCGATGGTCACTTTGGGCCGGAGTGTTACTGTCGACATCCTACCCAACCCACCTGCTGCAATTTCTAGTACGCCTTCGTATTCGTCGCGATAGTCGGTTACCACCACCCCTGCATCCGCACACAAATGAAAATACCAAAGCATGTGACACGACGACAAGGCATTGAGAAAAAAGTCCTCGGGATTTATCCGCTGTGCATCGCCCCGAAAAGCAGGATCTGCTGAACCTTGAATGGGGAATTTCCCGGGCGTTATCACCTCGAAATTTCTGCCGTACTGATCATAAGCACTGGTTCCTGTGCCCAAATTCCCTGACCAATCCAAAGCGCCTGTAAAGTGATGTGTTTTCATGTTTGTTGTATTTTCAAAAATATGATTTTATCGGGAATACTCATCACCACAACTTACGCTGATGCCTACCAATAAAAATTGCGATAATCCGTAAAACGTCCACGATCATTTTGCGATAATCCGTAATCGCCTTTGTGTAAATATCAAGAAATTGCCCGCATGAAAAAGTTATTGTATCTGGCACTTTTCACTGCTTATACACTTACCTCGTGCACCCTGCAAAAAAGGATGTATTCATCGGGCTTTCATCTAGAATGGCCCTCTAGCTTGGGCAATGCCAAATCTTTAAAAAACCACAAACACATTGATCTTAGGGCTCAAAATTCAACGAATAAAACTTCGAGCACTGAAATAAATCAAGCATTAACGCCTGTCAATCATTCAACCATCCATCGCGTTGAAACTTGTTTGTCATCGAACAATGAATTCTCGAATAACATCGCAAAAACGGCTGTAATCCCGCAACAGGCGTTGGTAAAAAACACTGCCCCACAACAATTTACAACATCCAAAACTGTTAACAAAAAACTGATGTCCAAGAAACAACTGCTAAGCCGCAACAGGCCTGGCGATGGACTTGTTGACATACTTTTGGTAATTCTGGGTATTGTCGCTGCCTTATTGGGCTATGACAGTTATGATTCCGGCTGGGGCGGCGGGGGTGTATATATTGATTGGACCGTATTTTTTACAGTCATAGGTGTTTGCACTGCTGTTTTGGGATTCTTGATGACAGTTGTTGGTGGAGCATCAATGTCCCCCTCTAGTTTGAGAGGTATGATGGGGGCATTTACCATTTTTGCCACCATTTTCTCCGGGATAGGCCTCATAAAATCAATCAGAGATTACAACGATGTTTGCAAATTCGTTTCCATTGGCGCTTTTGCGCTGTTGGCCATCATGTGGGTTGTTGGGTTGTTGATGTTGTAGAAGATTGCAAGCGTTTTTAATATTTTCCCGCCAACATTGCGAAGGGCCATTCGGTTTTTAAACAAACTGCGATAACAAACTATTGAACAGCCATTTTCAAAGGCAATTCTCGGTACGATTTCACGAATCGACCATTGTACATTCCGGGAATCCAGCGGGGTGAATTTTTCAAAATACGAACCGCCTCCTTTGCAAATTCAGGACATTTCGTACTCACTTCCAACACTTGAATATTCACAATACTGCCATCCACATCCACCACAAACCGCAATAAAACAGACCCACCGATGCCATTTTCCTGACATCTCGCGGGATACGTAAAATTATCCATCACATACCTTTGGAATGCTTTTTCGCCTCCCTTGAATTGGGCTTTTTGCTCCATGCCACTGCTGTAAACCGAATCCTGATCAACCACCACAGAATCAGCGGCTTTAACCGCAACAGGTGTTGAACTCTGCGCATGAATCGCTCCAACCAACAAGAATAACACCCCAAACAACACTGAACTTTTCATGACTCAAATATAAGAAAATCAACCCCATCCATGAATTCAAACCCTCCTCCCATGGTATCGGCGGATGAAATTGTTTTGACCTAAGACACCGATTCGTTGAATGGGTTTTATTTATGGTAAGTTATGACAATAACCAATGAGTTTTTTTAATTGGAAAGACCGAAATTTGCACCAAATTTTAAGGAACCCATATGACAGCAATTACAGTAGCCAAAGGCGATGGAATCGGTCCAGAAATCATGGACGCCACTCTCAGCATTCTAAAGGCAGCAGGTGCCCAATTAGAAATCGACGAAATAGCCGTTGGCGAAAAAGTGTATTTGGCTGGGAATTCTTCAGGTATTTCACAGGAAGCTTGGGAAACCATACGCCGCAACAAGGTTTTCTTGAAATCTCCCATTACCACACCTCAAGGTGGTGGTTATAAAAGTTTGAATGTTTCTACCCGAAAATTCTTGGGATTGTATGCCAACGTTAGGCCTTGCAAAAGTTTGCATCCGTTTGTCACCACCAAACATCCAGTGATGGACATGGTGATCATCCGTGAGAATGAGGAAGATTTATACGCAGGTATCGAACACCAACAAACCGACGAAGTGGTACAATGTCTTAAATTGATCAGCAGACCGGGTTGCGAGAAAATTGTTCGATACGCTTTTGAATATGCGAAACAACAAAACCGCAAAAAGGTCACTTGCTTCACCAAAGACAACATCATGAAGCAAACCGATGGTTTGTTTCACCAGGTATTTGATGAAATTGCCAAAGAGTATCCAGAAATTGAAAATGAGCATTGGATTATTGACATTGGGGCCGCCAAATTGGCCGACACCCCCGAGGTATTTGATGTGATTGTGATGGGCAATTTGTATGGCGACATCCTCAGCGATGTAGCTGCACAAATCACTGGTTCTGTAGGACTTGCGGGCTCTGCCAACATTGGAGAAGAGTGCGCGATGTTTGAAGCCATTCATGGATCAGCACCGATGATTGCAGGCCAAAACATTGCCAACCCATCAGGTTTGTTGCAAGGAGCTATAATGATGTTGAATCACATCGGACAAACAGATGTGGCGGAAAAAGTACAAAACGCTTGGTTAAAGACGTTGGAAGATGGTACCCATACATTTGATGTATACAAGGAAGGCAGCAGCAAGAGAAAAGTGAGCACCGATGAATTTGCCAAGGCGGTCATCGCCAACCTAGGAAACAAGCCCACCCTATTGACACCAGTTTCATATGCAAACTCTGCGGCTTTGAATTTGCCGAAATACAAGCGCAAAGCGGCCACTGAAAAAACCTTGGCGGGCGTGGATTTATTTGTGCATTGGACGGGTGAAAACCCCAACGAAATCGCTGAAAAAGCGAAGAAATTGGAAACGGAATCTGTGGAGTTAACCATGATCACCAACAGGGGTATTAAGGTATGGCCAGAGGGTTTCAGAGAAACGTTTTGTACGGATCATTGGCGTTGCAGATTCAAACCCACTGAAGGGCATGAGATCACCAAAGCCGATATCATTGAGTTGCTAACCAAAGCGTTGGACGAAAACATCGACACCATCAAAACCGAGAACCTTTACAACTTCAACGGCAAGCCGGCCTATTCCTTGGGCCAGGGACAATAAGCGTAAAAGTCCAAGATCATTTTTTTCTTCGATATTTCCCTCGGGTTTGGTAGTAATACCTGCTTCGGGCTTGACTCTTATAAGCGTTGGATTTGAGGCTGACTGATTTGCGCACATGTCCTTTTCGATACCTACCTCGACTGTCGATGGACGGCTTCACGTATGTCATTCCCCCCTTGCGATTATCATCAATGGGCTTGACGTCACAGGCCGCTAGCAGCAACATTATCGCACCAAAAACAGACAACAATAAGCGTTGCCATCTCACAGAGTTTTTCATTTATTACAAACCTAGGTGAAATGACATTAAACTACGAATTCAATTTCCGCAAGACTTTGTTAGCGTTCACGTTTCTTGGATTCGAACTGATTATAAACAACAAGTATCACCAATCCAAAAACCACTGATGATAGAATCAATAGAGTATTAATGAGTCCGGAAGCGGAGAAAGACAAACGAATTAATATTGTAGAGATCACAAAACCGGAGTTGCGAATGACTGTGTGAAATTCATCGGTATGAAAAAATGAAAAAAGTAGGACAATCACATCTGCAATGATCAGGATGGTAAAAAACTGTTCAAAAAATATATTGTTTAAGTTTTTAAAAGAAATGGCACTTGTATCGTGAAGAAATACGCCATAAATCAACCAGTTTGCGAAAGAATACACAGACAAGATCACAAGCGCGGGGACAAGAATCGTAGCCAGTACTTTTTTGATCTTTATAAATCTGGCTACACCTTCTAATTGTGAAGGGTCTATCGATTCAATACCGCTATGAGCTTTGGCGATTTTGTTGAATAAATAAATCAAATAAAACAGTCCCAAAGATGCCAAAAGATCATAAGTAAACTGTAAATCGTAATTGATTTTGAACCAATCTTTGGTGAGTGAAATATTCGATAAATCCTTGAACAGTCTGCGGATGATGATGAGGGTGATGATTTCATATTGTTTGTTGATATAGGTAGTAAATGATTTCGGTAAATAAAAAATCAATAAGTACACCTCATAGAGCAAAATGAATGAAAAAGGTGTGTAAATCGCAGCGATCGGACTCTTCAACAATTCGGAATTTTTGTCGAACGGCAACAAACCAAAATCAACCAAAAAAATAATCGACAAATGCACTAAAAAACTGATGATCGAAACAGTGAGAACAACCCGCTCACTGCGTTTTTTGACTTGATCAGACAACAACAGCTTATGTAATAGGTCAAAGTTTAAGGCGTGCATTATTTTTGATTTTCTCATAATGAACAAAAAGACGTTCATTTAGTTCGATGTGCAACTAATTAAATTTCAAACAATTAATTAGATAATTGCATTTTAACAGAACCAATCAACACTTGTATTGTTACCTTTAAAATTCAAATGAAAAAAGCAATGTGGTCTATCTTGGTAATTGTGGTGGTGGTAGGGATTTCTCTGCTTGTGGTTGCGTTTAAATCACGCGACATCGAAACACCCGATTACAAGGTGGTGAAAAGTTTGGGCGACGTTGAAATTCGGCGTTACCCAAAAATGGTTGTTGCCCAAACCTCGTTGGCCAGCAACTCTTTTGAAAATGGAGGTAGCAACGGCTTCAGGACCATCGCGGGATATATTTTCGGGGGCAACGAGGCCAATCAAAAAATCGCCATGACGGCCCCAGTGGTGATGAACATGGGAGATTCTGCCACCATGTATTTTGTGATGCCCAAGGAATACAGCAAAAACCAATTGCCCACCCCCACTTCTAAAAACGTTCAAATCTTGGAGGAATCCGAAAAAACGTTGGCGGTGATTTCTTATGGCGGATTTTCATCAGACAAAGACATCGAAAAGTATCGTGAGAAATTGGCAGTAGCGCTAGAGCAAAACCAAATTCAAACCAAAGGAAACTACATGTACATGGGTTACAATGCGCCATGGGATGTGGTTAACCGCCGAAACGAGGTGGCCATTGAAGTGATCTTGGAATAATATCAGGCCACATCGGCCTCAATATCTGCCGCGAAGACCCGCGACCAACCAACGGCCATTTGCGATTATCCTTAATCAAATCCATCAATTTTACGGAATATCGCAAAAACTACATTTTTGAATGGGAATTGCCATCAATTATCCGTTGTTTTGCCTTTCATGTCGATGCTGTTGTACCCCTTTGCCTGGAGATATTGGTCCAAAAACACCATATATACCCCATTGGCGAGCATCGTTTTGTTGAGTTGTTTTTTACGTAAAGGGAAACCCTTTTTCTGCACAGCGGCCAACCCCAAAATCACCATGGCCGGATTGGCCAACGATTCCAAATACGAAGTTTACAAACACATCCCCTCCAAATACATCCCCACAACGGTTTTTGTTCCCAAAGAATCAACCTGGGAAGAGGTGCAAAACATGTTTGAGACCCATCGATTGGCGTTTCCGATTTTCGCGAAGCCCGACATTGGCGAAGGCGGTTTGGGGGTGAAGAAAATTGCCAATTGGAAAGGCCTTCAAGAGTACTATCAATTGCATCACATCGATATCATCCTTCAAAATTGCATCCCGTATAGCATGGAATTTGGTGTGATGGTGCATGACGCCAACGGGAAGTTAGAAATCAGCAGTTTAACGGAGCGAGCGCATTTTCAGCTCATCGGCGATGGCACAAGTTCCATTTTGGCGTTGATCAAAGCCAACAAAACCTATCGATTTAGGGCAAAAAAAATCTTGAGTGCATTGGGTGAAGACGGCCAAAGAGTCCTTAACAAAGGAGAAGTATTTAAACCGATTTCCTTGGGCAATTGGAGTTATGGGGCCACGTTCATTGATCGCAGAGAATGGATCAATGATGAGCTCACGGCAATCTTCCAAAAAATGAATGATGAGATTGGCATGGTGCACGTGGGTAGGTACGACATACTCGCACCCTCTTTTGAAGCGATGTTGCGTGGCGAGTTTCAAATCGTTGAAATCAACGGCATCAAAAGTGAATTGATCCATGTTTTCGACCCCAAATACAATTATTTCAGCGCTTATGCGCAAATTCTGAAACACTGGTATTTGATGTATAAGATTGCCAAACGGAACGTAAAAGCCGGGGCAAAACCGGTTCCCTATCGCATCGCAGCGGAACATATGCTATGTCATTTCCGCAGCAGAAAAGCAGATATTCCCACCCGAAAAAATTGATCATTTTGGCTCAATTCGTCGGGCCCAACAAATCCGCTTCTCGACAATTTTTGTGGATTTCTTTTGTCTCAAACCCCAATTCAACATATCCATTTCTGGTTGTATCTTGATTGGCTATGTCTGATAAAAATTTTAACAATCCATGGGAAGACCCAATGAATTTGAGCTTTGAGCACAGCGAAAAAGCCAACCCCATCTTAGACCAATTGGAGGCATTGAGCAACGCCATCGTTCAGTTGCAAGACACACCCAACGTTTCGTTAACCGAAGTACCCAACTTGCTTCACGTCGCCAAAGAGCTCCAATTAAATCCCACGCAAACCGCCATACTATCTCTGGTGGCATTGTCGACCCCCAGCTGTGACCCATTAACGGAAAAAACGGTCATCAAACTGCTCTCACATTTTTTCAATGGTAAGCGCGCCATCGTGCAGCAGTCCATCCAATCGCTGATGAACGACAAAATCATTTCGAGGGACATGGAATCAGAAACAGATTTCCATCTCACACATCGTTACAGACGGGCCCTGCATACTGGGGATATCAATGCGATCATAGCCCTCAAGCCATTTGGGCTATTGCCTTTTTTGAGAAATTTCATCGACCAGGTGATGAGCGATCACAGCTATCATCCCTACGGGCGAATGATAGGTCCGAGTATCCAATTAACGGATCACAATTTGTGCGTCGACAGAAACAGACATTTGGCTTGCGTGAAATATTTGAAAAGGAAGATTGAAAATCATCCGCAAGAAGATATCGGCGCGATGTTGTTTTTGGCGGTTTTGGCAAGGCGCGTAATTGTAGACGAGCCAGTGACGTTGAGTGAATTTTTTGAAAGCATAGACAAGCCCCACTGGGAAGTGAAATCATTCAAAAAAAGCGAAATACATACTGAAAGTTGGGCGCCATTGAAAGACGGCTATTTTGAGGTTTCGGGCAAAGATTTGTTGGATGACGATTTGGAAATTGCCATCACCGATGAGGGGATATCCGCCCTTTTGCCTGAACTGAGCGCAGATGTTTTGGAGAGTTTGTTGGAAGCCAAGCAAATTACTGTGCCCCACAAATCCCCAGAGAACATTCACCCACAAAACCTAATATTCGACCCCTCTACTGAAGCTTTACTCAGGCCCATGCACAAACTCATGCAGCCAAAAATCAGGCAGAAAATCAACCAAAAATTGAATCCCAAGCACCAAGGCATTTGCATTTTGTTGTATGGCCATCCGGGTACGGGCAAGACCGAATTCTGCTTGCAGTTGGCCAAGGAGCACAACATGCCCATCATGGAGGTAAATGTGGCCAACATTCAAAACAAATGGGTGGGTGAAAGTGAGAAGAACGCCCGAAAACTGTTCAAGCAGTATGCGAAATTGCGAAAGCAATCGAACCGTGAGTGCATTTTGCTTTTCAATGAAGCAGATGCATTGTTCAGCAAACGGGTGGATGTAGACAGCTCTGTAGACGCCATGAACAACGCACTAAAGAACATCTTTCTCGAGGAAATGGAACAATTCAATGGTGTACTCATGGCCACAACCAATTTAACAGGCAATTTAGATCCTGCCTTTGAGCGAAGGTTTTTATTCAAGGTACGATTTGATCGACCCACACCCGAAACCACAGCAAAAATTTGGCAGCAATATTTCAAGGGAATGAATGCAGATGATGGCAAAAACTTGGCCCATCGATTTGATTTCTCGCCGGGTGAAATATCGAATATTCAGCGGAAGTACATCATCGAAAAGGCGTTGGGCAATACCTCCAAGCGCTTCGATTTGATATTATCGCTGGCAGGAAATGAAAAAATACAATCATCACCCAGAAATGGACAAAAAGCGATGGGCTTTTAGGGTTAGCGCTTTATCCAACATTTGAGGTGATTGTTGAACGACTGATTCACCAAATCATAATTCAGGGGCATTTCATCGCCCATACCATAATACGAAGCCACGCGGGTGCCTTTGGGCATGTTTTGCAACTGTTTGCGAACAAAACCCGCGTAAATGTGGTAGTAATCCTCATCCAATTCGATGGATTCATCGATCGCAGAAAAAGGCTCTAGGTGTTCATAAAACGGATTGTACAGGTAAAATCCCGTGTAATCCTTGAAATTCAAGTTCATGGCATTGCCACACAAGAAACTCACGTTGTTGAGCCCCGATTGATCGGCCAATTCATCGGCCATGGTGCTGAGTGTATTCCTTTGTTCGATGCCAAAAAAGTGGGCATTCTCCATGAGTGCCGCGCCCATCAAACAGAATTTACCCACGCCAGAACCCACATCCAAAATGCGGTGTCCCCGCCCCTCCTCCGCGCACAAAAACTGTACGGCTTGTAAGGCCACATCACAGGGTGTGTAATGCGTGGATGTATGACGTTTCGTAAATGCATTCAAACATGCATCAAATTGCTCATCGGAAACCACATCGCCCCGTTTGATGGCTTGAACCCACGCTGATAT
>JACCDS010871891.1_pt1 | contig 10426 bp, 8 predicted proteins | sample 7446441 | NCBI WGS metagenome assembly JACCDS01 (sample SAMN15323445, study PRJNA562643) | freshwater metagenome | isolation source: river surface water | place: USA:Blue River Watershed | collected 2017-08-17 | reverse complement strand
TGACAATAATGGTGTCGTCGCCCGTTAACGCCGCTTGTTCTGCCTGGCATTTCACAATGAAGTTGGTGTTGGCAAAACACAGCGCAATTTGTTGCTGTTGCATTTTTTGTTGCAACAGCGGAATTAGCGCAGCACTTGTGGTGCGCATTATAGGAAAGCCACCGAGGGCAATAATGTCATGGGTGTGTGTTGCATGAATTGGCGTGTCCATCAGGCAAATACCTCGGTGTCGCTGAATTGTTTGGGGGCGAGCATACGGGCAGTGACTTGTGCCCAATCCAGTACGGTGCGTTTGCTAAAGGGCTGCGGTGGGTTCAGTGCACGGGAAATGGCTTGGGCAATAGAATCTTCATCGCCAATGTCATAACCAAAACGGCTGGGGTAATCGGCGGCAATAAAATGCGGGCAAATGGCGGGCAAACCAAAAAATTCATACTGCGTGAGTTTGAGTGAGGTATCGCGCAAATAGGCGGGCAGGTTAACGCTGGAGTAGGGCGCAATGCCGAGTGTGGCGTGTTTGATGTAGGGCAATGTTTTATCAAACGGCATTTCACCGTATACGCTGACATTGTTGCCATAGTCCGGGTGGCGCGGTTGGCAGGAGCCGATAATATGAAAATGAATCTGCGGAAAACGTTTGCTGGCGAGTACAAAAAAGTGTGGGTCAAATAACATGGAACCTACCGACACCGCATGTATACCTTCGCTATAGGGTGATGGGTTGGCTTTTTCACCCACAGCATGATCAATACCTTGCGGCACAAACGCCAGGTTGTGGGTTGATGGCATACTATCGGCGAGGGCTTTGGAAGGCATGACGATGGTGTCTATGTCTTTGGCGATACGCGCAAAGGTGTTGCGGATATAAACGGCAGCATCAATGGTGTCGAGTGCATCGGAGGCGCGATAAAGTATTTTTGCGCGCGGATTTAAGTGTTTAATTAAATCGAAAAAAATCGGCGCGACACCGCTCTCCAAAATAATCACATCGGATTCGCGAATCCATCGCCGCAATACCCGATTAAAACCGAAGCTGTAGAGGTGATACATCAAGGATTCAAACGGGCGAATGCGAATGGGGTGAATCAGTGTTTTCCACAAATAGCAGTCGACACCCTGATGCGTCACGATTTTGTTGGCCTGGTCATCCAGCGACAGGCGCGGGTCGTGTTTGTAGCGCGATAAAAAACTGTAGCGCAGCGAGAAGAAGCGCGTCGGCCCCATTTTGGCTAATTCACTGGCCACAAAATGAATGCCTGCTTTGCGCGGCGAACGGTAGTCGTGTGCGGAGAGCAGCAGGTATTTCTGTTGCGCTGTGCAGGCGGTGTCGGTCAATGCGGATTCATTGGTCCGGCTAAGAAATTCTGTTGTGTTCACAATGCTCTCCTTCAGTACATCAGGCCTTCACTCAGGGCATCAGGGGTGAGGCGTTGGTGGTTCGGGTGGGCTGTTGTCATTGCCAGGGTCTGAGTAGAAAAAATGTTTTAACGGTTCCCATTGGGGGGCAACCGGCTGATTGGCACCGCTCAGCGCCAACGGGTAATTTCCCCACCAACTGCCTGCGGCCCAGTAGCTCCAACCGCGCCAGGTGCTGTTTTCCATCAGGCTTAATAAGTGAGTGAGGGTGAGCAGGCATTCGCTGTCGGGTGGTACACCAAACTCCCCCAAAAACAGGGTTTGCTGATGGCTGTTTGCCCAGGCGGTGATGCGTTCGAATTTGGCGGTAAAGTCAGCGGCGGCGCGGCAACCTGTGCCGGTCTTTGCTGTGTGGGTGCCGGAATAGTCGCTGTCGGTGTACTGGTGCACCTCGATAATGGCGCGCTTAAGTGGGTCTTGCAGGTCATCAAACTCGCTGGCGTTGCTGTATTGCAAGCCGGAAAACCAATCGTGTACGCCGCTCCAACGGCCGCCGCTGACAAACACCAGATTGCTGGCATCGGCCGCGCGCAGGGCGGCAAGGGTTTGTTTGGCGATGACGGCCCACTGGTTCAATGGGATGTTAGCCGGTTCGTTCATCAGCCCGAAGGCAACCTGATTGGCGTCGGGAAACTCGGCGGCCAGTGCCAGCCAGAAGGCGATAAACATATCGCTCAGGGTGCTGCCAGCAGGTGCCGGTTCGGGCAGTGGGTCACCCAGTTTGTATTGGCGGTATTTGGCGTAATTGTGAACATCCAGCAGCACACACAAACCGGCAGCGCTGGCGTTATTGACCGCCGTGCGCAGGCGCCCCAGTTCAGCCCCATCAAGCGGGCCGTAGAGTGATTGTTGCAGCCGCTCCCAGCGAAATGGCAGGCGAATCATATTGGCGCCCTGGGCGGCGATGTAATTCAGCTCGGCGGCGCTGGGGTAGGTGTAATCCTTGAAGGCAATACCGGGCAGGGCTTTGGTATTGAACTCGGCACCGGCCAGATTGACGCCGGTCAGCCGTGCCTTATCCAAACAGCCCGCCTGTAACTGTGCATGAAGCAAGAGCAGTAGCGCGCCGGTGAGCAGGGCGATGACAGATGCCTGCTGCTGGCGCCCTTGGCGGTTCACTGTGCGCTCCTCCCTTGCTCTTGTGGTAACTGGTCGCGTCTTAGTTGTTCGTAGAGCGCGAGGTAGCGATCTGCGACTTGTGGCCAGGCGTAGCGGGAGGAGAATCCTTGCGCAGCGTTCACTCGCCCTTGGTAGGCGGCCTCGCCCTGATGGTGCAAATCCAGCAGACGACTAATCACGGCGGGTATGAGGGTTGATGGTTCAATGCAGATGCCCAGGCCGGATTCGTTATGCAGCCGCTGAAAGGGTGGAATCCCGCTGAGAATGGGCGTAAGCCCGGCGCTCATTGCTTCTATGGGCGCTATGCCAAAGCCTTCGTGATCCGACAGGCAAATGAAGTAACTGGCTTGTGCCAACAGTTGTTTGATCTGCTCATCGCTGGGGTTGGCGGCCAGGGTGACGGCGTGGCTGATTCCCAGTACACGGGTGACTTCCTGTAACTCGGCGAGGCTGTGATCGTACTCGCGCCCGGCGATAATCAGGCGCCACTCAGGGCGCTGCCTGAGCAAGGCGGCAAACAATTTCAAGGTGGGCAATAGCCCTTTGTTGGATGACCATCGCCCAAAGTACATGAGGGTTGGCGTGAGCTGGGGCGCGGCGCTGCCTGCGTACTTTTCCACATCCACCCCGTTCTCAATCACCTGCAATTTCAGTGGGCTCATGATCTGCCCAAACAGGTCGCCGTCATTGGCGCTGGTGGCTACCACCTGGTTGTAGGCATTGGCCGAGAGGCGGGTAATGCTGTGGAAATAGGCCTGTTTGGCGCGGGAGGCAAAGCGGGTATGAAAAAAGCCGCCGTGGGTGGAGAGCAGCAGGGGTCGGCGATGCAGCCATTTGGTGGCGGCGAGGAAATCGTAGAAGAAGTCCACGCCGTGCACATGAATCACGTCGGTGTCTCTCAGGTATTTGAACACGGCGGGGCACAGTGGGTAGCGGCTGGAGCCTGCATAGGGGAGGCGTATGACCTCTATGCCATCTATCCATTCCTGCGCTGGCAGTTGCTGGCTTGACTGACGGAACAAGCGATTGAGGGTAATGATGCGTGTAGCGTCTTGTCCCCGACGCAGTTGGTGGTGCGCGATATTGCGTACTACTTCTTCCATCCCGCCGATGGACGGCAGGTATTGGCGCACTATGTGGGTGACTTTGACGGGGGAATCAAGGGGCATAACGGCCTCCGGGGTGGGTGAGTGGCCCGGGGGTAGCCGCAGGTTGCTGCAGGCTGCAGCCCACTAAAAACCAGAGTAAGCCGGCACTTTTGAGTGCAAAAAACGAGAAGCCACTGATGCAGAGAATCAGCGCAATGTAGAGCGATACCATGGCGCGAAAGCGCTGGCTGGTGGCGGACTTCATCGGCAACAGCCAGAAGCTGCCCCAAAACACCAAGGTCATCGGCAGGCCAAAAGTGGCCAGGGTATGGGCGTAGCCCTCGTCGTAATAGACACGGGTATGGCCTATGCCGAGCAGCTTTAAGGCATCAAATTGCAGTAGCGCCCAGCCGCTGTAGGCCAGCCGTCCTTGCAGGTCATCATTGAGGATACGGCCTGTCTCATTGGGCGTGTAATGGCCGATGATCAGCAACAGCACAATGGCGGCAATCGGTGCCAGTACACAGAGGTTCAGCAGGGCGCCACGCACTAGCAGCCGCAACACAACAAAGCCGGTGACGGTCATCAGCGCAAAGCGCGAGTCGGACAGCACCATCATGACTACTGCGGCCAGTACAAAAAATATCCCTTCACGCCAGTGGCTGCGGGCCAGGCCCCAGGCGGCACAGAGGCTGGCAAAATTGCCGAGGGATACCGGCTCAAGGAATACCGAGGAGACCCGGTGGGGGCCGAGCAAACCGGGCAGCAGGGTGCGGCCTATGCCTTCCGGGCGCATACCGTTGGCTTGCAGGCGATCCTCGCGCACAAAACCCACGGCGGGGTCGAGTGAACCGATATTGACGTAATAACTGAAGATATCGAACCAGCGGGTATAGGTATCCAGCAGCAGTAGCTCAAACATGCCCATCGCCAGCACCAGGCCAATCGCGACCTTGAGCGCGCGATCAGCCAGGTCCAGCCGTCCGATATTGCACCCCAGCCAGAAGTAACACAGGGGGATGGCAATATCGCGGAAGGCTTTGATATTGAGCTGCTCATTGGCGATGCCCAACAGGCAGAGCATGGCGGCAGACAGGCAGGCGAGGATCAGTACGCCCGGCAGTAAACGACGCATCAGAAAGGGTACGCAGGCCAGCAGGATAATGGCTTCAGCAAGGCCCACCAGCGCGCGCGACATAGGTAATAACTGGGTGTTGAGCAGGCAGAGCACCAACTGGTAGCCAACGCTGGCGACAACAATAAACGTGATCAGCCGCTGGTCGCTCAGCCAGGGTTGGTCCTGCACCCGCTGTGTACTGGCGGGCAGTGGTGGAAGGGGTGGGTAGGCCTGCTGGTAATTCATCCTTACCTCGTGTGGCGTTGCGGTTAACCGAGCAGGGCTGTGCCCAGCAGGCGTACGCCCAATTCACGCAAGCGGCTGCTAATAGCGAGCAGGGCCTTGGTGTGGGTGACGTGTTGCCGGGCGATGAGTAGCGCCGCCCCGGCTTGGGCAGCGACCAGTTGGGCATCGCGATTGGAATCCATGGGCGCGGTATTGATCAGGGTGATATCAAACTGCTGTATCAGCGGATTAACCCGCTCCTGATAGTGCTTGCTGGCCAATAACTCCTGGGGGTTGGGTGCGCGGGTGCCTGCGGGGAGCACCCACAGTGAACGCACCTGTTCTATGGCACTGGGGGCGACGGAGGTGCGCTCGGCAATCCAGTCCGATAGCCCTGGCGCGTGCTCGGGTAAATGAAATAACCGGTTGAGCTGCGGTGCGCGCAGGTTGCTGTCGATCAGCAAGGTGCGCAGCCCAAGTTGCGCAAAACTGATGGCCAGGTTGGCAGTGGTGAGTGCTGTGCCCTCGGCATCTTCGGTGCTCACCAGTGCCACAGCGCGCTGCGGCTGGGGATTAAAGTAGCGCAGCATCAGTTCACTGCGCAGGCTGCGCAGGGCTTCGGCCTGGTTGCTATCCGGCTGGAACAGCGCGCTCAGGCGATGGTCGAGTTTGCTGGAGGCTGTCGGTGTCTGGGTATAGGCAAACTGTTCGGCCAGAATGGCATTAATGTCGTCGGTGCTGACCAAACCCAGATGCAAGGCCGCATCGCCAAAACGCAGTCCCTGTTTCTTTTGCATCGCGAGAATGGCATTCAGGTCAGCGGGGCTGAGCTTGCCCATGGCGACCAGCATGGGCCCCATGCGCGTGGACTGGCTCAGTGCCGTGGCGGTGGCGAGCGTCTGCTGGTCCAGTATCTGTAAGCGATCATTCATCTTGCGACCTCCTGGGTACTTCCTATGGGTGTCAGCATCTTGTGTTTATCAGCGAGGGACATAGGCAAGTACCGGTAGGCCTAGCCCCTGTTCAAGGTCCGTCACACTGCGAATCCGTTGATCCAGCCACTCCCAGCACAGCGCCATCGCAATGCCAAACAACAAGCCCGCCAGAGTGGCAAGCAGGGTGATCAGCAGGGGTTTGGGGGAGGTTGGTTGTGTTGGCACCAGCGCGCTGTTGAGTACAGCTATGTCAGTCGCGGCGATTTGACTCTCCAGTCGGGTTTGTACCGAACGGGCGAGCGCGGCGTCATAGGCGGCCTGGGTGTTATCCACCTCCTGCTTGAGCAGGGTCAGTTCATTGCGATTGCGGCTGAGCTGCAGTACCAGCTCCTTTTGCTGCGCCAGCTCGGCTTTTAATTGATCGGCGCGGGCTTGGGACAGCTCAACCGACGACTGCAAGCTACCGCTAATCAATTCCAGCATGCGGTTCATTTGCTGTTTGAGTGCGCCCACTTCACTGAGCGCCTGGCGGTATTGGGGGTGGTTTTCGCCCACCTGGGTTGCCAACTCGGTCAGGCGCGCCTGCGCCTGCGCCAGGTCGGTTGCCAGCTTTTGCATTTGGGGGTTATCCAGCGCGCGGGTTTCCAGTTGGCCGCGCTTGGTGTTGGCAATCTGGTCGCTGCGGCTTTGGGAGTTCAAACGCTCGTTTTGTACCGCCATCAGCATGGACGACAGATCGGCGAGCTTGCTGGATTCCAGGTCCAGTCGGTCAGAAGAGGCGAGTATGCCGTGCTCTTCCTGATAGGTGGAAAGCGCATTTTGCTTGTCGATCAACTCTTGCCGTAGCGCGGCAAGTTGCTGGTTGTACCACTGGCTGGTCTGCTTCGCGGGTTCAATGCGCAGCTCAAGGTTGGTGTAGATATAAGCCTCGGCAAAGGCGTCCGCGAGCTGGGCGGCCAGGGTTGGGTCTTGTGCCTTGAAGGCAATGCTCAAGACACTGCTGTCGCGTTTGGGGATCACTACCAGCCCTTTGGCCAGAAAACTGAGCATGCGGCGCTGGTCGCTCTCCGGGTTGCCGGTCAGCCGGGCGGCACTGATCATCGCCGGGGAGCTGCCCAGCGCCAGTTGCTCGATCACTTTGCTGGCTACATTGCGGCTGCGGATGATGTCGCTCTGGGTTGCTAGGTAAGCGCCGGTCATGCGCGTCGGTTGCGATTGGCCGCTGATCGGATCAAGCCCGCGGCTGTCCACCAGCAGGTCAATCGCCGCCGTGTAGGATTTGGGGGTGAGCAGGATAATCGCCAGCGCAGCGACTAAGGCGAGTGCACAACTGGCCAGAATCGCCCACTTCCGCGCCAGTAAAATGCCTATCAAGCTATTCAGATTCATGCCTTGCTCCCGGGTGTTGATGAGGGCTAGAACAAGCTTTCCCTCACGACCAGTACATCGCCATCCATCACCTGATCATTGGGTTTGGCGGTTAACTCCTGCACCGAACCGTCCGCTGCCTGCCGAAATACCTTCACTTTGCTATCGCTGGCACGGGCGGTAGGGCCGCCGCCAGCACTGAGTGCCTGTCGGATATTCAGCGGGCGATCCAAGGGATACATGCCCGGCGAGTGCACCTCACCATTGATGTAAAAGCGGCCCGCATTGGGGACATAAATCGTGTCGCCATCCCGCAGCCAGACTGTTGGTTGCTGCCCGGCGTCGTAGTTGAGCATCTGTTGTAAATCGTATTCGGTGCGCTCCTGACGGCCATTGGCAAGGGGGCGGGTGAGAATCAGGCGCTCGCTGCCGCTGGGGGCGATACCACCGGCCCATGCCAGTGCCTGGGTCAAGCTGGTAGGGCCTTCCAATACTAATCGCCCGGGGCTGTTGACACGGCCGAGGATGGCCACCACCTGGCTGCGATACTTGGTGACCAGCAGGTTGACCTGGGCATTTTTGAGAAAGTTACCGGCCTCATAGCGCCCGGCGATCATCTGTGCGGCGTCGGCAGCATTTTTACCGGCAATCGCCAGTGTGCCTAATAGAGGAACTTGCACTGTGCCAGCGGCACTGACTTGAACTTCAGCGGTGAGCTCTTGTTGGCCGAATACCGTAATGCGGATTTCATCGCCGCTGCCAATCACATAGCTGCGTGGAGCGGTTGAGGTTTCTGCCCATACCAGCGCGCTGCACAGCAGCAGAAGGACTGTGGCGAGGGAGAAACAAAAGCGGCCAAGGGGATAACAACGCATCATGTGTACTGTCCTTAATGATCTATACCCCGGATCACGAGGAATAAAACCTGTAGCTGTTACCTGTGTTGCAAAAGCGAGGCCCAAGTGGCGTGTTATCGCTAAAAATTCACGGAAATGCAGAGTAGGGCGCAAATAATGTTGTTTTTGGCGTCATATCGCCGATGCTTAGTGATTCTGGTGGACTATGGCAGGGGGTGGCACTGGGTCGTTTTCGCCGAAAATAACGGGTTTTTGTGCTCTTTTGGTGCGTTGCGACTCGTCGGGTGATAGTGCATCAGGCACTGGCATGAATCGATTTAACGCTGTGTATGAGTTTTTTGCATGGAAGCTATTTGGGGGCATGGTGTACAATGCGCGCCTCCCTTTTTCACCTTCCCATCAACACCTCGGCCATACTCATGGTGCGCGGTTAACTCAGGAACTATCTATGTTTGATAAAAACCAAACTATCGCCTCTTTTGATCCCGAAATCTGGGCATCTATCGAAAACGAAGGCCAGCGTCAGGAAGAGCACATCGAGTTGATCGCCTCGGAAAACTACACCAGTCCTCTGGTGATGGCAGCGCAAGGCACCAAGTTGACCAACAAGTACGCCGAAGGTTATCCGGGCAAGCGCTACTACGGCGGCTGTGAATACGTGGATGTCACCAAAGCCCTGGCGATTTCCCGCGCCAAAGAGCTGTTTGGTGCTGATTACGCTAACGTGCAACCACATGCTGGTTCACAGGCTAACCAGGCGGTTTACGCTGCGTTGTGTAATCCGGGCGATACCATTCTGGGTATGAGCCTGGCGCACGGTGGTCACTTGACCCACGGTGCCAAGGTGAGTTCATCAGGCAAGTATTACAACGCTGTCCAGTACGGTCTGAACCCGGAAACCGGCTTGATCGATTATGACGAAGTAGAGCGTTTGGCTCTGGAGCATAAGCCAAAAGTAGTTGTTGCCGGTTTCTCTGCTTATTCACAAGTCGTGGATTGGCAACGCTTCCGCGACATCGCCGACAAAGTTGGCGCCTATCTGTTTGTGGATATGGCGCACGTTGCCGGTTTAGTGGCTGCTGGCTTGTACCCTAACCCGGTGCAAATTGCCGACGTTACCACCACCACCACTCACAAAACCCTGCGCGGTCCGCGCGGTGGTTTGATTCTGGCCAAAGCCAACGAAGAGATTGAGAAAAAACTCAACTCAGCCGTATTCCCTGGCGGCCAGGGTGGCCCGTTGATGCACGTTATTGCGGCCAAGGCGATCAGCTTCAAAGAAGCTATGACACCGGAATACAAAGCCTACCAAACACAAGTTGTGGTTAACGCCAAGGCGATGGCCAAAACCTTTATCGAGCGTGGCATTAATATTGTGTCCGGCGGTACTGAAAACCACTTGATGCTGGTTGATTTGATTGGCAAATCCTACAGCGGTAAAGATGCTGACGAAGCCTTGGGCAAAGCGCACATCACTGTGAACAAAAACGCTGTACCCAATGACCCGCGTTCACCTTTTGTTACTTCCGGTATTCGTGTAGGTACTCCTGCGGTGACTACCCGTGGTTTCAAAGAAGCCGAGTGTGTGCAATTGACCCACTGGATCTGCGATATTTTTGATGCGCTGGAAGCAGGCAATGCCGATGCGGTGATTGCGGATGTAAAAACCAAAGTGTCAGCACTGTGCAAACAATTCCCGGTTTACGCGGCGTAATCTAGCCCGCGTTATCGGTAGTGCTGGAAGCAAATGCTTCCCGGTAGCAAAAAGGCAGCCCCTGTGGCTGCCTTTTTGTTATTACGGCATTCACCAACCCAGAATATTCCTATCCGCTTCTGATTCTGTTATTTCTTTTCTTTTAAAAAATTGTGCAAATTAGACTTTGTTTTCACAAAGAGTAATAAAAATTCGATTTTTTGACCATTTTGGCGTATTTTTAAACAATCCAGGCAACAAGCTGATTGATCCATGAAAACCTCCCTTCCCGGTAATCCTATGCGCCCCTCCTTGGTGGTCGCAGTGGTTTTTTTTGTGCTGTTGTTTGTGGTGGTGTTGTTTGTGGGGTATCGCATTACCCGTGAAGAGACTTTGTTAGTACCGGATCAACGGCTGCAGCAAATGCTGGAAGAGTCGCCCCCCTTGATGACCGATCCCGCTGCCAATCCCCTGTTAGCGGATGCCAGAAAAGAATTGGCGCGTGCCCAAGGTATTGTGGATGCGCCAGCCGCTAAATCCGCTCCGCCGGCGGAGCCTCCACGACCAGATCAGACTACCGCGCCCGATGCCTGGCGCATGGCGGATTC
>JACCDS010231375.1_pt1 | contig 10427 bp, 11 predicted proteins | sample 7446441 | NCBI WGS metagenome assembly JACCDS01 (sample SAMN15323445, study PRJNA562643) | freshwater metagenome | isolation source: river surface water | place: USA:Blue River Watershed | collected 2017-08-17 | reverse complement strand
GGTCTTAAAAGCGTGCTGGAGGACAAGCAACTGGACGTGATCCACGAGTCTGACTGGAAGGACGTGGCGAGTGCCAAAGGGGAGAGGGTTGGAAGGGATGAGGATTTCAAGCAGAGGAACCCGGACGGGACGATGGATGAGAAGCTGTTGAAGTATTGCGCGGTAGACGTGTACTACTTTGACGAACTCAAGGTAGCTCTGTACGACATGTGCCGCTCGCTCAAATTGCGGAAGAAAGCTGATAAATACTCTGCTGAGAGAATCCTCGAGTGGACACAAGACGGCTATCAGACCCAAGGCTGGAGTAAACGCATAGCCCCTTTCTAGGGCCGCCAATCGCGTTTTGCTTCCCGTCAGATCATTGATCTGCGTTCCAGCTCGACCACAGTGATAGCTTTGAAAGAGAAGGATGATCTTGGAGCTCGGCACGCTAAGATGGTCTAAACAACAACAAAATATGGCTGTGCTATACGTCTAAGATGTTGTATCACTTTCTTAGCCATCCGATTGGATAGAACTGAGATCTGTTGTTGAGCTGCTTCAAGTGACTGATTCAAACTCTCGATGTCGCGCGAGTTTGCTATCACCATACCAACAAAATTCGTTCCAGTTTCTAAGAGACTTGTGCGGAGAGTAAAAAAATGCGAAATTATCAATAATGCCACTGGAAGTGATCATCAGCCACTCATGATGGAAATATAGTAAAATTGACAAATTTATGATAAATTATCATAACCGATAACAATCAGCCAATATGTCAGACATTGAATACTTCAGCGAGGATGAATACAACTACGAATCCGATGGAAGTACCATGGATTACGACTCTGATGATAGCACGGAATGTAAAAGTCCAGTAATTGCACTCCCAAACGTTGATTACTTGATTCCAGAAAACGTCAAGCAATATCAATGGACGAAATGGTGTTTGCAAATGTCAAAGTTCTTTGAGCATGAGTGCCAATACGACATTGAAGAAAATCATACCATTTCATTCATATACGACAAGAAGGGGTTCTCATTGACAATCCCATTGGATGGAACAGAATATCCATTCATCCCACCTAAGGTGTCATGGATTGGAGAATATATCCCACTTTCGGATATTGTGCTAATCACCCATAATAAACAACTGTGTGTCAAGAATTGGAATATTTGCGTTGATCTGACTAGATTTGTTAGTAATGCACTAGATATAATCAGAGACACCATTGATACTCCTATCTCACCAGAATCAACGACTACGATGTTAGCTATCGTTGATCTGTTGGGAAACAAATATGAGTTTGATTGCGATAAAGATGATTTGCCTAGATTTGACCTTCAACAGAAATTGAAACTTGAATATACGCATTCTCACTATTTGCGCAATGGGGAAAAGATCGTAAAGATCTGTTCTAATGAAGACCGTTTTGGGAAGTTTATAGCTGTTATACTTAATGATAGTGATGCACTGCAGCATCAACCTTTATGCATAGAAATCATTTCAGATTTCGTCACAATGCTAGTGGCATCGTTTCAATTCACAAAATTAGAAGTATCGATGAATGAAGAGTTTTACAAAAATCTCTTACTGGTCAATAACCGGTTGGAGCTTTCGGTAGATCTATCGCAATTAAAGGCAATTGTTGATTCACTTGAGAATATCGAAGTGGCATCCGATGAAAAGGTATTCTTTGTTGACGACTTTGATTGCCATGTATTCAAATCATCTGTATCTCTGGTACGTCCGAAGTTTGTAAAACGGGTAATGTCTGAGATAGATGCACTACGTGATGCGGTAAAGGACTTCCATGGGTATATCGCAATCTCTGAATCAAACATCCAGTTAATGAAGTTTATGCTCATTCCAGACTACGATACTCCGTACGGAGGAGGATACTTTGAATTCGATGTTTTCATCACTGGCGATTATCCTAGTTCGCCTCCGAAAGTCAAATTCCTCACTACCGACTCCGGCAAGATTCGATTCAATCCAAACCTTTACAATAGTGGAAAGGTTTGCTTGTCGATCTTGAATACATGGGCAAACAACCAATGGGATCCCAAATCTTCAACATTGACACAAGTGGTCTTGTCGATCAACTCAATGGTGTTTATTGAACATCCATACACCAATGAGCCAGCGTTCTACGACGCGCTGAAGACACAAGATGGGAGAAACAAATCGGAGCAATATAATGTGGCCGTGCGACGGGATACTATCCATGCAGCTGTTGTTCAACAATTAGGTAATAAGAATACTCCATTCAGGGATATCATTGCTAAACATTGGCAAGAATCTGGCGAAACTACAAAGCGGCATTATGTTGATAACTTTGGCTTGAGTATCGATGCATAGATACACTATGTTTCATTTTTTATCAAAAAAAAATGAACACCACGCAACTGATCGTTTACATAGCCATTGCAAGACATTGAAAGTAGTAATCAAACAATGCCTTAAGTCTGGGCTGATATCCCGCCAATTGCAACGTGCCTTCATAGCTCATTGCTAAACCAACGCCTCCATTTGGTTCGGGCATTAACTTCACATGCGGAAAGGTTACTCCCATGGCAGTGATGTATTCACGCGCTTCTGACATATTCGAACATTCTAAGGCACGCGATTCGATCATCTCCTTGACAGGAAAGATGCACATGTTGAAACATCTAGCATTATAAGCTGTATGAATCGACTTCATCAAAACCATTCCATCCAATCCATAATTGTCATAGATTGCCATTACGATTTCAGCAATGCGCGGATCGTATGGCTGGGTCTTCAACGAAGCAAACCAATCGTTAAACATGTTCACGGAGTCAATCACTTTAGACATATGGTTCTTGTTCATGGTAGCTGTATATCTAAAAATAAATGCTTCAATTTTGCTTCTGAGGTTCTTAACAATATCATATACCAGCAATGAGCTCGTTCTTAGTTATCGATACAGAAACTACTGGCCTACCAAGTAGCTTTCGCTTCGGTGCGAAACCAGATAATATTTCTAATTGGGATTCATGCCGCGTTGTACAAATCGCATGGAGAGTATATGATAGCACTAGTTGTGAACTACTTTCATCCGTATCGCTAATTATCAAACCTGAAGGATTTGCTATTCCAGATGAGGCATCGTCCATCCATGGAATCACAACTGATTTTGCCGTCCAAAATGGTAAAAGAATTGTTGATGCATTGCACCAGCTAATGGATTCACTAACAAACTTTAATGTCGAGCGCGTTGTGGCCCACAATACTAAATTTGACGTGAACGTCATCTTATCAGAATTATACCGCAATGAACTTCATGATCTTGCTGAACGTTGGTCATCCATTCGCAAGTATTGCACTATGCTAAATAACGCAAATAAGTTTGCAGGCTCTTGGCCGAAGCTTGGTGCATTGTATACTAAAGTAATTGGCCCAATTAGTGCAGACACTAAACTACATAGCGCTGACGATGATTGTCGACTTTGTGCAGAGATCTATATCAAAACCCGTAATGATTATAAGCGTGAAGGTTATCCTCGGTAGAATGGTTAAACCTTTGTTTGAAAGGATAAGCGCAAATAGATATCACATGCATAATTCAGCATAAAATCGCAGCGTATGCGTAATCGGTGCAGTGCTAGCATTTTTGCTACAAACATATGTATCGTTTTCGCCACTGGTGCTGTTTGGCTTTAATTACTATTTCCCATTTTCAACCGAGAAAGGAGAATTATATATAAGTCTAGTAGTTATATTCAACAGTAGCTTTCTTGCAATGAACTTCCTTCTTAAGTGGTTAGAGAAATCAGAACTAGCAGAGATCAAGAAACGTTTGTCAGCTCACGATGGACTCCATGCCGAACACAAGCAATGTTTCTCGCGTCATTCAAGTCGCTTGTCAGCTCACGATGAACGCTTGTCAGCTCACGATGAACGCTTGGCAGCTCACGACGATCTCCATGCTCAGCAACAAAAGCGAAATGAGGATGCTGATGGAATTACCTATCAAAAATATGCATTTGAACTTTTGGCGCATTCCCCATGAGTTGCCGTGCATATTTTTTTTTAAATATTTTACATCTATCTGATCGAGCATTAATAATTAATATAACAATTAATCATGGACGCCAATAATTCGACCCCAGTAAAGCGTCGCGTTGGGCGCCCAAAGCTTATCAAACCAACTCCTCAAACAGCTGCTCGAAAGGGCATTGTCGCGGAACCAAACATCTCTGATCATGCATTAGAGATGATCTATGATACGCCAATCAATCTTAAGAAGATCTTCGCTTTGTTCAAGCTTATGGATACCCGCGACGTAAAGATGGAGTTTCGTCTATCTGGAGTACGTATCTCGGGTGCTGGGCATCTAAAGCATAACTTCATTGATCTGAACATTGAAAGTTCTAAACTCACGCAATACTTCTGCAAGCACAATATTATCATGATTGTTGATCAAAAGAATCTTGAAAAGGTTATTCAAAAGATCGATAAAAGCTACGATAGTATTCACTTTATCGCAAAGCAAGATTCTTACATGAAAGAGCTGTACATTGTTCTAAATGACGAAATGCAAGGTGTGAAGGAGTTTCACACTATTTCACTTCTAGAATCATCAAATTCGGGAGATGATAACGTAGTTAGCTCACTTCCATACATGGAATACCCATTATCGTTTACGTTACCAAGTAAGTACTTCAAGAAGGTCATTGGTGATATCTCGAAGTTCAGCAATGATTTCACCATTGAACGCCGACCAGGTGTACCCTTGGCGTTTCCTTACGATAGTAATTCAAAGACTATCGACGTTAATCATGTATTCACGAATCCCGATCTCTTTAAGATTTCTAGCTCATTGACAGACACTGAATTCATCTCTACAACGGTGCGCATTGCGTACATCCAAAGTTTAGCTACCGCTTTATTAAGCGATAGTATCAACGTATTTGTTGATCATGAAAATATGATGGTTTTCAGAACCACAATTGATAACGAAACATTTACTCTATTACTTGCAGTACGAATCGTGTCGTACAAGTAATCAAAAAAATATTTTTTTTTGATTTAATCATGCGAGTTAAACGCCATCGAACGGTGGATCGAGAAACGAGACTTTGAGCGAGTGTTCAAACCTGTCATACGGTTGTTATCGCTCATGACTTCAAGAGTTGGTACCATGTGCTCTGGTACTTGCTTTTCGCGCATTGGTTTAGTAATACTACCCGAAGCTACAGGTGGAGTGCGGCCCTTATCGGCAACAAGGCCGTTATAAAGAACATTTTGCCAATTATCCATTCTTGTAAATGTTATCACTTGTGTTAGTCTATATATACGGTAAAGAGAAACTGATACTCGTAAAGTGTTAATTTATTAGTATAACAATGAAGTACCTAGTACACGACACTATTGATATCAATATGGACACATACCCTCATGAACTTAAGGCAGTAAACATTACTATCCGAGGAACTAAGAATCTGTTCGACATTTTCTTTAATGCCACAGAGATCGAGACCAGTTTCGGGATTACATTACCAGCTCAGATCGATTTTACATGGATCAATACACCTAGCGGAAAAGAGAAGTATTTGTCGTATCCAACTATGAAGCGTATGCTCTTTCAAGTTAGAGATTGCCATAACCTCGTGACGCCATATTTAACATGGGTAGATAGTCTGCTGTTTTCGACAAGTAAGGTAAAGCCGTTCTTTCGTTTCTCCGGAAGTTCTACGTCCAGTTCGCCAACATTTGCAATGGACGATTTTAGTGATATTGATGATACGTCGAGTATCTCATCCTTAGCATCTTCAAACAATGATGAATATGTTGTCAAAGCTTTGCAACACAAGGTAGATCGTTTAGAGCACCAATTAGAGATCAAGGACCGCGATATAAAGATTCTTCAAGGCGAAGTCAAACTCCGCGACAAGGAGATTGAATTGTTGCGACTGAAACTATCTATCCCTTCTGAATCCCATTGGATCTAAGAGGTACAAAATTGAAACAATTATACATTAATATCCCGTACACAAGAAAACTACTAACAATGGACCTCAACATTTCGTTTCAACACAAGCGCTTCCTTAAGCTTCGTGACTTTGTGCGTGAACTAGGATTCCCTTGGTGCTTTGAAGCCGACACACTTGAGAATGAATGGACATTCCCAATATTAAGAGACTTTCCATATGTCGACGATAACACTGACGTTGATGATTCGGAAGGCATAGTATGGGATGATTATGGACGACTATCAGATAAGGAATGGGCGTTGGAGATACTGGAAACTAACCCTGATATTATTGATTGGGAACGGCTATCTGCTCAACCATGGGCAAAGCATCTAATCGAGGCTAATATGAATAAAGCAGATAAGCTGACATTGTTTGGAAATCCTGCAATGATGGAATATATTGATGCGAATATGGATAAAGTCCATTGGAGTTCGCTATCGTTGAATCCGGCATACATTGTTCTACTAAGTAATAATCTCGATAAGATCGATTGGCGCAATTTATGCAATAATCCAGCAGCATTACATTTGCTCGAAAAAAACATTGAGAAGGTTTGCTGGCGAGAACTCTCGAAGCATTCATGGGCCTTGGACTTCATCGACAAACATCATGATGAATGCGACATCGATTGGATATACCTAGCTTCACAGCCATGGGCAATTGAACTTTTGAAGAAACATTTCTATCAAATCACCTACGATGATGATAGAATGCATGCATTTATGAAGAATCCAGCGGCCGGACCAACAATTAGAAAGCATAGAAACATGTTTCATAAAAAGTTTGATGTTGTAGAATCATGTGGTGAATTCATATCGGAATTCGAAGACGCGATCCGCAAGGATCCTTCAATACTACAGGGCGACCTCTATGATATTAGCGATAATCGTGGCGCGATGCACCTGATTGAACAGTCTAACTGTGTCGACTACAGAATTTGGAAGAATTCATCTGTGATCACATATGATTACGATTTGATCAAGCAAACTAATGCATGGATGAAGGAAGCACTTGTTCAGTACTTCTATCGACCTGATAAGGTGCAACACTGGTTAGAAGCAAACCCCAGTCTTCATATCGAGGATTATACTCCATTTGAATAGGGTGCCATAGGCTCCTTCTTTTTTATGCAAAATTGAAGAATATTTTGTATAGATACAATCATCGATAATGAATACCAACTTCGAGTTTCAGCACATGGCTTACTTGACCGTTAGCCCAAAAGTGCTTGAAATGATTGAGCACCATCGCTATAACATGGATTGGTCTCGTATCCAAACGCATGAATGGGCACTTCCATTGTTGCTAAAGTATCCAGAACAAGTAGCATGGAATGAGTTTTACCATGTTGAGAAATGGATGCTTCCATTATTCATGGCTAATCCCTTGGAGATGCGATGGGGCTGGTTTAATGAAGAAGTTCCAGAATGGATGGAACCCTTCTTTCAGCAACATTTATCAGAGGTTGATTGGGAACTATTCAACTATGAACCATGGATGCTCCCATACATTATGCGTGAACCAGATGAGATATTGTGGGACAACTTTGGTACCACCGTCCCTGATTGGATGAGGCCATACTTTGAAAAACATCGCGAACATATCATGTGGGGAGAGATTCATTACATGCCATGGATGATTGATTTCATGATTAGAGACGCTGCTGACTTGGAGTGGGACTTTCTTAACAAGTATCCAGAACAATGGATGCTACCATTGTTCATGGCACATCCAGATCATGTAGATCCGCAAATCTTTGGGTCTGTTCAGGGAGGATACGAGGCATGGATGCTTCCATTCTTTGAGGCGAATCCAGATAAGATTAATTGGTTCTACTTCGACCAGACTTCACGTTCATTTAGCGAATATGCTATTAACAATCGCGTGGAGAATATGCTGAAGAACCCATTCGCGATATCGGCCGGTTTGTTAACATACAACTACGACGTGATCAAATGCGCACGGTTGAAATTACATGAAGATTTCTTCAAGGCGTTCTACCATCCTACTAAGATTTGGAAGTGGTTGTTGAAAGGTTATTCGTTGGATGAGTTTGGGGATTATGAGTAAACGGTTTGTGATTAGATGTTGTTATCGTTTGAATGCGTTCGATGTACAAAAAAAATACATTTTTTTTATCTTTTACAGCATCTTCTTAAGAGCTTCACGTTGCGCCTTCGATAAAGTTTTAACCATCGAAGCAAGGCTGGTGTTTTTGCCAGACTTCTTTAGAGCTTTACGAGCAGCACCGCCAGAGAACATGACACTGTTGATAGTGGCAGGGTTAGCACCCTCAACTGCACCGCCTTTCATAACTTCCATAAGTTGCTTCTCAACACTTTCCGTCAATGGTACATAACGGAAATATACCGACTTTACGAAGAGGACTGGGCCACTGGTAAACGCTTCAACGCACTTCAACTTATCATGAACTTCTTGGTTACACATAGTGAGCGAATCAGCAGGGCGGTTCCAATCAATAGCCTTCATCGCACTAATAACATCGCTGACCGAATCTTCGCAGTTAATTGACGAATCATACATGTATCGGTTTTCATCCATAAGGAGTTTGAGCTCGGTCTTATCCATAGCATTGATCGAATCAACTACCTTATCCGTGGCATGCTTTTCAAACAATTCCTTGTACGATTTCATGATGGCAGGAATCATCGATTTCTTATCCGTCTCATTGATGATCTGAGTACGAGCGCGCTTTGTCTCGCCCATAATCTGCTTAGAAAGAGTGTAGTCGTGGTTTTCCGCTTGAGTAATAACTTCATCAGGGTTTACAACACTCTGCCATTGAAGATCCTTAAGCTCCTCCTTCTTTACAAGGGCATCGCCGCGACCAGGCATGGTGAGGTAAAACCATGAAAGAATTGGGTTAGCGGCAAGGTAGTATTTCGCGCGAGTGTACCGACCATCTTCCGCATTTTCAAGGATGTTTAATACGGCAGCTACGGCCTTGAAGAAGTGCTTAAGGGTCTTTTCGTGATCATCCTTTACGATAAAGTCCTTAACAAGTTTGCCCATAGCTTCCTTATCTTCATCTACCTTAGCAACTCCACCGCTCTTACCAACTGGCATAAATCCGCCAGATTTACCTTCATGAGTGGCAGGTGGCTTTTCATCATTGTAATCAATAACAAAGTTTACTACTTGGCCAGTCTTGTTGACAATGAACGTTTTCTTAGAATCCTTGAGCGACTTCGCAACTTCTTCAGGCTTGGCAAGTACCTTGCTTCCAGCTTGAAGAGTACCGATACTGGCACCGCTCTTAAAGTCGCTCATTTTGACATGGCCCTTGAGGGCTAAGGAACGAATGGCATCAATTGCCTTTTCATCTTCATCGTTATCAACAAGCTTCTTAATGTGTGCAACTAACTTGGCATTAGGCATTAAGAAAGTAGTCTCATAACGCTGCGAGCGGAAGATACCATCTAAGCACAAATCGGAAACCACGTCATAAAGAACCGGTGATTCATGTCTGATCAAACTTAATAGGGATGCGTACTTCGACTTACCACCGGTGAACATAGTTGTAATATGTATTTATATTATGAATCACTATAGTTGATGTAATACGGTAATTAGGAAATAAGTAATTAGTAGATAACACCACCAATGATCTGACTATATAGTAAATAGATAGTTTTGGAAATCAAATATTATCATAATTCATGATAAATAAACCAGCATTCAGCGGTCGCCCTAATGTACAATTATTATTTTTGCGACAATAAATTAATGTCTGCATTAGTATTGCATCGGCATAAACTATGTCGTTCTTTTTTATGGTTGAGTAATTACGCGCAATTCTAGTATAATTTATTGATAATAATATAGCAATTATAGCATTCATCTCTAGCACTCATATAATAATCTCATACGTATTGACACATACTACGGTAGTGGATTGTAATCATGGAAGATACGTTAGCGATGATTCGTGAAGGTGCGGGACACGCCATTCCCGAAATTAATGTTAGTGTCACGAGCGGTGGTGACATTGTAGGTCAAGGTGTATCTGCCACTCCTGAAGCTATTAAAGTTTGTGGTGGTAAGTTAGACGATATCCTTCGTTCGTTTGGTGGCATTGAAGGTGGCGCTGCTGGAAGCAACCCAACAATCAAAGCGGGTATGATTCTTGGTAAATTACGTGAGATGTTTGGTACCGCGCACAAGAAAGCGGCCAGTATTTGCGCTCTCCGTAAACTAGCTGAAGAACTGACTTCCAGTGGAAGTCCAGAAGTACAAGCGCTTGCTCGTGAGTTATTAGCGAACTTACCAGTAAAGGGCGGTTTAGATGAAAGTATGTCGCAAATTGCCGGTGGCATTGATCGTGCCGCTCAAGCCGTTGCCTCCTTGGGCGGCCGTGATGAGATGGCTGCACATGCCGCCAGCACTTCGCTTGCTCATACCGCTGTCACTCAAGCTTACAATGG
>JACCDS010164499.1_pt1 | contig 10427 bp, 10 predicted proteins | sample 7446441 | NCBI WGS metagenome assembly JACCDS01 (sample SAMN15323445, study PRJNA562643) | freshwater metagenome | isolation source: river surface water | place: USA:Blue River Watershed | collected 2017-08-17 | reverse complement strand
GAGCCGGAGAAGCTCATCCAGCAGGCCGTGAAGCTGAACCCGCGCAACGTCAAGGCGCTGGCGCTGGCCGGCACCGTGGCTTTCAACCGCAACGACTTCAAGGCCGCCGTCGACTACTGGGAACGCGCCGTGGCCAACGCCGAGCCCGGCAGCGGCTATGCGCAGCAGCTGGCCGGTGCGCTGGACGAAGCCCGGCAGCGCGCCGGCCTGCCGCCCAGCCAGCCACCTGTGGCCGCAGCCCCGGTGGCGCCTGCCACGGCCACCCCCGCGGCACCCGCCGACACCGTGACCGCCGCGGCCAGTCCGGCCTCCATCCGTGGCCGCGTCACCTTGCGCGCCGCACTCAAGGACAAGGTCGGCCCGGACGACACGGTGTTCATCTTCGCCCGCCCGGCCACCGGCTCACGCATGCCGCTGGCCATCCTGAAGAAGAAGGTCAGCGAACTGCCGGTGGACTTCACCCTGGACGACAGCCTGGCCATGAGCCCGGCGGCCAAGCTGTCCTCGGCCCAGCAGGTGGTGGTGGGCGCGCGCATCAGCCGCAGCGGCAATGCGGCCCCCGGCCCGGGCGACCTGCAGGCGCTGAGCGCGCCCGTGGGCGTCAACGCCACTGGCGTGACGCTGGAGATCGGCGACCCGGTCCAGTAGCAAGGCTGGCCGTCGGCTCAAGCCGCCAGCGCCACCGCTTCCACCTCGACCAGCAGCCCATGGTGCAGCGGCCCGGTGGGCACGACGGCCCGCGCCGGGCGCGCAGAGCCGGCCCACTCGGCATAGACGGCGTTGAACGCCGGCCAGTGGTCCACGCTGGCCACATAGACCCGCACCTGCACCAGGCGGCTGATGCTGCTGCCCGCGGCGGCCAGCACGGCCTGCACGTTGGCCAGCACCTGACGGGCCTGCACCTCGAAAGGCGCATCCACCAGGCGCACCCCTTCGGGCGTCACCGGCAACTGGCCCGACACGAAGACGAGCCCGTTCGCCACCGTGCCATGGCTGTAGTGGCCGCCGGGCGTGGGCAGGTCGGCCGGCTGTACGCGCTGGATGGCGGCGTCCATCAAACGCCCGCGGCCATCTGGTACCAGGCCACGCCTGACGCGTCCGGCGTGCGGCGCACCTCGCCGCGCTGCACCAGGTGGTTCAGGCAGGCCAGGGTCTCGCCCGTGGCCATGCCCAGCAGGTGCTCGTCGGCCTGCGTGATGGCGCGGCCAAACAGCGCGCCGAACACGTCCACCGCCCGCTTGGGCTCGGCCAGGCTGCGGCGCAGCCGGGTGAAGGCCACCTCCTGCCCACGCTGCAGGGATTCGATGCGCGCATGCAGGCCGCGGAAGGCGTCGCCGTGGGCCGGCAGCACCAGCACGTCGTCGGGGATCAGGCGCTTGAGCTTGGCCAGCGAGTGGAGCCAGTCGCCCATGGGGTCGGCGTCGGGCTCGGTGGGGTGAACGGACACGTTCGACGAGATGCGCGGCAGCACCTGGTCGCCCGACACCAGCACCTTCAGCCCTGGGCAGTACAGGCAGGCGTGTTCCGGCGAGTGGCCGTTGCCTGTGACCACCTGCCAGGTGTTCGCGCCAATGATGATCTCGTCGCCGTCCTGCAGGCGGCGGTAGCTGTCGGGCAGGCGGTGGATGAACTGCCCGAATTTGCCGAAGCGCGCCCGGTAGTTCTCGATGGCAGCGTCGCCCCAGCCCGCCTGGCGGAAGAAGCGGATGGCGTCCTCGGGCGCCTCGCGCCCGGTGTCTGACACCATCACGCGGCAGGTCAGGTATTCCAGCCGCGACATCCACAGCCTGACGCCGAACTTGTGCGCCAGCCAGCCCGCCATGCCCACGTGGTCCGGGTGCATGTGGGTGACGAAGATGCGGCTCAGGCCACGCTGGTCGGGCGAGTTCGCGAACAGCTCGCGCCACACGGCCACGGCTTCGTCGGTGCGCGCGCCGGTGTCCACCAGCGCCCAGCCCTCACCGTCGTCGATGGCCCACAGGTTGATGTGGTTCAGCGCCCAGGGCAGCGGCATGCGCAGCCAGCGCACGCCGGGCGCCACTTCGATGGACTGGCCGCGCTCGGGCGGCCCGGCGAAGGGGTAGTCGAGCTTGGGCTTGGGCAGCGGCGCCTCGGGTTCTCCGGGCGGGATCAGGGACTGGTCTTGGGCCATGCAGGCATCTTAGCCCTGGCCCTGCCCGGCACTTCAGCAGGCGCTTCAGGCAGCCAGCGCACGCATCTCGGCGTAGAGGTCGGCCTTGCCCTCGAAGCCGATGCCCGGCAGTTCCGGCAGCGTGACGTAGCTGTTGTCCACCTTCACGCCGTCCGGGAAGCCGCCGTAGGGCTGGAAGAGGTCCGGGTAGGACTCGTTGCCGCCCAGCCCCAGGCCGGCCGCGATGGCCAGCGACATCTGGTGGCCGCCGTGCGGCACGCAGCGGCTGGGCGACCAGCCGTGCTCCTTCAGCATGTCCAGCGTGCGCAGGTACTCCACGCAGCCGTAGCTCAAAGCGCAGTCGAACTGCAACCAGTCGCGGTCCGGGCGCATGCCGCCGTAGCGGATGAGGTTGCGCGCGTCCTGCATGGAAAACAGGTTCTCGCCGGTGGCCATGGGCTTGTCGTAGTGCGGCGCCAGCGCGGCCTGCAGCGCGTAGTCCAGCGGGTCGCCGGCTTCTTCGTACCAGAACAGGTCGTACTGCGACAAGGCCTTGGCGTACTCGACCGCAGTCTTCAGGTCGAAGCGGCCGTTGGCGTCCACCGCCAGGCGCTGGCCCGGCCCCAGCAGCTTCAGCACGGCCTCGATGCGCTTGCAGTCCTCGGCCAGCGACGCGCCGCCGATCTTCTTCTTCACCACGCTGTAGCCGCGGTCCAGGTAGCCCTGCATCTCGCGCGTGAGGCCTTCCAGGCCCTGGCCCGGCCAGTAGTAGCCGCCGGCGGCGTAGACGAAGACCTTGCGGTTGGCTTGGCCGTTGCCGTAGCGCTCGGCCAGCAGCTGGTACAGAGGCACGCCTTCGATCTTGGCCACCGCATCCCACACCGCCATGTCGATGGTGCCCACGGCCACGGAACGCTCACCGTGGCCACCGGGCTTCTCGTTCTTCATCAGGGTGTCCCAGATCTTGTGGGGACACAGGTTGTCGCGCTGGTCGTCCTTCAGGCTGGCCGGGTCGGCTTCCAGCAGGCGCGGGATGAAACGCTCGCGCATCAGCGCGCCCTGGCCGTAGCGGCCGTTGGAGTTGAAGCCGTAGCCGATGACGGGCTTGCCGTCGCGCACCTGGTCGGTGACCACGGCCACCAGGCTCAGCGTCATCTTGGAGAAGTCGATGTACGCGTTGCGGATGTTGGACTTGATGGGCCGCGTGGATTCGCGGATGTCGATGATCTTCATGGGGCGGTCCAGGCTGATGGTGTGGAGGGCATGGTTGGCATCATGCCCCTGCAACGGGTGCTGCCACAGAGACCGGGGCATCCCTTTTCCTTCAGGGCTGCGCGGCGACCAGCACCGAATAGGCCTTGAACACCGCGGTGGCCGGCATGCCCACCTGCAGGCCCAGCGCCTCCACGCCTTCGTTGGTGACGCTGGCGGTGAGCGCCGCACCGCCGGGCAGGGTCAGCACCACCAGCGACGACACGCCGCCGGCCTCGATGCGCGAGACCGTGCCTTCCAGCTGGTTGCGTGCCGACAGCTGCCAGCCGGCAAAGTCGGTCACCAGCACGATGGCGCTGGTCTTGATCAGCACCAGCGCTTCCTTGCCCTTCTTCAGCTTCAGCCGCCTGGCCGCGGTGCTGGTCATGGTGGCCGTGATCTCGGCGCCGGACGCCAACGTGATGGCGACCTGGGCCGACACGGGGCCCAGTTCCACGCCGCTGACGATGCCGGCGAACTGGTTGCGCGCGCTGGTCTTCATGGACATCCTCCTGAGCAGCCCGTGCAAGGCGGGCAGTTGAGCAAGCCGTGCATCCTGCGCACGCATGAACTCGCGGTGTTCGGCCTGCAGTTGCTGCCAGGCCTGCAGCAGGCCTAACGCGGCAACGGTGAGCCTGGTGCCACCACCGCCGGCGCCACCCGTGGCGGTTTCCAGCAGCGGCTCGTGGGCCAGGTTGCAGGCCGCGTCCAGCACCAGCCAGGCGCCCTTGTAGCTGAGCCCGGCCGTGCGGGCGGCACGGTTGATGGAGCCGGTGTCGTGCACGGCCTGCAGCAGCGCGAAGAAGCGCGCGTCCAGCCGGCCGGCGATCTTCAGTTCCGCGCTGAGCAGGGCACCTTGGGCGCTCATTCCATCAAGGCCACGGTCTTGACTTGGGCCCACACGGGCATGCCCGGCTGCAGACCCAGCGCATGGGACGAACGGCGCGTGAGCCGCGCCACCACGGGGCTGGCGCCCACGCGCACGCGCACCAGGGCCAGCGACGGGTGTTCGTCGTCGGCAATGGCTTCCACCACGCCCTGCAGCTGGTTGCCGATGCTGCTGCCGGCCAGCGGGCCGCTAGCCAGGCTCACGTCGCGCGCCAGCAGGCGCACGCGCACGGCCTGGCCCACGGGCAGGCCCTGGTCGCGGACCCAGACGCTGAAGTCACCGCCGGCCGTGGCCGGGCCTACCTGCAGGCGTGCCAGCTGCCAGTCGGTGTCGCGCTCGGCCACCACGGCGTCCAGCACCACGCCGGCGCCTTCGCCGCGTGCGGTGGGCAGGTCCAGCCGCGCCATCAGGTCGGCCATGGGGCCGGCGGCCACCACGCGGCCGGCGTCCATCAGCACCAGGTGGTGGGCCAGCCGCGCCACTTCCTCCAGCGCATGGCTCACGTAGACCGCGGGCAGGGCCAGTTCGCGGTGCAGCCGGTCCAGGTAGGGCAGCACTTCGGCCTTGCGCGCGGCGTCCAGCGCGGCCAGGGGCTCGTCCATCAGCAGCAGGCGCGGGCTGGTGGCCAGGGCGCGGGCGATGGCCACGCGCTGGCGCTCGCCGCCAGACAACGTGTCGGGCCGGCGCGCCATCAGCGGCGCCAGGCCCAGCAGGTCCACCACCTGGCCCAGTTCGATGCGGCGCTGCGCGGGCGCGATGCGGCGGCGGCCGTAGTCCAGGTTCTGCGCCACGCTCAGGTGCGGGAACAGCGCGGACTCCTGGATCACGTAGCCCAGCGCCCGCTGGTGCGTGGGCACGAAGCGGCCGCTGGCGTCGTCCTGCCAGATCTCATCGCCCAGCGCCACGCGGCCGGCCGCACGCTCCAGCCCCGCCAGCGCCCGCAGCACCGTGGTCTTGCCGCAGCCCGACGGGCCGAACAGCGCCGTGACGCCCTGCGCGGGCAGCGCGAGGTCCACGTCCAGCGTGAAGCCGGCGCGCGGCAGGCGCAGCGTGGCGGCAATCAACGCGCACGCTCCGCGTCGCGGCGCGGCGGCCGGTTCACCACATACAGCGTCACCAGCACCACCATCGCAAAGGCCACCATGCCGGCGGCCAGGCGGTGCGCGTCGTCGAACTCCAGCGCTTCCACATGGCCGTAGATGGCCACCGACAGCACGCGCGTCTGGCCGGGGATGTTGCCGCCCATCATCAGCACCACGCCGAACTCGCCCACCGTATGCGCAAAGCCCAGCACGCTGGCCGTCACCAGGCCCGGGCGGGCCAGCGGCAGCGCGACGCTGAAGAAGCGGTCCCAGGGGCTGGCGCGCAGCGTGGCGGCGGCTTCCAGCGTGCGCTCGGGAATGGCCTCAAACGCCTGCTGCAGCGGCTGCACCACAAAGGGCATGGAATACAGCACCGAGGCCACCACCAACCCGGCAAAGGTGAAGGGCAGACGGCCCAGGCCCAGCGCCTGCGTGAGCTGGCCCACCGGACCTTGCGGGCCCATCAGCAGCAGCAGGTAGAAGCCCAGCACCGAAGGCGGCAGCACCAGCGGCATGGCCACCAACGACGCCACCAGCGGCTTGGCCCATGAGCGCGTGCGCGCCAGCCACCAGGCCACGGGCGTGCCGGCCAGCAGCAGCAGCACGGTGGTGAGGCCCGCCAACTGGGCGGTCAGCCGAATGGCGGTCCAGTCGGCGGCGGTCATGCGCCAGGCTTCATCCACGCGCGGGCCAGCGGCACAGGCCTACAGCGCATAGCCGAAGGACCGGATCAGGTCCCGCGCCGCCGCCGTCTTCAGGTAGGCCAGCAAGGCCGCGGCGGCGGGGTTCTTCTCGCCCGCCTTCAGCAGCACGGCGTCCTGGCGGATCTCGCGATGCAGGTGGCTGGGCACCAGCCAGTGGGAGCCCACCACCGGCTTGCCGGGCTGCACGACCTGCGACAAGGCCACGAAGCCCAGTTCCGCATTGCCCGTGCTCACGAACTGGAAGGCCTGCGCGATGCTCTCGGCCGTCACCAGCCGAGGCGTGAGCGCCTCGGTCAGGCCCCGCGCCTTGATCACCTCCAACCCGGCCGCACCGTAGGGCGCCACCTTGGGGTTGGCAATGGCCAGGTGCGCGAACCGGCCCGTGGACAACACGGCGCCCTGGTCGTCCACCAGGCCCGGTTGGGCGCTCCACAAGACCAGCCGGCCTATGGCGTAGGTGAAGGCCGTGCCGGTCACCGCATGGCCTTCACTCACCAGTCGCTTGGGCGTTTCGTCGTCGGCCGACACCAGCACATCAAACGGGGCGCCGGCCACGATCTGGGAATAAAACTTGCCCGTGGCGCCCACGGCAGTCTTCAGCGTGTGACCCGTGGCGGCGGTGAAGCCTGCGCCGATGCGCGCCAACGGCACCGCGAAATTGGCGGCCACGGCCACCTGCACTTCGGCGGCGCGGGCGGCGGTGGCCGCCAAGGCCGCGCCGGCCAGGGCCAGGCCGGTGAAGGCACGCCGCCACTCCCGGCGAGCTCGGGGCAGACCGGCGTTGAGCGCGTGGGTGCGGTGCATGCGGGCTGGGCGGGGGTCGAGGTTTGGCTATGTACCTTACTACACAACGAAACCTGCACCCCATCCCGCCCGGCCGCGGGCCGGTGTCAGCCGCGGGCCAGCGCCGCCTTCAGGGCCACGGCCAGCGGCGTGGTGGGGCGGCCGATGAGCGCGCTCAGCTGGCCGCCACCGTCGAACAGCGCGCCCTTCGCGGCACCGGCGTCGGAGTCGGCCAGCAGGTCGGCAAAGCCCTGCGGCAGGCCGGCCGCCAGCAAGGCGGCGGCGAAGTCGGCCTGCGGCAGGTCCTGGTAGCGCACGGCCTGGCCGGTCTGGCGGTTCAACTCCGCCACCAGCTCGGCCAGCGTGTAGCTGCTGTCGCCGGCCAGTTCCAGCACGCGGTTGCCGGCCACGGGCTGCGTCAGCACGGCGGCGGCGGCCGCCGCGTAGTCGGCGCGCGTGGCCGACGCGATGCAGCCTTCGCCCGCCGCACCGATGAAGGCGCCATGCTGCAAGGCTGCACCCAGGCTGGCCAGGTAGTTCTCCGTGTACCAGCCGTTGCGCAGCAGCGTGTAGGCCAGGCCGGACTCTTTGATCAGGGCCTCCGTGGCCACATGCTCGGCCGCAAGGCCCAGCGGCGAGCGGTCGGCATGCAACAGGCTGGTGTAGACCAGTTGCTGCACGCCCGCCTGCTTGGCGGCCTGCACCACGGCGCGGTGCTGCGGCAGGCGCTGGCCGATCTCGCTGGACGAGATCAGCAGCACGCGCTGTGCGCCTGCAAAGGCAGCGGCCAGGGTCTCGGGACGGCTGTAGTCGGCCTCGCGCAGCTGCACGCCACGGGCGGCCAGGTCGGCCACCTTGGCCGGGTTGCGCACGGCGGCCACGATCTGCTGCGCGGGCACACCCCGCTCCAGCAACTGGGCAACAACAAGCCGGCCGAGCTGGCCGCTGGCACCGGTGACGACGATCATGGAAGCACTCCTGTGGGTGATGGAAGGCCTCCACGATAGGTTCCGACATCAGAACCAAAAATGGCCATTGGTTCAATTTTCATGTCTACGCGTTCTGATGCAAGGCACAATTCCGGCCATGGAAACCGACCTGCTGGCTGACGTCCTGCGCGACACGGGCCTGGCCCGGCGCCTGCTGGACCTGCGCGAAATCACACCCAAGACCGCCCTGCGCTTCCCTTGCGAGCGCAGCATCGGCCTGCACCTGGTGGTCCAGGGCCCCGTGTTCCTGCACGGGCCCGGCCTGGCCGAACCGCTGGCCCTGGGCAGTGGCGACATCGCCGTCATGGCGCGCGGCTGCGAGCACGTGCTGAGCGTGCAGCCCAGCCTGCAGGGCCTGGCCGTGGAAGCCATCGGCGTGGGGCTGAGCGCCCGCGCAGAAGCGCCGTCCCTGGAAGCCAGCGCCGTCATCAGCGGCGCCTACCAGCTGTGGAACACGCCCGTGCACCCGCTGTTTGCGGAGATGCCGGCCTGGTCGGTGCTGCGTGCGGCCAGCTTGCCGCGCCTGGGGCCCATCGCCTTGTGCACCGGCCTGGTGGAAGCCGAACTGCGCCAGGGCGGCGCGGGGCAGAGCATCGTGCTGCACAGCCTGCTGGACATCCTGTTCACGCTGTCGCTGCGCGAGGTGATGGCGCAGTGCGCGCAGCACCAGCCCGGCTGGAGCCAGGCCGCGCGCGACCCGCAGATCCGCCGCGCGCTGGCGCTGATGCACGAGCAGTGCGCCCACCCCTGGACGCTGGACGAACTGGCCCAGCGCGCCGGCCTGTCGCGCACCGCGTTGGCCGAGCGCTTCCGCGACGCCATGGGCGACACGCCGCTGAACCACCTGCGCACGGTGCGCATGCAGCGCGCCATGCAGCTGCTGGCCGACGGCAACCAGCGCCTGGAGGCCGTGGCCTCGGCCGTGGGCTACCAGGACGCCTTCGGCTTCTCCAAGGTCTTCAAGCGCACGGTGGGCTTGTCACCCAAGGAGTTCCGCCAGCGCAACGCGGCCGAGCGCAGCAGCCCCTGGCGCTTCCAGGCCGGTTGAACGGCCAGGGCGCTGCAAGCTGGCGGCGTTAAGCTGGCGCAACAAGAACAGCCCACCGCGCGCGCCCATGAGCATCTCCACCGATCCCCACAGCCCGGCCGTGCTGCCACCCCACGTGCCGCTGACCCACTACTACGCTACCGAAGGCGAACGGCCCGGCTTCGTGCGCCGCATCTTCGACGACACCGCCGCCGACTACGACCGCGTGGAAAAGGTGCTGGCCTTCGGCTCCGGCCCCTGGTACCGCCGCAAGGCCCTGGGCCGCGCGCACCTGAAAGCGGGCGACCGGCTGGTGGACGTGGGCATAGGCACGGGCCTCTTGGCGCGCGAGGCGCTCAAGATCATCGGCCCCAGCGGCACGCTGACCGGCGTGGACCCCAGCCCCGGCATGATGAGCCAGGTGGACTTCCCCGGCGTGCAGCTGCTGGCCGGCCGCGCCGAAGCCATCCCCTGCGCCGACGCCAGCGCCGACTTCCTGACCATGGGCTATGCGCTGCGCCACCTGTCGGACCTGTCCGCCGCCTTTGCCGAGTTCCACCGCGTGCTCAAGCCCGGTGGCCGGCTGCTGGTGCTGGAGATCACGCGCCCCGAAGGGCGCTTGGCCACCTTGGCGCTGAAGACCTACATGCGCGCCGTGGTGCCGACGATCGCGCGCGTGGTGGCCAAACGCAACAAGACCTCTGAACTCTGGCGTTATTACTGGGACACCATCGAGGCCTGCGTACCGCCCGACGTGGTGATGCAGGCCCTGAAGGACGCCGGCTTCAAGCGCGTGCGCCGCTACCGCGAGCTGGGCATCTTCAGCGAGTACACGGCCTTCAAGCCGAAGACGCCTCAGGCCTGAAGCGGAGCGCCGGTGCCCAGCAGGCCCGCGGGCCAGGGCACGGGCTGGTCGTCCAGCGCGGCATCCAGCAGCCGCTCGCACCACTGCGTCAGCCGCTGCGCCTGGCCGTCGTCCATGGCGGGCACGAAAGCCCGCATGCGGGCCTGCAGCGCCGGCCAGCTGTAGGGGTCTTCCGGATCGCCACGGCGCAGCTCGCGGTAGGCGCTGAGCTGCTCGCCCGAGTGCAGCGTGATGCTCACGCGGCAGGGCCGCCTGGCCGGAAAGAGGCGCTGGAATTCGTCACTGCTGCGCACCTGCATGCGCGCTGCCAGCGCCTGGCGGGTGGGCGAATCGAGCGCGGGTGACTCGGTGTCCTGCAGCCCCACGCGGCCTTGTTCCAGCAGCGTGGCCAGCAGGTAGCGCAGGCAGAACGGCGCTTCCACGGCCTGCGTGGGCCAGGTCACGCCGGCGATCTTCAGGGCATGGCTGAAGATCTCCACGTCCACGGCCGCCACGTCGTCGGCACGCAGGTTGTGCTGTTCGATGAGCGCCAGCGTCGCGTCCAGCGGCGTGAACAGCATGGCGCAGGCGGGCCAGGCCTTGATGGTGGCGGTGTGCAGGCGCTCCACGCCGTCGCCGGGGCCGGGTGCGTCCACCAGCGCGGACAGCGGGCCGTCCCCCGCCAGCAGCACGCGCAGGCCACGGCGGCCGGTGGCAAAGGCGCGTG
>JACCDS010105959.1_pt1 | contig 10430 bp, 10 predicted proteins | sample 7446441 | NCBI WGS metagenome assembly JACCDS01 (sample SAMN15323445, study PRJNA562643) | freshwater metagenome | isolation source: river surface water | place: USA:Blue River Watershed | collected 2017-08-17 | reverse complement strand
TAGTTAAAACTAAGGATTTCTAAATTTTTTGATTACGGCTTCATCGGTAATGTGGAAGCCATCCATGAAAAAGGAGTCGTGAAAATTCCCTACTGCAGGATTGAAACTTCCTAACAAATGTACAGATGTAGGTAATTTTGTGCGTAATAGTTTTTCGGATTTTAGAATATTCACTACCCTTTTGTCGTTGGATTTCTGTTCAAATAAATCGGGATGAAACGGGCTCAACACCACCCAAGTCGGTTGCTTTTGGGCGTTGTTTTGTACAACACGGAGGTAGGCGTCTAAACGATCATTGTAAATTTTGTTGAACGCTTTCATTTGATACAAAGCAGTTACAAAATGTTCTATTTCTAGTTTTCGCTTTCGTTCTGATATGGGTTTTCTCGCTGAACTTCCATCGCTGAATTTTCGTCGGAAGTTTTCGGGGGATTTGACCTCGTGAAAAAATTGATAGTTCTTCTTCCATTGAGGAAAGCAGGTTTGAAGATTGATTATGCCATGATCAAATTGAGCGATTCGCTTGAGTGCATCGTACATGTTTTCTTTAAATAAAAACTGCTTGTATCGGCTATCAGTTCCTGAGTCTACATACCAAGGACTGAACTCAAACACCAGTGTATCGGCGGTAATTCCGTAGTGTCTGCGTAGGCTATCTGAAATGATTAGATCTTCCAATCCCGCTCCCAACAAACCCAAGTTTAATGCATGGGAGTAACCGGTGTATTTTCCAAATTGCAGAATTCGGGATGAGCCCATAAACAAATACGTAAAGTGCTTGTTTTGGTTTTTTATTATTCGTTGAAACACTTCTCGTCGATCTTCACAAACGGGTTGGTGAATAACAATATCCTCTCGAAGTAAGTCGTTGACGAATATTTTGGCGTTGCGGTCGGTCAAGCGATTTTCATCGGAAAAAAAGTAAATGGCGCCGGAAATGCTGTAAATAACCAATAAAAAGAAAGCCAGCTTTCGGATAAAACGCAACACCAAGGTATTGGATGGTTGCTGATTCAAAGCACCTGTATCTTGCTGATTCTGGGTATTTGGTTCCTGGTGTTTCAAGCGAATTATTGATTAAAATTGGAAATAAATAAAGGTGCTATCCTCCGTAAAATTGCTCAGGCAAATTGCAGTTATTAAGAAATAAATTACATAGCGCAATATGCGGTTTTGAGGAGCTTTTAACTCCCGTTCGTTATGTCGTTGCCACCAATCCACCAATAGTAAAACCAAAACCGATGCAGTTCCTTGTTTTACCCCTTCCATCGCCCAAATCTGGTTCCAATTTCCCATTTTATGGCTGAACATTCCCGTTAAAATGTGTACTGCATGTTGTACGTCTTTCGCTCTGAAAAACACCCAAGCAAACGTTGCAAAAATGAATGTTCCCAGCATTTGTAATACTTCAATGGGACTAGGCAAATAGCGGTTCTCCGCCACCACGTTGCTGCTGTTTTTTCGGTTTCGATGGAGTAGAAGCAAAGGTAAAAATCCCAACGCGTGAATGCCTCCCCAAACAATGAAATTCCAACTAGCGCCGTGCCAAAAGCCACTCACTAAAAAGATGATAAAGGTATTCCTTACTGCTTTTATAATTCCATTTCTGGACCCACCGAGCGGGATGTACAGATAATCGCGAAACCAACTCGACAACGAAATATGCCATCGCCTCCAAAACTCGGCCATATCCCTCGAAAAATAGGGAAAACGAAAGTTGCTTAACAATTCAAAGCCAAACAGCTTGGCCGTGCCCAAAGCAATGTCGGAATAGCCACTAAAATCGCCATAAATCTGAAAGCTAAAAGCAACCGCTGCCGCTATCAAAGTCAGCGCTGCGTGTTGCGAATGATGGGCAAATACCGGATCCACGAAGCTGGCTAGGGTGTCGGCCACCACTACCTTCTTGAACATCCCCCAAAGAATTAGTCGTAATCCTTGAACCGCTTGTCGATAATTGAATAATCGGGCTTTTTGTATCTGGGGAAGCAGGTGCGAAGCGCGTTCAATCGGACCGGCAACCAATAGGGGGAAAAAACTCACGAACACACCGTACTCAAGGAAATTTCTGACCGGTTTTTGATTCCCGTTATAAATATCAAACACATAGCTCATTCCGTGAAAAGTGTAAAATGAAATACCCACCGGAAGCGCGAAGTGCAAGAAATAGGGCTGAACGGAAAATCCAAGCGTTTGTAGTCCCAACTGAAACTGTTCCGCAAAGAAATTGTAGTATTTGAAAACGGCTAAAATGCCGAGGTTGTTGATGATGCTCAACCACAAGAAAAATCGGGCTTTTTTCTGGTTTGGGGATGCCACTCCGAATCCATAGAGGTAATCGAGTAAGGTGGAGAGCATGAGCAATCCCATAAAACCCCAGCTCCACCAGCCGTAAAACACATAACTTGAAACCAGAATTAGCGCGTTTTGCAACATCAAATGCCGCTGCACTACCAACCAGTAGATGAGGAAAACAATCGGAAGGAAAACTAAGAACTCGAACGAGTTAAATAACATAGAAGTTGAAGGTTAATTGATTTGTTTTTAAAAAATTGAAGTTGCAAAACTCGGTTAAATGCATCATAAATACCATTTCTGTGGTTATTTTTGCGCCTTTATATCTCATATTCCATGAATAAATTTTTGATCGTTGGCCTCGGTAATCCCGGTGATGAATACGCTTCTACGCGACACAACATCGGTTTCGATGTGTTGGACTACCTCGCCAAGCAAAAGGAAGGTTCTTGGGAATCGGTTCGTCATGGCTGGAGAACGGAATTCGGAATTAAAGGACGGAAACTCGTTTTAATCAAACCCAACACCTACATGAATTTATCTGGAAAGGCAGTTGCATACTGGATGCAACAGGAAAAAATTCCCTTGGAACACGTTTTGATTGTAGTGGATGACTTGGCCTTGCCATTAGGCAAATTGCGCGTGCGTTTGAAAGGCAGTCCCGCGGGACACAACGGCCTGAAAAGCATTGAAGCCACGTTAGGCACGGACGCTTATCCCCGATTGAAATTTGGAATTGGAAACGACTTCCCCAAAGGACGACAGGTGGAGTTCGTGCTAGGAAAATGGAAACCCGAGGAGGAACCCGTTATTGCGAAAGCCATTGAAGAAGCCGTGATGGAAATACAGAAATTTCTTCGGTAGAAGAACAGGAATTCAAAAACTCAAAGAATGACGACACTTTCAAGTATTCGTGCTCGTGGTCAATGGTCATTCGAAGTTGGGTAAGGTTTTGTTGATCCTCCACAGAAAACGAAAGCGGCTTTAAATAGGCTAAATAATCATGGAGTTGTAACATGTTTTTGCGAAAACCCTCATTGCGCTTGATAAAGGTGGTTACATGTTCGTGGTCTTCTGGTGCGAGTTGGTTTTCATTTTTTAAATCAAGCAACGTCTTGGTGTTGATGATCTCAACGTGCATACCAATAGGCATTCCGTTCAGACGGGTGTAATCAAACTGCTGCGGATTGTGTTGATTCAACGTAAACTCAACGGCGGCTGTATCCACACAGGGATTGTCGGCAGTAAAACGAAACACACAATCGTAATCATGATGCTCTAATATCCCCCAAAACCGACTCAAAACATCGTTTTCAGAACCACGAAAAACACGAATTCCCAACGCTAGTGCGGCTTTGTCTAAAACATCATCGGCGGGTAGTTCGGTTGTGGCTATCCAAATTTCATGAATGCCTTGAACGGATTTCAACGCCGAAACCAGTTTGCCCAAAATAGTTTGATCTACTGCTTGCTGGGGGTCAACCTGTTGATGTGGATCCGTTTCTGGGGATGGATCGGAATTTCGATTCATCGGCATGGGCTCGGACATCCGCATCGGCATGGGCAAGAGTACCTTCCCCGGTAACCGAGAGGAGCCCATTCGCGCTTGGATGATGGCTGCAACTTTCATGGTGCTGATTTAATGCCCTATCGTAGTTGTCATTGAATGGTCCAACCGCCGTCGACCACGAAATTTTGTCCCGTGATATAATTAGACGCCTCAGACGATAAGAAGGTAAAAATTCCCGCCAATTCTTCAGGTTTGCCAATTCGTCCCAAAACAGTTTTCTGGGCCAATTGGTTTATAAAATCTTGATTTTCTTGTACTTGCGTTTTTGGAAAAGGTCCAGGAACCACCGAATTCACGGTAATGCCTTTCTTACCGAGATGAGCCGCATAGTATCGTGTGAGCTGTTCAATGGCCGCTTTTGAAGCGCCATAATGAGGCGGGCTGATGGATTCTGGACGGATTTCGTACAAGTCAAACGGGGGTGCGACTTGCGCATAAATCGACGAAACATTGATAATTTTTCCCTTTCCTTGTGCTTGAAAATAAGGCGAAACGGCTTGAATTCCCTTGAATACACTTCCCAAAACCCCGTCAACACTGTAATTCCAATCGCTAATGCTTGTTTTTTCGGGGGATGCGCTTTTCTTGATGACGCATTGTTGATTAGCACATCGAGGGTGTTGCTCGACTGGAAAATGGTTTCCAATGCGTTTTTCCACGACAATTCATCGGAAATATCGCAAGAAATAAATTCCAAAAATGCTCCTTGTGCCAATTCGTTATGGAACGCTTCTTTGAATCGATCTTCGGACCTTCCCAAGATAAAAACACGGGCACCGTGCAATAGAAGGCTCTTTGAAATTGCAGTTCCCAGATGGCCATAACCACCGGTAATAGCGATGTTTTTATTAGAAAGTTCGATTCGAATGGGGGAGGTCATTTGATGGAGTTATAATTGGATTTACTTAATATCTAAATCAGCTAAGGGCTTGCAAATTGATTGGTCTTTGATATTCAAATATTCGAACAAATTATTGGCCCACAAAGGGTCGGAATAAAATTGTACGATGGACTCGGTGTCGAGTAGGTTTATGTCATCGATGCCAAAAACAAATCCTTCTTCGCAGTATCCATACGCATCAAAACCATGAGGATCAAACCCTGAAATATGAAAAACAGGAAGGCCTTCACAAAGGAGATTTAATTGTACAGCAGAATTTCCAACGATGGCTAAATCAACGCTTTTTGCGAAGTCCTCAATGCGTTCCGCTCTAGGAGCTATTGTTACTAAACCATCTGGGAAAGAGGCTTCGCTAATTTCAGATCTTGGATGTAAACGAAGTTTTATGGTTGTTAATTTAAATTTCTTTTTTATTTGCTCTAACAATTCAATTTGAGATGGTGAAGCTACAAAAAAGGCATTGGTTGCTAATCCTACAATCGGTTCTTTTGGGATGGGTCTAAGAGGATGGATTTTGGTCGGATTCAAATAATAAATCTGAGCATTGGGTGCTTGATTACGTAAAACTTCCAATCCTTTTTGATTCAACACAGCTGCATGCGAGCAAGGAAAAGGCACCATGCTTTCTTGGTTTGGGCCATTGTAGTAATAATAATCAATTTGCCACCAAAACACCTGTCTTTTAAGAGATAAAGCTGCCGCCCACATCATGTGAGATTCTGGTGATACGTCACTAATTATGATTGGTGTGATTTGTGGGTTGTTTCTTAAAAATACCCGGTAACCTGCATAACCTATTATTATTTGTAAATCAACCCGGTCCAGTCGCGATTTTTTTGTTTTAATTATTCTATATAAAAGGGGTAAAATGGAGACTGTATAAAAAAACACTCTAAAACATATTTTAAGCTTTGAAATTTTTTTGGGGGGTGAATAGATAAGTTCTGGAGAGGTTCCAGCATTTGTCAATTGTTCGATAACAGCCGAAGCAAAGGAATTTGGAAACGGGAAACCTTCTAAGAAAAAACGCTTATCGTTTGCAATATGAATTGGTATTTGCTTTAAAACCTCGAAGACTCTTGCGTGTCGCAAAATACTACTACCAACTGGAATTTTTTTCCTGTTCTCTAATGCAGGAATAATGCGTATTCTGGACTTGCGAATTGTGGTTAAAAGATGCCTTAACATTATTTTTGGCGGATTAAACAGTTAATTTTAAACCTAATGATTTTAATTGTTTTATAATTAACGTGTTAAACCCCTTTTCCGATTAGAATATAGTTGTTCGTTTGGTCTGAACTGGATTTTGTTACAGTTTGCAAAAACGGAGTGTATGGTTGGGGATTAGGCAAAGAGGCATCAGGAGAACCTACATTTTTAAGCTCAGCAATTACATCGACTTTCATTTCCCATTCCCAATTTTCATTGCGCTTCCAGATATTGGGATTTCTATGATGATCCATCACGAAATGAAATGAGTTTTCAGTCATACCGATCCAATCTAAAAACAATTGAAGGTTTTTAGGCTTTTTATCGATGTATGATTCTACTAACGTTATGCCTTCATCTCTGGTCATGTGACCCAATCGAATCTCACGGGTTGCGTGATCAAACACTTTTGAATAGCCATGTTTTAAGAATTTAATATAGTCGTGGACATCGGCATAATTCCAACAATCAACATCGTTGTAAGTGTCGAAAGTACGAGTTAAAGGAGCCGTTTCATAACCGTATTTGCTGATCATTTCTTCATGTTGCAAACGACTATCCCAACGAATATAATTGTTCAAATAGATTCCTCTAACTCCCACTAATTCTAACTCTTTATCGTCTGGGTACATGAATTGAGTAATGTCTTCTTTGTTGATTAAATCATATTCACTATCCAACAAATCTTCAGCCTCATAACCCATCAGGTCATGCTCTTTACGATATTTTCGGGTCATTTCAACTTCGTCTAGGTGCGAAAACATTCCCACTTGATCTATGCCTTGATGCGCTCCCCAAATGATTAAAGGGATTTTAAATTTGGTGGCTATTTGAACTGGATAAACGGTTTGTCCGGCCAAACAATGCCAATACATGCTTCCCATTTTGTGCATGGTAGCTCGTGTGATTTTTTTTACCGTTTCGGGATTTATGGTTAACGTCATTAAATCACAGTCAAACTGAATGCGCAGATTGGCTAAATTACGCACGCCTACAGCGGTATTATAGTGTTTGTTGTATGTAACCAACAAGGGGTTCATGCCATACACATTCTTGATGGTGTGCACAATAAAATAGGAGTCGCGAGATCCACTAACAGGCACAACACAATCGTAGTTATTACCTGAAATATTTCGATATTGATTTAAAATGGTTTCCAGTTTTTCCGCTCTTGAACCCCAGTCAAGGATATCTTTTTCTTCGTGAACTCTACAACCACTGCAAATGCCTTCCTCATCAAATACAATGTTGAGTGGATGGTTTTCAGGATATAAACAACGCTTACAATATCTCATATGATTTCCTTTTCTATGTGTAAATACAACATCTTTTCTAGCACTTCGTCGTCTTTCTTAAGAATTCTCTTGTTAGAATCAAAACGACATTCCGCATAATTCGCATGTGTTTCAATGCGAACATCAACCTCTTGCTTAATTATTGCTTTCGTTATATTTACACTGTGTTCTGTAAAATGAAAAAAGTTTCCTGCACTTATAGCAGATGCACTGGTTGATTTTAGAGCTTCAATCATATCGTTGGCATTCTTTGCACCGCCACAGGCAATTACAGGAATTGTTACGTTATTACAAACCTCATTAATAAGTTCTAAATCATAACCTCGATACGACCCATCACGATCAACGGAATTAATTAAAATTTCACCGGCTCCCAACTGTTGATTGTCAAAAGCAAAAGATCCAGGGCTGAGAGATGTGATTTTTTTATTTAAATAATCATATACTCGGTGACCATTGTCGGTGGCAATTCCGTCAATGGAAACCACTACGCATTGATTACCAAAAATATGTGCTGCCTCTGAAATGAGTTCCGGTTGGATTAATGCCGCTTGATTCAATGCAATTTTATCCGCTCCACAATGCATGAGCTCTTTAATGTGATCAACATGGGTAATTCCACCTCCAATGGTAAGTGGTACAAAGCACTTTTTGGTGGCATTTTTAATCATATTAAAATCAGGGCCTTGGCCATGAGCCGTTGCCGAAATATCTGTCATGATGATCTCATCAATTCCCCATTGATTCAAAAATTCAATGGCAACACTTGGTTTTCCTACGGGTAGGTATTTTTTAAATCCAATACTTTGGACAACCAACCCATCCTTAACAACTAAATTAGCTGTGATTCGTTTTTTAAGCATAATTAAATAGAGTTAAAAAAGCCCCTAAAGAGTTTAAGGCCATTGGTTTGACTTTTTTCCGGGTGAAATTGAACGCCGAAAATATTTTCATTCTGAACAGCAGCCGTTACTTCAATGCCATAATCACACCAAGCAATTCTATGTTCCAAGGACGTTTCAAAATGGTAACTATGGTCGAAATAGAAATTGGGTTGCTCCGGTGTGCGAGTAAACAAAGGATCGCGTTTGCTAAAAGTAATGTTGTTCCAACCTACCTGTGGTACAGCAAATGACGCGTCCAACTGAAGTTTTTTAACCTGGCCAGGTATCCAGCTTAACCCTTCGTGCCATCCATTTTCTTCGGAACCTTCCGCCAACAATTGCATACCAACACAAATGCCTAACAATGGCTTTTTCGTTACCAATACATTTTCCCCCAATATGTCGTGTAACATACGACTTTTCAGGTTCCGTATGGCTTCGTCAAAAGCGCCAACCCCCGGGAGGATAATAGCATCGGCATCACGAATGTCTTTTTGCTGATCGCTTATTTTGATTTTATTATAGCCAAGAAAACCAATGGCATTAGCAACCGAATAGGTGTTTCCTACTCCGTAATCAATTATTACGATGGATGGATTTTTTTTCATAAACCAACCCCCACTTCAAATTTTCGTTTATATTTTCCCTCTCCCACGCGTTCAAAAAGATTGAAATTTACTTGAGTATCTACGATTTGCCAGAATTCACTGGTGCTGATTTCAATAAAATCGCAAAACGATTTTATAAATTCATCGGAGCAATCACCATCATATTTATTAACCATTTGTATGGCTTCATCACGGGTCATCCTTTTGTTTCTTATGTCCTCGTTTACATAATCGGTAATTCGACCAAAACCAAACTTTAAATACTTAATCATTTGATTCATGGGTGTCCAGTCTTCGTCCAAAGCCGTAATTCCCATATAATCTCCAATTTCATTGGGTTTGTTATTGCGTATTTCTAATCCCCTAAGGGCAGAGTAAATGCCGTTGTTGAAAAGAGACCAATCCTTCCAGAAATAACCCAAAAAAACGATTCGGATGTTGGCATCTATCATTTCTTTTTCTGTGGGATATGTGTACTGAATTAGATGTTGTTTTTTTATCTCATCCGTGATCATCCAGGTAATATCACCTCCTCCCAGTGTATTCATTTTTCGAAGATTATTACCATCACTACCATCTTTACCCATAATACTCGACTCTCCCAATTGCAAAGCTGAATTTTCACCCCACCAAATTAAGGGAATCTTATATGCGATAGCCAATCGTGGCACACTAGAAAACAAAGCAAGTTCCGTTGATTTAAATGGATTCACGTATTTGTAAAAGGAATGCCGCATCAATTTTTTCCACGTTTCAGGACCCGGATTGATTACAACCAAATCAAATCCTAGCTTAATTAGGTTACTTATATTGTCAACACCTCTTTGTGTAACTTGCTGAGGTGGAGGGCTCAAGCACACCAATAGCGGATTCATTTTTAAGTGTTCCTTCACATAAAGTGCCTGACGCGTAGAATCCTTTCCGCCACTAACACCAATGATACAATCATAGCCCGAATGATTATTTTGTTTTCCAAAATCCACTTTTTCTTTTAAAAACGAAAATCGTTCTTCCCAGTCAATATCACCTAAAGTAGCGTGATAGGCACAGGCTGGACAAACGCCATCCTCCCTAAAAACGGTTCCCGGTCTAGTATCTGTTTGTAAACAAAGTTTGCAATATTTCATGTGTTGTGTTGTTCAAGTTATTAAAGAGTGATGAAGACTATAAACTATCAGGACGAAATTTCAAGGAAATCTAGCGACATTCGGTCGCCTTTTTGTAGATCTTGATTGGCAATTTTACCTAATATTTCAGATAAAAATTTTGGGTGAAGCCCATATCCGGGACGAATGCTACGAACGTTTTCTGTAGTAAAGGTTTCTCCTTTTTGAATGTCTTTTACTACATAAAGAGAACGTGAAAAATCCCTGCCTGAAGCTTGTTTTTCGGTGAGATCATAGTTTACGCTACCAACTGCTTTTTCCGCTTCGCGAACTGCTTTTACCATTTCGGTAAACTCTTGTTCGTTCATGGAAAATGACGCATCGGGTCCTCCAATAGAACGATCAATAATAAAGTGTTTCTCAATGATTTTCCCTCCAAAAGCAGTGGCCACTAAAGGAACGGTTGAACCCATGGTATGGTCAGACAACCCTGAAATTACACCAAAACGCTTAGCCAAATCAGGAATCATGGCCATGTTGGCTTCCTCTATCGGTGCTGGAT
>JACCDS010070729.1_pt1 | contig 10430 bp, 9 predicted proteins | sample 7446441 | NCBI WGS metagenome assembly JACCDS01 (sample SAMN15323445, study PRJNA562643) | freshwater metagenome | isolation source: river surface water | place: USA:Blue River Watershed | collected 2017-08-17 | reverse complement strand
GGCTGGGCAGCTATCTGGGCATGAACTATGGGCGTGTGACCAAAATCACCGAGACCGAAGTCATCTTGCGCGAAATTGTGCAAGACGCCGTGGGCGAGTGGATCGAGCGTCCCGCCACACTGCAGTTGCAGGAGAAAGTCAAATGAAAAATCAGATTGTGTGGGCGCGCTGGGCTGGCGCAATGGTTTTGGCCATGCTCGGTGTTTCTGCGCTGGCACAGACAGCCGGTACAGACACTCCGCAGGCGGCTCCTGCGGCCGCAACGCAGCCCATCATCGAATCCGTGACCGGCTCCCTGCAAAGTGGGGCGGAAGTTGTCAAGATCGACCTGTCGCAGCCTTTGACGGCCGTGCCCAATGGTTTTTCCATCAAGTCGCCGGCCAAGATTGCGCTGGATATTCCCGGTGTGGGAAATGCCATGGGGCGCTCCACGGTGGAGGTCAATCAGGGCAATTTGCGCTCGGTCAATCTCATTCCCGCCGGCGACCGTACCCGCGTGGTGCTGAATCTGAAGCAGGCTACCAATTACAAGGCTGAATTGCAGGGCAAGTCGCTGCTGGTCACGCTGGATCCCGTGGCGGCAACCACTGCACCCGCTGCACCTGCCTCCACTTTTGCAGAAAGCAAGAGCCGTGAAACCTTGCCGATCAAGGACCTCGATTTTCGCCGCGGTGTGAGCGGCTCGGGTCGCGTGGTTGTCGCCTTGCCCAATAGCCAGGTAGGTGTCGATATACGCCAGAGCGGGCAGACCCTGGTGGTCGAGTTCATGAAATCCAGTTTGCCCGAAGGCTTGCGTCGCAAGCTTGACGTGACCGATTTCGGCACGCCGGTGCAGACCGTGACTGCCTTCCAGGTGGGCGACCGAGTGCGCATGGTCATCGAACCCAAAGGCGCCTGGGAGCACAGTGCTTATCAGAGCGACGACCAGTTCGTGGTTGAAGTCAAGCCCCAGCGTGTCGACACTGCCAAGTTGACCCAGGGGCCGGGCTACAACGGGCAGAAGCTGTCGTTGAATTTCCAGAACATCGAGATCCGAGCCTTGCTGCAGGTGATCGCCGATTTCACCAACTTCAACGTGGTGACGTCCGATTCGGTGGCCGGAAATGTGACGCTACGCTTGCAGGACGTGCCATGGGACCAGGCTCTGGACATCATCCTGCAGTCCAAGGGCCTGGGCTTGCGCAAGAACGGCAACGTGCTGTGGATCGCGCCCAAGGATGAAATCCTGGCCAAGGAAAAGCTGGAGCGTGAAGCCAACGCCGCATTGGAGACGCTGGAGCCCGTGCGCACCCAGTCTTTCCAGCTCAACTATGCCAAGGCCGTCGATGTGGCCCGGCAGCTCATGGGGGGTGTTGCAACTGGCGCGCCCACGCCTGCCCCCGCAGCAGGCAGCGCCGCCGCCAGTGCCCGGATCCTGAGTTTCAGGGGCAGCGCCATTGCCGAAACCCGTACCAACCAGCTCTTCGTGACCGACATCGGCAGCAAGCTGGAGCAGGTGCAAGACCTGATCGCCAAGCTGGACATCCCGGTGCGCCAGGTGCTGATCGAGGCGCGCATCGTCGAGGCCTCCGATACCTTCGGTAAATCGCTGGGTTTCAGGCTGGGTGGCGGCATGAACCGCGCCGCGGACTCGACCGGTTCCGGTGTTCAATTCGGCCCCACCTATAACGCAACAACGGCTGGCACCACGTCTGGCACTTTTGTCAATCTGCCTTCGGGTGGCCAGGGAGGTTTCAATGCGGCAACTTTCGCCGTTTCGATCTTTGGTGAGAACGCGGCCCGATTCCTGAACCTTGAGATCTCCGCGCTGGAAGCCGATGGCAAGGGCAAGGTGGTATCCAGCCCACGTGTTGTCACGGCGGACAAGGTCAAGGCGATTATTGAGCAGGGTACGGAACTTCCGTACCAGGTGGCTTCGGCCAGTGGTGCCACCTCGATCGCTTTCAAGAAAGCCAACCTGATGCTGGAGGTGACTCCGCAGATCACGCCTGAAGGCAATGTGATTCTGGAGCTGGATATCAACAAGGACACGGTGGGTCAGTCCACGCCCGCCGGTTTTGCCATTGACACCAAGCACGTGAAGACCCAGGTGCTGGTGGAGAACGGCGGCACGGTGGTGATCGGCGGCATCTTTACCCAACTGGAGCGCGAAGACACGACCAAGGTCCCCTTCTTCGGCGATCTGCCTGGGATCGGCGTCTTGTTCCGCAACAAGTCCAGGGTGTCCAACAAGCAGGAGATGCTGGTCTTCATCACGCCCAAGACGCTGACAGACCGTACCTCCCTGCGCTGAGCCATATTCGCGAGTCCTGTCTTGATCATCAGTCTGGTCGGCTTGCCGGGTTCCGGCAAGTCTACGGTCGGGCGCCAGCTTGCCCGCCGGCTTCAGTTGCGATTCAGCGACTCGGACCAGGTCATCGAGCAGCGCATCGGCTGCCCGATTCGCGAGTTCTTCGAGCGGGAAGGTGAAGCATCCTTTCGTGACATCGAGGAGCAGGTGATCGATGAGTTGACGCAGCAGCCGGGCGTCCTGTCGACCGGCGGGGGGGCTGTGCTGCGGGACGTCAACAGGCAGCATCTGCACGCGCGTGGCAAGGTGGTATACCTGAAATCAACGCCTGAAGAGTTGATGCGCAGGCTGCGGCACGATACCCAGCGTCCACTCTTGCAGGTCGGCGATCCCCTGCAGCGACTGCGGGAGCTGTATGCCGTGCGTGATCCCCTCTACCGGGAAACAGCGCACTTTGTCATAGATACCGGCCGCCCTTCCGTCGCCACCCTGGTCAACATGATCGTGATGCAGCTGGAGCTGGCTGGCATCGTTCCCCAGAATTGACAGCACCATGTCCTGCCGGTCGCTTGCGCCACGGCCGGTGCTCTAAACTTGGGGGATGTCACAAAGTACCGATCTGACCCGGCCGGCGCCCATGCGGGTGCACATTGAGCTGGGCGAACGCAGTTATCCCATCCTTATCGGCAGCGGACTGCTGGCACAGCCAGACAGCTATGCCGGCTTGCCACGTGCGGCACAGGCACTGATCGTCAGCAACACCACGGTGGCGCCCCTTTACGTGGCGAAGCTCAAGCAGGCATTGCAAGCGCATTACGGCCAGGTGCAGGTGGTCGAATTGGCGGATGGCGAAGCCCACAAGGACTGGCAGACCCTGAACCTGATCTTTGATGCCTTGCTGACCCACGCCTGTGATCGCAAGACCGTGCTGTACGCATTGGGCGGAGGCGTGGTGGGCGACATGACGGGCTACGCTGCCGCGAGCTACATGCGGGGCGTGCCCTTCGTGCAGGTGCCGACGACGCTCCTGGCGCAGGTGGACTCCTCCGTGGGAGGGAAGACGGCGATCAACCATCCACTGGGCAAGAACATGATCGGCGCCTTCTACCAGCCCCAGCGTGTGATCTGCGATCTGGATACGCTCAAGACCCTGCCGGAACGAGAACTCAGTGCCGGTCTTGCCGAGGTCATCAAGTACGGGCCGATCGCCGATATGGAGCTGCTGGATTGGCTGGAGCTGAACATGGACGCCCTGCGGGCGCGTGATCCAGCTGCTCTGGCACATGCCGTGCGGCGCAGTTGTGAAATCAAGGCCTCGGTGGTGGGCCAGGATGAGCGCGAGGCCGGTTTGCGGGCCATCCTCAATTTCGGCCACACCTTTGGGCATGCCATCGAGGCTGGCATGGGTTACGGCGCATGGCTGCATGGGGAAGCGGTGGGCTGCGGCATGGTCATGGCCGCCACATTGTCGGAGCGGCTCGGTCTGATCGACCGTGCTTTTGTGCAGCGGCTCAAGGAGTTGATCGCCCGGGCCGGCTTACCCGTGACGGGGCCGCAACTGAGTGCGAAGGACAACGCGGGACGCTATCTTGAGCTTATGCGCGTGGACAAGAAAGCCGAAGCCGGGGAAATCCGCTTTGTCGTGATCGAGGCTCCGGGCCGGGCCGGCGTGCGTGGCGCGCCCGATGCGCTGGTGCGCGAGGTCATCGATGCTTGCTGCCTACGCCAGTGACCCGGTCAACACGCGGGGCCGTCGGTATCCGGAGGCAACGGCCCCCACACGGACCGAGTACCAGCGCGATCGCGACCGCATCGTCCATTCCACGGCCTTTCGTCGCCTGGTCTACAAGACCCAGGTTTTCCTGAACCACGAGGGCGACCTGTTCCGCACCCGTCTCACGCATTCGCTGGAGGTGGCGCAGCTGGGGCGCTCGATCGCCCGTTCCCTGGGCCTCAACGAGGACCTGGTCGAGGCGATTGCGCTGGCGCATGACCTGGGGCACACACCTTTCGGTCACGTCGGGCAGGATGCGCTCAACGAGTGCATGGCCGGACACGGCGGCTTCGAGCACAACCTGCAGAGCCTGCGCGTGGTGGACCGGCTGGAGGAGCGCTATCCGGCCTTTGACGGGCTCAATCTGACCTTCGAGACGCGCGAGGGCATCCTCAAACATTGTTCCCGAACTCATGCCGAGCAGATTGAAGCCGTGGAGCCGGGGGGGGTGGGGGCGCGTTTCCTGAATCGCACACAACCCAGCCTGGAGGCACAGCTGTGCAATCTGGCCGATGAAATTGCCTACAACGCCCACGACATAGACGATGGCGTGCGCTCGGGCCTGATCACGGTGGAACAGTTGGAGTCGGTCAGTCTTTTCGAAGGGTATCGCCTGCAGGCGCTGCACGAGCACCCACGGCTTGCCGAGGCCGATGCAGGGCGCAGGCTACTCTACGAGACCATACGCCGCATGCTCAGTGCCCAGGTCTACGACGTGATCGAGACCACGCAAAAGGAGCTTGCACGCTTGCGGCCGCAAAGCGTTGCTGAAATTCGCCATCTGCCGGCCTTGATGTCTTTCAGTGCCGAAATGCGCGAGCGTTCGATCGTGCTCAAAAAGTTCCTGTTCCAGAACCTGTACCGTCACCCGAATGTGATGTTGACCACCGGACTGGCGCGACAGGTCATCCAGGAACTCTTCGACTGCTACCGCCAGCAGCCTGGCGAAATGCAGTCCGGACATGCTGCCCGGGCACGTGCTGCCCAGGGCGCTGAGGATTCCGAGAGTGTCGTGCTGCGTGTGGTGGCAGACTACATTGCCGGCATGACCGACCGATTTGCAGGTCGTGAGCATGAGCGGCTCACCGGCAAGAGGTTATGGGGATGAAACGCCAGGGTGTTCATGCAGCCTATGTGGTGATTGCCGCTGGCGTGGCCGCTGCCCTGCACGTGGGCAAGCTTTCGCCGGCCCTGCCTGTGCTGGAGCGGGCGCTGGGTGTCACCTTGGTGCAAGCCGGTTTCCTGCTTTCCCTCGTGCAGCTGGCCGGCATGGTCCTGGGGCTGGCGGTCGGACTTGCGGCCGATGGCCTGGGGCTGCGGCGCAGCATGCTCAGCGGTCTGCTGTTGCTGTCTCTGGCATCCCTGCTGGGCGGCTGGGCCCGGGATGCCTACACGCTGCTGGCATTGCGTGCCGTGGAGGGCTTGGGCTTCCTGCTGGTTTCCATGCCAGCGCCCAGCCTGATCCGTCATCTGGTGGACCCGCAGCGCATGAGTGTCATGCTGGGGCTCTGGGGCACCTACATGCCCTTGGGTACAGCGCTTGCGCTGCTGTGTGGGCCCTTGGTCATTGCGCTGAGCGGGTGGGAGCTCTGGTGGTGGGGGCTGGCCGTATTGACGCTGGGGATGGCCTGGTGGGTGTGGCGCGTGGTTCCATCGGACCGACTGCGAACCCCGCCCCCGGCTTCGGTCGTTGTCTCTACACAGCGCGCCTGGACACTGCGCCTGAGCCAGACCCTCAGTGCTCCGGGGCCCTGGCTGGTAGCCCTCAGTTTTGCCGTGTACTCGGGGCAATGGCTGGCGGTGATCGGCTTTTTGCCCACCATCTACGCGCAGGCCGGTGTTGCCGGTGGCGTCAGTGCCGTGCTGACCGCACTGGTTGCGGCCGTGAACATGGTGGGAAATATCGCGTCGGGGCGCCTGCTGGGTCGTGGTGTGCGACCGCAAGGGCTGCTTTACACCGGCTTTGCGGTCATGGGCCTGGGGACGCTGCTGGCCTTTTTCGTCTGGCCGCTGGCAGCCGAGGGCGCGGGGTTACCGGTTACGGTGCGTTTCCTTGCCGTGCTGATCTTCTCGATGGTAGGAGGCATGATTCCAGGGACCTTGTTCTCGCTGGCGGTACGCCTGGCGCCAGGAGAGGGAACGGTTTCCACCACGGTTGGCTGGATGCAGCAGTGGGCCTCGCTGGGTCAATTCGTCGGGCCGCCTCTGGTGGCCTGGGTCGCCAGTGGTGCGGGTGGCTGGCACTGGACCTGGGGGGTGACGGGAGCCTGCTCAGGCATGGGCTTGCTGCTGGCCTGGCGCCTGGGCCTTAGGATCAAGGCATGACGTCATCGCAGGATGTTCTCCCCACCGCCTTGGCAGAAGCTGTCCGGCAGGATATGAAGGTCTGGCTGGAGCATGCCGTGATCGGGCTCAACCTCTGCCCGTTTGCCAAGAGCGTGCACGTCAAGGGGCAGATCCACTGGGTCGTGAGCCCAGCCCGCGATGTGCAGGCCGTTCAAAACGATCTGGCGCGCGAGTTGCAGGAATTGCAGGCCAGTGATCCTGCACAAAGAGATACCACCTTGCTGGTGCTGCCTTTGTGTTTCGCGGATTTTCTCGATTTCAATGATTTCCTGGCGCAGGCCGACGCGGTTCTGGCCAAGCTGGGGTTACAGGGGGAGCTGCAGATCGCCAGCTTCCATCCGCAGTTCCAGTTTGCCGGTACTGGCGCCGACGACATCAGCAACTACACCAATCGTGCGCCTTATCCCACCCTGCATCTTTTGCGCGAAACGAGTATCGACCGGGCCGTCGAGGCCTTCCCGGAGGCGGAGACCATCTATGAGAAGAACATGCAGGTCCTGGAACAACTGGGACATGCCGGTTGGGACCGTCTGGGAATGGCTCGCCGCGCCCAGGACGTCAAGCCCGAAGGCGGAACCGGAGATGATGCATGAAACAAGCACAGGTCAAGGATCGCAAGTCCGGCCAGGCGAAAGGTGAGCTGGTGCCAGCGCAGCCACTGGCCCCCGAGATTCGCCCCGGGCAATCGGTCGAGCTGCTCAAGGAGCTGCACATCCTCACACGCGAGGGCAAGCTCAACCAGGATTCCCGGCGCAAGCTCAAGCAGGTCTACCACCTCTTCCGCTTCATTGAAGAGATCTTGCTGGACTTGCAGGCGCAGAGGAAAGACCGTGCGTCGGATGAGCGCGGGATCACCTTGGCAGACCATGGCGCCGGCAAGTCCTATCTGGGTTTCATCATCTACGACCTCTTCTTCAAGCAGAACCCGGGCGGGCATGTCTACGGCATCGAGACCCGGCCGGACCTGGTGCAGAAGTCACGCGAGCTGGCGAGTCGACTGGGTTTTGGGCGCATGTCCTTTCTCAACCTCAGCGTGGCCGAGTCCATGCAGGCCAGCGAACTGCCTGCGAGCGTCGACATCGTGACGGCACTGCACGCCTGTGACACGGCCACCGACGATGCCATTGCCTTCGGCTTGCAGAAGCGGGCGCTGTACATGGTGCTGGTGCCCTGCTGCCAGGCCGAGGTGGCACGGACCTTGAATTCCGGCAAGGCCCTGTCCTTGTCGCGTACGCCGCTGGCAGAGTTGTGGCGCCATCCCTTGCATACCCGCGAAATGGGCAGCCAGATCACCAACGTACTGCGGTGCCTTTACCTGGAAGCCATGGGCTACCAGGTGACCGTGACGGAACTCGTGGGCTGGGAGCACAGTCTCAAGAACGAACTCATCATTGCGCGGTACACCGGGCAACGCAAGCGTGCGGCGGCCCAGCGCCTGCAGGCGATACTTGAGGAGTTCGGATTGACGGACCTGCTGTCAAGCCGCTTCCGTTTGCCGGAGGGTCAACCGCCGGTGCCGTCTGGCGTTGTCTGAAGATGCGGCCTGATGGTGCAGGCATGAAATTTTTATTGAGGATGGAATCATGAAGAAGCTTTGGATGTGGGGTTTCGTGCTGGCACTGGCCGGTTGTGCGAGCAGCAGCCCGGACGTGATCCAGCGCGGCGATGCCCAGCGCCTGTCCACCGTGGTCGACGCAGTGGTGCTTTCGGTGCGTACGGTGACGGTGGAGGGCAACCAGTCGGGCGTGGGGGCCGCGACAGGTGGGGTGGTCGGCGGCATCGCCGGCTACGGTGCCGGCAGCGGGCAACGCGAAGCGCAGATCATCGGCATCCTGGGCGCGGCCGCTGGCGCCGTCGCTGGCAATGTGATCGAGCGTGCGGGCACCCGCGAAGAAGCCTACGAAATTCTCGTTCAACTCAAGAACGGCGAACGGCGTGCCCTCGTGCAAGCCAAGGGCGAGGAAGTGTTTCAGCCGGGGGATGCCGTCATCCTGATCACCACCAGTGGCAAGGTACGCGTGGCCAAGGCACCCAAACAATAAACAGGGCCAGAACAACTTATGATGGTGCGGCCACCCGTTCCGCACCATCATGGCTCGTCTTCCCCGTCTCAGCATCCCAGGTTATCCGCATCACGTCATCCAGCGCGGCAATAACCGGCAGGCGATTTTCCTGGCGGACGCCGACCGCCTGCGCATGCTGGAGCTGATCGAGGACCATGCGCGCCAGCACGAAGTGGCCGTCCATGCCTATGTGCTCATGGACAACCACTTTCATCTGCTGCTGACGCCCCAGACCGGCGATGGCCTGTCGCGGCTGATGCAGGCGGTCGGTCGTCGCTACGTGCGCTATTTCAATGACAGCCACGGCCGTAGCGGAACCTTGTGGGAGGGGCGCTACAAGTCCACCCTGATCGAGGCCGAGAGCCATCTGCTGGCCTGCATGGCCTACATCGACCTGAATCCGGTACGCGCCGGTCTGGTGACGCTGGCCCGGGACTACCCCTGGTCCAGCCATGCGCACTATGCCGGCTTGCGGGTCGACCGCATGGTGACGCCCCATCCGCTCTATTGGGAGCTTGGCAACACGCCGTTTGCCCGTGAGGCGGCCTATGCCAGGCTGGTGCAGGAAGGGCTGAGCCAGCAACAACAGCTGGCCTTGACCGAGTCGGCACTGCGGGGGTGGGCGCTTGGAAGCCCCGACTTCATGGCGGCATTACAGAAGAAAACCGAGCGTCGTCTCAGCAAGGCGCATCCTGGTCGCCCCAGCTCCAGGGCTTCGGCGGTCGACTGAGCTGCTGGTTTCATTCTTTAGGGAGGGTTGGGATGCATTTAATGTGTCCCCAATTACTTTCCAGGAGGAAGTATTGAGAAATAATAAGAATCTGACCCCTATTAATTTTCTTGGAAATATTGTTGCGGTGCACTATGCTAACGACCCCTGCGAAATATTTAGGAGTGCGCCATGACCACGGCTGCCGAGATTAAGCATCTCCAAGAAAACGGTTTGTATTCGAGCACCAACGAACACGACGCCTGCGGCGTCGGTTTCGTGGCGCATATCAAGGGCCACAAGAGCCATGACATCGTCCAGGGCGCACTCAAGATTCTGGAAAACCTGGACCACCGCGGCGCAGTGGGCGCTGACAAGCTCATGGGTGACGGCGCGGGCATCCTGATCCAGTTGCCGGACACGCTTTACCGCGAAGAAATGGCCAGGCAGGGCGTGGCCCTGCCGCCGCCGGGTGAGTACGGTGTAGGCATGATTTTCCTGCCCAAGGAGCATGCCTCGCGTCTGGCCTGCGAGCAGGAGATGGAGCGCGCCATCAAGGCCGAAGGCCAGGTGCTGCTGGGCTGGCGTGACGTGCCGGTCAACCGCGACATGCCCATGTCGCCTACCGTGCGCGAAAAGGAGCCCATCCTGCGCCAGGTCTTCATCGGCCGCGGCAGCAATGTCATCGTGCAGGACGCGCTGGAGCGCAAGCTCTTCGTGATTCGCAAGACCGCCAGTGCCGCCATCCAGAACCTGCAGCTCAAGCACAGCAAGGAATACTACGTGCCCAGCATGTCCAGCCGCACCGTGGTCTACAAGGGCCTGCTGCTGGCCGACCAGGTGGGTACCTACTACCTGGATCTGCAGGACAAGCGCTGCGTCTCCGCCCTGGGCCTGGTGCACCAGCGCTTCTCCACCAACACCTTCCCCGAATGGCCGCTGGCCCACCCGTACCGCTACGTGGCGCACAACGGCGAGATCAACACCGTCAAGGGCAACTACAACTGGATGAAGGCGCGTGAAGGCGTGATGTCCTCGCCCGTGCTGGGCAACGACCTGCAGAAGCTTTACCCGATCAGCTTCGCCAGCCAGTCCGACACGGCCACCTTCGACAACTGCCTCGAGCTGCTGACCATGGCCGGTTACCCGATCAGCCAGGCCGTGATGATGATGATTCCCGAGCCCTGGGAACAGCACACCACCATGGATGAGCGCCGCAAGGCTTTCTACGAGTACCACGCGGCCATG
>JACCDS012023656.1_pt1 | contig 10432 bp, 5 predicted proteins | sample 7446441 | NCBI WGS metagenome assembly JACCDS01 (sample SAMN15323445, study PRJNA562643) | freshwater metagenome | isolation source: river surface water | place: USA:Blue River Watershed | collected 2017-08-17 | reverse complement strand
TGCGGTCATTGCCGTAGATGGTATGGCATGAGGTGCAGCCGGACGAGCGGAAATCACCCGGGTTCTCGTTAGTGCCGAGGAACCACAGGTGCGGGTCGTTCAGGCGCGTCTTGGTCAGGTTGATGATCGGCACCGAGATGCGGTTGCCAGTACCTGGGCCACGGTTGCTCTGCTTGATGTCCGGGCGGCCCGGCTCGTCCAGACGCTGCAGGATGCCGGTACTGTTGGGCAGGCCGATCTCCGGGAAGCTGCTGTTGATGACGCGGCCACCGCGCTCGAACACGCGGAAGATGTCGCCCGGGGGGATGGTCTCCCAGGCCGGCAGCGGGTAGAGCTTTTCCAGCACGCCCTTGAAGACGTAGAGGTCCTCGTCGGGCTTGACCGGGTTGACGATGGCCGCAGCGGTACCGTCCTGGGTGTAGGCCTCGCCGACCATGTAGCGCTTGAACGGCAGGATGCCATTGTTGTACGCAGCACCGCCCCACAGCATGGAGGAGGTGCTCATCAGGCTGCGTTCCTGCGCCTGGATGATCGGCAGGTGGCAGGCACCACAGGCCTCGCGCGCGACACGCAGGTCACCCGGGTTGATGAAGCGCACAAAGGCAGCGTGCTCCTTGTTCATGCGCGCATAGCTGCCCTCGGGGTTGCGCGAGCCCTTCCACAGGTGCTCATCGCGCGGCAGGATGTGCGCCAGTTCCATCGCCCGCTCGTAGGCCGGGTGCTTGCGATCTGCCTCGGGGCCCTTTTCCGCGCGGCGGATGCTGTTGTCGCCGCCGTGGCAGTCGGTGCAGCCCAGCACCACGCCAGGGTTGGCGTGCATGGTGTGCTGGTCGGTCTCGGTGTGGCAGGTCATGCAGCCGTCCGATTTGCCCTTGGCCTGGGCCCAGGTCTGCGCCTTGGGCGCGGCAGGCGCCATGACGTAATGACGTTCGGTCAGCTTCTTCTCCGATGCAATCGCGCTGTCGAAAACCAGTGCACCGAACACCACCGGCAGCGCCAAGGCGGCACAAGCCAGCACGCGTGAAGCCAAAGGCCTGGCAAGCAGGCGGCGGACTGCGCGAACGGGGCTTTGGAAGGAAGGCAGGCGCATGTAAGGGTTCAGTAAGTCAGGATGGCGTTTATGAAGCCTGAGTAGAAGGGCTCCTTGCGGTCGCCGTAGAGGTCCTTGAGACCCTGACCAAGCTTCAGCATCGAGAACGAGGTGTTGATGATGACGTTCTGGTTGTAGAACGGACGCCACTGCGCTCCCACCGAGAAGTCGGTACCGATCTCGCGGTCCGGGTTGCGCTCGTTGCGCAGTGCGCCCAGCACGGCGGTCTCGTCGAAACGCAGGTAGGACACGTTAGCGGTCAGGCGCAGCTCAGGCTTGACGTCGAAGTCGGCGCCGGCGCCGATCAGGATCAGGCCCGGGTTGACGAAGTTGGACTGGCCCTGTTCCTTGCTCGAGCGCAGCGAGGGCAGGATACCGTTGCGGCCAGACAGCGCCACACCGCCACCGCCGATCAGCGGGATGCCCTGGCGGATGAAATAGGCCGTGTCGGCACCGGCGAACTGCGGGTTCTCGAAGATGGCGTCGAAACCGGTGGCCTTGCCGTCGTAGGGGTCCTTGTCGCCGCTGGCGTAAAGGAAGTTGCCACGCAGGCGCATCCAACTGAAGTCACGAGACAGTTCGGTGGCATGGAAGAAGGCACGGATGTCGTTGGCGCGCTCGGCGATGGGTGCGCGCTCGTCGCGACCGACAGCGAGGTAGGTCGAACTGCTCAGGTTGAGGCGCCAGTCCGGGAAGATCATCCCGAAGTGGCCATCGAAGGTAGCACCTATGTAGGTGACCTGGTACTTGTGCGGGCGCACGTCACCCAGCAGCGCGGGCCTCTGGATGAAGCCGTTGCGGTCGTAAAAGAACTTGTCCTCGTCGTTGCGGTTATGGATCAACGTGCCCTGCGAGGTCATGCCGGTGAAAGGGAAATCCTGCCGGTACAGGTTGGCGGCGAAGATGTCGTCGTCACGCAAGCGCTTGCCGATATCGTTCAGACCGCTGTTGATGTCCTTCTCGATGCGACGGAACCAGGCCAGGTTGTACTGGTAAACGTTGTTGTGGCGGTTGCCGAACAGACGCACGCCGAACTGCGTGTCCTGAAACAGGAAGCCGCGGAAATCGCTGGTAAAGGGCTGGATACCGACGCGCAAGGAATCGAAGTCATAGCGATCCGACACGTTGCGCAGGTGATAGTCGACGAACGCTTCCTGGATACCGATGAACGACGTCTCGCGGTCGAAACCGGTCTGCGGGTTGATGCGCAGGATGCCGGCCTCGTCGACGCGGGCGTTGACGTAGTTGATCACCGGCACCAGACGGAACTCGAGGTCGGGCGGGCGATAGGTGGTGTTGCCCTTGACCAGACCGAAACTCATGATCAGGTTCTGGCCGAACACACGCTGGTCGTAGCCACCGTAGATGTTGTTGGCGCCGGGCCGCAGGCCGATCTGCTGCGACACCGGCAGCGGCGTCGAACGGAACTCGAGCAGCGAGTCGGAGATGCCGGTGAAGGTAAAGAACCAGTCCTTGCCCAGCTCCTTCACCGGAATATCACCCTTGAGGATGTTCTGGTTGTAGGGGTCGTACCAGGGGAATTTGAAGCCCAGCGCCTGCATCAAGCGCCAGCGGTCGGGAATCGGCACGGACTCGCGCGGAAGGTTGGGCTGAGGCGGCGGCAACTGGTCGGGGTCGATCGGCGGCAGCGTGACGACCTTGGTCGGCTGGCCGCCAGGACGCGCCTCGTCGATCGCCGGAATGGACAGGTCCGACGCACCGATCGCCTCACGTGCAAAGCCGGTGTCTCCGGGGGCGTAGATGAGGTCGACGCTGTACTCGCCATACTCTGCCGGCTCGCGCAGCACCCAGGCGAAGGTCTCTGGCTCGGTTTTGACGCGCACCTTGAACCAGTCACCCCGCTGCTCGACCACGGTGAGAAGTTGGCCGCGGTCGGAACGCCCGACCGCCAGCGATGAGAGGTCCGGTGAGTCATACAGCCGCACCTCGGGCGCCACCACCTGCACCTGCGCGACGGTCTTGCGGCCGACGTACGCGGAGTTGTGATCGTGGGGGTCTACTTGGGCCGCGCCCTCCTCCGCGCCCGCGAGCGCTGGAAGGGCCAAGCCCAGGGCCGCCAGCAGCAGTGCCGCGACCCGGTGATCTCTGCGGGACCTAGAAGTTGCAGACATTTTGGGCCTGGCTACTGACAAACGGGCTCTGCGGACACTGCACGTAGCGCAGCGTGCCGGGGCCGGGAACCGACAATTGGTCCGATCGAATCTCGCGTGGCGCATGGCCGACCGGGTTGGCAACACCCAGGTCGGCAAGCGCGCGGCGGGCGCGTTCGAGACCCAGCGCAGCGATCATGTCGTCCTGGTCGACACCGTCACCGGAGATGCCGATGGCACCGACGACCTCGCCATCCCGATAGATCGGCACGGCGCCAGGAAAGATCTGGATACCGTTGTTGATACCAGAGTCGATCGGCCCGCCGTTGCCGCCCACGGAAGTGCACTGGCTGGTACCTGTCGCAACCAGCGATGCCAAAACCTGATTGGCGACCAGGTCCAACTGCAATCCGACATTGAACGGACTCCACTCACCGATCGGCTTGGAGAAAGGCCCCTTAGGCTTGCCATCGATACCGTCGGGGAAGTTGGGGCGGGACACATTCCCGACAGCGCGGGCGGAGATCGCCGCGCCATCGGCGAGCGCGCCTGCGCCGAAGAAATCGACCGCATCGTCGACGTAAGCTGACTGGCCCAACGCAGCCAGCCGCTCCCCGGCATCCGTGCGCGAGAAGAAGGCAGCGGTACGGGCTTTTTGCAGCGAGACATCGGTCCCGAATACGGGGGCATCAGGCGTTCGGACCAAGCCGAGCAGGTTGCCGTCGCGGTCCACCACCGAGATCGTCACTTCTGCCGGCGAATTGAGCGCGCGGCGGATTTGGGCGCGCGCCTGATTCGCTACGCCGAGCGCCTGCTGCAGCACGGTGGTGACCTCCACCAGGCTCATCCCCCCTGCACTGGTGGCCGGCGCCAGCGATGCCCGCGGCGCGAAGCGGTTGTTGCCCGCGGCGTCGACCAGAACCATGCCGCTGCGGCTGACGAAATCCCCGGCTGACTGGAGCTGGTAGCCAGAGGCAGCCTCACCGTAGGCTTGTCCGGCGCGCGGTGCGGCAGCATCGGTGTAACCGGCAACCGCCACGTACTCGCCCGAAAAAGCCTCGACCCCCGGACCCCGGGGCAAGCGTGCGTCGGAGTCGGAGTAGCGGAAATTGAAACCGCCGGCCGTGATCTTGTCGCCGCGGATGCATCGTGGTGCAGCGAAGTTGCGTGAGCCCGCCTGCGCGATGATCTCCTCGACGTCGTTGTCGCGGTTGATCGGGTTCAAGTCGAGTGTGTAGTTGCTGCCGGGGACCACCACGCCGATCCCGCCGACCACACGGCCGCTCTTGTAAAGCGGGAATCCTCCGGGGTCGGCTGAAAGCCCCAGCGGCGATCGACGGGGGCCGATGCCAGGTGATTCACCTTTTTGCACCAGGTCGCCACACGGCAACTGGCTGAACTGCACACCGAACAGCGGACCGGACGGGAAATTGCGCAGGGTCGGAATGAAGTTGCGCTGCACGATGAAACTCGCCGTACGCGTACTGAAAGCGTTGCCGGATGAGGACAGATAGGCGCCGGTGACCGCCTTGGCGATCGCCGCGAGCGTGTCGGGAACAGCAGCGTTCTCGAGCCCGAAGCCCGGGAACACGGCCGAGGAGACCAAGCCGCTGCGGATGGTCACATTGAAGCCGGCGTTGTCGGTCCCGCTGCGAAAAACCGCGAGCACATTACCAACGCGATCGACCACGGCGATGGTGGCGTTACGTCCCAGCTGATTTGCAATGGTCGCGGTCGTGCCGACCAGCCCGTCCACCTCCTCTGCGGACAACGCCTGCGGTTGCGAACTGACCGGGTGACAGAACCCAGCCATAGCCGCCTCAGACAGCACTGCAAGCGCGAGGGCCGCAAGCAGGCGACCGAGCGGACCCTTCATCGACTCGCCACCTTGTGACCACTCGGCGCACGCGCAACAACCTTCTTGTCCAGCGGCTTGGCCGGAACCGGCTCCGGCTTGGCCGTCGGCATGTGGAAGCCGTGGCACAGGGAGCACTCGGACACAATCTTGTCCGAGACCGGCTTGGTACCCGCATGGCAGTCGCGGCAGCCGTCGATACCCGGCATCAGAACATCGCTGGCCTTGCTGGACTTGCCGGCCTCATGGCAGCTCTCGCACTTGGCGCTGGCGTGCGATGCGTGGCTGAACTCCGACTTCGGCATCCACGCGTGGTCCGGCGCGATCGGCGCGACGCTCCACTGGGGCAGGTTGCGCCCAGGGGTGCCCGCCTTGCCCGGCCCTGCGAGACGCTTCACCTCGTGGCAGATGGCGCAGGAGGTCTTCTCGAACAGCTCGATGGCCGCATTGCTGGCGCGACTCATGTTGTTGCCCGGCGTGTTGACGAAGCTACGTGGCGGCAGGTCAGGCTCGCCGGGGCGCTTGATGACGATGGTCTTGGTCAGCGGCTCAGGGCCGCGCGGCACGCTGCCGACCGACCCGGCGAAGCTGTAGAACTCGGCAAGCGTGTCGAGCACCTCGGTCACCGAACCGTGCGGCACCTCGCGGTTCGACAGATTGGGCTCCATCTTCAGCGCATGGCAGGTCTGACAGTGGTCCTTCATGTTGACGGTCTTGAAGTTGATGCCGTCGGGGTCTGGCTGATGGCAGTTGGCGCACTTCATCACAACCTTGCCGTCGGGGCTGCCGATGCCCTTCTTGTCCAAGTGGACATCGTGCGGGAATTTCAGGTTGGTCGGCTCGGACAGCTGGCCGGCATCGGGCAGTCGCACGCGCTTCAGCGCAACCCGCATCTGGTCGACGGTGGGCGCGGCCTGCGTCATCTGCACGCGGAAGTTCGGGTGCTCGTCGGCAAAGTCGCGAACGTTCTCGGTCTCGGTCTTGGCGTAGCTCTTCTTGATGTCGCCGTGGCAGTCGGCGCAATCGCGACCGACCGCGTGCTTGTTCTGCTGTGCCAGCCCAAATCCGCCCTGATGGTCGAGGTGGCAGGTGGCGCAGCGAACGTCCAGCCGCGCGTCGTGCACCGACTTGCGGTCGACGTGGTCCGAGATGGCCTTGTGGCAGCTCAGGCAGTCGGCGTCTTTGACCTGGGTAAAGGCGCCGCTGTGGCAGACGCGGCAGTCGTTGGCCCAGGGCTGGTGCGCGACGGCGACCGGGCCCGGATTCCACCAGCGGTCGAGCGCCATGATGGTAGGGGCCGCGGCCCTATAGTCTGTGAGATCGGCGAGCTGGTAGAAATTTGCCGAGTCGCCCTTTGCGTAATCGGGCGTGGCGTGCGGGTCCGGCCGCCGCCCCTCGAGTTGAGCGTGACTCGCGGCTGCGGGGCCGGCGAGCATGGCACCGATGACAGGCAATCTGGCCACAGCAGTCTCGTCGCCGCCGTAGATCGAGCCCAACACCGGCGCGACCAGGAAGCCGACGATGCCGACTGCAAACAACAGCCAGGAAGCAAGCCGCCGGCCGCCCATTGGCCGTTGCAGCTTGCGGATCTCTGCGGTGATCGGATCGTCTGGGGTGTGGCCGCTCATCTTTTCGCCCTTCTCATCAGCCGCGGCTGTAGATCAGCCCGTGGCCGTCATACAGGACGTTTCCGTTGTAGTAGAACAACACCGAGACGATGTGGGCGATCAGCACAGCGAGCAGGCCGATCGAGGCCGGCACGTGGAACATCAGCCATACGTCGGTCCATGCCTTCAACCTGAGAAAGCCGCGCATGCGCTGCAGCTGGCTCTGCCGCTTGACCTGAACGGCGTACAGGTCACGGATGGCCTTGTCGCCTTGCAGCCCCATCTCGTGCAGGGCTGCGACCGCGATGTCGGTGGCGCAACGCCCAGGGCCGCCGAAGCGGCCGAACAGCCCGTTGAGGATGCGGCCGCTGGCGGAGGCCTCGACCAGACGTTGCACGTCCTCGCCGAGACTCTTGGCCATATTGCGTGATTCGGCGTCGAGCTCCTTCAGTACATCGCCGTGCTGCTGCAGAGACTTGCCGGCCACCAGGCCACTCATCAGTGCCGGATTGCGCATGTAGACCGACACGCCCCAGATGCCGCTGACGATCACCAGGACCATCAACGTGTAAGCCAGCGTGTGGATGTTGATGCCGAACTGGAAGCCGGTGTGAAGGGTAGCGACCACCAGCAAGGAGAGCCCGAGCCAGACGTGGGCAGACAGCCACCCGCGCACCGAACCCAGGTTGGAGCGGTAGGCGCGCTTGCGCATGCCAAAGAGGATGAGCCAGACGATCAGGAGCGCACCGACGATGCCGAGCGTGTAGCCCAGCCAGGTGCCGCCGTTGGGGACGGATCTGGGCTCGTCGACCACGTAGGCAACGATGCTGCCGACCGCCAGCACCAAGCTCCACTTTAAGTAGCGGAACCCACCAAGACTCAGAATGCTTTCCTGCGACATGCAACGATCCTGGTCGTTAAACGAATTTTCCCGAGGCGCTCCCGCAGCGATCCAACGCCCGAATGTGGGCATCGTGCCGCGCCACCCCCGCATTGCCGCGAAGGCTCTTACGAGTCGGACTTTACCGTATCTGGCTGAAAAATTTTGTTACCAGTCTGCAAAAAACGCGACATGGACATCCGCCGCCCGAGTCCCTAGAGTGCAGGCTCCGCAAAGACGCCTCCCCGACTCAACATGCCTGTTTTCCTGATCTTTGCCACCCTTGCAGGCGTGCTTGTCGCCGCGCTGCTATGGCGCGCACAGCGCCCTCGGGCAGCTGCCGTAGCCGGCGACCATGATGCCAGCTGGGCGGTGATGGTGACGCGCCGGCGCGAGATCGAAGAGGACCCCGACCTCGACCCGACGCTGCGCGACACGCTGATCGCCGAATGGCAGGAGCAGGCCAACAGCCTGCGTGGTGACTCCGCTGACGCCGGCGTTGCAACGCCTAAACCGCGCCCCTGGCTGCTGCCGGTCGGCGTGGTGATCGTCGCGGTGGCCGCCTACGCCTGGGTCGGCGATCTCAGCGAGCCGGCGATGCGGCTCAACGTTGCTGGGTTGGGTGGCCCCTCGGTGATGATGCGCGAGACGCCGCCACGCCCTGGCGAGAACCACCCCGGCGGAAAGGGCTCGATCGAGGAGCGCATCGCCGCGCTGGAAGAGAAGCTGCGCGCCGAGCCCGAGAATCTGGAGGGCTGGGTGATCCTGGCGCGCTCGCGCGGTCTGCAGCGCGACTACCCGGCAGCGGTGAAGGCGCTGGAGCAGGCACTGCGACTGGCACCCGGCCACCCGGACCTGCTGGCGGATCTGGCCGATGCAGTAGCCATGGCGCAGGGCGAGAAGATGGCTGGCCGCCCGATGGAACTGGTGGCCGAGGCGCTGAAAGCCGACCCCAAACACCAGAAGTCGCTGGCGCTGGCGGCCACCGCCGCCATGCAGGCCAACGACCGCGAGAGCGCTGTGAAATTGTGGCGCAAGTTGCAGAGCCAGTTCACCCCGGCCGACCCCGACTATGCGCAGATCGGCAACATCCTGGCGCAGCTCGGCGAGCCGGCGCCGGCCGGTGCACCGGCCGCTCCGCCTGCACCGGCAGCGCCCGCCGGGCCGGCAACGCCCCCGGCACCGGCGACCACAGGCGGCGCCGTGATCCGCGGACAGGTGGCGCTGAGCCCGGCCGGCATCGAGCGCCTGCGCAAGCAGCCGGCGCCGGCATCGGCTGTCCTTTACATCGTCGCCAAGGCGGTCGACGGGCCGCCGATGCCGCTTGCAGTCCTGCGGCTTCCGATCAAGGACCTGGCTGGCGGACGCATGGTCGCCTTCCAGCTTGACGACTCGCTGGCGATGAACCCGCAGTTGAGCCTGTCGAAGTTCAAGCAGGTCAGCGTCGAGGCGCGTGTGTCGATGAGCGGCAACGCCATCCGGCAGCCGGACGACTGGTCAGCAGTGCGTTCACCGGTGGCGGTCGGCAGCGAGGGCATACCGTTGCAGATCGCGCCGCCTGCAGGCCGGTGAGTCGCGCAGGTCAGAAATGAACCCGCGGACGGCAGATGGCGCACCGCTGCGGCTGGTTGACGTCCGGCTGGAACGTGGCAGCGCAACGCTGGCCGAGTCGATCTCGTTCGACCTGCCGGCTGGGCGCTACATCGAACTGGCCGGGCCCAACGGCTCCGGCAAGAGCACCCTGCTGCGCACCCTCGCCGGACTGCAGCCGCGCATCTCGCTGCAATCCACCTGGCCTGAGGCGGCCGAGGTGTTCCTGTTCGAGCAGACTCCGGCCCTGCGCGTCGAGCCGACCACGGCGGCGCACCTCGACTCGGCGCTGGAGCCGCTCGGTATACGCCTGACCGCGGCCGAGCGCGGCATCGCCCTGCAACGCGTCGGCCTCGAGCGTGCCGCCAGCAAGCGCGTCGGCCAACTTTCCGAGGGCCAACGCAGGCGGCTGGTGCTGGCGATCATGGCGGCAAGCCAGCGCCGGGTCTGGCTGGTCGACGAGCCGGTCAACGCCCTCGACGCCGACGGCATCCAGCTGTTCCTGCGGCTGTTGCGTGAGCACCTGACCAGTGGCGGCGTGGCGGTGGTGGCGACCCACCGGCCGCTGACCGAACTGGCGCCCGACCTCGAAGCCGCCTGCCACGCGCAGGTCCGGCTGACCGGCCGCAGCGCGGAGGTCAGCCAGCCGGCCAACGGCGCCGGCCAGACACCGGGGCAGACCGGCGCCTTCCGCAAGGGTGGCTGCGCCCACCCGCTGCTGTGGTCGCTGCGCCGCGAGGTGGCACTGGCCATGGCCTCACCGCGCGAACTGATCTGGCCGGGCGTGTTCCACTGGATGATCCTGAGCCTGATCCCGTTCGGGGTCGGCACCGACCCTCAGCAGCTGGCGCGCATCGCGCCTGGCATGGTCTGGGTCAGCGCCCTGCTGGTCACGCTGCTGGCCGCCAGCCGCCACCTCGAGGCCGACTTCCGCAGCGGCATCCTGTCGCAGCTGGCTGCGGCCGGGTTCCCGTTGGCCAGCCTGGTCGCCGGCAAGGCCATCGCGCACTGGCTGCTGTTCGGGCTGCCGATGGCGGTCTATAGCGTGCCGCTGGCGCTGCAATACGGGCTGGATGGCATCGGCATCGCCGCGCTGGCGCTGTCGCTGGCCGCCGGCACGCTGGCGCTGGGCGCGCTCACCATCCTGTTCGGCGCGCTGGGACTGATGGCGCGGCAGGCGCAGGTGCTGGTGAGCCTGATGAGCTTCCCGGTATTCGTCCCGGTGCTGATCTTTGGCGTGACCACGGTATCGGCGGCGCAGGCCGGGCAGAGCCTCGATGGACCGCTGCTGACGCTGGC
>JACCDS011720273.1_pt1 | contig 10433 bp, 10 predicted proteins | sample 7446441 | NCBI WGS metagenome assembly JACCDS01 (sample SAMN15323445, study PRJNA562643) | freshwater metagenome | isolation source: river surface water | place: USA:Blue River Watershed | collected 2017-08-17 | reverse complement strand
TGCCTTCAATGCCGAATTCTCGTGCCATGGCGCGCGCCAGGCCTAGCACGCCGGCCTTGGCCGCCGAATAATGCGGGCCGCCGAAGATGCCGCCGCCGCGCTGCGCCGACACCGAAGAAATGCAGATGATGGAGCCCGACTGCTGCGCGCGCATGGCCGGCAGCGCCGCCTGCGACATGTACAGCGTGCCGCGCAGGCTGACGTCGAGGATGCGGTCGTAATCGGCGCCGGTAATCTCCAGCGTCTTCACCGGTTGCGTGATGCCGGCGTTATTCACCAGGATGTCGATGCGCCCCCATGCCTTCAGGACCGCTGCAGCCGCAGCTTCACAGGCGACCTTGTCCGTCACGTCGGCGACCAGGCCGAGATGGCCTTCGCCAAGCCGGGCCGCAGCGCCGGCCGGATCTGCGCGCTCCAGGTCGAGGATCACCACGCGGGCGCCTTCGGCCGCCATCAGGCGGGCAGTGGCGAAACCCAGGCCGTTGATGCCGGCACCGCCAGTAATGATCGCAACTTTGTCCTTGAGCAGCATGACCTTCGTCTCCATTCTATGGGTGGGATTATTTTTATACCGGCCAGCTTGTGGCTGACAGCGGATTCCTGCATGCGACGCCGGGAAGACTAGCTCAAACGAAAGTCAATGTCGATTAACGGTGCCGGATTCAATCAATCCGCGGAAAAATCAGCGCGCTGAGGGTGGGAATTGAAGCTGATTTCAAGCCAGCGTTCGCGATTGGCTTGCATCGCTGTTGGTGTCGCCGATCGCCATGCCTGCGCCAGTGACGACTCCACAGAGGGAATCATCATCCGCAAACCGGCCGTAGAAATCACCGTCAATTTGCAGGAGGAATCGTCAGGACCGCGCGTCGGAAAACATTCCCGGAAACGTCATCCGGAAGCTCACGCCGTGGCCCGGTTCGCTGTCGCAGCGTATCGTTCCCGAATATTTTTTGGTCACGATGTTGTAGATGAGGTGCATGCCCAGACCGCTGCCGCCATGAGAGCGCTTGGTCGTGAAGAAGGGGTCGAAGATCTTTGCGAGGTTCTCGCGCACGATACCTTTGCCGTCATCGGCGTAGGTCAGCTCCAGCGTATCGGCGCGCCTGACGGCTGTGATGGTGATCTGTCCTGCCTGCTCCAACTCAAATCCGTGGATCAGGGAATTCATGATCAGGTTGGTCAGGATTTGCGACATCGGCCCCGGTGCCGTCTTCAGGCGCAGGCCGGGGTCGATGCCCTCCAGTGAGATCGCGATCGCGCGGTTGCGCAGCTTCGGGCTAAGGCTGGTGACGACCTGGTCCGCATAGTCGCGCAATACAAACTCCCGCTCATCGTCGGCCGTCTGGTCAACCGCGACTTCCTTGAAGCTGCGGATCAGCCGCGATGCGCGCTGCAGGTTCTCCTCGACCATGGCGTTCGATTCCTGCGCGGAGTTCAGGAAAGCCTCGAGGTCCGAGCGCCGCATGCCGCCGCTCTGGTACAGGACCAAGAAGTCGCGAATCGATTCGCTCAGGTGTGACGCTGCCGTCACGCCTATGCCCACTGGTGTATTGATCTCGTGCGCAATGCCGGCGACCAGACCACCGAGTGCTGCCAGCTTTTCCTTGGCGATCAGGTCCCGCTGGGCCTGCAACGCTGCTGCCTCGGCGGTCTTGCGTTCTTCGATCTCGATTTGCAGCTGGCTGTTCTTTTCGTTGAGGTCGTCGAACAGCTGCTGGCGCGTCTTGGTGGTCAGCGTGCGCAGGATCATGTCGCGATCGATGTCAGCGGCGCTCGTCGGCCGCCAGCGATAGGTGCGCGATATCAGCCAGCCCTCCGGGCCGTGTATCGCCGCAAGCAAGTGGGCACCGGCGAGCGATTCACGGTGGCCGGGCAACCATTCATCGAAGCAGAATTCCACGGTGAACAGCCGCTCCGGATCGTCATGCCCGATAAGGAAGCGGGCGCGCGGCGCCACTGTGCAATCGAGCAGCCGGCAGCCGGTATCCGAGAATTCCCCTGCCAGTCGTGCCGACATATCGGGATCGCCTGTCAGGCGCAGTGCGGTCTGGAAGAGCTTCGCGCGGGCCTGGTAAACCGCTTCCGGCCGGTCCAGCGGAATCGTGGCGAGATAATCTAGGCTATCCATTTGAAAACGATACAGCTCGCATCATCGTAAGGGCGCCCCAGCTCACTGACCAGCTCGCGCGCCAGCATGTCAGCCGGCTGGTGGGCGTGCTTCGCCGCATACTTGCGGCCGGCCAGTTCGGGCAAGCCGTCGGTCCACATCAGGATCACATCCCCATTCGACAGGGGCGCAGTCTGGTCCGGCAGCGTCGGCAGCCGCTGCCCGAGCACGCCATCCTTGGAGATCGGCCGCCAGGTCTCGCCCGCGACCCGGCAGGCGCCGGTATTGCCGACCGCGCAGAAGCTGGCCCGCGCCTGCCGCGCATCAATGTACAGCAGACCGACAGCAGCGCCCTGGGTACCGCGCAGCTTGTCGTGCAGCTTGACCATCAGCTCGCGGGTGTCGGCGCTGGCGTTGCGCGACAGGAAGCGCTGCATGTCGGTTGCCAGTTCATGCGCTTTCGCGCCATGGCCGCTGACATCGGCCAGTGCCAGCAGCAACCCGCCGCGCAACTCGAACAAGGTCGCTACATCGCCGGCGACCACCTCGCCGGGGGCAGGGCGAACGTGGCAGGCAACCTCGAACTGCGGACTGCGCAGCGTCTGCACCGGCGCCGTCAGGGCCGGTGTCGTGCTGGTGGCGGCAGACTGCCTGTCCATCGGACTCTGCTGCCGCTGCGCACCCTGGATGCGCTTCTGTACGTTGACCCGCGTTCCCTGGCCGGGCGCGGACTCGATGGAAAACGCGTCGGCCATCCGCTTCACGCTCGGCAGGCCCAGGCCGAGCGAAGTGCCGGTCGTGTAACGGTCCTGCATCGCCAGCTCGATGTCGGCGATACCGGGACCCTTGTCGTCCGCCTCGATATGGATATCGACAGCCCCGACGCTCTCGACGCGCCGCAACCGGAGCATGCCGCGCCGCGCGTACTTGATGATGTTGGTGCCGAGTTCGGAGAGGATCGTCTTGATCAGTGTCTGGTCGAGGGCAGAGGCGCCGTTGAGCAGGCCGGATTCGCCGGTCTTGATCAGTGCCAGCGTCAGGTCGGCCTGATCCCTGACCGCGAAGGACAGGAACGGATCCGCGTGCTCAGTCATTCGCTTCCTGTTGCTCCAGCTGCGCAAGATGATCCAGCGCCTCGTTCAGGCCAAGAAACGCACGCACGCCGCTCAGGTTCGCGTCCGACAGCACGAGGTGCTTGACGATGCCGGGACGCAGTCCCGTAAAACAGGTGCGCGCGCCAAGCACGGCAATCGTGCCGCAGATCGCGCGCAGCTCTTCGAATTCACGAGTATCCATGTAGCTGACGCCAGAGCATTCAAGTATCACCGCCGATGGCCGGTCGTCATGCAGCTGATGCAGCGTGACCTCGCGAATCTGGGCGAGAGCATCGCCAGACAGGTCAGCCGGCAAGGTGACCACCAGATTATCCTTGACCCGCGTGCCGGTCACCGCCTGCATTGATTCCATGATGGCGCGTCCGGACACGCCTCAGGCAAACTTGCGCGACAGCTGGGCCGGGTCAACATCGACCGCGCGCAAGGCCAGCTCGAACGAGTCGCGCAGGGTGGCGGTGGTACGCACCTCACCCACGTTCACGCCCAGCTCCACCAGCGTGCGGGCGATCGATGGCGACAGACCCGACACGATGGTTTCACAGCCCATCAGCTGGGTCGCCTTGGTGATCTTGATCAGCTGGTTCGCGACGGCTGTGTCCATGGTGCCAACGCCGCTGATGTCCATCACGAACACCCTCGCGCGTGTTTCCGCGATCTTGTTGAGCGTCTTGTCCATGATGTCCTGCGCGCGCACCGAGTCCAGTACGCCCAGCAGGGGCAGCAGCAGGATGCCTTCCCAGATTGGCGTGACCGGCGTCGAGATTTCCATCAGTGCCTTCGCCCCCGAGGAAATCTTCTCGCGCTGGATGCGCGTGATCTCGTCGATCACCACATACGCGTCCAGGAAAATCAGCTTGGTGATCGAGTCGGCGGTGTCGTCGGCATCTTGTATTGAATCTCTCGCTCGCCGTACCCGGTCAACCAGCGATTTGCCGGACATCGACATGCCGGCAAAGTAAATGTCGTTCGGCAGATCGATGTGCGCATGCACCGCGCCGACGTGCTTGCGCGACGCAAACCAGTTCTCGTCGATGCGCGCATCGAGGAAGCTGGTCCAGTGGCTCAGTTGCAGCATCTTCACGCGTTCCAGCCGGATCGGATTCGACGCGAAATACACCTGATATTCCGGGTGATGCCTCATCCAGTCATAGAACAACTCGACGTGGTCGGTCAGCTCGCGCTTGAGCAGCGGCGCGACCACGCGTACGCGCTCGAGATCCTCATCCTCGATCTGGAACTTCGCCAGGATTTCCTTGATAGATGCCTGCGACATGCGTTTTCCTCCTTCATTCGATACGGCAGCATCGTGCCGAATCGCGGTCAAATCATGGTCAATAAAATACGTCGCGGTAGCGCTCGCGAATTTTTTCGATCTCCGCCAGCCTTTCGAACAGCAGGTCGACCAGGTCCGGATCAAAATGACGACCACGCTCCTGCCGGAAGAAGTCGAGTACTTGCTCCAGTGGCCATGCCTTCTTGTAGCAGCGGTCATTCAGCAGTGCGTCGAACACATCGGCCACGGCGGTGATGCGGCCGTAGACATGAATGTCCTTGCCGGCCTTGCCCTGCGGGTAGCCCTTGCCGTCCCAGCGCTCATGGTGTTCGTGCGCGACGATGGCGGCCGCCTGCAGCACCTTGCGCTTTGACGACACCAGCATCCGGTACCCGATTTCGGCGTGCTGGCGCATCACGACGGTTTCTTCGGGCGTGTGCAGGCCCGGCTTGTTCAGGATTTCGTCCGGTATCGCAATTTTGCCAAGGTCATGCAGCGGCGATGCGTATTTCAGGATCTGCGCCTCGTCGGCGCTGAGGCCGTAGCCCAGTGCCAGCAGTTCCGAGATGGCGGCAACGCGGCGCACATGATTACCGGTTTCGCGCGAGCGGCGCTCGACCGATTCGCCGAGCAGGCAGACAATTTCGCGCTGCGTTTCTTCGAGGTCGGAATGCAGGTTAATGTTTTCGAAGGCGATCGATACATTGCGCATGAACAGCTGGATCAGCACGGATTCTATCGGCGTGATCGAGTTCACGCCATCGAGCAGCAGCACGCTGACATTGCCCATGCGATCCTCGAAATACGCGGCATACGAGCGCTGCCGGTGTACCGATGTCCGCAGCCGCAATACGTCGGCCAGCAGTTCTTTGTGAGACGACACCACGTTGAGCGAAGTGTCATGGCCGGCAAAGCCTGCGTAGGCGCCGGTACCGGCGACCACATGCCATTCATTCTCGCTGTAGGTGATGGCGAGCGCGTCCAGGGCGGAGTGGGATTTCAGGTAGATGGCGCCCGGCTCTGCACGGAACAGCGCTGCCAGCTGTTCCAGCACGCCCTGCGAGAAGCGGTCCAGCGCCGACAGCTGGAAAATGTTGGCCGATGCCTCGATCACTTGTGCCAGTCCGAGCTTGCTGGCCTCGATCGTGGTGATGTCGCGATAGGCACGCAGCGACGCATAGATCACGGTGAACAGCTTGCTCGCCGTAAGCTCGGTCTTTTCCTTGTAATCATTGATGTCATACGCCGTGATGACCTCGCGCTCGGGCGCCTGTCCCGGCTGGCCGGTACGCAGCACGATGCGCACCTTCTGGTTGCCGACCGTCTCGCGGACGTGCCGGGCGACATCGAGACCGGCATGGTCGGTTTCCATCACCACGTCCAGCAGCATCAGCGCGACATCCGGATGTGTCTCGATCACGCGGCAGGCTTCCGAACCGCTGTAGCAGTCGATGAATTGCAATGGCCGGTCGGCAAACCTGACGCCCTTCAGCGCCAGCTTGGTCACGTCGTGGATCGCCGGTTCATCATCGACGATCATCACTTTCCACGGCGAGGCATCCTGGGACGGTCCGTCGCCGGAAGGATCTTCATCAGCAAAGATCAGGTCATCGGGAGGTGAAGTATTCACACGCAATAATCTCTTCTTGACGCTTCACGCCGACGAATCAGGAGCGCTGCCCAGCTGTGCTGGACCGCGCAGGGCCAGTCGGTGGCAGTTCGCACGCTGGTCAAATCGAGTCCTCGACGGTCGCGTTTTTGTGGGGGCGTTTTCTTGTGCCGAATATTTTTCTTTGAGGCCGAGTATAGGCGTTCAATCTCGCGTTGCCAAAAGGAATGTTATTCAATGGCGCATTTTCAGTTAACACAAAGGCATGGCACGTGCTGTTTATTGTCTTCTTGATTATGTGATTAGTTATAAATATTGAATTTATAAGAATCGCCGTCGCGTAATTATTTCTTCAAAGGCAATCCGAGAGGTTTATCGTTATCGAAATCGCGGCTTCTGGTTGACCGCTGCGTGCAGCCGAAGTCGCACGATGGCGGACACAGCATTGTTCAGTTCAAGCCTTGCAAATGCCGCCAGCTCCGGCGACCGCAATTGGATGCATTCTCTATAACCGCGGCTTTTTTGATGAAATTCACTGGCACACCGCCAGCTGCGATTACGGCCGACAGTGAGCCGAAGCAGCTGATCAAACACGAAGTGCGCCCAGTCCACATCGTCATCAATGGCACACACAAGCGTGCCGACGCGTTTCCGCTGCAGTCTGTTGCCTCGCGCGGGCTTGAGCGTTCTGCTGAATAGCAGGAACTGCTCGCGGTGTTTCTCAAGCACGAGCGTGCCGCCTGTTCGCCGTGTGCGAACGCCTGTCCGGCAGACGTATCTGTTCTCTGCTGCAGCCTGTGCTGGCTTCGGCGCCGCTGGCTGAAAGCGCGAGTTATTTACAGCACTTGTCTACCTTCGAAAAGGTACATTATTTGTATTTAAGTGAGCGCCAATTGGCAATGCCTGCTCAAGGTTGCAAATAATCAACTTTCTTCCTACTATCTTCGCGTGGCAGGGTTCGACGCCGGCGGCAGAGATTCAGCGTCCGGCGGCGGCCAGGCTGCACTGGTACTGCGCAAGTCCATTCCTCTCTTCAGGAGCTAACAATGCATACGAACAAAGCCCTGCTGTTGGCAGCACTGTCGCTGGCGAGCCTGTCTGCATCGGCCGCTGACGCCGTTTCCGTTTGTCCTAAGAATTTCCATGTCCTCGCCGAGGACGACAAGGCCCGGGTACTGCACTTCGTGCAGAAGAAGGGCGAGAGCTGTCCGATGCATACGCATCCGCACATCGCTGCGTATGTGATCAAGGCCGGCAAGCCGCTGAAATACAAAATGGCTGACGGATCAGTGAAGGAAGGCCCGAAGCTGAAGAAGGGCGATGCCTTCGTGCGCCCGGCATCCGAGCATGAACATATGGCGGCTGACTCCGACGTCGAGGCGATCATCGTCGAGTTCAAGAAGTAACGGCCTCAAGGGCGGCCGCTTCCGGGCGCCGCCCGTGGCGGACGCCCTAGCTCATTCCGGGGACGATGTTCACGCCGATTCGGCCGGCGAGGTCTAGCAAGTCAGCGTAGGCATCGCCTTCATCGAGAAGAGGGCGCGAATGCCGCTGCTGGGCCAGCGCGTGCGCCGGTACCCGGTCACCGAAGAACAGGAAGGCGCGCGCGGAATCGTCTTGCCGCGATGTCCAGCACAGTCCCTGCGCCTGAGGGCATTGGCGGTACATGGCTTCAGCCCATTGGCGCGTCGCCGGGTATTGATCCTTTTCGGTATCAATCAGTTGTGTGCGCCGTATGCCCAGCTTGCGCAGCGCCACCGTGGAGAGGTCAATTAGCTGGAGACCCTGCGTGGCCTTGATGACAGAGTGCTGTTGATCCCTCAGTTTTCCCTTGTCGAAGCTTTTGAATCCGGCCACATGAGGCACGTCATGGAAAACGGTCTCCATTAGTGCACAGGCCATCGTCGTACCCGCATACAGGGTCGGGATGGTTTTGCCGCTGGCATCACGCAGGGGGCTGAAGCGCGCATTGCCGCTCTTGCCCGGGTTGAACTGTGTGGCCTTGTATTTCGCCAGATGGATGCGATGAAGAAGTTTGCCGGGGGATAGCCGGATCAGGTTCAGGTACAAGGCGCCGTCCGGTACGGCCGGCGTGGTCGCCCGCGCTGCGGCATCGCTCTCTCGCCGTGCTGCCGGGTTCGCTGACTTGCTGCCCGCCTTAGCCATGGGCAATCGCGAGAACTTCGTCGCGTGCCGCCTCGACGACTCGCCCCGGCTGTGTCCGGATCAAGTCCTGCGGTCGTTTGCTGCCGAGTAGGCTGTTGGGTGACCGGAACCAGTAGGCCATCCCCCAGCCATCCTTGTTGCCGGCAAAGATCTGGATGACCTCTGCCAGTGCCGGCAACGGACGAAAATTGGCCTGGGGATCCAGACCGTAATCGGGAAAATAATCAACGCCGTTCAGCGGGATCGCGAAGATCCGGCCCTGCTTTTTCCATTTGTTGGGCTGGGCGCTCGGATTTCGCGTGCTGAGGCCTGCCAGTTCGGCCACCTGCGCGGCAGTGAGCCAGTCGCCGCTCTCCAGCACGGCCTTGCGTGCCTGTACCAGCATCGCGGCTTCCCGCAGCAGACGTGGCGGGGGCGGGCTGTTAGGGACGAGCGCCTCGGCCAGTCTTTCCAGTGATTCCTTGTCCTGTCGCTCGCGCATGACCTCAAACATGGAGGACGCCACGTTGGAGAAATTTTCTGCGAGCGTATCGAAGGCGGAGGGTTTGATGTGCTCGAATGCGACAACCAGCACGCGTTCGGCACGCGATTTTCCCAGCTGAGACTGAATTTCCTTCGGCGTACCGCTGAGCATGGAAATTCCGGAAGGATCTTGAATGGCACGCATGGCGGTCAGCCTTGAGGTTATCGAGATGATGAAGAATCAGGTTAGCATAAATAACCTCGCGCTGGTCCTCGCCGTGCCATCCTGACGACAGGAAGGTGAACGCGGCCGGCGCTATCGGCACCAGCCTGCCTGAGTGCGGAACTAAGTGAGAACGATGAGTGGCGCCTGCAGACGGCCCGTGTCGACGACGGGCCATCTGCAGCCAGGGTCAGCGATTGACCAGCCGCGCCGGTATCGACAGCGTCAGCAGCGCGCCGACCACCATGCCGGCGGCCAACAGGTAGACGCCGGCGTCGGTGGAGCCGGTCGCCTCTTTCAGCAGGCCCACTGCGTACGGGCTGACGAATCCGGACAGGTTGCCCAGCGAATTGATCAGTGCGATGCCGGCCGCCGCGCCGGTGCCGGCGAGGAAGGAGGTCGGCAGGCTCCAGAACAGCGGCAGCGTGGTCAGGATGCAGGACAGGCCCAGCGTCAGCGCCGCGATGGCCAGTACCGGTTCCTTCGCATAGATCACCGACAGCGCCAGTCCGACACTGCCCAGCAGCGCCGGAATCGCGACATGCCAGCGGCGTTCGCGCATACGGTCTGCGCTCTTTGCCACCAGCAGCATCACCGCAACCGACACGCCATACGGAATCACCGAGATCATGCCGACGTCCAGCGGATCCTTGTAGCCCATGGCCTTGATGATGGTCGGCAGCCAGAAGGACACGCCATAGGTTCCCATCACGGAGCAGAAGTAGATCGCCGCGCACAGCCACACCCGGCCGGACGCCATCACCTTGAACACCGATTCCTCTTCCTTGTGCGCGGAGTCGGCGGCGATGTTTCGCGCCAGCAGCGCGCGTTCTTCTTCGGTCAGCCATTTCGCGCCGGCCACCCGGTCATCCAGGAACATGATCACGACCACGCCGAGAAGGGCGGCCGGGATGCCTTCGAGCAGGAACATCCATTGCCAGCCGCTCCACTGGTTGGCACCGTCGAAGTATTTCATGATCGCGCCCGACAGCGGCCCGCCGATCACGCCGGACAGCGCGATGCCGGTCATGAACAGCGCAGTCATGCGCGCGCGCCGGTGTGACGGATACCAGTAGGTCAGGTACAGGATGATGCCAGGGAAGAAGCCGGCCTCGGCTACGCCGAGCAGGAAGCGCATCACATAGAACATCGCCGGCGTGTCGACGAACATCATCGCCGACGAGATCAGTCCCCAGGTGATCATGATCCGGCCGATCCAGAGCCGCGCGCCGACCTTGTGCAGGATGATGTTGCTCGGTACCTCGAAAAAAAAGTAACCGATGAAAAAGATACCGGCGCCGAGGCCGTAGACCGCCTCGGAGAAACCAAGATCTTCGAGCATTTGCAGCTTGGCGAAGCCGACATTGACGCGGTCAAGGTAGGCAACCACATAGCAGGCAAGGAGCTAGGGCATCAACCTCCAGGCGACCTTGCGGTAGGTGGCGTCTTCAAAAGCGTGTTGCGGGTCCTGCAAACTC
>JACCDS010535038.1_pt1 | contig 10433 bp, 6 predicted proteins | sample 7446441 | NCBI WGS metagenome assembly JACCDS01 (sample SAMN15323445, study PRJNA562643) | freshwater metagenome | isolation source: river surface water | place: USA:Blue River Watershed | collected 2017-08-17 | reverse complement strand
TGCTCAGCCGCTACTACGACGCGGTGGAGGCCAAGGGGCCGCCGCCGCTGCCGGCCGCGCAGATCCTGCGCGTGACCCGCATCATCGACCAGATCGTCGCCGGCATCGCCGCGCAGGAAGCGGGCCAGAACGCGGCCCAGAACGCCGCACCGACCGAGGCCCACGCATGAAAGTCCTGCTCACCGGATCGGCCGGTTTCCTTGGCCGACAGATCGCCCGCAGCCTGCTCGCGCTCGGCGTGACCGACCTGCGCCTGCATGTGCGCAACGTCGGACCTAGCACCCATGTCGACGCGCTGCGGCGCGACTTCCCCGCCGCCACGATCGAGCTGGTCGGCGCCAACCTGCTGAGCCGTCCGGCGGTCGACGCCGCGCTGCTGGGCGTGCACACCGTCGTGCACGCCGCGGCCGGCATGAAGGGCGCGGCGGCCGACATGTTCGCCAACACCGTCATCGCCAGCCGCAACGTGTTCGAGGCCGCCGGTGCGGCGGGCGTCAGGCGGCTGGTGCTGATCAGCTCGTTCTCGGTCTACAAGACCGAACACCTGCGCGCCGGTGCCACGCTGGAGGACGACAACCCGCTGGAGCCGGTGGGCGTCGACAAGGGTCCCTACGGCTACGCCAAGACCCGCCAGGAACACCTGCTGGCGCAGTGCAAGGCGCGCCACGGCTACGAGACCGTCGTGCTGCGTCCGGGCGTGATCTACGGCCCAGGAGGCGGCGCGCTGTCGCCGCGCGTGGGCCTGAACGTGATGGGCTGGTTCTTCAGCCTGGGCGGCTCGGCCACGCTGCCGCTGACCTATGTCGACAACTGCGCCGATGCGGTCGCGCGGGCCACGCTGCATGCGCCGGACGGCGCGGGCTACAGCGTCGTCGACGACGACCTGCCCAGCTGCCGCGATTACCTCGACGGCTACCGCCGCCACGTCCGCAAGCTGCGCGTGATCCCCGTGCCGGGCTTCCTGTTCCGCTGGGGCGCGAAGCAGCTGGTGGGTTATCACCAGCGGTCCAAGGGCCAGCTGCCGGCCGTCTTCACGCCCTACGTGGTGCGCTCGATGTACACGCCGCTGGTCTACAGCAACGCCGGCCTCAAGCGCATCGGCTGGACCCAGCGCGTGGCCACCGCCGAAGGCATGCAGCGCACCTACGCGTGGCTAAAGGAAGCCGGCAAGTGATCGGTGCAGGGGCCTCGGTGAGGCCCGGTGCCGAACCGGCCTTTCAGGCTGGACTTGCCGAACCGGCCTTTCAAGCCGGTCGCAACTGATAGAACGCGTCGTAGGCCCGCGCCAGCGTGGCCACCGAGGCGTGCTCGCGCACCCAGGCATTGGCCGATGCGGCCAGGCGCACCCGCAGCGACGGGTCGTCGAGCAGGCGCAGCAGCGCCTCCATCAGCGCCGAGCCGTCGTCGACCGGCACGAGCAGGCCGGTCTCGCCGTCGCGCACGATCTCGGGGTTGCCGCCCACGTCCGTGGCGACGATGGCCAGCCGGTTGGCGGCCGCCTCCAGCAGCGCGATGGACAGGCCCTCGGTGCGCGAGGGCAGCGCGAAGACATCGAAGCCCACGGTCAGGTCGGCGACATCGCGGCGCTGTCCCAGCAGCCGCACCTTGCCGGCCAGACCGAGCTGGTCGACGCGGGCCTGCAGTTCGTCCTGCAGCGGTCCGCTGCCGATGATGACCAGCCGGGCCCGCGGCTCGCAGTCGAGCAGCGCGGGCATCTGGTCGATCAGCAGGCGATGGTTCTTCAGCTCGACCAGCCGGCCGACCGCGCCGATCAGCAGCTCGTCGCCGGACACGCCCATGGCGGCGCGGGCACGCTCGCGGCGTTCGGGCGTCCAGCCGAAACGTTCGACCGGGATGCCGTTGAGCACGGTCACCGCGCGGGCCGCATCGACATAGCCTTCGCCGACGAACTTGTCATGCACCTGCCGGCCCACCATGGCCACGCCGGCCGTGTGGCGCAGCGACCAGCGGTAGAGCCGGCGCAGCCGCGCATGGGACAGGCGCGTGCCCATGTCATGGGTCGTGCTGACCAGCAGCGGCTTGCGCCAGAACATGCCGAACATCGCGACGGCGGCGTGGTAGTTGGGCACGAAGTTGTGGCTGTGCACGACCTCGATGCGGCGCTCGCGCACGGTCTGGCGCAGCAGCCGCAGCAGCCTCAGATCGGCCGTGCCCTGCTTGTGGCCGATCAGCACGGGGATGCCGGCCGATGCCAGCTCGCCCACCAGACCGGTCGTGCTCTGCAGGCTGAAGACCGCGACCTCATGACCCATGCGCTTCTGTTCGATCGCCAGGTCGGTCACGACCCGTTCCAGTCCCCCGAATTCGAGGGAATCCACCACGTGCAGCACGCGCATTCCGAGGGCTCTCCGCCTTGTTGACTTCACCAGACCGGACAATCCGGCGGCTCATGCTAGCGGAGGGTCCGCAGCACACCGGAGCCGCTGTCGCGGCTCCGACACCCTCAGGAGTTCAGATGCCACGCAACGCCCGAAAAACTGCATCCGGCCTGTGGCTGGCGGTGCTCGCGCTGGTCGGCAGCCTGCCCGGCAGCCCGGCGATGGGCCAGCGCGTGATCGTGCCCAGCGCCGAGTCGGGCACCGAGATCCCGGGGGCCATGCCCGGTGGCGGATCGATGATCGGCGACGGCCCTGCAACGCCGATGAACACGGGCAACGCGGCCAACGCGCCCAATCCAGCTCCCACGACGACCGGCAACGACGCGCCCTGGCCGCCCGCCCCCCAACCCCTGTCCCGCGAGGACGGCTGCGCCGGACCGCTCAAGGGCAGCGGCACGACCTACGACGTCGGCCCGGGCCAGCCGCTGGCCGAGCTCGATCAGGTGCCCTGGCTGAGCCTGCAGGCCGGTGACGTCGTCAACATCCACCACCGCGAGACGCCCTACCGCGTCAAGGTCGGCATCCGCAGCCAGGGCACGGCGCAGGCGCCCATCGTCATCAACGGCGTGACCGACAAGGACTGCCGCCGACCGGTGGTCAGCGGCGAGAACGCGGTGCCGGCGCAGGACGCCCGCGCGCGTCGCCACTTCAACAAGCAGTACACCGAGAACCTTGGCGTGTTCCTGCTGCACAAGACCGGCAGCGATCCGTACGGCTGGCGGCCGCGCCACATCCACTTCCGCAACCTGATGATCACCGGCGGCCACCCGAGCCGCAGCTACACCGCGCAGGACGGCGGCACGGGCCAGTACAGCCGTGGCGCGGCGGGCATCTACGCGGTCACGGTCGACCACCTGGTGATCGACAACTGCGAGATCACCGGCAACGCCAACGGCGTGTTCGTCAACAGCAAGTCGCGCGAGGAAAGCAGCGACACCGTCATCGTGCGCAACAGCCGTCTGCACGACAACGGCGTGGTGGGCAGCTGGTTCGAGCACAACCTCTACGTGCAGGTGCGGCGTGCGCTCTACGAGGGCAACTACATCGGCCAGCTGATCCCCGGTGCACGCGGCTCGTCGATGAAGGACCGCTCCAGCGCGACGGTGATCCGCTACAACCACATCGTCGCGGCGGCCCGCGCGATCGACCTGGTCGAGATCGAGGGCGGCGTGCCGCAGGTGCTGGAGGACCCGCTCTACCCGCACGCCTGGGTCCACGGCAACCTGATCGAGGACAACGCGCGCGCCAGCGCCGGGCGCGCCTGGTCGGTCAAGCTGATCCACTGGGGCGGCGACAACGACCCGCGCTACTTCCGCCGCGGCACGCTGTTCTTCACGCAGAACACGGTGCGCATCCGGGTCGACCGCGCCGATGCCTGGTACGTCGGCCTGTTCGACCTGCCCGGCCCCGAACAGCGCGTGCTCATGCGCGGCAACGTGGTCCAGAACCTGGGCAGCACCGAGCTGCGGCTGGGCCTGGAGCGCGGCACGATCGAGCTGGCCGACGTCAACCTGTTCGCCGGCAAGCGCGTGGACGGCGCACCCGGCCACGACCTGCGCCTGCGCATCGGCGGCCGTGTCATCGACGTGGCCGATGCCGGCCTGGACGACAACGGCCGCCCGCGCCCGGGCGCACCGGGCAACGACCTCGGCCGCCTCGCCCCGCTGGCGATGCCCGCCGGCGCGGCCAGCGAGGCCCTGGCCATCACCCACCAATACGCCGCCCCGGGCCGGCTGGTGCCGCGTCTGCAGCAGGGCTCGGCACAGGATCTGGGGGCGTTCGAGCTGCGGCCGTGAAGCACCGCCCGCCGGGCGGGTGCAGCCCTGTAGCCGGATGTCAGCAAGCGCATCGAATGGTCAGCCCGGCGGCCCGTTGGCAACCATTCGGGCCGACCTCAAGGCCCCATGTGGGGCACACACTGTTTCAAGATCCCTCGGCCCGGGCGTGACGTTCTTCACGATTGCCCCCGGGCCGCCCTGACGCCTTGAGCCGGCACAAGCGCGGCATCCGAATTTGCGTGTCAGGTGTAAGCGGCCGGTTCAGCCGGGTCGCGCTTACCTTTTCGCCGTTTGTTAACCGGCCCTCCCCGGGCCGCGTCGATAGTGATCCCACGACAACACGGTCCGTCCCCCACCAGGACCGCCACGACGAAGGGATTACCGATGAACACGAGCAACTCGAACCCCGCGACGCCGCGCAACGCACGGATGCTGGCCCTGTCGATGGGCTGGATCCTGCTGGCCGGCAGCCTCGCCGCCTGCGGTGGCGGTGACGCCGACGGCAGCGCCGACACGGTCGCCAGCGCCGACACCTCGGCGGCCGAAGCCGAGGCCCTGCGCCGCCGTCGCTGGACGCCCCCCGCGCCGACGCCGGCACCGACGCCCGCTCCGGCGCCCACGCCTGCTCCTTCACCGGCCCCTTCACCGGCTCCCACACCGGCCCCGGCCCCGGCACCTGCTCCGACGCCCGCACCCGCCCCTGCACCGACGCCCGCGCCTTCTCCCGCCCCCAGCACCGGTGGCGCCGCGCCGGCCGCGCTCGGCCTGGCCGCCTGCCTGCCCTCCGGCGTGGCCGGCGCGACCGACTACCAGGTCGGTCCGGGCAAGACCTACACGGCCCTGCACCAGGTGCCCTGGGAGAGCCTGAAGGCCGGTGACACCGTGCGGATCTTCCACAGCACCACGCCCTACAAGGGCAAGTTCCTGCTGACCGGCCAAGGCACGGCCAACGCCCCGGTGCGCGTCTGCGGCGTGCGTGGCCCGAACAACGAGCGGCCCGTCATCGACGGCAACGGCGCCGTCAGCCGTCCCCAGCTCGCCTCGGCCTACGGCAACAGCGCCAGCGTCAGCGACATCCACCAGAACCGCTCGATCATCGTCATCAAGCAGCTGGCCACGCAGAGCTACCAGAGCTACCCGCAGCACGTGCAGATCGACGGCCTGGCGATCCGCTCGGCCCACCCGAGCTACACCTTCACCGATGCCGGTGGCGCGACCCGGAACTACGCGATGTTCGGCGCCTGCATCTGGGTCGAGCGCGGTCACAACGTGACCATCGCCGACAACGAGGTGAGCGACTGCCAGATGGCGATCTTCAGCAAGTCGACCGATGAAGGCGACTTCGCCCGCACCCGCAACCTGCGCGTGGCCGGCAACACCTTCAGCAACAGCGGCATCGCCAACGACTGGTTCGAGCACACCACCTACCTGCAGAGCGTGAACCTGGTGCTCGAATACAACCGCTACCTGCCCATGCGCAGCGGTGCGACGGGCAACCAGCACAAGGACCGCTCGGTGGGCAGCGTGATCCGCTACAACTACATCGAGGGCGGCGCGCACAGCCTGGACCTGGTCGAGGCCGAAGACTTCTACCAGTACGCCACCTCGGACCCGGCCTACCGCAGCACCTGGGTGTACGGCAACATCCTCAAGCAGGGCACCGGTGCGCGCGCCTTCGTGCACTACGGCGGTGACCACTTCGGCTCGACGCCGGGCGCCAACTGGGGCGAGGGCATCTTCCGCAAGGGCACGCTCTACTTCTTCAACAACACGACCTACGCGAGCGGCACGATGCGGCTGTTCCGCATCTCGACCACGGACGAGACGGTGCAGGCTTGGAACAACGTCTTCAACGGCGACGGCGCGGTGGTGCTGCGCGAGTCCGAGAACGACGCGGTCGGCGCGAGCTGGGTCAAGGACGGCAACCTGAACCTGGGCGTCAACTGGATCCGCAGCGGCTGGCTGGCCAACAAGGCCAACGTCACGCTGCGCGGCTCGGCCACCGGCACGGCCAACCTGCTGGTGGGCACCGCCACCCCGTACGACACGGCCTTCGTGCCGCTGGCCGGATCGGCGCTGCTCAACGTCGGCGTGGCCAACCTGGCCGGCGCCAGCGCCCACCCGGTCAACCGCCAGCTCGATGCCAACAAGCAGCCGGTGGTGCGCCCGGTCAACGGCGTGATCGACCTCGGCGCGGTCGAGCGCTGACGTTCTGAAGGGCTGACGGTCTGAAGGGCTGAGCCCTTCATTGACCGGCCCTGAACGAGAAGTCCTGCGGTGATGGATGCACGGAACACGCAGGGCTTCCCGTTTTCGTCATGGCAGCGGACATCAAAGCGGGTGATGCTCGGGCAAACCCCAACCCCTTCCATCCGATGCAAACGAGAACCTCCGACCCACGGCCGCTGACCCTGTCACGCGGCCGCGTCGCTTTTTTGATGTTCGCGGTCGCCACGCTGGCGGCCTGTGGCGGCAGCGGCGGCGCGGGCACGCCGAGCCCTGTCCCGTCCCCATCCCCGGCCCCACCCGCCGCGCCCAGCGTCGCCCCGGCCGTTCTGGCGATGACGCCGTGCGCGCCCTCCGGCGTGGTCGGCGCAACCGACTACCAGGTCGGGCCGGGTCAGACCTACACCGAACTCGATCAGGTGCCGTGGGAGAACCTGCGCGCCGGTGACACGGTGCGCATCCACCACCGCAGCACCGCCTACAAGGGCAAGTTCATGCTGTCGGCCCAGGGCACGGCCAGCGCGCCGGTGCGGGTCTGCGGCATCCGCAACGCAAGCAACCAGCGCCCCACCATCGACGGCAACGGCGCAACCATGAGCAGGACCCAGGAGCCGCTCTACGGCAGCACGACGGTGACGGGCGGACGCACGGTGCGCACGATCCATCAGGCCCGCTCGATCGTCGTCTTCAAGCAGAGCACCGCGCAGGCCAGCGACGCCTACCCGCGATACATCCAGCTCGACGGCCTGCACATCACGCGCGCCCACCCGTCCTACAGCTACCTCAATGCGGCCGGCACGGCGGTGCCCTACGACCAGTTCGGCGCCTGCATCTGGGTCGAGCGCGGCCACAACATCACCATCGCCGACAACGAGATCAGCGACTGCCAGATGGCGATCTTCAGCAAGTCGACCGACGACGGCCTGTTCGCCCGCACCCACGACCTGCGCGTGGCCGGCAACCACTTCCACGGCAACGGCGTGGTCGGCAGCTTCCTGGAACACACGACCTATCTGCAGAGCGTGAACCTGGTGGTCGAGCTGAACCACTACGGTCCGATGCGCAGCGGCGCGGGCGGCAACCAGCACAAGGACCGCTCGGTGGGCAGCGTGATCCGCTACAACCGCATCGAGGGCGGCGCGCACAACCTGGACCTGGTCGAGGCCGAAGACTTCTACGTCTACGCGACCGGCGCGGGCGCGACCGACTACCGCCGCACCTTCGTCTACGGCAACCTGCTGAGCATCGGCTCGGGCTCGCGCGCGGTGGTGCACTACGGCGGTGACCACTTCACGTCGGTGCCCGGCGCCAACTGGGGCGAGGGCATCTTCCGCAAGGGCACGCTGCACTTCTTCCACAACACCGTGCAGGCCAGCGCCAGCGCGCGGCTGTTCCGCATCTCCACCACCGAAGAGACGGTCGAGGCCTGGAACAACGTCTTCGTGGCCAACGCCGGTGCGCTGTCGCTGCGCGAGCGCGAGAACGACCCGATCGGCGCGGCCTGGACACCCGATGGCGTGCTCAACCTCGGCCGCAACTGGATCAGCAGCGGCTGGGCGCAGGGCAACGCGGCGCTGCGCGGCAGCGTCAGCGGAACGGCCAACCTGCTGACCGGCGCGAGCGCGCCGATCGGCTCGGCCAGCTGGGCCCCGCTGGCCGGTGGCAACGTCATCGTCGACAACGCGGTGGCCGCGCCGACGGCGGCCGCCGGTCATCCGGTGACGCGCCACTTCGACGCCAACCTGGTGCCGGTGGCCCGGCCGGTCAACGGCACGGCGGCGGACCTGGGCGCGATGGAACGCTGAGCCTCAGGCCTGCAGGCAGACCCGAGGACAGGCCCATGGACACGGGCCTGTTCGAGCGATCGGGCCCAGGAGGCCCTGCCTACGATCGTTGCGAGCACGGACCCGCCCGGTCCGCGCCGCGACGATCAAAACGCCATGTCAGCCCCTCGCCTTGCCGCCAAGCGCCACGCGCCGGCCCTGTTCCATCACATGGCCTCAGTGGTCACTATGGCCACCTTGGCCGCGATGGCCCTGTCCATCGGACTGAGCGGATGCGGAGGCGGCGGCGGCGATGCAAGTCCATCAACAGGGTCCACGGGATCGACGGGTTCCACCGGCGGCACGCCGTCCCCCGACAGCGTGGTCGACCCCACCCCGCCGGTCGTCACCAGCCCCTCGGCCGCCCCGGCCGTGCTGCAACTGAGCGCCTGCCTGCCCTCGGGCGTGCCCGGCGCGACCGACCACCCGGTCGGCCCGGGCCAGACCTACACCGAACTGCATCAGGTGCCGTGGGAGAACCTGCGCGCCGGCGACACGGTGCGCATCCACCACCGCAGCACCGCCTACAAGGGCAAGTTCATGATCGCCGCCGAAGGCACGGCCCAGGCGCCGGTGCGGGTCTGCGGCGTGCGCGGCCCCAACAACGAACGGCCGGTGATCGACGGCCACGGCGCCGTCTCGCGCAGCGCGCTGGCGCCGCACTACGCCAACACGCAGCCGATCAGCGACATCCACCAGGGCCGCTCGATCATCGTCATCAAGAACAAGGCCGGCACCTACACCGGAACGCCGTCGCACATCCAGATCGACGGCCTGACGATCACCCGCGCGCATCCGCAATACACCTTCACCGATGCCGGCGGCGCGGTGAAGAACTACATCGACTTCGGCGCGGCGATCTGGATCGACCGCGGCCACCACATCACCATCGCCGACAACGAGATCAGCGACAGCCAGATGGCGGTGTTCAGCAAGTCGACCGATGACGGCAGCTTCGCGGTCACGCGCGACATCCGCATCGCCGGCAACGTGTTCTGGGGCCACGGCATCGTCGGCGACGTGCACATGCACACGACCTACACCCAGAGCGTGGGCCTGGTGATCGAGTTCAACCGCTACGGCCCGCTGCGCAGCGGGGCCTCGGGCAACTCGATCAAGGACCGCTCGGCCGGCACGGTGGTGCGCTACAACCGCATCGAGGACGGCGCCCATGCGATCGACCTGGTCGAGGCCGAGGACTTCCCCGTCACCGCGCTGGCCGAGCCGTCCTACCGCGAAGCCTTCGTGCACGGCAACCTGATCAGCAAGCCGGCCGGCAACGGCAGCGTCATCCACTACGGCGGCGACCACTACGGCAGCACGGCCGGCGGGAACTGGGGCGAGCCGCTGTTCCGGCGCGGCACGCTCCACTTCTTCAACAACACCGTGCATGCGCAGGGCAGCGGCGATGCGCGGATCTTCCAGCTCGCGACCACGCTGGAGACGGCCGAGGTCTGGAACAACGTCTTCCTGTTCGACGCCACGGTCAACAACCGCAACCTGCGCCAGACCACCGACCTCAACGGCAGTGCCTGGACACCCGGCGGCATCGTCAACCTGGGCGTCAACTGGGCATCGAGCGGCTGGCAGGACTCGGACATCTACCACCCGGTGCCGGGCCAGCTCAACGGCACGGCCAACCTGATCTCGGGGGTCACCTCGCCGCTGGAGGCCGGCAGCTACCTGCCGCTGGCGGGCAGCGCGGTGATCGATGCCGGCGTGGCCGGACCGACGGCGGCCAGCGGCCATGCGACGGTCCACCAGATCGATGCCGGTGGCGTGGCGCGCAGCCGCAGCGTCAACGGCGCGGCGATCGACCTGGGGGCGCTGGAGCGTTGACGGCAGGCCGCCGTCGACGCCTCAGGCCAGCCCTTCGCGCCCGAGCGCCTCGCGCACCGTCGACAGCTGCCGGCGCGACACCGCCAGCCACTCGCCGTCCGGGTCGACGCTGACAGCCCAACCCTCGCCGGCCTCGTGGGCATCGGCCATCGCGCCCGGTCGGCGCTGCAGCGCGCGCACCGCCCGCAGCGCCACGATCGCGTTGCGGTGGATGCGCACGAAGCCCGCGCCCAGACGCGGCTCCAGCTCGGCCAGCGACTCGTCGAGCACCAGCGTCCGGGTGGCGGTGCGCACCGTCACGTACTTCAGCTCGGCCTTGAGCACCAGCACCTCCGACAGCGCCAGACGCTGGCGCGCGCCACGATCGG
>JACCDS010550293.1_pt1 | contig 10435 bp, 9 predicted proteins | sample 7446441 | NCBI WGS metagenome assembly JACCDS01 (sample SAMN15323445, study PRJNA562643) | freshwater metagenome | isolation source: river surface water | place: USA:Blue River Watershed | collected 2017-08-17 | reverse complement strand
GTGAATAGGGCGGTGCCGTTGATCTTGGCGGCGCTGTCCTTGCGGTTGGCCCGCTTGCCGACCAGTTTGAAATCCCTGGGGTCTTTCAGCTGCACCTCCGTGGGCACGGCTTCATTCGCCGCCTCGGCTGCCAGCTCGCCGAAGCTGGCCTGGCGGCCACTGCCGGCATGGCTTACAACCCCGTTGCTGACAGCGATTTCACCGGCCGGCACATTCCAGCGCCGGGCGGCGGTACTCACCAGCATGGCCCGGCCGGCGGCGCCAGCCTTGCGCAATTGCTCCCAGGAATTGGCCATCGCCGTGCTGCCGCCAGTACCCTGGCTCGGCCCCCAGAACAGGTTGTTGTAGCGCTTGGCATCGGCCGGAGCGCCTTCGACGCGGACCTGCGCCCAGTCGGCATCCAGTTCCTCGGCGAGGATGGTGGCCAGCCCGGTATGGGTGCCCTGGCCCATTTCCAGATGCTTGGCAATGACGGTGACGCTGTTGTCGGCACCAATGCGCAGGAAGGCGTTGGGCTCGAAATGGACGGCGGCAGCCAGGCCTTCGCCAGCCTTGCCCGGCCCGGCTGCCGGCAGTTTGTCGACGGCCATTGCTGGCAGTACAAAGCCCAGGGTCAGCGCCGCACCGCCCTGCAAAAAGCGACGGCGACTGAGGTTTTCAAGATGGGTTGTGGCCGTTTGGCCAGCCACGGACGGATTCAGTTTCGCATTCATGCTCTGCTCCTCAGGCCAGTGTCTTGGCGGCTTCGTGGATGGCGGCTCGAATACGCACGTAGGTGGCGCAACGGCACAGGTTGCCGGACATGGCAGCATCGATATCGGCATCGCTCGGACTCCGGTTGCCGGAAAGCAAGGCCACCGCGCTCATGATCTGGCCGGACTGGCAGTAACCGCACTGCACGACATCCAGCTTGCGCCAGGCCTCCTGTACGGCCTGGCCAACCTTGCCGGAATCTACAGCCTCGATGGTGGTGATTTTTCGGCCAACAGCGGCCGAAACCGGCAGTACGCAGGAGCGCGTCGGTTCGCCATCAAGATGTACCGTACAGGCACCGCACAGCGCCTGGCCGCAGCCATACTTGGTGCCGGTCATCTGCAGCGTATCGCGCAAGGCCCAGAGCAGCGGTGTATCCGGGGCCACATCGACATTCACCACCTTGCCGTTCACGTTTAGTTTGATCATCTGCTGATTCCTCGTCAGGTTGCCTGGCCGGCACAGCGTAGCGCCGGATTTATCGTTTTGCTGCCGCCCAGTGTCGGACACTCAGGATCGGGACCGATAACCCAAAAATTCCGATTTATTGCCTAATCGTCCAAATTTATCGAGAGCAAGCTCGCACAACAGCCTCCAACCCGCTACCCTGCACGCTTGTTTCCCAGCTCGCCAGAAAGCCCCCGCAATGGATGCGTTCGATAAGACTGCGACTCCGCCTGAAAATTCCAACGCCATGATCGAAGAAGCCAGCTTCGCCGCCCAGCGTGCCGAAATGGTCGGCCTGATCGAACGCCACTGCCACGGCGTCGACAAGCTGGAAACGACGATCCCCGGCCTGTTGCTGTTTCGCGGTTGCACGACCGACAAGCCGACCTGTGCCGTGGTCAACTCCACTTTCGCGATGATCGCCCAGGGCGCCAAGCGCATCCTGGTCGGCGACGACGTCCATGACTACGACACGCGCCACTACATGATCGCTTCGGTAGACCTGCCGATATCCTCGCGCGTCACCATCGCCAGCCCGAGTGAGCCCTATCTCGGCATGGCGATGAGCATCGACCCGCTATTGATTGCCGAACTGGTCGCCAGCATTCCGAAAAACGGGCCAAAAAACACGGTCGACCGCGGCTTTGGCGTGGGTCGGCTCAGCGCCGAAATCCAGAGCGCTGCGCTGCGCCTGCTGCGTCTGCTCGATACGCCGGGCGATATCCCGGTGCTGGCGCCGATCATTCAACGGGAACTGCTTTACCGCCTGCTCACCGGTTCGCTCGGCGCACTGCTGCAACAGACAGCCACCGTGGGCAGCCATAGCCAGCAGATCGTCCGCGCCATCGATTGGCTGAAAAACAACCTGGCGCAAGCGGCAACCATCGAACACCTGGCCGACCTGACCAACATGAGCAAGTCGTCCCTGCACCACCACTTCAAGGCGCTGACCTCGATGACCCCGGTGCAATACCAGAAGCAACTGCGCCTGCATGAAGCCCGCCGACTGATGCTGAGTGATCGCCACGACGCCGCCAGTGCCGCCCACCGCGTCGGCTACGAAAGCCCCTCGCAATTCAGCCGCGAATATCGTCGGCTATTCGGCGCCCCACCAGCCCGCGATGTCGCTCAATTGATGACGGCCGGCATGTTGCCGGAGTGAAACGGCAAAGCCAGGGTCGAAAAGAGCGAGGGCGGAAATGTGATCGAGGCAAGGGGTTTCCGTTACTGACCAGGCCCGCCTGTGCCTATGCTTATTCAAACAGGCTGTATCTGTTATCAAACACAAATCCGGCAAACAATTGGCGCTCTATCCAAGTGGAGTAGTCATGAGTTCGCTAGCCATACCCTTACCTGAAGCCCCGCCCGCAACCGACAACGCCTCTCGAATCCCCGGCAACAAAGGCATCTGGGTTGGCATCACCTGCGAATTCGTCGAGTTCCTGGTGCTCTTCGTCGTCTATTTCGTTGCCCGGGCGCACTTTCCCGAGTCCTTCGAGGCGGGGAGCGAAAAACTGTCACGGGTCACCGGAACCGTCATTACCTTGCTGATGGTGACCAGCAGCTTTTTCATTGCCTGCTCGGTGGTGGCAATCCGTGCCAACAAGCGCCGGCAATCGCTCTACTGGCTGGTGGCGGGACTGGTTCTGGCCCTCGGTTACCCGGTCGCCAAGTACTTCGAGATCCAGTGGAATCTGAGTCACGGCATCAACGGCGAATCCGGAATCTTCTTCACGGTTTATTACTACCTCACCTTCAACCACCTGGTGCATGCCACCTGGGGCATCCTGGGAATACTCTGGGTTTTGGCCCGCCACCTGGCTGGCGGGTACTCCGCCGACGATTACGCCGGGCTGGAGGCACTGGCCAGCTATTGGCACGCCACCGACATCATCTGGCTGGTCATATTCCCCTTCTTCTACGTCCTGGTGTAAGCATGAATCAGCCCCAAACATCGCCGTCGATTTCCTACCGCCCGTTGGTAAAAACCTGGCTGGCACTGGTCGGCCTGACCCTGGTCAGCGTCCTGCTCAGTCAATACCTGCACAGTGACGCCTGGTTGCAGCTACTGGTCGCCGCCATCGTCTGGATCAAGGGTGACCTGATCGCCCGGCATTTCGTGGAAACGCGCATTGCCCATCCCTTCATTCGCCACGTCACCCATGCCTTCGTCGCTTTTACACCGATTGCCCTGGTGTTGACTGCATTCTTCGGCAAGGAATTTGCCCGTATTGCCTCGATCTGACGAGCGGACCAGGCCAGCGGCTTCAGCCCCCCGCGAGGAGCTGAAGCCGCTGATAGCCGAAAGCGCTAATCGCCAGGCAGGTGCCCGAAACCGAGCGCCACCTTGCATGCCATGTCATGGACGATGCTGCGCAACACCTCCTCGCCGCATCCCATCAAGACGCCGTCCTCGAGAAAATCCCGGAGCAGCATCTGCAACTCGCGGTAGTTCTCGTTCATGACCTTGATTTTCTCCACGCAGGCAATCGGCGCCCCATCCTCGGCACGCCAGAGTGGCAGGGTGTGATCCAGTGGATTCTTCAGACGCATCCTGGCAACTCAGCCTTGAATACGGGTATTGGGTTGCCAGGCATAGTCACCGAAAGCCGCCAGCGCTGCCACCGGGTCCTGATCATCCCGCAACGCAAAGGCATTGAATCCGCAGCGCTCCAGGAAATACAACTGGTCGCGCAGGATATCGCCGACCGCCCGCAATTCACCGGTAAAGCCGTAACGGGAACGCAGCAAGCGACCGATTGAATACCCTCTCCCATCGGCAAAACTGGGAAAGTTGACTGCAATGAGGGGCAACTTGTCGAGATAGGGCAATACCAATGCCGGATCGTCGTCCGACCCGAGCAGGACGCCTATGGATGCCGCCAGTCGCTCGGCCTGCGCCAGGTAAATGCGCAGGGGCAGAATGTACTTCCCGCCCTCGCCCACCGCCGTTTCCCGGGTTTGCCAGGCGTCTTCGACGACCGCGCCGTCCTTAATGATGCGCTTCATGGGCGCCTCCATATACGGCAATCCTGAACGGCCCCAGGCCGACCCGCTCAACGGTGTCGATGAACAGTTCCTCTTCGTTGCGCAGCCGGATGTAAGTCTCGAGCAGGCGGCTGATGGTGTCCGGAATATCAGCCGCAGCAAACGAGGGGCCGATGACTTTCCCGATAGCCGAACGATTTCCCTCGCGGCCGCCGAGCGTGATCTGGTACCACTCCTCGTTGTTCTTATCGACGCCGAGAATCCCGATGTGCCCGATATGGTGATGGCCGCAGGCATTGACGCAACCCGAGATGTTCAGCTCCAGCGGCCCCAGGTCGAAGAGGTAATCGAGTTTGTCGAAACGCTCCTGAATGGCGTTGGCAACCGGAATGGACTTGGCATTGGCCAGGGAACAGAAATCGCCGCCGGGGCAACACACCACGTCGGTCAATAATCCAGCATTCGGGGTGGCCAGGCCATGGGCGCAGGCAATGGCCCACAGTTCGAATAAATCCTCCCGGGCCACGTAGGGCAATAACAGGTTTTGCTCGTGCGTGACCCGGATTTCCCCGGCACCAAAACGCTCGGCCAGTTCGGCGACGAGGTCCATCTGGTCGGCGGTGGCATCGCCCGGCGGAACCCCGGTTTTCTTCAACGTCAGCGTGACGATGCGGTAGCCGGGCTGGCGATGCATGGCCACATTCCTCTGCACCCAGCGCGAATAGGCGCGGCTATTACGCAAGGCATCGGCGTCGGCCGGATCGAACGGAAACTGTTTCAGCAACGGCGGGCCACTGAAAAAGGACTCCATCGCCGCAAAGCCGGCGTCGGAAAGGGTATTCGGCCCATTTTGCGAATACGCCCACTCGCTCTCGACCTCGCGCGAGAATCCATCGAGGGTCAGATCCTTGACCAGTATCTTGATGCGCGCCTTGTACTTGTTGTCGCGCCGACCGTAGCGGTTGTAGACCCGCAGGATGGCCTCGAAGTAATTGATCAGTTCGGCACGGGGCAGGAAGGTCTTGATGCACTGCCCGACCATCGGTGTCCGCCCGAGGCCGCCGCCGACATGGATTTCGAATCCCGGCCGGCCGTCGGCATCCCGTTTGGCCAGCGCACCGATGTCGTGAAAACGCACGGCCGCCCGATCCTCCTTGCCACCGGCGATGGCAATCTTGAATTTGCGCGGCAGGAAAAGGAACTCCGGCGCCAGCGTCGACCACTGGCGAACGATTTCGCAGTAAGGCCGCGGGTCGAAAATCTCATCCTCGGCAACACCGGCGAACGGATCGGTGGTGATGTTGCGGATGCAGTTGCCGGAGGTCTGGATGGCATGCATCTGCACCTTGGCCAGTTCAGCCAGGATGTCCGGCACCTCAGCCAGGCGAACCCAGTTGAACTGGATGTTGCAGCGGGTTGTGAAATGGCCGTAACCGCGATCCCAGGTTCGGGCAATCCTGGCCAGCACCCGCATCTGCGGGCTGGACAGCGTGCCGTAGGGAATGGCCACGCGCAGCATCGGCGATTGGCGCTGGACATAGAGGCCGTTTTGCAGGCGCAGCGGACGGAAATCGTCCTCGCCGAGGCTGCCATTCAGGAAGCGCCGGGTCTGGTCGCGAAACAGTGCTACCCGGTCATCCACCAGGCGTTGATCGATGGGGTTGTAGATGTACATGTCGAATGAAGGCTCAAGGCGTTATGGCAAGGCGAAACTGTTTTTCTCGACGACTTTGATGGACCGGTCGTCAGTAGCTTCAATCAGGAATTCCATAGGCTGGATGCCGGACAAACCGTTATCGGACGGCGCTGCCACGGTCAGCGACACCGGGCGGATGCTGCCCGGCGCGGCGGTGAAGCGCGCCTCACCGACGATCCGGACGCCCGGAACGCCGCTAACACGAACAGCGAACTCGCGTGGCACTTCGGCGAGATTCATCAGCTTCAGGGTGTAGGCGTTCTCGATCTCTCCTTCCGCCGTTTCCCGCAGCAAGGCGCCTCGGTCGCGCAACACGTCCACCAGCAACAGCGAGCGCTGATCCAGTGTCCACGCGCCCAGGCCGCAGAAAACCAGCAACAGCGCCGCATACGCGCCAATGCGTGGCCGGGCGTGCCACGGCCGGTGCTTTTCCGGGGCGACCAGTTCCGTTTCGGAGGCAAAGCGGATCAGGCCGCGCGGCGCGCCGATCTTGTCCATGACCTGATCGCAGGCGTCGATGCACAGCCCGCAATTGATGCACTGGTACTGCAAGCCGTCGCGAATATCGATGCCGGTGGGGCAAACCTGGACGCAGATGCCGCAATCGACGCAATCCCCGGTTTGCCCGGCCTGGCGCCGGTTGCTGCGGGGTTCGCCGCGCTGTCGGTCGTAGGCCACGTTGCTCGTCGTCGGGTCGAACATCACGCCCTGGAAGCGCGAGTAGGGGCACATGTGCTGGCAAACCGCCTCCCGCGCCAGGCCAGCCTGGACATAGGTAAAGGCGGCGTAGAAGATGAGCCAGAAGGCCTCCCAGGGCCCGGTGTCCAGTGCGACGACGGTGGGCAGCAAGTCGCGGATCGGGGTGAAGTAGCCGACGAAGGTCACCGCCGTCCACATGGCGACGATGGCCCAGATGCCGTGCTTGACCGTCTTGATCAGCAGCTTGCGGAAGCTCATCGGGGCTGAGTCGAGCCGCAGGCGCGCCAGATGGTCACCCTCTACCCGCGCCTCTATCCAGGTGAAGATGCTCGTATAGACCGTCTGTGGACAGGCAAAACCGCAGAACAGGCGCCCGGCGAGCGCGGTGACCAGGAACAACGCTGTCGCCGCGACGATCAACACCAGGGCCAGCAAGAGCGCATCCTGCGGCCAGAGGACCAGGCCGAACAGAAAGAGCTTTTCGTGGGCGATATCGAACAGTACTGCCTGGCGGAGCGCACCGGCGCTCTCCCAATCGACCCAGCACAAACCGTAGAAAATGGCCTGGGTCAGCCATACCATGCCCCAGCGCAGCGTATTGAAGCGCCCCGCTACCGCCTTGGCGTGGATTTTCCCCTTCTTTCGATAGAGTTCGAGCTTCGCTTCGCGAACCTTGCTGATTGGCCTGTCCATGTCGTTTTCCTGGCTATTTGACTGGACATCAGTAAATCACCGGGCAACGACTGATAACAGTTGCAGTATGTTTGATTCTCAATAGGCACAGATATCAGGCCAGGGTCGATACCAGATGGCCAAGCGTGGCGATGGCCCGCTGCATGGTTTCGGTCTGCGGGTGGCCGAAATTGAGACGGATACAGTTGGCGAACTCTTTCTTCGCCGAAAAGATCGGCCCCGGCGCAATGCTGATTCCCTGATCCAGCGCCATGCGGTGCAACTTGAGCGCATCGACGGATTCCGGCAGCTCCAACCACACGAAATAACCGCCTGCCGGTCTGGCCAAACGGGTGCTGGGTGGGAAATGACGCTCGATGCCTTCGATCAACAAGGATTCCTGGACCAGCAATTGCTGCCGCAAGCGCCGTAGGTGGTGATCGTACGCGCCCTGCTTCAGGTATTCCGCAACCGCAATCTGGATCGGGATCGTCGTCGCCAGCGTGGTCGCCAGTTTGAGACGAACGATTTTCTCGGCGTAGCGGCCGGCGGCAACCCAGCCGAGGCGATAGCCGGGCGCCAGGCATTTGGAAAACGACGAAATGTGCATGACGTGATCGGCCTTCGCCACCGCCTTGCTGCACAGGGGCGGCTGCGGGCCGAAGTACAGCTCGTTGTAAACATCGTCCTCGATCAGTGGCACGTCATGGCGGGCCAGCAGATCGATCAGGTGGCGCTTTCGCTCCTCGCTAACCAGGCTACCGGTCGGGTTGCCGAAATTGAGCATCAACAGGCAGGCCTTGATCGGATGGTGGCGCAGCGCATCCTCCAGGGCCTGGATGCTGATTCCCTCGCGCGGATGCGACGGAATCTCGATCACCTTGAGGCCCAAGCGCTCGCTCGCCTGCAAACCGGCGTAGAACGTCGGCGATTCGATGGCGATCAGGTCGCCGGGCTGCGTCACGGCTTGCAGGCACAGGTTGATCCCTTCCATTGCGCCGGAGGTGACCACGACCTCATCGGTCGCCACCACCGCCCCGCGGGACAGGTAGCGCAGCACGATCTGGCGCCGCAACTCCTCGTTGCCGGGCGGCAGGTCGCTCAGCGTCGACAGCGGATCGAAGCGCCGCGCCGCCTGACAGAGAAAACGGCCGAGCTTGTCGAACGGGAACAGGAAAGGGCTGGGAAAACTGGAGCCCAGCGGGACGACAGCCGGGTCCTTGACGCTGTTCAATATCTGGAAGATGAAATCGCTGACCTGAAGTTCGGTCGAATTGCCCACCGGATGGCTCATCTCCGGCTCGGTGAGGCGCTGGCCGAGGCGGGTGCGAACGAAGTAGCCGGATTTCGGCCGAGCCTCGATCAAGCCCCTGCTCTCCAGCAGGTAGTAGGCCTGCGTCACGGTCACCGGGCTGATGGCGTGCGTCCGGCAGACCTGGCGCACGGAGGGCAGCCGGTCGCCCGGTCTGAGCACCCCATCGGTAATCAGCTTTTCCGTCTCGTAGGCGAGACTTTGATAGCGCGCCATGCTTACTTCCCCTCAATCGCGGTTACCGGCACCTTCATGATGCCCCAATGGGTGGCCGGCAACATTGATTCATCCTTGCCGAAACGCAGCCAGCCGTTCTTCAAAGAGCGGGTTCATTCGACTAGCGGCAAAGCTTGGGCGCGACGTGACAAATGTTCGAGAATGCTGGGATGCAGAAATAGAACGGGGCTGCAATTATTGGGCGGCGCAGAAACCCAAGACTGCTCACCTCAGCTAGTCTCACTACGTCCCATCGAAAACGATGGGTAAGGTGATGGGTAGAAATGCAAAACGGCCCCTAAAGGGCCGTCTTTCAATGCATACTGGCGGAGAGGGCGTCCGCGACAAACCAATAAAAAGACGTACAATAAAATCCAAAAACAACACCCAAGACATTGTTTTGTTAACGCTTTTTAAAACTGACATTCCATTTTCGTCTAATGCCATCTAACACCATCCATGCATTTATGGCATACTGGATGGCATACCAAAAAACGAGAAAGCTCTTATGGCTGTCATCACCGACACCAAAGCACGCAACATCAAACCCGGTGACTCACCGATACCTCACGGCGGCATTACCGGGCTTACACTTCACCCTTCTAGCAGCAAAGGGCATGGGAAATGGGTATTGCGTTTCGTTAGCCCAGTTACAGGCAAGCGTCGCAATGCAGGCTTGGGGTCATATCCCGGCACATCCATTGCGGAGGTCGGGAAGCGTGCCAGCACAATGCGTGATGTCATTTCCCAGGGCAATGACCCGCTTGAAGAAAAAGCCAAACCTGTGGAAGCCGTGCAGCATGCACTTACATTCAAGGAAGCGGCCGAAACGCTCCACAACGATTTGCTTCCTGGCTGGAAAAACGACAAGCATGGACAGCAGTGGATTAATACGCTCACGACATACGTATTTCCGACACTGGGTAGCAAGCCTCTTCGGGAAATACAGCCCAACGACATTGCGGAAGTACTAAAACCCATCTGGCTAACAAAAGCCGAGACCGCAAGTCGCGTAAAACAGCGTCTCCATGCCGTGATGACTTGGGGCTGGGCACATGGTCACTGTGTCTCGAACCCTGTGGAGGTCGTGACTTATCTTTTGCCCCAACAACCCGGCAAGTCGATTCGTACTCAGCACCATCCGGCTATGCCTTGGCGCGACGTTCCGGATTTTGTCGCTGCTAGCCTCAGGAGTAACGGCCAGTTCGACGTGACTCGTCTGCTTCTGGAATTTGTCATTCTGACCGCATGCCGTTCAGGTGAGGCACGCGGAATGACTTGGGACGAGATCGACTTCGACAAGGAAGTTTGGGTTATTCCTGCCCTGCGCATGAAGGCAAAGATCGTGCACCGGATCCCCCTCTCCCGACGAGCAATCGAGATTCTCAATCATCAGAAAGAGAATCCACTGCTCGACGACACCGACGAAATTTCGCTGGTTTTCCCGTCGATACGCGATCAGGTCGAGCTTTCCGACATGGCGTTGACGGCACTGCTTCGCCGGATCAAAGCCCAAAGCGACACACCAGGACGCATCGCGACTGCTCACGGCTTTCGTTCCAGCTTCCGGGACTGGTGCAGTGAAATGGGCTACGCACGTGACCTTGCTGAACGATCCCTTGCTCATACGATCAAGGACAAGGTGGAAGCTG
>JACCDS011050254.1_pt1 | contig 10437 bp, 7 predicted proteins | sample 7446441 | NCBI WGS metagenome assembly JACCDS01 (sample SAMN15323445, study PRJNA562643) | freshwater metagenome | isolation source: river surface water | place: USA:Blue River Watershed | collected 2017-08-17 | reverse complement strand
GGCATCGTGCCGAGCACGCTCAACGAGGCCGTGGCCGAAAGCCTGGGCCGGGCCTTTGGCTCGGCCGCCATGGCCAAGGGCCAGACCACGGTGGCGGTTGGCCGTGACGGGCGCCTGAGCGGTCCGGCCCTGTCGGCCGCACTGATCCGTGGCCTGGTGGCCGCGGGGGTGCGCGTGATCGACATCGGCGCCTGCACCACCCCCATGCTCTACTTCGCCGCCAGTACCCTGTGCGCCAGCGGCATCCAGGTGACGGGCAGCCACAACCCCAGGGACTACAACGGCTTCAAGATGGTGCTGGCTGGTCGCGCCATTTATGGCGAGGAAATCCAGGCCCTGCGCCGCACGATCGAGGAAGAAAGCTGGCAGCTGCAGGCCGGCGGGCGCGTCGAGCAAGCCGACGTGCTGGCCGATTACAGCCGCCGCATCACCGGCGATGTCCAACTTGCACGCCCCATGAAGATCGTGATCGATTCCGGCAATGGCATCGCCGGGGCATCGGCGCCCGGCATCTTCCGTGCGCTCGGCTGCGAGGTCATCGAGCTCTTTTCTGAAGTCGACGGTCACTTCCCGAACCACCACCCCGACCCCAGCAAGCCCGAGAACCTGCAGGACCTGATCCGCGTTCTGCAGACGACCGACGCCGAGCTGGGCCTGGCCTTTGACGGCGATGGCGACCGCCTGGGCATCGTCACCAAGGACGGCCACAACATCTTCCCGGACCGGCAGATGCAGCTGTTTGCACAGGACGTGCTCAGCCGCGTGCCGGGCGGCACCATCCTGTTCGATGTGAAGTGCTCGCAGCGCCTGGCCCCCGCCATCGAGGCCGCAGGTGGACAGGCCCTGATGTACAAGACCGGCCACTCGCTGATCAAGGCGAAGATGAAGGCGATCGAAGCCGCCGGTGGCCAGGCCCCGCTGGGCGGCGAGATGAGCGGGCACATCTTCTTCAAGGAGCGCTGGTTCGGTTTCGACGACGGCACCTATGCCGGTTGCCGCCTGCTGGAGATCGTCAGCCGCCAGCCCGATGCCAATGCGGTGCTCAACGCCCTGCCCACCAGCCATTCCACGCCCGAGCTGAATGTGGCCTGTGCCGAAGGCGAGCCGCACGCGGTCACGCAAGCCCTGCAGGCGCTGGCGGCAGGGCGCTTCCAGGCGCCCGCCAAGGTCTTCACCATCGACGGCCTGCGCGTGGACTGGCCCGATGGCTTTGGCCTGATCCGGGCCTCCAACACCACGCCGGTGCTGGTGTTGCGCTTTGAGGGCCATACCGAAGCGGCCTTGCAGCGCATCGAGGCCGAGATGCTGGCCCTGCTGCGCGAGGTCAAACCCGATGCGCAACTGGGCGCTGCGGCGCATTGACCCCCACTGGGCAACCATGCCGGGCTTAAGCCACAGCGTCTACAACCTGCTGGTGTGGGCCGCCCAGCCCTTGCTGCGGCGCAAGCTGGCGCGCCGGGCGCTGACCGAGCCTGGCTATGCGGTGGCGGTGCCCGAGCGTTTTGGCCAATACACCCATCCTGCAGAGCGCGGCCGCGAATTGGTATGGGTGCACGCGGTGTCCTTGGGCGAAGCCCGTGCGGCAGGCATCTTGCTGGAGGCCCTGCGTGCAGCCCTGCCCGGGGTGCGCATCTTGCTGACGCATGGCACGGCCACCGGCCGTGCCGAAGGGGCGGCCCTGTTGCGGCCTGGCGATGTGCAGGTCTGGCAGCCCTGGGACACCCCTGCCGCGGTGCAGGCGTTCCTGCGGCATTTCTGTCCCCGCATCGGCTTGCTGATGGAAACCGAGGTCTGGCCGAATCTGGTGTTTCAAAGCGCCCAGGCGGGCGTGCCGCTGGCGCTGGTCAACGCGCGCCTGAGTGAAAAATCCTTGCGCTCAGCCTTGCGCTGGGCAAGCCTGATGCAGCCCAGCTACGCGGCCCTGACGGCCGTCTGGGCGCAGACCGAGGCCGATGCGCAGCGCCTGCGGGCGATGGGTGCCCGGGTGCAGGCGGTGACCGGCAACCTCAAATTCGATGCACAGCCCGATGCGGCGCAACTGGCACGCGGCCAGTCCTGGCGCGCGGCGCTGCAGCGCCCGGTCTGCCTGCTGGCGAGCAGCCGCGAAGGCGAAGAAGCCCAGTGGCTGCAGGCGGTGCAGGCCTGCAAGGGCGAGGTGCACTGGCTGATCGTGCCGCGCCATCCGCAACGGGTGGACGAGGTCGAGGCCCTGCTGCAGGGCGGGGGCCTTCGCGTCTCGCGCCGCAGCGCATGGGGACCGGACGGGCCGTCGGCCCACACCGATGCGCAGGTCTGGCTGGGTGACAGCCTGGGGGAGATGGCGCTCTACTACAGCCTGGCCGATGTGGCTTTGCTGGGCGGCAGCTTTGCGCCGCTGGGGGGCCAAAACCTGATCGAGGCCGCCGCTTGTGGCTGTCCGGTGGTGATGGGGCCGCACACCTTCAATTTCCTCGAAGCATCGCAGCAGGCACAAAGCGCTGGCGCGGCCGTGCGGGTGGACCACATGGCCGCTGCCGTGCAGGCCGCAGTGCAGTTGGTGCTGGATGCGCCTGCCCGGCAAGCCGCCTCGGCCCAAGCGATCGCGTTTTCGCAGGCCCACAAAGGCGCCGCCCGCCGTGTGGTGGGGCAGGTGCAAGCCTTGCTGTAGCCGTGGCCAGTGACCGCGCGATCCGGGAATGGATTTCCTCGCGGTCTGCGGCAGGGGCTGCTGCCCCTGCCGTTCAGGGGGTGAGCAGGCGGTTGATGCTTTGCAGGTCTTCGGCCTTGAGCACCCCCGCGGCCTGACGCAGCTTGAGCTGGCCGACCAGCACCTCATAACGCGCCTTGGCCAGGTCGCGCTTGGTCTGGAACAGCTGGCTCTGGCTGTTGAGCACATCGATGTTGATGCGCACGCCCACCTGGTAACCCAGCTTGTTGGCATCAAGCGCCGATTGGCTGGAGGCCTCGGCGGCTTCGTAGGCCTTGACCTGGCCCAGGCCCGATTGCAGACCGAGGAAGGCGGTGCGGGTGGCTTGGGCCACTTGGCGCTGCGCAGCTTCAAGGTCCAGACGCGCTTTTTCCTCCAGGGCCACGGTTTCGCGGATGCGGTTTTCGGTGGAGTGGCCCGCGTAAAGCGGCAGACTCAGCGTGATTTTGGCGCTGGCTGTATTGATGGTCTGGTCTACAGCAACTCCGCCGGTAGTGGAGGGGCCCAGTGGGTTTTTCGATTGTCCCTTCTCGAGGGAGAAATCGATGGTGGGCTTGTGCCCTGCTGCGGCTTTTTCGGTCTCGAGCCTGGCGATTTCCAGATTGGTGCGTGCCACCACAATGGCCGGGTGTGCCATCTCGCCTTGCGCGAGCCAGGCTTCCATGGCCTGGCCTTGAAGCGTGGGCAAGGGCGTGGCGGCCTGGATGCCGACGGGTTTGAGGCCCGACTTGCCCACCAAAATTTCTAGCGCGACCGTCTTGACGCGCAGGTCGTTCTCTGCGGCAATTTCCTGCGCGGTCACCAGATCAAAACGCGCCTGGGCTTCCCGTGTGTCGGTGATGGTGGCGGTACCGACTTCGAAATTGCGTCTGGCGCTGGCCAGTTGTTCGGCCACCGCAGCCTTCTGGGCCTTCACGAAGGTCAGGCTGTCTTGCGCAGCGAGGACGTCGAAATATCCCTGGCTCAGGCGGACGATCAGGTCCTGCTCTGCTTGTGTCAGGGCGGCACTGGCGAGTTCGAGGCCTTTCTGGCTTTGCTTGAAACTGGCCACATTGGCAGGTCGGTAGAGGGGCTGCACAGCACGAACGCCCAAAGTCCTGCCGCTGAAATTGATGCTGGGATTGCTGTTGACTTCACGCTCGTTGCGGCTGGCTTCTGCAGTCAATCCAATTTGCGGTCGCAAAGCGGCTTTGCCTTGTTCCGCCTTGGCCAGATTGGCCTCATATTGGGCTCGGGCTGCTCGGTATGTGGCATCGTGGGCCTTGGCCATCTCGTAGACCTCCTGCAGGCTCTGGGCCTGGAGGGTGCCGGCAAACGCCAGCGACACCAGGGCCGCCACGGGCAGGCGCCGCAGGAAAGTGAGGCTGTGGGGAGAGACGCAGGCTTTCATGGACTTCTTTCTTGTGAAGCTGTGGGGTCAATACACCGGGATGGTGGGATCGACCTGGGCCGACCAGGCATGGATGCCGCCGGCCACATTGGCCACCTTGTAGCCCTGGCTGGCCAGAAAATGCGCGACCTGCATGCTGCGGCCGCCGTGGTGGCACAGGCAGGCGATCGGGCGCTCGGGGTCCAGTTCGTTCAGGCGTGCCGGGATGGTCTGCATCGGCATGTGCACGAAGTCGAGCTCGGCCGGGCGCGCGCAGGCGGTCTGCACTTCCCAGCCTTCGCGCACGTCCAGCAGCACCGGGCGCTGGGTTTGCTGGCTGGCCCATTCGGCCACTTGGGCAGGAGAGATCTGTTGCATGTGCGGGCTCAGAAATGGAAGGCCGAGGGTTCGGCAAAGCCCAAGAGGCGGGGGGCGTTGGCGTCCCAGGGCTGGGCCGTCACGAAGCTGTTTTGACCGGTACGGGTGATCAGGGTGGCGCGCATCATGGGCTCCTCGCCCACGATCGCGGCCAGGCGGCCGCCCACGCTCAGCTGCTCGAGCAGCCCACGCGGCACTTCGGCCACCGAGCCCGAGAGCAGGATCACATCGAAAGGCCCATCGGCCGCCGCGCCCTGGCTGCCATCGGCCTGGCGGACGGTGACGTTCTGGATGCCGGCTTTTTTCAGGTTGGCGCTGGCCTGTGCGGCCAAGCTGGCGTCGATTTCGAAGCTCAGGACCTGCGCGGCTTGGTGCGCCAGCAGCGCGGCGGTGAAGCCGGTGCCGGTGCCGATTTCGAGCACCTTGTCGGTCTTTTGCACGCCCAGGTCCTGTACCAGGCGGGCCTGCACGCGCGGCGCCAGCATGACCTGTCCGGGGGCGCTGCCGGTGGGGATTTCCATGTCGACAAAGGCCAGGGCCTGGTGGGCCAGCGGCACGAAGTCTTCTCGGCGCACCACGCTGAGCAGTTCGAGCACCTGCGGGTCCAGCACTTCCCAGGGACGGATTTGCTGTTCGATCATGTTGAAGCGGGCCTTGTCCAGATCCATGTTTTTTACTCCGTGGGGTACGTAGATGGGTTTCACACCATTTTAGCGAGCGGGGGTGTCGGGGCCCTGACGGGCAGCGCCCAGGCCGGCCAGGCGGCGCAGCCACTGGGCCAGATCGTCCATGTAGCAATAGACCACCGGCACCACCACCAGGGTCAGCAGGGACGAGGTGATGACGCCGCCGATCACGGCCTGGCCCATGGGGGCGCGCTGCTCCGAGCCTTCAGACAACGCAAAAGCCAGCGGCACCATGCCGAAAATCATCGCCAGGGTGGTCATCAGGATCGGGCGCAAGCGGACCTTGGCCGCCAGCAGCAGGGCGGCGCTGCGCTCCATGCCCTCTTCACGCGCACGGATGGCGAAGTCCACCAGCAAGATGGCGTTCTTGGTCACCAGGCCCATCAGCATGATGACCCCGATGATCGAGAACATGGACAGTGTGGAGCGGAACAGCAGCAGGGCCAGCACCACGCCAATCAGGGTCAGGGGCAGCGAGGTCATCAGGGCCATGGGCTGCAGGAAGCTCTTGAACTGGCTGGCCAGGATCATGTAGATGAAGATCACCGCCATGGCCAGGGCCGAGAGGGCGTAGCCGAAAGACTCGGCCATGTTCTTGGTCGAGCCGCCAAACTGGTAGCTGTAGCCCGGGGGCAGGGCGATGCTGTCCATCACTTTTCGGATGTCGCTCGAGACTTCGCCCATGGCGCGGCCATAGGCATTGGCATTGATCGAGACTTCGCGCGCCAGGTCGCGGCGGTTGATCTGGCTCGAGCCGGTGGCCTCCACCACCTGGGCCACTTGGCCCAGCCGCACCACGCGCGGCGAACCGTCGGCCGCTGCGCCCACCACAAATGGCAGCCGCTCGAGGTCCTGCGGGTTGTCGCGGGCTTCGGGCGAGAGCCGCACATTGACGTCGTAGGTCTGGTCGTTGGGGGCGCGCCAGTTGCCCACGGTCTGCCCGGCCAGCAGGATGCGCAGCGGGACGCCCAGCTGGGCCGTGCCCAGGCCCAGATCGGCCGCCGAAGCGGAGTTCAGCCGGATGGCCAGGGTGGGCTTGTTGGGGCGCATGCTGGTGTCCAGGTCGACCAGCCCCGGTATCTCGCGCAGCTTGTCCACGGCCAGAGAGGTCAGGCGCTCGAGTTCGCGCTGGTCCGGCCCCCTGAGCGAGAACTCGATGGGCTTGTTGCCGCCGACCGGATCGAGCAGGCCGATGTGGGTGACCACCATGCCCGGCACGCGCTGCAGCCGTTCGCGCAGCACGGCCGACATCGCATCCACGCTGCGGCGGCGGTCCTTGCGGTCCACCAGGCGCACATACATGCTGGCGTTGTGCTTGCCTTGTGCGTTGCTGGTGTTGAGGGTGGTGACGGTGTAGCGCACCTCGGGGAACTCGCGCACGATGGACTCGACCTGACGCGCCTTGGCTTCGGTGGCTTCGAGCGAGGAGCCAATCGGCGTCTGGAAATTGACGATGGTTTCCGAGAAGTCGGCCTTGGGGATGAATTCGGTGCCGACAAAGCGCAGCATGAACACGCTGAGCACGAAGATGCCCATGGCCAGCGCCACCGTCTTGCGTTTGTGCACCAGCGACCAGGCGAGGATCTTCTGGTAGCCGTCGCCCATGCGGTCGGTGGCCCGCTCGAACCCAGCCGTGAGCCGGCCCAGCGTGCGCTCGTAGAGCGTGACCGGCGTGCGCCGCTCGCCATGGGCATGGATGGCGGGGTCGTGCCAGATACTCGAGAGCATCGGGTCGAGGGTGAAACTCACGAACATCGAGATCAGCACTGCCGCCACGATGGTGATGCCGAACTCGTGGAAGAACTTGCCGATGATGCCCTGCATGAAGCCGATCGGCAGGAAAACCGCCACGATCGACAAGGTGGTGGCCAGCACCGCCAAGCCGATTTCTCGGGTGCCTTCCATCGAGGCATGCCAGGGGTCCTTGCCCATCTGCACATGGCGCACGATGTTTTCACGCACGACGATGGCGTCGTCGATCAGCAGGCCCACGCACAGGCTCAGGGCCATCAGCGTCACCATGTTGATGGTGAAGCCGAACATCTGCATGAACATGAAGGTGCCGATCAAGGAGATCGGCAGCGTCAGTCCGGTGATGATGGTCGAGCGCCAGGAGTTCAGGAACAGGAACACGATCAGCACCGTGAGGATGGCGCCTTCGATCAGGGTCTGCCGCACGTTGTTGACCGACACCCGGATCTGCCGGGAGCTGTCGGTGATCGGCGTGATGCGCAGGCCCGCGGGCACCTGGGCCTGCATCTCCTGCACGGTCCGGGTCAGGGCGTCGATCACTTCGATCGTGTTTTCGTCCTGGGCTTTCTGCACTTGCAGCACCAGGGTGCGCTGGCCGTTGTAGAGGGCCAGGCTCTCGAGTTCCTGTGCGCCGTCCTGGACCTTGGCGACCTGCGACAGGTAGATGGGCGTGCTGCCCTTGCGCCCCACGATGATGCGGTTGAAGTCTTCCGGGCGCTGCATGCGCGATTCGACCTGGACCACCCTTTCTTTCTCGCGCGAGCGGATCGCGCCCACCGGCAGGTCCTGGTTCTCGTTGCGCACCGCATTGACCACCTGCTCGGCGCTGATGCCCAGGGCTTCCATGGCGGCGGGCTGCAGGTAGAGGTTGATTTCTCGTTTGGTGCCGCCCACCAGGGTCACGGCGCCCACGCCACGCACATTCTCCAGCCGCTTCTTGAGCACCTGCTCGGACCAGCTGGTGATCTCCACCGCAGACAGCCCGGGCCCGGTCACACCGGCTGGGCCTGGGGCGGATGGGGCATCGGCCACCACGGCCAGCGACCAGATGGCCCGGCTGGAGGGGTCAAAGCGCAGAACCCGGGGCTCCTTGACTTCGGCACGCAGCAGGGGCCGCACGGCCGCGACCTTCTCGCGCACATCCTCGGCGGCCTTGCGGCCGTTGATGTGCAGCTGGAATTCGACCACCACCAGCGACTGGTTTTCGTAGCTGCGCGAGGTCAGGGCATTGATGCCGGCGATCGAATTGACCGCTTCCTCGATCTTCTTGGAGACCTCGTTCTCGACGATCTCCGGCGAGGCGCCCGGGTATTCGGTGCTGATGACCACCACCGGAAAGTCGATGTTGGGGAACTGGTCGACTTTCAGGCGCTGAAAGGCAAACAGCCCCAGCACCACCAGTGCCAGCATGAGCATGGTGGCGAACACCGGGTTGTGGAGGCTGACGCGGGTGAACCACATGGGGCCGTGTCCTCAGCGCGTGGCGGCACCGGGCGCGGGCCTGACCTGCACGCCTTCGCGCATGGCGCCCACCGTTGCGGCGAGCACCTGCGTGCCCTCGGGCAGGTCCGAGACCACCACCAGCGTCTGGCCATCCACCTGGACCCGCGCGCCCAGCGTCACGCCCAGATGGCGCACCCGACCCTGATCGATCACCTGCACATAGGGCTGCGGCTTGTCGGTGCGCACCGCCTCGAGCGGCAAGGCCACGGCGTCCACCGTGCCCCGGCTGAGCGTGCCCTGGGCAAAGGCGCCATGGCGCAGGCCCTCGCGCCCGCGGATGGCCAGGTAGACCAGCACGCTGCGGCTGCCCGCCTGCGTGCTCGGGTTGATGCGCAGCACCTGCGCGCGGATGGCCTCGTTCAGCCCCTCGACCTGCAACAGCGCCGGCATGCCCGGGACGATGCCGGCCGCATCCTGGGCCGGCAGGGCGGCTTCCAGTTCGAAAGCGCCCAGGTTGACGATTTCCAGCACCCGCGCATCGATGGCCAGGCGCTCGCCCGGCTGCGCCAGGCGCTGCGAGACCTGGCCGGTGATCGGTGCCCGGAGCGTGGCGTCATCCAGCGCTTTGCGCGCCACATCGGCCGCGGCCAGGGCCGACTGGTGCGAGGCCCGCGCGCCATTGAGGCTCATGAGCGAGGTCTGCAAGGCGGTTTGGGAGATGAAGCCCTGCCTGACCAGCGCCTCGTTGTTGTCGAACTGCTTCTGCGCGATCTCCAGCTGCGCGCGGGCGGCGTCGGCCTGTTGCTGCGCCTGTCGCCAGCGCGCCTGGTATTCGGTGGGGTCGATGCGGGCGAGCACCTGACCGGCCTGGACCGCATCGCCTTCGCGCACCCCCAGGTCCAGCAGTTCGCCGGCCACACGGACCTTGACGAGCGCCGTCTGGCTGGCCTTGAGGGTGCCCGAGAGGGGCAAGCCCAGGGGCAGGCTTTGCGTGCGCGCCGTCAGCACATCGCCCGGGCCCAGTTCCAGGGCCACGGCCTGCGCAGCGGGGGCCTGTGTGCCCTCAGGCTGGGGCGCACGCGGGGCGGACAGGCGCCAGCCGAGCAACGCCAGGCCGGCCACGGCCAGGCCCGACAGCATCCAGAGACTGCTTTTTTTCATGGGACGTTCAGACAGAAAGGCCGCGCACCAGCAGTTCGGCATGGTGGCGGATGAAGGTTTCAGGGTCGATTGGCGTGGTGCCGGGGCAGCAGGGCGCCATGGAGTGTTTCCAGGTCACCAGGAACAGCAGCGGTGCCAGCACCGAGTGCACCGTCAGATCGAGGTCGATGGTGCGGAACTCGCGCCGATCGATGCCGCGCTGCAGCACCGAACGGATCATGGCGTGGCCAGGCGTGACCACCTCGTCCTGGAAGAAGCGGGCCAGGTCGGGGAAATTGCTGGCCTCGCTCATCACCAGCTTGGAAATGCCCGAAGCCTTGGTGGCCCCGTAGCGGCGCCACCATTCGAGCATCAGGTACTCCAGCATCTCGGCCGAAGTGCCCGTGAAGCGGGCGATTTCCTCGGCGCCTTCAGTCTGGTGGCGCACGATGTTTTCGCGCACCACCGCCTTGAACAGCTCTTCCTTGCTGGGGAAGTACAGAAACAAGGTGCCTTTGGACACGCCAGCGCGCGCCGCCACTTCTTCGGAGCGGGTCGAGGCAAAGCCTTTTTCGACAAACAGGTCGAGCGCCGCCTCCAGCAATTCGCCGGGGCGGGCTTCCTTGCGCCGTTCGCGTTTGTGGGAGGGGAGGGTGTCGGGGAGACTCATTTACTGACCATCAGGTTAGTAAATGTAGACTGCCACAGCCCGCCAGGTCAAGCGGGCCGTGGTGAAGCCGGAGACAGACCCGCTTGTGCCGCGGGCCGACCTCGGATCCCGGCGTTCAGTTGGCGAAAGCGGGGATGCCGGTGATGGCCCGGCCCAGGATCAGGGCGTGCACATCGTGCGTGCCTTCGTAGGTGTTGACCACCTCGAGGTTGACCAGGTGGCGCGCCACGCCGTATTCGGCGCTGATGCCGTTGCCGCCCATCATGTCGCGCGCCATGCGGGCGATGTCCAGCGCCTTGCCGCAGCTGTTGCG
>JACCDS010314573.1_pt1 | contig 10437 bp, 4 predicted proteins | sample 7446441 | NCBI WGS metagenome assembly JACCDS01 (sample SAMN15323445, study PRJNA562643) | freshwater metagenome | isolation source: river surface water | place: USA:Blue River Watershed | collected 2017-08-17 | reverse complement strand
TCTTCGCGGGCGGCCAGGTCCGCGAGGGTCGCTTCACCCGCATCGACCGTATCGGTGAGCTGGAGCGCCTGGCATCGGCCGGCCTGGACCAACCGGCGCCCGAGTGGTTCCGGGCCAGCGTCGAGCCGTTGTGGCCGACGCATCGCGACGGCCTGTTGCGCGCCTTGGAGGCCCGCATGCGCGACCGCACCAAGACACTGCAGAGCCGCCTGGACGAACGCGCCGATGCCGAGGTGGCGGCCATGCGCTCTGCCATCGGCGAGCTGTTGACCAGCATCCGCACTCAGCTCAACGACGTCCAGCCCCAGATGGACCTGTTCTCCACGCCGGAGCGAGAACAGCTCGAGCGCGACCGCAGTGCCCTTGAGCGGCGGCTTGATGAACTGCCCCGGGAGATGGAGCAGGAAGAGCAGCGCATCCGCGCACGTTACGCCAGCCCGTCGCCCCGACTGTTCCCCGTCTCCGTGACCTACCTTGTGCCCCAGGGCCTGACCCAGTCGTAAGCCATGTCTGTTGCCCGCCACCACGCCGAATGGCTGTCCCTGGTCGAAGTTTCCGGCCCTTTCCTCTCCCTGCCCGTGCTGATGCGGGTGTTCCCCCAGCAGCTCGATACCCTCGACGCCAACCTGGCGCGCGACACGCGCCTGGCCCATGGCGAGTGGGAAGACTCTGAAGGCGACCGCGCCGTCCACCACGCGTGGCTGCAATTCGTCCTGGGGCGCGTGCTGCGCCTGCCAGACGAGGTGTTGGTCACCGGTCAGGCACTGCCGCCGGGTCTGGACGTGACGCTGCCCGAGCATGGCGAGACCTTGCGCCCTCAATGGGCCATCAAGCGCGCTGAAGACGAACGCCCGTCGCTGCTGGTCGTCAGTTACCCATCCGACCAGCCGCTGGACCGACCGGTCACCGACGCCCGCTGGCGCACTGCATCACCGGCGACACGCATGATGACCTTGCTGCAGGGCACCGGGGTCCCGCTGGGCCTGGTCACCAACGGCGCGGACTGGATGCTGGTCGCCACCCGACCCGGTGAAGCCACCACCTACATCGCTTGGGACGCCGCGCTGTGGAGCGAAGAGCCGCTGACGCTGCGTGCCTTCTGCTCGCTGCTCGGTGCGAGGCGCCTGTTCGGCGTTGCCGAGACTGACCGCCTGCCCGCCCTGCTTGCTGAAAGCGCACAGAACCAGCAAGAGGTCACCGACCAGCTGGGCCTCCAGGTCCGCAAGGCCGTGGAAGTGCTGGTCCAGGCCGTCGACCGCATCAACATCGACCGCGAAGGCCGGCTGCTGGCCGGCGTGGGCGAGAAGCAGCTGTACCAAGCTGCGCTAACCGTAATGATGCGTCTGGTTTTCGTGCTGTCGGCCGAGGAGCGTGGTCTGCTGCTGCTGGGCGACCCACTCTGGAACCGCCACTACGCCGTGTCCACACTGCGCGACCTGCTGCGCGAAGTGCCGGACGAGAACCTGCTCACGTATCGGCACGATGCCTGGTCCCGCCTGCTGGCCACGTTCCGCGCCATCTATGCCGGCGTCGAGCATGACCAGATGCGCCTGCCGGCCTACGGCGGCGCGCTGTTCGACCCCGACCGCTTCGCATTCCTGGAGGGGCGCCCTGCGGGCACCCGCTGGCAGAGCGTGCCTGCGCTGCCGCTGCCCATCAACAACCGCACGGTGTTGCACCTGCTGGAGGCCCTGCAGTTCTTGCAGATGCGCCTGCCAGGCGGTGGCGGCACCGAGCCGCGACGCCTAAGCTTCCGGGCGCTGGACATCGAACAGATTGGCCATGTATACGAGGGCTTGCTGGACCACACGGCGCGCCGTGCTGTCTCCACCGTCGTCGGCCTGCGTGGCAGTGGTGGGGACGATGTCGAGGTCGAGCTCGCCACGCTTGAGACCAAGGCAGCCGAAGGCGAATCGGCTCTCGTCGACTACCTGAAGGAACGTACCGGCCGAACCCCAGCTGCGCTGCGGCGTGACCTGACGCGCGGCGAGCCACCGAACCCTCTGGCGCTGCAGGCCACCTGCGCTGGCCATGAAGGGCTGTACAACCGACTCGCGCCCTTTGCGCATCTGTTGCGCGAAGACAGCTCCGGCCAGCCGGTCGTCATCCACACCGGCAGCATCTACGTCACCAAGGGCACCGACCGGCGCAGCACGGGCACCCACTACACGCCGCGCGCGCTGACCGAGGAGGTCGTCAAGACCACCCTTGACCCGCTTCTGTATGTCGGAGTCAGCGAAGGCACCGAGCCGTCGCTCGAGACCCTGAAGCAGCCCGCCGACATCCTGGCGCTCAAAGTGTGTGACCCGGCCTGCGGCTCAGGCGCGTTCTTGGTCCAGGCATGTCGCTACATGGCCGAGCGCGTGGTGGAAGGATGGGCACGAGCCGAAGCGGCATCTGGCGACGCAGTGCCACTGACTGTGCCCGAGGCCATTCCTGCCGGTGCCAGCCACAGCCAGCAGTTGCTGCCTACTGAACCTGAAGAGCGCCTGGCGCTGGCCAGGCGCCTGGTGGCGGAGCGCTGTCTGTACGGGGTGGACTTCAACCCCATGGCCGTGGAGATGGCCAAGCTGTCGCTGTGGCTCGTCACGCTGCACAAGCACCGGCCGTTCACCTTCCTCGACCACTCCATCAAGTGCGGCGATAGCCTGCTGGGCCTGCACGACCCGGCGCAGTTGGAGCGCTTCCACCTCGTGCCGTCTCGCGCACAGACGCGCGTGGTGGACTATCTGTTGCGCGAGGTGCAACAACTGATGGCCCAGGCACGAACCAAACGTGAAGAGCTGGAGCGATTCACCGCGCTGGATGTCCGCGATGCCGAGCTGAAGGCGCGCCTGCACCGCGAAGCCGAAGATTCCCTGGCCCGCGTGCGAGTGCTGGCGGACCTCATCATCGGAGCGGCCATTTCTACTGCCAGCTCAAACGCCGAGCGCAGTGGAGCTCTGCTCGATGCACGTCTCGAAGAACTGTTGCTTCAGGCCGGTGCCGCACTGGTTCCGCCACAGGATGAGCGAATGGCAGCCGACCGCCAAGACGGCGCCGAGCTGTGGCTGCTTCGGCAAAGGTCCGCACAGTTGTTGGGTTCTGCCAATGGCACCGACACAAAGCGGCGCCCGTTCCACTGGCTGGTGGAATTTCCCGAGGTTTTCTCGACTGGAACTGCGGGCGGCTTCGACGCAATGGTTGGAAATCCGCCATTCATGGGCGGAAAGAAGATTTCAGACCCACTTGGAACGGACTACCGAGAGTATCTGGTTATTTTCCTGGCAAACGACCGTCGAGGCAATGCAGACCTTTGCGCCTACTTCTTTCTGCGAGTTATTAAATTGTTGCAGCCGAGTGGCACATTCGGACTGCTCGCCGTCAATACCATTGCGGAAGGTGACACTCGACAGGTGGGACTGGAAGCAATGATTAGTGCCGGGACTGCGCTCTTCGCGGCACGACCAAACTTTGAATGGCCAGGAGCGGCAGCGATTATGGCCAGTGCAGTGCACGGAACGCGAGGTGAATGGAACGGGCTGCGACGCCTTGACAACAAAATTGTCCCTACCATTTCGGCCTTTCTTTCTTCCGAGGACGAGTGGAGTCCTACCCCATTGAAGGCCAACGCCGCCAAGTGCTTTCAGGGCTCCATCCTGCTTGGCTTAGGCTTTGCGATATCAAAGGCAGACGCAGAATACTTTCTTTCCCAAGACCCTCGTTGCACTGAAGTATTATATCCATATGTGAATGGGGAAGACTTGAATTCAAGCCCCGAACAACGAGCCTCCCGTTGGGTAATAAATTTTTGGGACTGGCCATTAGACAGGTCACTTAAGGATGAAACTTGGGTGGCCGCGAGCGAGCGACAAAAGGAGCTGTGGATGCGAGATGGTCGAGTTCCGAGAGACTATCCGGGCAGAGTCGCTGCGGACTTTCCGTTGCTACTTGAAATAGTTCGTGCGCAAGTCAAACCCGAACGCGACAAACAAAAACGTGGAGTTTATCGTGACCGCTGGTGGCTTTACGCCGAGCGCCAAACAGCCCTTTACCACTCCATCGGTCGTGGGAGGTTGTTTTCCAGGCACCCAGAAGGCTGGTCGCACGAGAAAGAAATCAGAAGGAAATTGGAGCCTGTACTGGTTGCAGCCCAAACCTCCAAATATCTTTCCTTGAGCCTACAGCCATGCGAACAGGTATTCTCAAATGCTGCGATTGTCTTCTCGGAAGCGGATGCCTGCCAAATAGGCACTATGCTATCGGCGTTTCATTCTTGCTGGGTAGAGAGATTCTCGTCGACCTTGGAAAATCGACTTAGATACGTTCCAACTGATTGCTTTGAGACTTTTCCTCTGCTCGCTTCATTTGATGAACCTGTCGCAGAAGCCGGCAGAATTCTCTTGATGCGCCGAACGCAGGCAATGATGGAGCGAATGGTTGGACTTACTGCGCTCATGAACATATACCACTCGCCGGACGTCCAAGATGATTTCATCAGGAAAGTCAGGGAGGCCCAAGTTCGCCTCGATTCAGCCGTTGCGCTCGCCTATGGTTGGGATGACCTAGCCCTTGAGCATGGTTTTCACAATGGCACTTCTCTTCAGTCAAGGGACCGAGTCCGCTTCACCGTATCTGAGGCCGCTCGTCTCGAAATTTTGCGACGCCTCGCCGTATTGAACAGGCAGCGTTACCAAGGGGAGCAGGACGCAGCGCGCAGTCTTGAGGCCGCACAGGCCGAGCGCTCAGCACCGCGCAAACGCGCTGGGCGGCCGGCAGCCAAGAAGTCGACGACGGCGGGCGCGCAGACGCCCTTGTTCTAAGTTGATGAGCCCGCAGAATCAGTAGTCGTCACCTGAGAGGTCAAGGTCGACTTCGGCAGCTTCCAAGCTGTACTTGCCAGAGCCGATTTCCACCTCGGCCTCCCAAGTCTCAGGGTCGGCATCGAGCTTGACCTCATAGCACGTTAGGTAGACCTCCACCTCAACTTCCTCTGAAAAGGTGTGTTGTTGGCCGCCCATCGCGAGCTCCTCTCGGTCGATGGAATCCCACAAAAAGAACCGAACATCGACGGACACGTCAACCTGCACGGTCGCGGTCAGCTCTACCACCCACGCACCGGGCTCATCGTCCACCTTCCAAATATTGAGCGACCCGGTGTCAATCGAATAGTCCGTCAGCTCAGTCGAACAAGCCTCGGCCTCGAAGCGATGGCTGGCGCTGTACAGCTCGTCCGTGTCCCATTCGGCATTGGACAAGTGTGCGCGAAGTGCTTCCGAAACCTGAGTCCGAACTGCGGAGTTCTCATCCGACACTACGGTTTCAATCTTCGCTCTAACCGCCTGCGCATGTTCATCCGTTGCGGAGAACAGAGAGGCCAACTCGTCGAGCGATGAAACGCAGTAGATGCGTTCAGATTGCTCTGCAAACGCCTTCCACCCGCCATCCTTCGAGGCCACTATGGCCTTCGTATTCAAACCCTTGGCGCGTTCCTCAAGCAGTTGCAGCGCCGCTGCGTCTGGAAACTCGGACTTCTTCTCTGCCTTCACCCCGAATGGCGGACTCGTCGCAAAGTAGCCGTTGAACAGCTGACCGGCATCGACATCCGCCAGTTGAAGGACCTCGCCACGGCACTGTCCGACGTAATGTCGAACGTCGTCCTCAAACCGTTTCGTCGCAGATGCAAGCACATTTAGCTGTTCAAAGTGCAGGCTCGCAGGCGCGAAATCCAACGCGGTCAGTCGAGCCAGCGCTTGCGTGGCGGTCAGGTACTTCTCTGATGCCTCTTTGACCGGCACCATGCGGTGCCCAACGATTTCTCGCAGAACAACTTCGGTCAGCTTCAGTGACATGGATTGAGGCAACTGCCGAGGGAGCTGGTTGAGCGCACCCTTCTCGAAGCTGTAGCCCGCACCCTGAATAACGTCTGTATCCAGGGAGAAGAAGGTGACCTCGCCATCGACGAGTTCCTGTGGAGTCGGGGTTCCTTTTGGCATAACGGAGATTTTCTACGCGCTCGCGTTTCCAGGACTTGAGAATTGAGGCTTACATGAATAATCGGTAGGGGTAGGTATTACCCGGCAGCGCGGGAACATTCGATATGGTTCTTGCCAGCCGCTGTGAATAGGTGATGGTCACTGGTACAGGGTCGTAAAGCGCGTCGTTGTTCCAATCCATTTTGGTCAGCGCGAGCGCTTCGGATGCCAGGAGGTCGAAAGGCCCACTCCCAGCGTGCCGGCGAATGAGCACAGGCTTCGGGATGCTCTTCCCTCCCTGGAAGTAGTCGGACCCGCCCGCCGCAGTGGGTGCATTCCCCGCCACCCAGAGCAACGCTGAATTCCCGGTCTGCATCTGCAGCGTCCCGCGCGGGACCGGGAAGTTGTCCGGCCTTACGGGCGACACGCTGCCTTCATCGGCCTGGACCATCCACACGCCGCGCCAGGCGGAACGCGCGCTGACCTCGAGGCACTCCACCTCTGGGATGACAGCCGTGGCATCTCGGACACCGGCCAGTTCATCGTCTTTGAACGCGGTAGTCTTGTGGATAACGAGGCGCCGCGGCATCCGGCCTGCGTGGCCGTCCTGATAGAGACGAAGGCTTCGCGTCAAAACGGCGCGCATGTCGGCTCTGGAGAGGAACGGATTTCGCCGCGCCTCGTACTCGTTCGCTATCGGGTCGTTCGCTTCGAAGGCTACGAACTGCATGCCTCCGCCCTCGATGTCGAACACCTGCGAGCAGCAGGTGACAAAGTGCGCTTCGGCAGAGGCTCTTCGAACGGCATAGGCAAGGCCGATGTAGGCGGTGTCATCCGGCACGCCAGGGATGCGCGCCAGCTTCCAGGGTGTTCCGCCAGCCTTGGCGTACAAGGCGATAGACAGCCGCCACGACAGCGAACTCTTCAACCCAAAAGTGATTGCCCTGTCGTTGATGACCTGCGTGGGGATACCGAAGTGTGCACCCAGAGCCTTGAGCTCGTCATGGGCGTCGAAGTCCTTCGTACGCAGATAGGGCATCCAGGCATCGGGCAGATGAACGGCCGCGACATCAAACTGGTCTCGTACCGCAGCAAGCCTCACCATCGCTTGGTGCATGGCTGACCGAACACGTTGCGCCGGCGAATCTCCCTGCCCAAGCTCGCCGATGGCATCCGGCCATGCGATGTGCACGCCCTTGTCGGCACTGCGAAGCCCAACCCCGAACAGCGCGTCAAAGCCCGGGAATGGCTTCACATAGCTGTTTCGCTCAGCAGGCTGGTGCCGTGATTTCAAGCCCGCCAGCAATTGCCCGACAAGCTGTCGCCCCATGCGAGGCCCCACCAAGGCCACCCGCAGCTCGGGCACATAGGATTGAAAGGAAGCCTTGTCGAACGCCCCATGGCGCTGCAGGCCCAGAAGCGGATGCGGGTGCAGCGCCGAGGCTGCACCACCAGCGAATGCAAGCAAGGGCTCGCCCAGCAGCGCAAGTGACGGCAACTGGGCTGCAGAAAAAGCGGCCGCACTCATCGCTGCCCCCGCTCAAAGTAGGCGTGGTGATGGGCAGGTCGACTCCACGCAGTCTTGTTCCCGAGCTTGAATTGCGCGTCTATGCCCTCGCCTTGGCTGAGGCCGTACGCTGAAATCGTGCCGCTCTCGTCGGAGGAGGTCAGCACCGCTGCCCATGCATCGATGATTCGCGACCACTTCGAGTTGTACTTCTGCGCCCATCGTTCACGGCGCCAGTCCTCAGCCTGCAGCCGGAGACTGTCCAATTGCGTACTGTCGCTGTCGTCCTCATCGTCCTCACGAGCGGACCGGAGGTCGAGGAAAGTGGTGGGTTCGAATACACACCACCACTTGTCGTCAGCACGGTCGAGTCGTAGCTGAACCCCCTCGCTGTACCGGGCATCGAGCCTGCCTGGCTTGCCAGCGAGCTCTCCACCGTAGGCCTGGGTGAGTACCTGCAACGCCGCCGTGCGGAGCGCGCGGTCCTCACGCGTGGCTTGCTGGCTCGGGTAAGACACAGACAGCCTATGCCCCTTTCCAGTCAAGCGAGGATAGAGTGGCTTGCCTCTGCACACGGCTCGGGTCAGTGCGTCGTAGGTCAGGCCGACTGCCCAACTGTCGGCAGCCAAGTCCAGGACGAGCTCGCCTGAAAGCGAGGGACCGAATGGGTCTAGTGCAGTCAGAAGTTCGCTGTCCCTGCCGAAAGCCGCCAAGGATGTACCTGCCATTGCAACGGTGGCCCAAACTCCTGCAGCCTTCAAGCGGCCGCGAATCTCGGAGATTCCATGCGGTTTGGCCAGTTGGATTCGTCGAGCTACCTGCGGCATCTGCCGCAGGGGAACGGCCGAAAGACGAAGAACTGGGGTCTTGGAGACCCACTGCTTCGACAGTGGTACAGCGGTCGCCTTGTCGCGCAAGGAACTGCCAAACACATGTTCAGTCAGGGGAGCTTGCAAGCTCGTCACATCTGCAAGGTCGCTCGCCAGTTCATCGAAGGTGCATCCCCTGATAAGCGCAACCTGAACCCCGGCTAGCGACGCATGTTCCAGGAACTCGCGAACGGCAGGAAGAAGCCACTCTGGGTTGGGGCACACCCAGTAGATGCCGCCCGGGAATGGGTTCTCGCTTCGAAGAACCTGAGCCAGCGCGGCCATGACGGAATCGTCGCGACCGCTGTAACCACAGATGATGACGCCAAAGCGCTGACAAGATTGCGATAGGACACGCAGGAACCCTGCATGCTGCGCCTTCAGTTCGTCGTCAGTGTTCTTGAGGTCTACCGACTGATAGTCCCCGTGCAACTTGACTATGAGCGGCCAATCCTGCTCCCGCAGGCAACGCTCCGCGCGGTCGGCGCTGTCCGTAGCGGCGACGACTGCGTTCGCTCGTTCGTGCGCTGGCAGCAACTGCGCAGCAACGGTCGCAGCGGTCTCGACGAGCTGGTCAAAATTGGTGGTGAACACGCACGGGGTGCGCTTCGTCGCGAGAAACGCGCCCAGCGCGCGATGCCCAATCGACGGCGTTCCCTTGGTCACTTGATTAGCGATGTACTGTCGGCGGTCCTCGCGACTTGGATAGAGCGCTTCGAACGCCTTCGAATACTCTGAGGGCGCCCCCTTGGCTGGAAGGTCGGGATGCCGCTGGAGATGTGCATCGATTCGCTGTTGCCAAATCGGGTCAGCGATGTCTATCTCCCGCTGGCTGATGCCGGAGGACTTGGCGAAGAGCTTGCCGCGGAACTCCTGAATCATCTGGTAACCCGTTGGAATCCCAGCCGACGCTGAAGCGCCCGCACCGAGCAACCAGGCAAAGCGCTCAGGCTTCAGCGCGAAGCGCTCTGCGAACTGCCGACTGCTGATTTCGTCTAGCTCCATGTGTGATTTCCGCCAGGATGTTCAACTCGGTAGAGGCAAGAACGCCAGCCTTGTCATTCGAAGAGCGACCGTGTGCTTCCGTCGGCCGGCACGGCCTCAAACTCTCGAAACGGCTTGTCCCAGTTCTCATAGGGGAAGGCAGCGCGCACCCGTTCCTGGAACTCTGAGTTGCTCAGCGTTTCGTAGGTCACGCCCTTCGGCACCCACTCCAACTTCATCTCTCCCACTAGCGCTTTCGCCGATGGGAAGACCCGAGACAACTCGTCATCCAAGTAGCGCCTGAGCACGTCGACCGACGGCTTGCCACTGACCTGCGCCTGAAGTGCCGGCGGTGGCGTCTTCTTGACTGCTGGCAGCAGGCCCTCGACAAGCTTCTTGCGGGAGTCTCCCAGTTCCTTTTCGAGGCGCTCGAGCACCTTCTGCTGGAACTTCTCGATGGCACTCTGGATGGCGGCCACTTCGGTGGTGAAGTCCTGACGCTTCGACCGCAGGATGACGCTGCCCAGGCCGTCTCCCAGCGAGCGTGTGTACTTCTCTCGCAAGGCGCGGACCTTCTGGTCGATTTCGGCTGCCTCCTTGGCGACCTTGCTCTCGTCGCTCACGAGCTTGAAGGTCGTAAGCAGTCGCTTGGCCGTCGCGTCATCACGCAGGGCCAGCACCAAGTCGCGCGGTAGCTGAACCGTATGCCGGGCGATGTGCAGTCCGGTCAGCCGAAGCTCGACGAACTCGATGAAGGCGTTGAACACGTTGACCTTGCGTGCCAGGTCGAACTTTTGCGGCGGGTTGGCGTCCAGCGACGTCTTGACCTGCTGCATCTGCTGGGTCGAAAGCACTTGCTTGCCGAGTTCGGGAGCCGGCGCGGTCTGACCGCCAACTGGCGGCGGTGGGAAGAACGCAGCCAGCAGCACGCTCACCTGGTCCGGCTGCAGGGCCAGCGCGTTGGCGCCCACATGCTGGTCGTCCTGCAGTTCCACCAACATCGGGGGTGTGAAGAACGCGAAGCCCTGTCTGTCGCAGACTAGAACGCAGGTGCGCAGCCCGGGCTCGACGCGCACATCCACGTCGCCTTCCTTCAGCAGCGCAACCGCTTCGAAGTCACCGT
>JACCDS010649811.1_pt1 | contig 10439 bp, 9 predicted proteins | sample 7446441 | NCBI WGS metagenome assembly JACCDS01 (sample SAMN15323445, study PRJNA562643) | freshwater metagenome | isolation source: river surface water | place: USA:Blue River Watershed | collected 2017-08-17 | reverse complement strand
CATCGCCGCCTCCTGCCAACACCAGCTCGCCCGCATCGGACAGCTTGCGTGCCAGGCGCATGACGTTTTTCTGCGCTTCTTCCACTTCGGTGATGCGCAGTGGGCCTTTGCTTTCCATATCGTCCACAAACATGACTCGGGCACGGGCCGACATGTTGTCGAGGAATTTGTCCTTGACGAAGTCGGGGGCGCCTTTCAGAGCCACCATCAGCAGGTCTGGATCTGCCGTGCGCATGATGGCCTGGATGCCCCGGTTGTCCACACCCACCAGGTTTTCGAAGGTGAACATGTTGTCCTGGATCTTTTGCATCAAATCGGCATCGATCTGAGACAAGCCCGCCATGATGGAAGATTCGAGCTCGACCTTGACCGAGTTCATGATTTGAGCGGCGGCCTTGACGCCGCCAAAACTGGACGATTTGGACGAAGAGTTCGTTGCGAACTGTTTCATCATGATCTGCTCGAGCTCTTCCATGGCCGAGGGTTGCACCGTCTCCAGGCTGGCAATGCGCTGGATGATTTCGGGTCGCGATTCGCCAGGCAAAAAGTTCAAGACATCTGCAGCGACGGTGTGCTCCAGGACCGACAAAATAATGGCCACCACCTGGGGGTGTTCGCCCCGGATCATCTCTGCAATCGAGCGGGCGTCCATCCATTTCAAGATTTCCAAGCCCTTGCTGCCCTGACCGGGCATGATGCGGCTGAGCACCGAAGCGGCTTTGTCGTCGCCCAAAGCGCGTTTGAGCACTTTTTCGACGTAATCCCCCGTGCCCAAGCCCAGGCTGGTTTGCTTTTTCAGCAAAGTGACGAATTCGTCCAGAACAATGTTGACCGCCTCTTGTGACAGGTCTGATACCGACACCATCGCTGCACCCACGGACTGCACTTCCTTGGGGTTCATGAAACGGATGATCTCGGAAGCTTGTTGTTCCCCCAAAAGCAGCATCAACACGGCCGCACGTTGGGTGCTGGTGAGTTCTGCCAACTCCTGAGCCAGCTCCTCGGTCATGGGAATGGGGGTCTCACCCGGCAGGGCAGGGGCGACGTCCTTGCCCTCTTTGGTCTTGTCGGCTTTGGCGTCTTTGTCGTCGGGTTTTTTGGTGGCCATGGTGTGCGTTCCTGAAAAGCGTTAGCTGGTCTTGATCATGCCCTTGAGCACGTTGGCCACACGTCCGGAGTCTTCGGCCACCAGCATTCGGATGAGAGCCACTTTATCGTCATAGGTGTTGGCTGTGTCCAGCATGTCCATCGAGATGCTCGACTTCTTGGGTTTGAGTTTGGCCTTGATTTCTTCCAGACTTTCGCCTTCACCGATCTGGATCATGCGCATGTCGTCTTCGCTCAGTTCGCCATCGCTCAAAGCGGCCTTGGCTGGGTCGTCGCCGTTGTTGGCGTTGTTGGCGTAGATGTTGCGCATGATGGGTCGCACCACAATCAGCATGAACACGATGAAGCTGATCGCCAGCAAAGCGCCTTTGATGCCGGTTTGTACGGCGTCTTCCAAATACCATGGGATGGTTTCAAGCGCCATGGCTGGCTCGAACTTGGCAGGCACCACCGAGACGCTGTCACCACGTTGCTGGTCGTAACCGACCACACCACGCACCACCTGCAGCATTTGCTCCAACTCTTGTGGGGTGTACGGAATGGTGGTGGGGGCGTTGGGTGCAGCGGGTGCGTCTTTGGCAGGGGGCGGCGCTGGTCGCTCATTGACGACCACGGCCACGCTGACTTTCATGACGCCGCCAGTGGCGTTGCGCACATGGCGCACCGTGCGGTCCAGTTCAAAGTTGCGTGTCGAGCGGCTGCTTTGTTTGCCGTTGGCTTCGGTTTGCCCTTTGTTGGCATCGACCTGCGTGTTGTTCGTGGTTGTGGGGTCTGCCGGTGGCGAGTTGGCCAAAGCACCAGGGACACCCTCGGCCGACTTGCTGGCCGATCGGTCTTCGGCCAACACCTCCGAGCGGGTGCGTGGCCCTTTGTCACGGTTGTCAAAATCTTCGGTCGTGCTCTCGGACTGGGTAAAGTCCAAGGTCAAATTCACTTGTGAGCGCACATTCGATTCGCCGACCATGGGCGACAAAATCTGCATGATGCGGGTGCGGTACACCTCTTCCAGGTGCTGCTTGTGTTGCTCTTGTGCCGAGGTCAGCCCCAGCTTTTGCTCGGTGGACGACTCGGTCATCAGCTTGCCCACGTTGTCCACCACCGTCACATGGTCGGGTGCCAGGTAGGGCACGCTGGACGACACCAAATGCACGATGGCTTGCACCTGAGAAGCCGATACCGCACGACCGGGGTAGGGCGACAACACCACCGAAGCTTTGGGTGGCGTGCGATCGCGCACAAACACACTTTGCTTGGGCGTGGCCAGGTGCACACGGGCACTTTGCACGCTGCCAATTTGCATGATGCTGCGCGCCAGCTCTTGCTCCATGGCGGCGTTGACTTTCACCTGCTCCATGAATTGGCTGGAGGTCATGGACGACTGGTCTTTCAGTGCGTCCAGCCCAGTGGCGCCTGCTTTGGGCAGACCTTGTGAGGCCAGAAAAATGCGTGCCTCATGAAAACGGTTGATGGGCACCGTCAACTGGCCCGTTGCAGGATCGATTTTGGGTTTGAAGTCGGCTGTCTTCAGGGCGTCATAGGCGGTTTGTTGATCCGCCTCCTGCAAGCCCGGCATCACAGGGCGGTAGGGGGTGGTGTTCATCCAGGCATAGACCAACCCAAAGACCACCAAAACCATCAGCATCACCATCAGGGGCAGCACGCGCCTGACAGAGGGCTGGTTCAAGACTTTTCGCCAGTTATCCGACACACCGATGGTCTGCCAGAGGCTCAAAGCGCTGTTGCCCTGGGCTGCACCATCGGCGCCAGGCGCGGTGGCCAGGGCCGTGCTGCCATTGGTGGTGGCCGGCGTTGACTCTGTGCCCGAGGGCATGGTCATCATTCCGGTGTTCATTGATGCGGTCGCTGTAGCCATGTTGTGCACTCTTTATTTCTGTCAGACCGGCATGTTCAAGATGTCTTCATACGCTTTGAGCACTTTGTTGCGCACCTGCAAGGTCGCCTCAAAGGCCAGAGATGACTTTTGCATGCCCAACACCACATCCGTCAGGGCAATGTCCTCACCCCGGTCGTAAGCCGCGCGCATGTTGGACGACTGCACCTGGGTCTCATTGACTTTGGCCAAAGCGCCTGTGACCAAATCGCCAAAGTCGGTTTTGCCTGTGGCGGGTGTCAGGCCTTTGACCTCTGCGCCAGGCAAGCCCGAGGCTTGCGCCTGGTGGCTGCGCAGGGTTTGCAGCATGGACTGGATGTTGGTGGGAGAAATCGCTTTTTCAATCATGGGGTTCTCCTTCAGCAGGCCGACGCCATGTTCAGGCCGTGCTCACGCAACTGGGCCATCTTGTAGCGCAGGGTGCGTGGGCTGATGCCCAGTCGTTTGGCGGCTTCTGTTTTGCTGGGGGTGCTGGCCAGCGTGGCCATGATCACCTGGTGTTCATTCATGCGCACAGCGCTTTGCAAATCGGTGGCCAGGGCAGGGGTGGGCGTGGTGTCTTCCTTCACCACCACCGTGGGCACCATCACGGGGGCTGTTGGGGTGTCGATGCGGCTGAGCTCGGGTGTGTTGACAAGCCGTGCATCCAGCTCTGCGGTGCTGCCATTGGCAGCCATGCTGTCGGTGATGGCTGCTTGGGTCAGCCAATCGTCGAACATCAGGTGGGCCGGGGTGATGTGCGCATCAGTGCACAGCACCATGGCACGGCGCATCACGTTTTCCAGCTCGCGCACGTTACCGGGCCATGAATACTGGAGCAGCATCTCCTGCGCCTGCGGGTGCAAGCGCCACGCGTGCTTGTCTTGTTGCAACAGGTACTGCATGGCCAGCGGAATGATGTCTCCGGGGCGCTCGCGCAAAGGCAACAGTCGCATGCGGAAGGTCGCAATGCGGTAATAGAGGTCCTCACGAAACTCTTTGTCCACGATCGCCTGTTTGAGGTCTTTGTTGGTGGCGGCCACAATCCGCACGTTCAGCTGAATCACGTTTTGGCCGCCCAGACGGGTCAGCTGACGCTCTTGCAGCACCCGCAACAACTTGCTTTGCAAGTGCATCGGCATTTCGCCGATCTCGTCCAGAAACAGGGTGCCGCCCTGGGCTTGTTCAAACAAGCCCTTTTGTTCTCGGTGTGCGCCGGTAAAGGCCCCTTTTTCGTGGCCAAACAGCATGTCCTCGATCAGGTTTTCTGGCATGGCGGCGCAATTGAGCGCCACAAACGGCCCCAGCGCTCGGCCAGACGCTTCGTGCAAAACCCGCGCCAAGACCTCTTTGCCAGAGCCCGTTGGCCCGACCAGCAGGGCCGTCACATCGGCTTGAGCCACTTTGCGGGCCAAAGCCAGCAGGTGCTGGCTGACCGGGTCCACAAACACCACTTGGCGCAAAGGCGTTTGTGGGCTGCGACTGCCGGAGGGCTTGAGGTGACCGTGAATGCGCTGCCATGAGGCCGGACGCACATCGTCTGCGGCCAGCACGGTCAGGGCGCCAGCTTGGGTGGCTTCGACTGCCAAATCCAATTCGTGTCGACCGACCCGGCACACCACAGGGGTGTTGAGCCCTGCATCTTGCAGCAACTGCTGCACAGCCTTGAGCCGGGATACATCCGACGTCAAATGCAGGACCACCAAGGTGGCATCGGGGGCATGCAGGACAAGGTTGTCCAATGTGACCACGGGAATCACCGACCAAGCCGAGACCTGCAGTGCATGGCTGTGCTCAGGGCTCAAGTGGTTTTCGGGGTCTAGCCACAAGACGAGAGGAACGGTAGCGGTGGAGGTGGAGGGCTTCACGGGTTTGCCTTTGGTTCAATACCAAGTGCAAAGCAACCCTTGTGCCAGTCTTTCAATACCCATCAATCCATACATCCGCATTTCGAATGAATCTTTTATGTTTCAAAAAAAGAATTCATCGCAGATTTGGCCTTTGACGAAAAATTGACATGGCTTGCCAATTTAGAGCCCGTGACGCCCGTTTTTTCTCGGGGTGGTGGTCGCTCAGTTGTCAGATTCTTGGACCATCCGCACCTGTTTCATAAAATTTAAGGGGACGGATTCAAGTTATCGCCACCGCTGCCGATTCCACATTCGAATTGCCATCAAAGTATCAGCGCAAGTGCCCTCGTGCACTTGTCTGCAGTCGGAGAATCACACCATGAGCAACGACCTCTCAGCCGTAGGCCAAACCAAGCTGGCAGCCCCCGTGGTGGCTGCCAAGCCCACCCCTGCACGTGCGGCAGCACCTGTTGCTGCCCCAGCCGTGCCTGAAGCCGTAGAAGCGCCTCCACCCGAAGTGAAGGACCCCAAGTTTGAACCGCTGGTTTCTACCGAAGAGATGCGCGAAAACCTGCGCGCCGCAGTCAAACGTTTGAACGAGATGATGCAAGAAGGTAATCGCGACTTGAACTTCAGCATGGATGAAGTCACGGACAGGGTGGTCATCACCGTGAAAAACGCCAACACAGGTGAAGTTGTGCGTCAGATCCCTGACGCCACCTTGATGCGCATGGCCCACAACCTTGAGAACCTCAAGGGTGTCTTGCACAACGAATCCATCTAAAAGCAAATTTCTTTGTTTTTGGTCTCAAGTTTAATTCTCGGCTTCCGAATCATCACTCAACAGAGATCAAATTCAAGTTTCTGTGAAAACGGCAGGTCCTACTCCCTCTCTTGGTTCCTGCCGGACCTTTGAATCAGCCCATCAAGGAGTAAGACTATGTCAGTTATCAACACCAACGTGAAATCACTGGTGGCACAGAACGCCCTCACGGTCAACGGACGTAACTTGTCCAAAACCATGGAGCAGCTGTCCACTGGCAAGCGGATCAACTCGGCCGCCGATGATGCAGCCGGCCTGGCCATCAGCAACAAGATGACTTCGCAGATCAAAGGTTTGAACCAGGCTGTGCGCAATGCCAACGACGGCATCTCGATGCTGCAGACTGCAGAAGGCGCTACCCAAGAAATCACCAACATGCTGCAGCGCATGCGCGAACTCGCCGTGCAAGCTGCCAACGATACCTACGATGTGGCTGACCGTACAGCGATGTCCAAGGAGTTCAAGCAGCTGGACGAAGAAATCACCCGCATTGCCAGCAACACCAAGTGGAACGGCATGGCCATTTTGAGCTCTGACCAAACCAAAACATTGCAAATTGGCGATGAAAATGCAAGCTCTGATGCCGTTGCCATTGACTTCAAGGACATGACAGCAGGCACTTTGGGTGTGGGTGGCGCAGACGCTGACCTGGCTGCCCATGGCAGCGCGCAAGGTGCTTTGAACAAGGTGGACTTGGCCATCGCCAAAGTGGACGAGTTCCGCGCTGACCTGGGTGCCAAGGTCAACCGCCTCAACTATGCGGCCGACAACCTCAGCAGCGTGTCTTTGAACACCGCCGCATCGCGCAGCCGCATTCAGGATGCTGATTACGCTCAAGCCACCACCGAACTGGCCCGCAGCCAGATCGTCCAGCAGGCTGCGACCGCCATGTTGGCACAAGCGAACCAGCAGCCCTCTTCAGTACTGTCTCTCTTGCAGTGATGGTGGATTCACCTGCCAACAGGCTGGCACTGCTGGCTGGTTGGCAGGCTCAAAGGTCATGATGACCTGGGATCTCTGATCCTTGGCCATCTTGGCTGTCACCTAAACTTTGACTCGATCTCCAGGAGAGGCGACCATGCGCAGTATCGCCACCAACACCATTGCCTCTCGAGCGGAACACGCCATGAACGAAGCCAATCGCCGCGTTCAAGAGGCCACATCTCAAATAGCCACTGGCCGCAGGATCAATGCCGCCGCAGACGACAGCGCTGGCATGTCCATTGGCAGCCGTCTCAGCACGCAATCCATCAGCATGCAGCGCGCGATGCGCAATGCCAACGACGGCATTTCTCTGCTTCAAACGGTTGATGCAGCGGCGGGCAATTTGTCGAATGCCTTGCAGCGCATGCGTGAAATTGCCATCCAGTCAGCCAATGGCACCAATGGCGACAGCGAACGGTTGGCTTTGAACAATGAATTTTTGGAGTTGCGTGACCAGCTGCATGCGACGATTGACAACGCCCGTTGGAACGGCCAAAAAATGCTGGACGGCACGCTGAGCCGGATCAACTTGCAAATTGGCGTGACTTCGGCAGATGGACAAGGTGTGGACATGGCGGACTTCAAGGCATTGACCGCATTGAGTGCCGCTGGCGTAGGAACACCTGGCGATGCCATGTCGAGCCTGGCTTCGATCGATGCCAGTTTGGCCAGTGTGGACGCAGCACGCGTCGGGTGGGGCGCCGCCATGAGCCGCTTGGTCCATGCGGGCGATGTGTCCAGCCAAGCATCCCTGCAAATGAACACTGCGCGCAGCAAAATCATGGACGCGGACTATGCCCAAGCCACCGCAGATCTTGCGAAAGCGCAAATCCTTCACATGGCAGGGAAAGCCATGTTGTCGCAGGCCAATCAAGCGCCTGTGACGGTATTGCGGTTGTTGCGTTGAGTTTGGATTATTTAATTACGGTGAAAATCAAAAACCTGTCTTGTAAACCACACCTGGTTGTGTTGGGACATTGAGACACTTCAAAATATTCAATCCCATCTCATACGAAAAGTTTTTATCAGCCGTAGGTTCAAAAAAATCAATATAGTTTAGGCTATCTTTGCCATAAACAAAACCACCTATTAAAGGATTGCTGATTGAGTACATTTTTGGAATTAAGGCCATCATTGAAGAGGCGGGAACACCAATTAAGTGTTCTTCTAAATCTCCTTCTTGCTGATGGTCTTGTGGATAAAACCACAATGGGGTACTGACGAACAGTAGTGATTCCTTCCCCATATTCGTGAGTAATGTTCTAAGTAGCCATTTGGCTGCCCCCACATTTAAGTGTTCAATTACATCCAGTAAGCATATTATTTTATATTTCGAAATTACTTCGGAAGGTAACTCTTGGGCAAGACCATGCCATATATTTCTATATATTTTTTTATCGAATAATTCTTTATTGTGGCAGTTTGTTTCCCATCCGTCAATTCCGTCAATATTCCAGTGTTGGGTTTCACTGTTGGATTTAATAAGTCGACCAAGCCCCCCAGTGCCGAATCCGATATCCAAAATGTCAATTGAATCCGAGTTATTATCCAAAATATGAAATACTATGCCTTTAGGAGATGCTGAGTCTCCTAGAGGTAGCTTGCTTGTATTATTCAATTCAGTTAAAACTGAATAATTTGAAATTGTTTGCCGCATGATTTAGTCCTTTTTAGAGCTGTAATTTTTGATAATTTAAATTAATGAATTGTACAATCCATTGTTTATTGAAATGGTTTGAAGTGGGCGTAATTATTAAATAATTATACGCCTGGAGTATAGCCTGCATCTTCGTTGTTTGTAATAAGATTTAAAAAACCAGTATTTTTATCAATCCAGTCTAGCTTGCTTATTTCCTTTGAGCGAAACTCTTTCAATAAAAAGTAACTACCTAATCTTTCACAGCAAAATGCCCATACTCGAGCTTGTGATCCTTCTCTTTTGTATGGATGTTCAGCTAAACATCTTTTTACAATTTTTTCGAGTAATGAAATATGCTTTAGCCAAAAATCTATAGGCATAACGCCTAATTCAATTCCGCCAGGAAAAAAAATCTTTTCATCGAAGAAATTCACTACTTCATTTTTATCAAGGGCTCCCTCTTCAACTGCTATTGCGGTGAATCTTAAAAGATCTTCAATGTGGTGAACATCTTTGTATTGATAAAGATATCCAAAATTTATATTGTTCGAGTTAAAAAGTCCGGGTTTGCTAACAAGATAATCAGAACTATTTGGTAGCATTATAGAAGAGATATCATCGGTAATTATTTTATCAATATTGATGATATCCATCACTTGATAATTGGTAGCTTGAATTCCTATTTTTTTTGTTGTTAAAAATTTCCTATACTGACATATGCCGATGTGGGTATAACTACCTCTTGAATTAAGTAGAAGATTTTTCAAGCCAAAACTACCAGCCGTACCGCCAATATAAGGGTGATATTCATTCCATTCTGGACTCAAGTTTTTTAAGTTTACTTGACCATCTTTCTGTGCGAAACCCATATTTATTATTTTAACAAAGTTTGGGAATTTGGAAGTAAAATCAACATGTGTTAAGCATGCGTATAGAATATTCTCGTGATTCATAATGATTATTTACTTGGGAGAAAATTATAAAAGATTATATAAATCTAATTCTCTTCTGATTTGAGGTAAATATTTGTGTGCATCTGTATCATGCTCAGAATTATCGTCCGCATAAACTCTCCAATCTTCTTCAGTTCTAATCATATTCTTGCCGGCGTCAGCTGCACCACTGAATTGTTTAAATTTTTTGAAAAATTCGTAACTTTGAGCAACGTAGTGATTTATCCTAAATATTTCTGTGCTGATATCAATTTCGGGCATTCTACCGTGAGTGAGAGCGCGTTCTTTTTCGTCATATGTTCCGTGGAGAGTTTTAAAAAAGTGTGAATTTAATAAAACTGAAAAATTATTTCCTTGGCGACCTCTTACAATACTCTTGAAATGCTTGTTTAACTCAAATTTTTTTTGAGGTCTCTTTGTGTAGTTTTCTATTATCAAGCCATCTGGTTCAAATATATGATTATTGCTTGAATAGCACTGCCACCAAACACCAAGTGCAGATATTTTTTTGTAATCATAAATTGAAATTGCTTCGGATATATCATAATACTTGGGGGAAAATAAAAATTCATCCCCGTCAATGAATGCAAGCCAATCAACCTCATCGCCATACATTGAGTACGCATGTTGATATGCGACAAGCTGTGGACGCTCGGTTTCTTTTGGTACGATATGACATTCAATATCATATATTCGCTTTAATTTTATTACTACTTCTTCGCTATTATCTACGCAATTATGAAGATAGATATAAAATTTCTTGAATCCTGCTGCGTGATGGAAGGCTATCCATTCTGGTATCCATTGTGCACGATCTCTTTGTATAGTGCATATTCCAACTTTCATATTTATGCCTCAATATAAAATAAAATTATTTTTTTCTATATAAAAATCCATCTGGAGCAACCGATATCAATAACTTGTGATCAATACTCTTATCAATCTCAAAATCAGGATTTTTCTTGAGGTATTCCCTCAATGCTGTTTTCGGATTGTTACCTGGCCCCCAAGGACGGTCAGGAAACATCTCTTTAGGCATGTCTTCAATGATCGTATCAAATACGACACAGTAACTTCCCACGCTGGTTAATGGTGCATAAGCTTCTAACTCAGCCAGCACATGGTCATGTGTGTGATTGCTGTCAAGGCAGACCAGTATGCGTTCAAAGTTTTGGGCAACAGCCTTCACTTGCTCTATCACCTCTGGAGAGAT
>JACCDS012039620.1_pt1 | contig 10440 bp, 10 predicted proteins | sample 7446441 | NCBI WGS metagenome assembly JACCDS01 (sample SAMN15323445, study PRJNA562643) | freshwater metagenome | isolation source: river surface water | place: USA:Blue River Watershed | collected 2017-08-17 | reverse complement strand
TCAAGCAGGCTTGGATCGGGCAAAACCGGCAAAACAGCATCAGGGGTAATAGGCAAATCAAACATAATAACCTCGCAAGGTGGTGGGCTGAGTGGGCATTATACCGGTCAGTGCAGGCAGTGCAAATTGTGCCGCCAAGCCCGCGCTTATTTTGGTGGCGGTGGGTTGGGCTGCTCAGTGCCGGGGTGGGAGAATGCCGCATCAGGCGAAACCGGCAAAACAGCAACAGGGGTAATAGGCAATTCAAACATAATAACCTCGCAAGGGAGTGGGCCAAGCGGGGATTATACCGGGAAGGGGGCACCGGGCCAGATTCGTGCTTCATAGTGTCGCCCGGCGCTTTTGCGCAGCAACCAAATCATGAAACGCTTCCTTACGGTCCGGGCTGGCATGCCGGTAAGCCTGCACCAGTTCGTTTTCAAGGGCAGAAAGGTACGCCAGCGTGCTGCCAACCGGGTGGCCCGCCTGTTGAGCAGCAAGCAGGGCAGCATGCAACATCTGCAGCGCGAATTCCACCGCATTGGTCGATAGGTTGGCAGGCACCTCATTGGCCATGTTTAAGCCGGGCACACTACTACTCCGTATGCCAGTGTGCAAATATTCGGCATCCGCCCCACATTCGATGAACGCGCGCAACACGCCAGCCGAAATCGGATACGTGCCGCGTTCGTATCGACCCCACATTTCCCGTGAAGAGCCACATAGGTCGGCTATTTGACCTTGGCTTTTGCCAAGCCGTTTGCGTTCTACTTTGAGCCGATAGGTTAATTCGACAGGAATAAGTGTTTTTTTCATTGGCGTATTCGGGCGGTCGGGTGGCTTGTGGTGGCAAAAACGAATTATTTCACAAAAAACCGGTCAAAAACAACATTTTCATGTTTGAGGCATGAAAAACTAAAATGTACAACAGATGCCGCGGCTTGCGCACCACGGGTCAAGCGCTTAACCCACTTTTACCGTTGGGCCAGCCTCAGCAGGTGTTGTTCAATTTTCATCAGGAGTGGCGCGATGCTTGGTGCAGTGGACAACCTCATGCAGCCCCGACCCGGGAACTGAGGTCAACAAGGGCACCTTACGGCACATGGCACCACCTAACCCAATGGAAACAAAACCTGCAAAAAAGGCAATGAACTCACGCAGAAAAGCCTAAATGACACGTGCAGAAAAGGCCATATGAGACATTTATTTCAAATTTATGTTGTGGCTGCCGTTTTTTTTGATTATGCTACATCCCGTTGTGCCGTAAAACCTGCGCCCAACCGGGATTGCCTTATAGCAAGCCCCGGCGGCACAGGGGGCGGGGCAACTGACGGGGGCAAGGGCAGAACGCTTACACCTTGGGTTAGTACGCCCTTGCCGCCGTCCCGGTCAATGGCAGCAGGCAATGCTTGCTGCCAAGCTGTTTCGCGGGGGCCGGTGGCGAAAGATGTTCCTTGCCAATAGTTGCCGGTTCCCGCACCCCAAACCCGATACCGAACAACCAGCCCATCTTGACCCCAGAGGCCCCGCGATGAATCCCAAAGAACCAACCGACGCCGCTCCAAACCCCGTGCACCAGACCTTAGCCGAGTTGCAAGACGAAGGCAAACTGCTGTCGGCCCGCTTTGCGCAAACGACCAAGCATCTCCATGCCATTTATGGCGGGTTGATTGGCACCGAGCACCGCCCCGACGCGCCAACGGTTGTGCCGGGCGATCTCCTGCCCGCCCACACCCCGCTTTCTTCGGCCATGTCGGCCTGGCTTGATGCACTGCAGATTCAGTGTGACGGCAGCAGGGAACTGGCCGAGATTGATGACAGCATCGCGAACAAGGCGCAGGCCATGGCCTTTACCCGACACGGCAGCGAGATTTACGAAGCGCTACTGGTTGAACTCGATGGTTTGTTCAGCGCCCGCAGTGCGATTTGGCAAGAGCAAATCAACATCGTTGCGATTGTGCAGCCGATGCTGGCCGCACAGGGTTTTCCCCTGCCCAGAGCTGCCGATTCAGCCACCCAACAAGCGTAACCCGGCGATTTAGCACAGCGCTTTAAGGTAGCCCGGCGGTGTTTTCGTCTCTTCTACGCCGGGTCTTTTGGCGGGCGGGCAGCCTGCAAGGCTGGTTTGGTGTGCCTGACCAAACGAATAACCTCACCGCCCCCATTTTTTGCTAGCATCCGACAACCGTTTTCGCAAAGCCAACAATAGCCAGCCGAACCCGCAGCCACAACCAGAGCAGAACCCGATGTCTGCCCCGGCCCAAACCCTGACCGAAGCGGCAAAAGCGGTACCGAATGCGATGTTGCTTGCTTCGCTGGCGCGATCAGAACGCGAAGCGGGCAGCAGCAGCGTTCGTGCGTTCGCAGCACTGGCGCATTGCTTTGGCAGGGGGGCAGCCCTTATGGAAATCAGTGGCTGGTGAAAAAACGTTTCAAATTGCGTGCCAACCCGATTCCCTACCCGATTCATCCAGCGATGTTCGCCTGGCTGTATAGCGGCAGGTCGGCACGCCACACTTTCCAGCGCACGCGCGGCGTGTTGAAACCGCGCCTGCTCTGGCTTCAATTCTGCTTTTCTGAATAAAGGTAGAATCATGAACGCTGAAATCAACGCTTTAACCGATGTTGAATCGATGCTTGCCAACGTGGGGCTGCGGCAACAAGATTGCCGGGCCAGAACAGTTGGGGCGAGTATGGCGACGATCCAATTGGCGACATAATTCGTTCCCTTGGGCTGTAATTGTTTCCCAAAAACCTGTGCGGCTCATGCTTTTTTGCATTTAAGACAATAATGAATTATCGCAATTACTTCTTTTCATGCTTACGCCTATTAATAATCCCTTTTTTTTGCGGGGGTACTCATGCTGCGACGGTTAGTCTGGCTGGGGAGCAAATCACCATTGAGGGTAGGCTAATGGATAGCGATGTCGATAGATTTGTTGAATTGAGTTATGGCAAACCAATACAGCGTGTTATTTTTCGTGCGTCGACTGGCGGGCAATGGCGCGCTGGCCAGCGGCTGGGCAACTTATTGATGGGTAAAAACATAACCACTGTTGTGGAAGGCGTTTGTGCCTCATCCTGTGCAATGGCGTTTCTTGGGGGCGACAAGCGAGAGTACGCAACGACATCGGACAAAAATGTATTGATTTTTCACGCGCCGTATTTGCCAGGCCAAACCCAGCCGTTAGCAACACTCAAACAACCGTTTTTTGATTGGATCGCACTCCGAACCGGCAAAGTTGTCCCGCCCGACTTCCGTGCTGCGGTAGAACAGGTTAATACGCCGGATGGTGGGGTGTTCTTTTTCTCAGATGGCGCGGGTGAATTGACAACATGGGTTTGCAAGGGCGATGAAGCTGTTTTTCCCAAGGGATGCCCAAAGTCAACTAACCTTTCACCGCGTGAAATGGGCTTGATAAACTGAGCGATGGGGATGCGCCGTCCCCATATGATCGACCGGGAAACCGGCCTGCGTCAGGCGCGCGATGACGGCTGACAGCGCAGGCACCACCAGCCCAATGTGCTTGACGCAGACCTGATGTTCGCGCCAGTCCAGGCCCGTCCCCTCACCACCGCTTTGCAGCGCAATATAAGATTGGTCGGTGCCGACATGCAGCCATCTATCGACTTGCCAAACCAATCCATATGCCCCCGGCCACGCACGCGCCAGCTTGGCATGGCGGTTATCAGAAAGTGTACGGCGGCGGCAAGGTCTTTGACTGTGGTGTTGGCGGGTTCTACGTATTCATTGCACATGGTGTGCCTCAGTTGGCTGATGGTATGTGTATTTTGCTTATAGTTTTTTCTTGGCCCACTTGGCTAATACGGCTTGGCCAGCCGGGCCCAGATTGGCCAATAATTCGCGTGTGGTTGGAGTTCTGCCCCATGAATTTTTACCACATTTCTCCCATTCAACGGCCATTTCTGCATCAGCAAGTGGTGCATGCCGATACCACATCACCACTAGCGCAGCTGGGTTATAAAAGCGTGCACCCAGATCACCATCCCGCGTCAATTGCTGGCGCAAAAAACCATCACAATCGCCCCAAGCCTCTGCCGCAAAGGTATCCCGTGCATACAATGGCTGGCTTGCCATGGCCCAGGCAAAATAACGCGAATATTCTTGTTCCGCATGTTGTTGCCATAGTTTGAACCAGTGCTGCAGGCAATTGGCTGGCAATGGCGCGGCTAGCAAGCGGTTTCTCCCCAACCAAGCAGATGCCCAAGCACAAGCGACCTGTTCCGGCACATTTTCTGCCTCCAGCATAGCCCGCAAACCGGGTTGCAGCAAAGCGAACCAGTGCTTTTCCAATGGCAACTGTTCATCCACAACACCATATGCCAAGTTCATACAAACCAGTGTTGCGGCTAAACGGGCTGTTGCATCGCTGCTCATGAGCTGACTTGCCAGGTGTGTCATGGCGGTTTCGCCCCACGGCAGCGGGCGGGTTTGCCCAAACTGCCAGAATGTAATTTCCCCCATCGTGTTCAAATATTCGTGCCAGCGTTCATCTACCTGCCAAATCCGGCCCACCACAGCGGCATAAAACAAGTTGGCCCGATCTTCTACCAATAGTTCTTGTAGCCAAGCACGATCGCTGGCGATAACCTTACGTCCAATTTGCAAATACGCGGTCTGCAAGGTTGGGGTAGTCATTTGCACCTGATCCGCCACGCATTGCCTGAGCAGTCGCACCGGATTTGGCAAGTTGTAGGAGCCCTCCCATTCCAGCGCATCACACACTGCCACCAGCCGCGCCACCAGTTTATCGGCCTTGCGCTTGGCCAACACCGCCGCCAGCGGCATCACTTCACGCCAGCTTTCCTCGGCAAAATGTGGTGTCAGCAAGTCTTCCAGTGGCAACCCTGCGGCCCGCCGCGGATAATGCTCATTAACCAAGCCAAGTGCCGTCAAATATTCCTGAAACGTCAAATGGCGAAATTCATACACAGGCTGTAATTCACCCTCATATTCTTCATGCCCGGTTTGCATTAGCAAGCTACTGCGCAATTCGATGCGCTCGACAAATTGAGCCGGGCTTTGGCTGACGTGGCGTAATTCTTCTTCCAGTTCGCAATGTGCCTGCTTTAATAGCGCCAGCAATTCGGACCGGGGCAACTTTTGTACGCCGCATTGCATCATGGCGCAGGCGACAAAGCACAGTTGCACCACAGTATCGTCTTCGTCCAATGGCGCGTGGCCTTCGGTATTCCAGGTGCGCACCAGTACGCTGATAGCAGCTTTGTATAAATCGGCGCGCTTGCGGGGCAGTTCGCGCGTACTGCGTTTGACCACCAGTAAGGTTGTGAGTAACAGCGGGTTTTCTGCCAGTTTGCGGATGGGCTCATTCTCGCGAATGGTAGCGGCCAGTTGTTCTGCTTCGCGCTGGCGTACTGCGTCGTCCGGGTACACTTCCCGATACCAGTGTTGGCACAGAGTGGCGATATCTTCATCATCAAGTGGTGCCATGCGCAATTGGCGGCATAAACTGGCCACCACTCCGGCCACTACACGAAAACCGGCTTCGCGCGAAGTTAGCAGCAAACGGGTGCCGGGGAACATGCCAACAAAGGTGCGCAGGTTTTGCGCAAACAGTTGCCGCGTGCTGCTTTCGGCCAATTCGTCCAGCCCATCGACCAGCAGCAACACCCGGCCAGCACGCAAGGCGGTGTGGATGGTTTCCTGAAACAGAGTGGTTTGCTCGGGTGACATGACCGCGCATTGGCAGATGTGCTGCAATAACGTCAGCACTGGCTGGCGCGCTTGTTGCCCAAGATCACGGCAGCGTAGCAGCAGCGGGAGCCAGTTTTGCTCGGGCAGATGGTCATCAACCTGATTGAGCCGCTCCGGCATGGCATAAGCGGTTGCCAGCCGTTTAAGCAAAGTGCTTTTGCCACCACCCGGTGCGGCCAGCAGCGCTAGGCAAGGGTGATCGGCCAACAAGGTGCCGATAGGCAGGGGTTTTTCGTTAGCCCCGTCGGCGTCGTCATCTTCTTCATTTTCTGGCTCTTGCGGGACGGCGGCCGCCTGCACCAGCGGCAACAAGTACGCACGCAAGGGCACAAACAAACGTTCCAGCCGGGGCCGACTACTCCCCAAATCGGCATCCGTCGGCAAGCCGTCAAGCTGCATATAGCCACACTCTTCGGCTAACCAAGTACGGTACGCCAAATCGGCGCTGTCGGCCAGTTTGCGCCGTGCTGCATCATGTTCGGGCGGGGCTAGATACTGCAAATTCCGCACCGCCTCATCCCATTCCTCGTTGGTTTTTCGCAGGCCATCACGCAATAACTGATCGGCCACCGGCTGCGCCAGCGGCGTGCCATCGGCATGAATCAAGGCAAAATGGGTACGCTGTTTGTTGTGCGCATAAAACACCGCCCACACATACCCCAGTTCAGTTCCCAGCAAGCATGCATCCACCACTGCAGCATCAGGCACCTGCGCATGCTGGCGACAACGCCCGGCCTGCTCCGTTGCAGCAGCCAGTGAGAGCAACTGCCCGCTACGTTCCAGTTCGGCAATCACCTTGGCGGTATCGAACAAAATGATGGCTTGATCTTGGTCGGCAAGCCCCGCCTGACTATCCTGCTCCTGCTGCCGTGCGGTTTCGGTAAACCCGCCCAGCGAGACAAAATACCCGGCCACCCGCACGCCACGCCCGCGCTCGCGCGTTAGCGCGCCCAAGAACTTATTCAAATCATCGCCGCCAATCCGGTCTTTGGTCGCCTTGAACTCAGCCACCAAACTCCGCGCCTCGTACCGGTGTCGCCCAACAATATCGAGTTCCCGCCCGGCTTTGTGTACGTTCAACCGTAAATCATCATAGCCAAGGGCAAAAAACAAATCCTTGCCTAGTCGGGCAAACAAATCACCACGATGATTATTATCGGTGGCAAGCAGTAAAATAGTGGTGGCTGATGGGGTAGTGGTAGCTGGCATGGGAGGCATGTGAAGTATGTGAGGCATAGCAAGTGCCGGGTTGCCACCATTTCACCACCAGTCAGTAAAAATAGCAAGCCGCCCCCAAATCCCCCAGCAGCACGATTGAAATATATTGCAAATATATTTAACCCCGTTTACAATCTTCACCATCCGCACCGCCATGTGCGTCCAGCCAACCCTTTTACCGGAGAATCCTATGCAAGCTACCCCCAAGTGGCGCGGTGTCTTTCCCGCAGTAACCACCCAGTTCAATGCCGATGAATCGTTAAACCATGGCGCGATGGAGCGCCATTATGCGCAGCAAATCGAGGCCGGGGTGCATGGTCTGGTCACGTGCGGCTCGCTCGGCGAAGCCTCTACCCTGTCGTTTGAGGAAAAGTTGGAAGTAACCCAAACCGCGCTGCGGGTGGCCGATGGCAAGGTGCCGGTGCTGGTCAATGTGTCGGACAGCCGCACGCGGGAAGCCGAACGCTTTGGCGCGCGCGCCGCCGAACTCGGGGTGCAGGGCTTGATGGTGATGCCATCGGTACTGTACGCCGCCGACGCCGCCGAAGCCAAGGCGCACTTGCGCGCGGTGGCCAAGGCAGCCCAGTTGCCGATTATGGTGTACAACAACCCGGTTAGCTACAAGGTCGATTTAACGCCGGACGATTTTCGTGATCTGGCCGATTGTGAATGGATTGTGGCAATCAAGGAATCGACCGATAACATCCGCCGCATCACCGATTTGCGCAACGCCGTCGGCAACCGCTATCAATTGTTTATGGGGGTTGATGATTTGGCGTTCGAGGGGCTGGCGGTGGGGGCTGATGGCTTGCTGGCCGGGCTGTGTGTCGCGTTTCCGCGTGAAACGGTGGCGCTGTACAACCTGATGCAGGCCGGGCAATGGCAAGAGGCGCTGCGCTTGTATCAGTGGTTTATGCCGCTGTTGCATTTGGATGTCTCGAACAAGCTGGTGCAAAACCTGAAGCTGGTATCCTCCATGGTCGATGTCGGCAGCGAATATGTGCGCCGCCCGCGCCAGCCCTTGTCCGGCAATGAGCGGGCACGGGTGATGGCGGTTGTGCATCAGGCATTGGCACAGCGCCCGATACTATAGGGTAAAACAGGGTAGAATCGACGCTTGTTCGTTTGCTCGATGTTCTGCCAGCCATGCAAAAAACCAATAACCGCCAGCGTACCGCCGATATTGCTTACAACACCATTGAAAACCTGATTGTGACGTTGAAGTTGCAGCCGGGCGCACCGATTGTGGAAGCTGATTTGATTGAAATGACCGGCCTTGGCCGAACGCCACTGCGCGAAGCGTTAATGCGCATGACGTCGAATGGCTTGATTGTGCAGTTGCCCCGGCGCGGCCTGATCATTAGCGATATTGCCCCGGCGGAGCACATGACCTTGCTCGAAACGCGCCGGGTGCTGGAGCAGCTCATTGCCGCCAGTGCCGCACGCCGCGCCAGCCCGCCATTGCGGCGGCAGATTTTGCAGTGCGGCCATGATATGGTGCAGGCGGCGCAGCAGAGCGATCTTGGGCATTACATGCAGGCCGATCAGGCACTCGATCAGGTGGTGCACAGCGCTTGCCGCAATCCATCGGCGGTGCATGCGGTGGTGCCGCTGGTAATCCAGTGTCGCCGCTTTTGGTATGCGTTTTGGCATGAAGCCGATGTCAAGCAGGGCGCGCAACTGCACTTGACTCTGGCGCAGGCAGTGGCAGAGGCGCAAGAGGCGGAAGCGGTGGCGGCAGCCGATGCGCTGGTCTCTTACCTGGAAGAGTTGACCCGTAGAATTATTCATGGCTGAATTATCAAATAACTAAATTATCCAAGTTGCGATGCAAACCATTACCTTTCTCGATTCGCATACCGGGGGCGAACCCACCCGCTTGATTCTGGCCGGTGGCCCGTCGCTGGGCGGTGGCCCGCTGGCCAAGCGCTTGGCGCGCTGGCGTGAGCAATACGATCACTTTCGAGCGGCAACGATTTGCGAGCCGCGCGGTTCGGATGTGTTGGTCGGGGCCTTGCTGGTCGAGCCACACGCGGCTAATTGCTGTGCCGGGGTGATTTTTTTCAACAATGCCGGGTATTTGGGCATGTGTGGCCACGGCATGATCGGCACGGTGGTCTCGCTCGCCTACCTTGGCAAAATCGGGCCGGGCCTGCATCGGCTCGATACCCCGGTCGGGGTGGTGACCGCGCAATTGCATGACGATCAGAGCGTAACTATTTGGAACGTACCGGCTTACCGGTATCAACACCGGGTAACGGTTGAGGTGCCCGGAATTGGGCCGGTAGTGGGCGATGTGGCATGGGGCGGCAACTGGTTTTTTTTGGTGGGCGAACATGGCTTGCCATTGACACTGGACAATACCCTGGACTTGACCGATTATGCCTGGCGCGTGCGGCTGGCCTTGGAAGCGGCTGGCATTTGCGGTGCGGATGGAGCGGTGATTGACCATGTGGAATTGTTTGCCCCGACCGAAGGGGCCGATGCGCGCAATTTTGTGCTCTGCCCCGGTCGCGCCTGGGATCGCTCACCGTGTGGCACCGGCACCAGTGCCAAGCTAGCTTGTTTGGCGGCAGACGGCAAGCTGGCCGAAGGGCAAATCTGGCGTCAGCAAAGCATTACCGGCAGCGTGTTTGAAGCCAGTTACCAGCGCGAGGGGGACAAGGTGTTGCCCGCGATTCGGGGTCAGGCATGGGTTATGGCACGTGGCGAGTTGCTGCTCGATGCGGCTGATCCGCTGCGCTGGGGCATGTAACCCCATTCAGAGTGGTATTTCATCCCATCCAAAATGGTAGTTCATCCCGGCTAAAACACATTTCGTCACATTTGCTACTCGTTGCGGGTTCAAATTTTGTACATTAGCGCCTGTCACACGGCATTCACCGGTTAAACAGGGTTAGCCCGAAATGAGAGAAGCAAATGAATATGCAGCAAACAATGCGTTGGATGGCGCAAGTATGATGATCAATGATATCCTCTGGCCGGACACTGGCCGCTCGCTCCTTCGGTATAGCGAAGCATCGGGCAAGGGATCGGCCCCGGCATGTGGTACGGCCAGTTCGCAGCCGTCGGACACGGCAGCCGCTTGCTCGGATCAGTTTCAGTCACTGACCGGACTCACCCCGTATTTCTAAACAAGCTGCCCGGCGCATCCAATTAAGCGATGTTTTCGTCAAGACATCACTTTTACCCAAATTGCTCGAACCGATACAGCGGCAATTATTTGACTATCATACCTTGACATCAAGCCGCTGCTGTCCTATTCTGATCAAGCACGTTAGGGTTCATGAAACCCTCCTACAAGTGTTTCAGGACACTTGTTTAGTTGTCGGGTGATACTGGCAACGAACGCTACGCAAGTAGCCCACAGCCACCTTCCGGTGGCTGTTTTCATTTGGCGCGTATGCCAAGGCTTTTCCGGCGCTGGCAGGTAGCGGGGGAGGATCAGGCAGGCCGGTTGTGCAGGCAAGTTGATGCGGGTCGGCACAGCCTATTTCAGGCCAAAC
>JACCDS011492255.1_pt1 | contig 10440 bp, 12 predicted proteins | sample 7446441 | NCBI WGS metagenome assembly JACCDS01 (sample SAMN15323445, study PRJNA562643) | freshwater metagenome | isolation source: river surface water | place: USA:Blue River Watershed | collected 2017-08-17 | reverse complement strand
GTGCCCGAGGTGTAGCACAGTGCCGCGCCGGTTTGTTCGTCGAACTCGGGCCAGTCGAAGCTGTCGCTGTGCCCGGTGATCAGGCCTTCGTAATTTATCACGCTCACACCTTCGATGGCGGGCGTGTTGGCCGCATCGGCCAGGCACACCCAGGCACGCACCCTGGGGCAGTGCGCGGCAATGCCTTTGACCAGCGGTGCAAAAGTGGCGTCAAACAGCACCACCTCGTCTTCGGCGTGGTTGATCACATAGATCAGCTGCTGCGGGTGCAGGCGCGGGTTGCAGGTGTGCATGACCATGCCGCTGCCCGAGACGGCGTAATAGGCTTCCAGGTGGCGGTGGTTGTTCCATGCAATGGAGCCGACCGCGCTGCCTGCTTTGAGCCCCATGTGCGCCAAGGCGTTGGCCAGCTGGCGAGAGCGTTTGGCGGTCTCGGCATAGGTGGTGCGGTGCAGCGGGCCGTGCGTCTCGCGCGAGACGATTTCCTGGTCGCCGAATTGGGCAGCGCCGTGTTCGAGGATGCTCGAAATGAGCAAGGGGCGGTTCATCATGAGGCCGGATGTGGGCATGTTTGTCTCTCGTTTTCAGGTGTTTTGAATGCATGTGGCGCGGGGTGTGGCGCCGCGCCGCTTGTCATCATATCGGTCTGCCGAGGCCATTCAGCGGATCAAGTCCACGGCTTTTTCGGCCATCGCCATCACGGTGGCATTGGTGTTGGCGCCAATCAGCGTGGGCATGACAGAGGCGTCCACCACACGCAGGCCTTCGAGGCCATGCACTTGCAGGCTGGGGTTGACCACGGCCATGGCGTCGGTGCCCATCTTGCAAGTGCCCACGGGGTGGTACACCGTGTCGGAGCGCTCGCGCAAGATGTGGCGAATTTCATCGTCGGTCTGCACACCTGCGGTGAACACATCTTGGTGGCGAATGCTCGCCAATGCGGGCGCATCCATCAGCTTGCGTGTGAGTTTGTAGCCTTGGAGCATGGTTTCCAGGTCATCCTCGTGCGCCAAAAAAGCCGGGTCGATCAGCGGTGCTTGGCGTGCATCGGCATGGGCCAGGGTGACCTGTCCACGGCTCTTGGGGCGCAGCACACACACGTGGCAGGAATAGCCGTGCGCTGCGTGCAGTTGGCGTGCATGGTTTTCCACCAGCCCCACCACAAAATGCAGCTGCACATCGGGTGCCGCCAGCGAGGGGTCTGTTTTCAAGAAGCCGCCCGCTTCGGCGTAGTTGGTGCCCATGAAGCCTTGCCGTGTGCGGATGTACTTCAATGCCTCTTTGGCCATGTGGGCTGTGCCGCCCAGCGAGATGCCCATCAAATCCAGGCTCTTGGCGGCGTAGCCAAAGATGAAGTCCGGATGGTCTTGCAGGTTTTGGCCCACGCCGGGCAAGTCGTGTAGCACCTCAATGCCATGTTGCTGCAAATGCGCCCCTGGCCCAACGCCAGAGACCATCAGCAACTGTGGCGACTGGAAAGCGCCCGCGCACAAAATCACTTCGCGGCGTGCCCGGATCACGCGTTTGCTGCCCGACTGCAGGCACTCGACACCCACGGCGCGTCGGTCTTCAAACACGATGCGGGTGACCTGAACGCCGGTCTCCACATGCAGGTTCTGGCGTGTGCCCATGTGTGGGTGCAGGTAGCCTCGCGCGGCGCTCCAGCGCTCGCCGTTGCGTTGCGTCACCTGGTAGATGCCCAGGCCTTCTTGCGTGGCGCCGTTGAAGTCGTCGTTGATCGGGAAACCCGCTTCACGCGCGGCGTTCAGGTAGATCTGCTGGAAGGGGTTGTGGGTCTGCAGGTCAGACACATGCATGGGGCCATCGCTGCCATGAAACCCGTCGTGGATGCGGTGGTTGTTTTCGCTGCGTTTGAAGTAGGGCAACAGCTCGTCGTAGGACCAGCCCGCATTGCCCAAGTCAGACCAGTGGTCGTAGTCAGAGCGGTGTCCGCGCGTGTAGACCATGGCATTGATGGCGGATGAGCCCCCCAGACCTTTGCCGCGCGGCTGGTATCCCTTGCGGCCGTTCAAACCTGCTTGCGGGACGGTTTCAAATGCGTAATTGTTGAGGCGGGTTGGCAGCATCGCCACCGCCGCTGCGGGCGTGTTGACCAGCCAGCTGTCACCTTGGCCGCCGGCCTCCAGCAGCATCACCTGCACATTGGCGTCTTCGCTCAGTCGGCCCGCCATCACGCTGCCGCCCGAGCCTCCACCGATGACGATGTAATCCATGTCCATGCTTGTCTCCCATTGTTTTAGCCATGCTACAGAGTGGCATGGCCATGTCTTGTCACTTGGGCAGCATGGCCCAAAGTTTGGATTTGTCGACAGGACAGCCCAGTGCTTCAAAACGGGCCTTGGCCTTGAGGTTGAGCACATAGGGCAGGTATTCGCCCATGGCTTGTTTTTCGGTGCCGGGTTGGGTCACCGCAAACCAGCTGTGCTTGAAGTCCGCATGCACCTGGGTGTGGCGGTTGATGAGCGATGCAAATTGAGGCGAACCACTGACCATGCCGTCGCCATTGCCCATGTCGATCCAGGCCACGCCGCATTGGGCCGTGGCGTTGCTGGGGCGGTCTTCCTGGCGCGAGATCACCAAGGCATACCGACCCGTTTCATCTGCGCTCGCGGCCAATTGCTCGTCGTAAATACAGTCGGGTGTGCTGGCGGCCGTCAGGGAGCCACCGGTGCAGACCGAGGCGTAACGCATGTCGTAGTCAGACGGGTTGTCTTTTTCGCCATGCCAGTTTTGGGGGGTGCGCGGCATCTTGGCGGTCATCACATAGACCTGACCGAAATTGCGGCTCAGGTAGGTGTAGCCGTAGCGGGTGACCTTGTTGCTCCACCAGCCGCCGACTTGTTCAGGTTGTTTGGCGCTGAGCCAGGGGAAGAACAAATCGGTCACCACCTGCTTGCGGTTGAAGAAGGCTTGCAGGGGGCGTGCCTCGACGTCTTTTGCGCCCACATTGGCGGTGTCCACCCACGGCAGGTTCGTCATCAAGACCCAGGCACGGCCATCGACCGAGCTGGGCAATTGCTTGCCACGCATCGGTGTGCTGCTGGCCTCACAGGCGGCATCGCCTTCCAGACGTTTGCCATCGGCCGTGACCATGGACACTCTGGGCAGGGCCACACCGCCTAGGTAGTCGGTGCTGTGATCGGGGACGTAGTTGCGCATCCACAAGAAGACTTCTTGACCCGCATTGGCAAAGGTGTACAGCGTGTTGGCTGGCCGTGGCGTGGCGGGCTTCCCGTTCACGATGGTGAAGGTGTAGCGGCGGTTTGGGGCATCACGGGGCACGCCGGGCACGAAGGGGTTGACCGAGCCGGCATCGGGCACGATTTCCACATCGTTCAGGGCATCCTGTGGCTCGCCACGCGGGTTGTAGGTGTTGAAGTTCCAATGCCGCATGTGCGGGAAATCACCTTGCACGATCAGTTTGGCGCCTTCAGGCAACTTCAAAGCAGTCGGGATGTAGGTGGTGCCTGTGTCCGGGAACTGGTTTTCCCAAGAGAACGAATTCGCATCGTTGGTGAACACCCCGTTGCGTGCGCGGGGCCCGGGCCAAAAGCACGAGCGCAAAGCCAGATTGCTTTTTTGGTTGGCCGGAGTGTGGATGTCCATGGGCTTTGCGGGCGGCATGGGCGGCACGATGCGGCCACGGCCCGCACTGTCCACCACATAACCCACAGCGCTGGGCGCTGGCGTGCCGTCAGCCGCCCCTTGCCCCATCTCGTAATGCTTGTAGGTCGGGCGAGCGATGCCGTTGTCGTCGTGGGCCAGTCGCAGCGTGGCCCACAGCACCGCTGCGGCCACCAACGCGATCAGGGTGATCAACACGATGGCGGTGATTTTCAGGAATTTTTTCATGCGCTTGTCTCCTTGTGGCTTGTTCGAATGGCGCTTCAAATCAATCTTCGATCAGGTGGTAGTCCGACTTCATGGCGCCGCACTCCAGGCAGCACCAGTCTTCGGGCAGATCTTCAAACGATGTGCCCGGCGGGATGCCAGTGTCCGGGTCGCCCAGGGCTTCGTCGTACACATGGGCGCAATACGCGCAGCGGTATTTCTTCATGCCGGCCTCTCAGTGCGATGGTGTCAATGCGATCCGATGGCGGTGGTGCCGCCTGGATGGAAGGTGGGGATGAGCGCAAAGCCGTGCTGGATGCGCAAATCACGGGCACGCAATTCGGGCTCCATCAACTGCCAGACCTTGCGGTGGTTGTAAGACGGTGTGGTTGGCCACAGGTGGTGGATCAGGTGGTAGTTGTGCCACTGCATCAGTGTGTCCATCAAGGGCTCATGGCCCATGCGCACGGTGGTGCCCGCGGTCAGGTTGTTCTGTGTGGACGCTGCCGTGGTGATGTGTTGCAGTTGCCCATGCTCATCGCCGTCCAGGTGTGGCAACCACAAGAACACAAAACCGATCAGGGCCGTGGTGATGCGTGCCGGAACCAGCCACAGCATCACGACCTCCCAGCCGTAACCGAGGAAGGCCAAAACAGCGACAGCCATCAGGGTCATGGCGGCCAGTGGCAGGGTGTCCTTGAGGGTTTTGACGCCCCGTGGGTCGCCCGAGCGCCAGTTGTAAACCGCATAAGACAGGTCGAAGGTCATCCACCTGAAAACAATGCTCCACCAAGGGCCGTGCGCGTAGTGGTCAGGGTCTTTGGACTCGTTGGTGAAGCGGTGGTGGATCATGTGGGAGTAGCGGAAGGTGCTCAGCGACACCTGCGGCGCGATCATCAACAGGGCGATGCGCCCCATCCAGTCGTTGAGCTGCACATTCGACGATGCACTGCGGTGCGTGGCATCGTGGGCCACATGGAAGATGGGGTACATGAACAACACATTGATCAGCGCTGCCCCCCACAGCGGCAGTTGCCCCTTCAAGACCAGTACATCGGTGCCCACAATGCCCACCACGATGATCACGAGGATGGCCAAAGTCGGCCACGCGATGACGGGCGGGTTGGTCAGCCGGTACAGCGCTGCTTTTTTCTCGGGCGAGACCAAGATCGGATTTCTCGAAGACGCGTTCGACGACATGGTTTTGTCTCTCTTGTTGGCTTGGCCGTGCATGCCGCCAAGCGTTTGTGTGATCTGTCATTGTCCGCAGGGGTCACTTTTCGGACAGCTCAGCAAGTGACAACATTTCCTCATTAAGTGACAATGTGACCGCATGACCGATGCTTCTCCCCCTGCAGCTTGGCGCGAAGGCGTCATCCACCCGGCCTATGTGCGCATCGCCATCGCATTGGCTGAACGCATGGGTCTGGTGGTCGGCATGCGCCTGCCTGAAGGCGCTCGCATGTTGTCGGTGCTGGATGTGATGCCCCTGCTGGAGCAACTTGGTGCAGTCCGCAACCCTTATCTGGGCATGGAGTTGGGCAGTCTCATTCCGGCATCCGCCCACGGGGCCATGGGCTATGCGGTGGTGTCCAGCCCCACCGTGGGTGACGCCATGCACACCCTGGCGCGCTACGCTTCGATGCGCAACCGTTTTTTCCATTACCAATGTCAAAGCGATGGTGCGCAAACACGGTTGGTGCTGACCCCGCGCATGCCTTTGGGTCCGCTGCGAACCTTTTGTGAAATTGGCACCGCCGTCTCGGTGTTCAAGATGATCCAGGGGGTGGCTGGTGACGAGGCTGCTGCGCACATGCACTTTGACGCACATTGGGACGGCGAAGTGCCGTTGAATGTGCCCATGCAAATGCACTACGCCCAATTGCAAACCGCTTTGCGCGTGCCACAGGCCATTGCCCGCAAGGCCACGCCGACGGCCGATGCCAAGCTCTATGCCAGCGCCTGCCGCAGCTGTGAAGAAGAGCTGGCCGAGATCGACGGCAGCCTGGTCTCGCGCTTGCGGACCATGATGCCGGGCGAACAACAAGATTGGCCCAACCTCAAAGAGGCGGCTGAACGCCTGGCCATGTCACCGCGCACCCTGATCCGCCGATTGGTCGCCGAGGGGGTGACTTACCAGTCTTTGCTGGACGAGTCCAAAAGTGAGATGGCCTGCTGGTTGCTCAAAAACACCAAGCAGCCCATGAGTGCCATCGCAGAGCGCCTGGGCTTTGTGGACGACACCAACTTCAGCCGCAGCTTCAGGCGCTGGCGCGGCAGCACACCGTTGGAATATCGCAAAAGTCGTTCACCGAACTGATGTGTTCTGCTTCACACCAAAGCCGCGTAGACCAGATCGCGGAAAAGCGGTCTGTAATAGTCGCGTTGGTTGGGTGCCTGGATCATCAGCATGGCGTACATGTCCAGCGCCGGGTCCACAAAAAACGTGGTGCCCGCGATGCCGCCCCAGTAATACAAGCCCACCGATCCGGGCACAGGCGATACACCGAGGTGCGTGCGGACCGCAAAGCCCAAGCCAAAGCCATGACCCGGTGGCAGCAAGGTGCCATTGGACGGCATGCCGCCCAGGTGGTCGGCCGTCATGTAGTCCACCGTGTGGGGACCGAGCAGGCGCACACCATGGAGCTCGCCCCGGTTGCGCAGGCACTGCAAAAAGCGGGTCTAGTCCATGGCGGTGGACATCAGGCCACCGCCGCCGCCTTCCATGGCAGGCACTTGGCGGGGCTTCAGCACCTTCATCGGCACACCGCCATCGGGGTCGTGCGCAAAGGGCTCGGCAATGCGGTGCTGCTGCTCGGGCGGCACGGCAAAGCCGGTGTCCACCATGCCCAGTGGGCCAAAGATTTCGGCCTGCAAAAATGTGCCCAAACCTTGCCCGCTGACCACCTCGACCAGCCGCCCCAACACATCGGTCGCGCGGCTGTAGGCCCACACGGTGCCGGGTTGGAATTGCAACGGCACGCCCGCCAGCGTTTGCGAGAACTCGGCATTGGTCCGCTCGCGTGAGGCGATCTTCACCGCCCCGTATTGGCGCTGCACGGCCGAGTCGCCCAAAAATTCATAGGTCAGCCCCGCCGTGTGGCGCAGCAGGTCTTGCACCGTGGCTTCTTGCCGCACCGGCTCCAGGCCATTGGCTGTGGCCACCTGCTGGTTCGCATATTCGGGCAACCAGCGGCTGACCGGGTCGCTCAAGAGCAACTGCCCACGTTCCACCAGCATCATCACCGCCACCGACACCACCGGCTTGGTCATCGAATAAATACGGAAGATGCTGTCGGTCTTCATCGGCACGCCCGTGCCGGGGTCTTGCTGGCCCACAGCCTCGAACAAGGCGATTTGACCGCGCCGGGCAATCATGGCCACCGCGCCCGGCAGTCGGCCGCTGGCCACTTCGCTGCGCAGCACGTCCATCAGGCGCTGCGTGCGCTTGGGGCACAGGCCCACATCGGTGGGTTGGGTGTGGGGCAAAGCTTTGTGTGCAGTCATCGGGGGCTCCGGTTGAAGGGTGTTTTGTACACCAGCCTTGGGGCATGGGGTATCACCTGCGGCGCAGCGGTCGCTTTGGCTTGTCGCCCATGCGTCAAAGGCCATAACCCTCGCGCAGTGCGAGCGTTGCTAGACTGAATCTATGCGCATTTCAGAACTCTCTGCCAAGACCCGTGTGTCGGTACACCGCTTGCGGCGGTACGAGGCCGACGGCCTCATTGAAAGCCAGCGACTGCCCAACGGCTACCGCGAGTACGGCGAGAAAACAGTCAAGCACGTCATCTTCATCGCCATGTCTCGGGAGATGGGTTTTTCGCTGCCCTTCATTGCCGAGTATTTGCCGCGCTTCAAAGCGGGCAAGTTGTCGCCCTACGAAATGATCGGAGCCATCCACCAGCGTGTGGCCGACATCGACAAAGTCATTGCTGAACACAAAGCACTTCGCAAGAAGCTGATCGACCACATCGGCTGGTTTGAAACCAAGCAAAGGAAATCGAAATGAGCCCACTGGACATGCTCAAAAAAATCAATGCCATGGCCGAGTTCAACCGCTGGTGCGGCATTGAGGTGACGGTGGCCGAACCCGGCTTTGTGGAAATCCAGATGCCCTGGCGTCCAGAGGTGGGGCAGTATTCAGGCTACTTGCATGCGGGTTTGATCGGCACACTCATTGACACCGCCTGCGGATTTGCAGCTGGCACCGTGGCGGGGCCGAATTTGTTGGCCGCCAACTTTTCGGTCAACTGCCTGCGTCCTGCCGTGGGTCAAAAGTTCATTGCCCGTGCGCGGGTGGTTAAACCCGGCAAAGCACAGGTGTTCACCAGTTGTGATTTGTTTGCGGTGGATGCCGAAGGCGAAAAGCTGGTGGCCAACGGTCAGACTTTGCTGACGGTGATCGCCGCGTAACCGGTTCAGCGCGGCAAAGGCCTATCAGTGAGCGCGCGCCCATAGCGCCTGCCCCCGCTGCGCTTTGCTTGCATCGCTGGGCGTGAGCTGAACTGGACCTTGCGGGGTTTGGCACAGCACATCGGCCAGGGCCATCAGCGCCGATTCCGGGCCGCTGAGCAGTTCAAGCTCCAACTCCAAAATGGGTTCGCTCAGATCGGTTCCGGGCACATGGATGCGGCCTTGGTCCAGCGCCACTTCGATCTGCGCACCACCGTGGGCGATCACCCAGCGCTGGCGTTCAAAGTCGGTGCAGAACATGGCGTGTAGTCGGAGACGCAAGGTCATCAGCGTTTGGCTGAGCGCGGCGTCATCCACCAGCTGATCGAACTGCAATGCGCCAGGGGTGGTCGGGCCTTCCCATTCCTGGCGGCGTGACAAGCCGCCTGTGCTTTGGCCAGCGGTCTTGATGGTCAGCAGCCATTGATCACCCGACAGCCGCTCGCGCACCGCCATGCGGGCTTGCTGCAGGGTCAATTCAGGCGTGTCGAAATAGGTGTTGAGCAGGCGGTGTGTGTGCACGCCTGTGGCCAGCAGGGGGTGTGCCAGCAGCAGTGGCAAGTCGGCTGCGTTCAGGCTGAGTTTGAGTTCGGTTTCCATGGTGTTTTGGCGAAGGATGTGGCGCTATTTTCCGGCGAAAAATGCAGCAAGGATGAACAGCGCTCTCGGCTTGGGCGCAACGATTGTGCGCCGACAACCGCCACATTTTGAGGGTTTGAGGCCCATGCCATACTGGGTTTTTGGGATCGGTTGCGGTTTGGCCGTTGCCAGTCCTTTGACCATTCGAAAGGAACATGTCATGGCCATTCCCTGGCTGCTGGCGCTCAAGGCCATCCCCTGGGGGGATGTGATGGAACACGCGCCCAGCGTGCTCAAAGCGGCGCGCAAACTGATGGACCGCCAAGGTGCCGAGCCTGCGCCGTCAAGCACCACCGACCTTGATGTGGCCGGTGAGGCATTGCCCAGTTTGGGTGAACTCAAAAACCGATTGATCGCCACGCAGGTGCAACTGGACCGCCAGGCCCAGACGCAAGGCGAGATGGCCGAAACCTTGGCCGAACTGGCCGAGCAAAATGCCCGCTTGGTCAGTGCGGTGCAGACGTTGCGCCAGCGCACGCGTTTGTTGCTGTGGGTGTTGGCTGTGCTGGTGTTGCTTGTGGTGTGGGTGGTCTGGCGCTGAGCTGCAAGTGCTCAGCTCGCTCATGTCGGGGCTGAAGCCGCCGACCCACGAGGGGTTCTCTGTAAGAGGGACCCTCAGGCAAAGCGCTCGCGCAAATAAGCCACGATCGCGCCCGAATCCTTCAGCCAACGGGTTTGACCATCGGCTTCGGTGATCTGCAGGCAGGGCACTTGGGTCGCGCCCGTGCCTTGCAGCAAGGCATTGCGGTGGGTGGTGTCATGTTGTGCATCGCGCTTTTCAATCGGCAGCGACAGGCGGCGCATTTCCTGGCGCACCTTGATGCAAAACGGGCAGGTGCTGAACTGGTACAGCGCCAGGTTTTGGCACTGCTGGTCCACGCGGGTTTGCGCAGCTGCTTCGCGCACGACGCCTTTGGGCTGGGTCAGGCGCTCTTTGAGCAGCATGACGGGGCCCAGCACGGTGCGCAGGGTTCTGAAGAAAGCACGGATGATGGTTTTCATAATGGCATTCAAATGTTCAAAAGGGGTGGGTCATCAGAGGGGTGTGAACTGAGCAAGGGGCAGGGTTGAGGGGGCTTTGCAGCTTCCGTGAATCCAACACCCTCAAAGCAAACGCGCCAAATAATGCCCCGTGAAGCTCGCCTTGTTTTTGGCCAGCTGCTCAGGCGTGCCTTCGCCCAGCACCGTGCCGCCACCCGCGCCGCCTTCGGGGCCCATGTCGATCAGCCAGTCGGCGGTTTTGATGACGTCGAGGTTGTGCTCGATGATGACGATGGTGTTGCCCGCGTCACGCAGCTGGTGCAGCACTTTGAGCAGCAAATCGATGTCGGCGAAGTGCAGGCCGGTGGTGGGCTCGTCCAGTATGTAGAGCGTGCGCCCGGTGTCGCGCTTGCTCAGTTCCTGCGCCAGTTTGACGCGCTGCGCCTCGCCGCCCGACAGGGTGGTGGCGCTCTGGCCCAGGCGCACGTAGCTCAGGCCCACGTCCAGCAAGGTCTG
>JACCDS011326402.1_pt1 | contig 10440 bp, 6 predicted proteins | sample 7446441 | NCBI WGS metagenome assembly JACCDS01 (sample SAMN15323445, study PRJNA562643) | freshwater metagenome | isolation source: river surface water | place: USA:Blue River Watershed | collected 2017-08-17 | reverse complement strand
GGTTATGCCCACATGGTGCAGGAAGGCGGGCGCAATTTTTCGGCGGGCGAACGGCAGCGGCTCGAAATTGCGCGAGCGCTGGTTGGCAGTCCGCGTCTGTTGGTGCTTGACGAAGCGACCTCGTCGCTCGACCCAGAGGTAGAATTGGCGATCATGCAGGCCCTGCGCCGGCGCGGCATTACCTGCCTGATCATTGCCCATCGCCTGTCAACCGTGCGCGATTGCGACCGGATTGTGGTATTGCAGCGCGGACAGATGGTGGAAGCAGGCAGCCACGAGCAATTGATGGCACAGGGCGGTGCCTATTCTCGGCTGGTGCAGGCATGAGCGGGCCAACAGCGCCGCCAGCGTCCGGGCCGGAGGTGCAGACATCGTCCTTGCCAACGCCTTCGCTGGCGACATTTTCGCAGCCGACACTTTTTCTAGATGAAGCATGGCTGCCACGCTGGCTTGGCGTGCAGCATGGCCCGGTGGAACTGTATGCCCAGCCGTTTCAGGATGGACGGGCCAGTGATTCACGCCATTTTCTGGCCGTTCTGCCCAAGGGGGCTATTTTTCCGCAGCAGTTGCAACAACCGCTGCCGCAACCATTGCAGCAACCATTGCCGCAACCATTGCCACATTCTTACTGGCGGCTGTGCGTGGTTGTACAAAATGCTGGCGCGCTTGATGCCGTCGAGTGGCCAGACCACCCGGACCCCGGACAAGCCACCCTGCCCCGGCTCAATCCGCTGATCAAGGCCTTGTGTCAGGCTGGCCTGCCCGCCCCGGCGCTGGCCACGCTCGCCCCCGGCACCGATCCGTGGCCACTGCTGCAACAATGGCTGCAGGACGGTTTGAACCTCATGAACCGGCAGCAGCAGCCCCTGCCACTGGCAGAAATTGCCGCCGCCAATCTGGCCGCGCGCCAATCGGCGATGCGCAAAATGGCACGGGTACTCAACCCCGCCATCCACGCCGACTCAGGCGAGCAAGCCGGTTTGGCCGGTTTGGCCAGCAAGGTGGCGCCTGCGCAGGGTTTACCGCTGTTCAAGGGCTCCAACCTGCCGGTGCCGGGCGAATCGCTGCAAGATTGGGCCGGACGCGCCGGAGTACGGCTGCGCCGGGTGGCCCTGCGCGACCAATGGTGGCAAAGTGCCGGTGTGCCCTTGCTTGCGATACCGGCGCAAGAACAAGATACCAGCCCCGGCGCCGCAGCAAGCGGCAGCAGTTCTACCGTTTCCGGCAGCAGCAATGCCCCGGAAAATGTGCATCAGGTAATCGCCTTGCTGCCGACCCGGCAAGATGGTTACACCTGGCATGATCAGCAGCGCGCCACACCGCTGGTCACCCCCGCGCTGGCCGCCACCCTGTCATCGTTTGCCTATAGCCTGCATGGTCGCCTGCCCGAGCGTGCGCTGCATCTTCGCGACTTGCTCGGCTTTGGCTGGCGTGCGGCATTAAACGATGTCATGTGGCTGTTGCTGGCGGCACTGGCCTCGGGCCTGTTGGGTGCAATTTCACCGGTGGCAGTAGCCTATGTGTTCAAAACCGTGATTCCATCGGGTGAACTCCCGCTTCTGGCCAGCCTAACCAGCCTGATTGCGCTGGTGGCCATCGTCAGTGGCCTATTGCATTTAAGTGCCGATCTGGCCGCACTACGGATTGAAGGGCGGCTTGGCAATGGCTTGCAAAGTGCCATGTTCGACCGCCTGCTGCGCCTGCCGCTGCGTTTTTACAGCAACCTGACCAGCGGTGATCTGGCCAACCGGATTGCCGTGACCGATACCGTGCGGCGCAGTTTTTCCAGCATGATCGTCCAGATCACCACCGCCTTCTTCTACACGCTCGGCGCGTTTACGACCATGGTCTACTTCATGCCCAAGGCGGCCCTGTTGGCGGCAGCGATCATGTTGCTGGTCTGGGGCGTGACGGCACTGGTTGGCTGGCGTCAAGTCAAAACCCTGTACGAGGGCGAACAAATCGAAGGCAATATCATCGCCATGCTGGTGCAACTGCTGCAAGGCATCACCAAACTGCGGCTGTCCGGCGCGGAAGACCGTGGCTTTGGTCTGTGGGGGCGCGGCTTTGCCGAAATGCGGGCCCGCCAAACCCGCAGCCGCAAGCTGCAAATGCATTTAACAGCCTTTGTCGCCTGCGCCGAAGTGGCGCTGCCAACCGCCATATTTGCCACGCTTGGCTATGGTAGCGGTGAAAAACCAAGTACCAGCGAATTCTTGGCACTGGTGGCGGCGCTGGCCACCTTCAGCAGCAGTGGCATGTCGGTTGGGCAAGCCATCGCACGCCTGATCATGCTCAAACCCTTCTTTGAACGGATACGCCCAATTCTCGATGCCAGCCCGGAAGCGGCCAGTCTGGGCCATGATGTGGGCCACCTGAATGGCGCGATTGAGGTATCGCACCTCTCCTTTGGCTACCAGCCGGAAGCGGCACCGGTGCTGCGCAATATCTCGTTTCACGTCAAACCGGGCCAGTTTGTGGCGATTGTTGGCAGTTCCGGCTGTGGCAAATCGACGCTGTTTCGGCTCTTGCTCGGTTTTGAAAAACCCGATAGCGGCGGGATATATTATGACGGGCGCGACTTTCAATCGATCAATCCAGCCTCCTTGCGCCGCCACATCGGCGTGGTGCTGCAAAACGGCCGGGCCATGCCCGGTACGCTGTTTGAAAACATTTCCGTGGCCCACGACTGCACACTTGACCAAGCGTGGCAGGCGGCGCGGCAGGCCGGACTATCGGACGACATCCGCGCCATGCCGATGGGCATGCATACCATGTTGTCAGAAGGCAGTTCCACCCTGTCCGGCGGCCAATTGCAACGCCTGCTGCTGGCGCGTGCGCTGGCCGGGCAGCCCGACATTTTGTTGCTCGACGAAGCGACTTCGGCACTGGACAACCGCACCCAGGCCTGGGTAACCAGTTCACTGGGCGCTTTGGCCATGACCCGGCTGGTGATTGCCCACCGGCTGTCAACCGTGCAACAGGCCGACCTGATTTTGGTGTTGCACGACGGAGACATTGTTGAACGCGGGACTTATGCAGAACTTATGGGATTAGATGGCCATTTTGCACGGCTGGCAAAACGCCAGTTGACCTAAGCCGAACAACGATGAATAGCCTGTATCCGAATCGGGTTTTGCCTTGCAATGCAATAACGACTGGGGTATGTTATGCCACCCGCCCATGGCGAAGCAATCAGAATGGAAGCCTTCATGCGCAAAGTACTCTATATTCTTGGATTATTATCGGATGACGATGTGGAATGGCTGGCGACGATGGGCCAACGCCAAAGCGTCAAACCGGGTCAGATACTGGTTACCCAGGGCCAGCCGCTTGACTGGCTATATTTCATCCTTGATGGCCGTTTTTGCGTTACCGCGTCCGGCGTTGGCGAATTGGCCACCATCGGCTGCGGCGAAATCATCGGCGAAATTTCCCTGATCGATTCCCACCTGCCAGCAGCCTCGGTCAGCGCGCTCGAAGAAGGCATGGTGCTGGCGGTTGCTCGCGAACAATTGCAGGCAAAACTGACCGAAGATTTGGCATTTGCCGCCCATTTCTACCATGCCATCGCCACTTTTTTGGCGGCACGGATGCGCCAGACCGTGAAACAACTCGGACAGGGCGATGCACATGGCCATACCACAGGGCATGAAGACCACGACAACGAGCTTGATTTGAACCGGCTCGATGGCGTGCATTTGGCCAGTGCCAAATTTGACCGGATTTTGAAACGCTTCCAGCGTTAGGGTGAAACGCTCACTACCTCAGGCGAAACAAAGCCAGACCTGCCGCTGATCGGTAGCACTTCCCTTGCACTACCTTTGCCAAGTGCAGATGCAAACACAGCAAACCAGCGGACGCACGGAAACACAACATCAGCACCCACACCGCCTGCACTTAACCCAATTACTTTTCATTTAAAAACATGCCTCATCCATGCTTGCAAACCAATATAGCCCAATGCGGCAGGGTCAAGCAATTTGCCTTTAATTGCGTAATACAACCCCTCGCCGGGTCGCTCTTGCCACGCCAGCCAAGTAGCCACCTCAGCCTTCTTGATTCGAGTTGGTTTAATTTTTGGGATGTTTAATACGGTCGGCAAGGCAGCGACTGTACACTCTGCGTGTCTTAACAAGGCATGGCCACTACCCGCTATTGGCACGGATTGATAGATCCAATCTTCCAGAATACCGTCGCCACCATTATCAGGCATCACCCATAAACCAAAATCGGCCAAACCATCATTATGGCGAAACACCAGCCCGCCATCTGCCAGTGCTGTCGGTTTTGCGGCAAAACCGAATGATTCAAGCACCAAAGCGACTTGCCCAACGGTCTTTTCAAAGCCACCTCCGTTTTGTGTTTGGTCTGCATCCAGTACCAAACCAATGCGCTCAAGCTCTCCAGTGGGGAAGCGCTTGAGTAACGAGGGCAAATAATTGATTGCGCCTTGTTTGGTGTTAAATGTATCCGCCCCGCCCAGCTCTCGCGGCGGTGCCACCCGCACATCCGCATTTAAGCCCAGCATTTTGCAAAATTCCTCAAAAAAGCTCTTGTCGTTGATGCCCTCCACCAACAACATGCGTTTGGGCTTGGTCATTAGCGTACCTCAATATCGGATTGAGTCAAGTCAAAGAGTTCATTTTCGTCAAAAACGGTGGCGATAATACGTCCCTTGTCACTGGTGCGAATGCTGGCACCAATGTGCAGCAACATGCCATCAACATCCGTTCGCTGCTTGGCGACTTTAGCAAAATTTTCGATGCAATCCCAACTATGGGTGGTAGCAAAAACTTGAATGTCCAGCTTAACGGCCAACTCAAACACCAATGCCCAGATTTTTTCCTGTACGCTGTAATGCAAGCCGCTTTCAAATTCGTCAATCAACAAAAAACCGCCTTTGGCAGGAAAAACCTTAAGCGCCAATTGCAACACTCTTAACATGCCCTCACCCAAGCTGTTGAGCGGCACCAGCCGTTCACTATTTGTCAGCTTGACCTTGGCTGTGCGACTCAAAGCGGTGGATCGCCATCCGCCAACGCGATTGGCTTCACCATTTTTTCGGACAAAGGTAATGGCATCAAATGTGGGCAAAATCAAGCGCAATGCGGCTTGAACAATTTCCTGATGAGGGGTTAATGCGATTTTGTCCCAGTAGTCGGCCAATTCGTCGATGGAAACAAGCTGAGTCGGCACCAAACTGCATGGCTGCGCGCCGTGCAAGTCAGTCGTGATACTTGTCGCGCCTCGCTGTCCATTCATTTCAAAGCGCACCGTACTGGTTTGCTCGCCTTTTTGGATAAACAAAGCGCTTTCAAAATGCATACCCGTCCGGGCGACCACGCCTGCCTTCTCTACCCACCTGATATGGGACGATTGTGTTGTTTCACCGTTGGCATTGGTTTGAGTTGAACGTTCTTCACGATAAAAGCGATGTTCAATTTTAAGCAAATCGCCGTGCAACGGATCGCCAATTTCGATGGCCTGCCCATCCTCAATTGGGAAACGCCTGCCCGAAAAAAAATCTTCAAACGGTAATGGCTGACTGGCATCATCCCGATCCGACTCTCTGAACAAGTATTCTTCGTCATGGCTGGCAGCGATACTTGCCAGCAAAGGCAGATCGGCATTGCCAGCAAAAATGCGCAAGGCTTCCAGCACCGAACTTTTCCCGGAATTGTTCTTGCCGACAATCAGATTCACACGCCCTAGTTTAGGTACGGCAAAGTCATCTAACACGCGAAAATTTTTGATCTTGAGGGTTTTTAGCATGGCAGCTTCTCCGATTTTAGCTGTATTTTACATCCACCCGGCATTCTTTCGACAACAGCGCCCATTCCAGCACCTGTTGGGTATGCTGTGCTCCGACTCATGTGCCGGCAAGTTGGGGAGTCTTGGTGGTGTTTTGCGCCAGCGCACTACACATAGCCTAAGCACAACAAGATTGGATAACCAAGCGGAAAACGGTGGCGCATGATGCGAACCTCTCTCTTCATGGAATTGGGTGGTGCGGCTTGACATTGCTTGCACGGAGTCTAAGTTAAGGTGTTTGCCATGGCAAGATTTTTTAAGTTTGCCAGTGCCATCACCATACACAACGATAGCGCAAGCACTACTTTTTACCGGATGTCCTTCCAAACCGACGGCCCGTTCATCAAGCCGGGCGCATTCCATGGGAGACTCCTTGAGCGAAAAACGATACAATTAGAGCCGTGCTGTCGTTCGGGGGGTATTTCAATCCAACGGCCAGTCAGGTAAACTCACGGCTCTTTTTAGCGTGCGCCGTCCTCCACCCAAAAGTGGTGCCAAGCAATCCGGGGGATGGGTGAATGGGAACCGGTCTGGTTAGGTTTTGCGCTCCTGCAACAGGTTGCGCGAGCGCCCTACCCGCCTGACGGCACGTCCGGGTATTTTCTTTCATTCTCGGAAGCAGCGCATCGCTTCATGAAAGTTAGAGTAGCATGCGCAGGAAGACGGTTGTTTTGATTGTACCGCAACGGCAATACTGCAATATTAACTAAAAACTCTTGATGACGGAGATAACATGAAGGAAAATACCATGACCAGCACGAAAATTCAATCCAGCAAAGAATTGTCAGAAGACGCACTGGATCAAGTGGTTGGCGGAACGGGCACCAAGTCAGCGCTAAGCAGCGACGATTTGGATGCACCGCCACCACCTGACGAGCCGCAACCAGCAATTGGCCAAAGCCTGCCGCCAAGTAACCTTACCTCGACCGAGCCTTCCCCCACCTTGACCGAGGAATATAGCACTACCGCGATTGGCCAAAGCTTGCCACCGAGTGACGTTGGCACGCCAGATCCGTCACCAGATATTTAAGCACCAACAATTCTCGGCAATGCATCACCTTTAATTGACGAACCAAGGCCAGCAACAGTTCTCTAACCATGGCACGATAACAGCATCACCAGCCAAACACAGCTACAAAGAATTGCTACCCCCCAGGCGATGCCAAGCCGCCAGCCCGTATTGGCAAAGCATCGCCGCCAGCAAACCCACCAGCAATGAATGGTTGGCTGGCTGGCAATATTTCGCGTCAACTACGGATTATTCGCTTATTGAGACAATGGATTCAAAACAAGCCACTGCCATGAAACAAATTTTGAAATATATGCAATGGCTGTTTTTCTGGCTTGGGCTTGGGCTATCATCCGTCGGCTTGGCCAATGATACAGTGGGCAAAGGGTTGCCAACGCCGGACACCGCATCCACTCTCTTCACCGAATCCGAGTTTGAAACCCTGCGCGACCCGGAAATGATCGACAACCGATCCATTACCGCCCTGGCGCAAGATACGCGCGGCCTGATCTGGATCGGCACGCAGGAGGGCTTGATTCGTTATGATGGTTACCGTTTTCGCAAATTTGCCCACAAGGCAGGAGATCCATCTTCCCTGGTCGGCAATTATGTCTTTTCTTTAACCGCTAGCGCAGACGGGCGGCTTTGGGTTGGTACCTTCAACGACGGGATATCGGTGTTTGATCCGGCCACAGAACGGTTCGAGAATTTTCGGCATGACAAAGACTTGCCCGACAGCTTAAGCAGTGGTGAAGTGTCAGCCATGGCCAGTGATGCTCAGGGTGGGATGTGGATTGCAACCGGACGCGGACTCGATTACCTGGCATCCGGCAGCAAACGCTTTACCCATTTCAGGCACGATAATAATCCGCACAGCCTGCTAAGCCACAAGATCAACAGCCTGTTGTGGGATCGCCTCGGCCATTTGTGGGTCGGCAGCCGGGACGGTTTGCAACGCCTGTCCCGCAACAGAACAAAGTTTGAGACCATCATCACGGGCAAGAGTGTGCAAACCCTGTTTCAGGCACCCGATGGCAAAATATGGCTTGGCACCCGGGATCACGGTGCGGCCTGGCTCGATTCGGCACATCAACCGCAATGGTTGCCCTTGGCACAACTGAGTCATCCATGGATTGCCAGCATAGCGCAACCGAATCCAAATCAAATCTGGCTGGCCAGCCTTGGCGGTGGCATCATCATTGTGTCGGCCAAGGATGGCAGTGTGCTACAAACCCTGCGCCACGATCCGGCACTCAGTGGCAGTTTGGCGCTTGATCTGATCAAACCAATGTTGCGCGACCGGGCGGGTTGGCTGTGGGTTGGTACTTGGGGGGCCGGTTTGCAGCGCGTGAGCGCCAATCAGAGTGTGATAAGTCTGGTCAGGCACAGCGTCAGCCGCCCCCGTGGCTTAAGCCACCCCGATGTGTCATGCATACTGGAACTCGATGATGGGAAATTGCTGATTGGCACGGTGGGCAACGGGATTGACATTTTTGATAGGCAACGTGGCCAAATCGGCGGCTACCGAGCCAGCCCGGGCAAAAGCGGGGCCTTGCCAGATGCCACGATTCGTGCCTTGGCCCAAACCGGCGACGGCACGGTTTGGGTTGGCACACAACGCTCTGGCGTAGTACGACAATTGCGCGGTAGCACGGCATGGGAAAGTGTGCCGGGCTTGCCCGCTGTGGATGCAAACCGCCTGCTTGCCAGTCGTGACAACAGCGTCTGGGTTGGCACCGGGCGCGGCGTGGCGCGCTGGCGTGCGCCAGCGCCAAACCAAACCGCCAACAGTGAGCAGCCGGTTGCCAAAAGCAACCCGATCGGACGCTTTGAGCCGATTACAGACCAACACGGCAAGGCACTGCAAGCCCATGTCAATGCCTTGGTTGAGGATGATCAGGGCCGGATCTGGATCGGCACCTACAATGGCTTGTGGCTATATGAACCGGGGAGCAAGGGAATCATTACCATTTCGGCTGACCCAAGCCGATCAGACGCACTGCGCTCCGATAGTATTGCTGGCCTCTTGTTTGACAGCCGGCGACGGCTGTGGGTTTCAACCGAAAAAGGGTTGGAACGATTGACGTCGTGGGACGGCAAACTGGCACGGTTCGAGCATGTCAGTGCCAAGCTGGGGCAGGCAGAGCGCAAAATTGGCGGGAACTTGCTGGAAGATCGACAAGGACGGATTTGGACCGAAGGGTTCGTGATCGATCTGGCACGCGGGCGGGCCAACCCGTTCACTCCTGCCGATGGTTTTAATCTCGGCAGCGTCTGGTTCGGTTCTTACACCAAAACGCGCGATGGTTTACTGCTGTACGGTGGAACCAAAGGCATCGCGCTGATCGACCCTGAACGTTTTGTCAGTTACAACTATGCTCCACCGCTGGTGGTGACCGAACTGGACATCAAGGGCAAGGCCAGCGCCCCGGGGCGCTTGATCTTGCCACTGGCGCAAACCGAATCAAACACCGAGGCCGACCTGACCCTGTTGCCACACCAGCGCAATTTTGCCATCGGCTTTTCTGCCCTTGATTATTCTGATCCCAAGAAAAATCAATACCAATACCGGCTGCTAGGTTATGACAAAGACTGGATCAATACCGATTCTGACCATCGCACAGCAGCATACGGCAATTTGTGGCCCGGCCTGTATACGCTACAGGTGCGCGGCAGCAATCGGAATGGTGACTGGAGTGCGCATGAATTGAAAATAAGCATACGCGTCTTGCCGGTGTGGTGGAAAACCTGGTGGTTTGGCTTGCTGCTGTTGCTGCTGACCTGCGCCCTGATTGGGTGGCTGGTGCAGGTACGCACCCGCTATTTGCGCCAGCGGCAGCGGGAACTGAAGCAATTGGTCGATCAACGTACCAGCCAATTGCAACGCAAACGGGCGCAATTGCTTGAGGCCAACCAGGAATTGAATGAGGCCAATGCCGCCCTGAACGAATCGAACGAAGCATTGAATCAGGCCAATACCGAGCTGGTCTTGTCGGTCGGAACCCTGCGCCAGTTGGGCGATATTGGCCGTGAAATTACGTCCAATCTGGATGCCGACGTGGTTTTTGAGGCGCTGCACCTGTATGTAGATGGTTTGCTGGATGCGCCATTGATGACCATTTACCGCTTGAACCCGGCTACCAGATCACTTGAATTGGTGTTCGGGCGCGATGATGGCGATGGCGAACCGGCGCGCTCCATCGCGCTCGATTCTGCTACATCCCATGCCGCCCGGGTGGTGCGGGAGCGCGAAGAGTCACTGCTGCACTTTGAGTGGCCAGACGAGGCAAACCCACCGCCCGGAACACGCCAAATGCGCACTGCCATTTTTGCCCCCTTGATTGTTGGCGACCGGGTACTGGGCGTCATGTCGATCCAATCCGACAAGGCTAATGCCTACCGCGAACGCGAGCGGCTGATCTTTCGCAATCTGACCGCTTATGGGGCGATTGCACTGGCCAACGCGGCTGCCGTTACAGCCTTGCGTCAGGCCGAGGGGCAGTTGGTACAACAAGAAAAAATGGCATCGCTCGGTAATCTGGTCGGCGGCATTGCCCATGAAATCAACACCCCGCTCGGTACCACGCTGATGGCGATATCGGGTGTGCAAGATGCAT
>JACCDS010872366.1_pt1 | contig 10440 bp, 7 predicted proteins | sample 7446441 | NCBI WGS metagenome assembly JACCDS01 (sample SAMN15323445, study PRJNA562643) | freshwater metagenome | isolation source: river surface water | place: USA:Blue River Watershed | collected 2017-08-17 | reverse complement strand
GACCCGGCAGGCCGGCCAGCACGTCGATGGCCGCGCGCACCGAATCTGGGTTGGCGTTGTAGCTGTCGTCCACCAGGGTCAGCGTGCGGCCGCCGAGCTGCAGCGCCAGCGCCGCCTCGCCCGCGGGCGTGTGCAGCGTGGCGGTCCAGTGGTCGCCCGCCCAGGCGGCTTCGGCGCGCAGGTCGGCACCCGGCTGATCGAGCGCGAAGGTCTGCACCGGGCGCGCGCCAGCCAGCTCGCGCCACAGCGCGGTGTAGGTGTCGCCCGCGGGGAAGACGGCGGTGCCGCCGGCCGGCAGCGCGGCGATCACCGCGCCGTTCTCGCGCGCGACCGCCTCGACCGTCTTCATGAATTCCTGGTGCTCGCGCTGGGCGTTGTTGACCAGCGCCACCGTCGGCTGCGCGATGCGCGCCAGCTCGGCGATCTCGCCGGGATGGTTCATGCCCAGCTCGACGACCGCCAGCCGGTGATGGCGGCGCAGGCCCAGCACCGTCAGCGGCACGCCGATGTGGTTGTTCAGGTTGCCGGCGGTGGCATGCGCCGCCTCACCCGCGGCCGTGCGCAGGATCGAGGCGATCATCTGCGTGACCGTCGTCTTGCCGTTGCTGCCGGTCACGCCGATCACCGGCAGGTCCAGCGCGGCGCGCCAGCCCTCGGCCAGCGCCTGCAGCGCCGCCAGCGCGTCGGGCACCTCCAGGCCGGGCAGACCGGCCTCGGCCAGACCCCGCTCGGCCAGCGCGGCGCAGGCCCCGGCCTCGCGGGCCTGTGCCAGAAAGTCGTTGGCATCGAAGCGCTCGCCGCGCAGCGCGACGAACAGGTCGCCCGCGCGCAGCGTGCGGGTGTCGGTGTGGACGCGGGCGAAGGCCTGGGCCGGATCACCGATCAGGCGCACGGACGGCAGGCGCGCGGCCAGCAGCGCGTGCGCCTCGCCCAGGGTCATGAAGTCGTCGGAAGTCATCGTGAGGGAAAGGCGGTCAGGCCGCGGTGGAGGTGCGTCGTTGTAGCGCGGCCTCGGCCTGCTCCAGATCTGAAAAATGATGCCGGACGCCTGCCGTCTCCTGATAGTCCTCATGGCCCTTGCCGGCGATCAGCACCACGTCGGCCTCGTCGGCGTCATGCAGCACGGTGGCGATCGCCGCGGCCCGGTCCTCGATGACGGCCAGCGTCGGCGCGGAGGTGCAGCCGGCCAGGATCTGCCCGAGGATGGCCGCCGGCGCCTCGTGGCGCGGATTGTCGCTGGTGAGCACGACCTCGTCGGCCAGCGCCTGCGCGATGCGGCCCATGACCGGGCGCTTGGTGGCGTCGCGGTTGCCGCCGCAGCCGAAGACGCACCACAGTCGGCCGCCGCGCGCCTGTGCGAACGGGCGCAGCGCCTGCAGCGCCTTCTCCAGCGCGTCCGGCGTGTGCGCGTAGTCGACCACCACCTGCGGCAGGTCCGCGGCGCCGGCCGGTGGCTCGACCCGCTGCATCCGCCCGGGCACCGGGGTGAAGTCGGCCGCCAGCGCCGCGACCTCCGCCAGCGGCAGGCCCAGCGCGCGCAGCACGCCGATCACGCCGACGACATTGGCGGCGTTGTAGTCGCCGATCAGCGCGGTGCGCACCTCCACCGGCGCGTCGGCGTGCTCGCCCTGCTCGGCCAGCCGCAGGCACAGGCCGGCGCCGTCGTAGCGCAGATCGCTGGCCTGCAGCCGCGCCGGCCGGGCCGAGGGCCGGGTCGAGCAGGTCCAGACCGCGATCCGCCCTGCCGCCTGCAGCTCGTCGGCCAGGATGGCGCCCTGCGGATCGTCGATGTTGATGACCGCCGCGCGCAGGCCCGGCCAGTCGAACAGCGCCCGCTTGGCCTGCCAGTAGGCGGCCATGCTGCCGTGGTAGTCGAGGTGGTCGGGCGTGAAGTTGGTGAACAGCGCGACATCGATCTTCATCGCGTCGAGGCGGTGCTCGGTCACGCCGATCGAGGAGGCCTCCATCGCGCAGGCCGCGAAGCCGCGCGCGGCGAAGTCGCGCAGCGCGCGCTGCAGCGTGACCGGATCGGGCGTGGTCAGGCCGGTGGAGATCACCCGGGCCTCGGGCGCGACGCGGCTGGGCGGCTCGCCCACGCCCAGCGTGCCGACGACGCCGCAGCGCCGCCCGGCCAGGCTGAGCGCCTGCGCCAGCCACCAGGCGGTGGAGGTCTTGCCGTTGGTGCCGGTGGTGGCCACCACGTCGAGCCGGCGGCTCGGATGGTCGTGCCAGGCCGCGGCCAGCGGTGCGGTGGCCGCCTTCAGCGCCGGCAGTGCCGCGATGCGCGCCTGCGCGGCCGCGCCGAAGTCGAAGGCCTCGACGCCGTCGGCCTCGACCAGACAGGCGGCGGCACCCGCAGCCAGCGCCGCTGGCACATGACGACGCCCGTCCTGGGCGGCGCCCGGCCAGGCGATGAAGACATCCCCCGGCAGGACCTGGCGGCTGTCGGTGCGCAGCACCGCCTGCGGCGCGACGCGGCGCAGCCAGGCCAGCGTCTCGTCGACATCCCGGCAAAAGGTCAAAAGGGTCGGTTGCGTCGATCCCATCAGAACGATTCCTCCTCGGTGCGGGCGGCCTGCGTGCGGGCGATGATCTGCGGCGTCACCTCGCGATCCGGCGGCACGCTCAGCACCCGCAGCGTCTGCTGCACCACCTGGCTGAAGACGGGCGCCGCGACCAGGCCGCCGTAGTACTGGCCCTTGCTCGGCTCGTCGATCATGACCGCCACGACGATGCGCGGCTGGTTGAGGGGGGCCAGCCCGACGAACCACGAGCGGTACTTGTTGCCGGCATAGCCCTTGCCCTCCTGCTTGTGCGCGGTGCCGGTCTTGCCGCCGACCGAGTAGCCCAGGGCCTGGGCCTTCGGCGCGGTGCCGCCCTCGCCGGCGGCCATGCCGAGCATCTTGCGCACCGCCCGGGCCACCTCCGGCCGGAAGACCTGCGTGCCCTCGACCGGATGCTCGCGCCGCTGCAGCGTGACCGGCACGAGCTGACCGTCGCGCGCGAAGACGGTGTAGGCCTGCGCCAGCTGGAACAGCGAGGCCGACAGGCCGTAGCCGTAGCTCATCGTCGCCTGCTCGATCGGGCGCCAGCTCTTGTAGGGCCGCAGCCGGCCCGAGGCCAGACCGGGAAACTCCATCTCGGGCTTCTGGCCGAAGCCCACCGAGCGGTACAGCTCCCACATCTCGCGCGGCTGCATCTGCATCGCCATCTTGACGGTGCCGACGTTGCTGGACTTCTGGATGATCTGCTCGACCGTCATCACGCCGAGCGGATGCGAGTCGCGGATCGTCGAGCCGGTGATGGTGATGCTGCCCGGCGCGGTCTGGATCACCGTCTCCGGCCGCACCCGGCCGGCCTGGATCGACTGCGCGGCGATGAAGGGCTTCATCGTCGAGCCGGGCTCGAAGGTGTCGGTCAGCGCGCGGTTGCGCAGGTTCGCGCCGGTGCGGGTGCGCCGGTCACCGGGCGTGTAGGAAGGATAGTTGGCCAGCGCCAGCACCTCGCCGGTGCGCACGTCCAGCACCACCACGCTGCCGGCCTGCGCCTCGTGCTGCGCCACCGCCTCGCGCAGGCGCTGGTAGGCGACGAACTGCACCTTGCTGTCGATCGACAGCGCGATGTCCTTGCCGTCCTCCGGCTCGACGATCTCGCCGATGTCCTCGACCACGCGGCCGAGGCGGTCGCGCACCACGCTGCGGCTGCCGTTGTGGCCCTGGAGCTGCTTCTGGAAGGCCAGCTCGATGCCTTCCTGGCCTTTTTCCTGCAGGTTGGTGAAGCCGACCACATGCGCCGCGGCCTCGCCCTCCGGGTATTCGCGTCGGTACTCGCGCTCGATGGTGATGCCCTTGATCTTGAGCTCGCGGATGCGTGCGGCGGTGGTCTCGTCGATCAGGCGGCGCAGCCAGACGAAGTTGCCGCCTTCGCGCACCTTGGCCGCCAGGTCTTCCGGGGTGATGCCGAGCAGGCGGGTCAGCTCGGCCACCTGCGCCGACGTGGCCTGGAAATCCTTCGGGATCATCCAGACCGAGGGCGCGGGCACGCTGGCGGCCAGCACCTCGCCGTTGCGGTCGGTGATGCGGCCGCGGCTGGCCTGCAGCTCGAAGGTGCGCTGGTAGCGCATCTCGCCCTGGGCCTGGAAGAATTCCTTGTCGATCGCCTGCACATACATCGCCCGGCCGAGCAGCAGCGCGAAGCTCAGGCCGACCACCACCAGCGCCAGCCGGGAGCGCCAGATCGGCGTCTTGGCCGTCAGCAGCGGGCTGGAGGCGTAGCGCGCCCCGGCAGGCGCCCCCTTCTTGCCTGCCGCCGGCGCCAGCCGGGCCGCCAGCCGGGAGCGGGCCCGGTCCAGCCAGCCGGCGCTCACGGCCGTGCCTCCTGCGCCGTCGAGGCCGGAGCCGCGTCCAGATACTGGGTCACTGCCGGCGTGGCCACGCTCATGTGCAGCCGCTCGCGCGCGGCCAGATCGACGCGCACATGGGTGGCCTCGGTGCGCAGCTGCAGGCGCAGCCGCTCGGCCTCCTGCTCGAGGCGGCGGGCCTCGTTGCGCTCGCGCTCGAGCTGCACGAACTGGCGGCGCGAGTCATAGGAGACATGCACCAGATACAGCGCGCTGGCCACGACCGCCAGCAGCAGCACGATGTTGATCCGGGTCATGCGCGCCTCCGCGACGGCGCCGCGGACACCGGCGGCAGCGGCACCTCGGTGCGCCGGGCCACCCGCAGGATCGCCGAGCGCGAGCGCGCATTGGCCTCGATCTCGGCCTCCGAGGGCTTGATGCGCGCGACTTCCTCGAGCAGCGCCGGCTTCGGCGTGGCGAAGGGCACGCGCCGGTCGAACTCCTCGCGGGCGTGGCGCTGGATGAAGTTCTTGACGATGCGGTCTTCCAGCGAGTGGAAGCTGATGATGGCCAGCCGCCCGCCCGGCGCCAGCGCCGCCAGCGAGGCCTCCAGCGCCTGCTCGAGCTCGTCGAGCTCGCCGTTGACCAGGATGCGCAGCGCCTGGAAGGTGCGGGTGGCCGGATCCTGGCCGCGCTCGCGGGTGCGCACCACGGTGGCGGCCAGCGCGGCCAGCTCGGAGGTGCGCGCCAGCGGCTGGCCGGCCTCGCGCCGCGCCACGATCGCGCGCGCCAGCGGGCCGGCGAAGCGCTCCTCGCCATAGACGCGGATCACCTCGGCGATGCGCTCGAAGGGCGCGGTGGCCAGGAATTCGGCCGCACTCTGGCCCCGCGTGGGGTCCATGCGCATGTCCAGCGGCCCGTCGTGGCGGAAGCTGAAGCCCCGCGCCGGATCGTCGATCTGCGGCGAGGACACGCCGATGTCGAGCAGGATGCCGTCGACCTGCGCCACGCCGTGCGCGGCCATCACCTCGGGATAGTCGGCAAAGCGCGTGTGGTCGATCGAGAAGCGGGCGTCGTCGATGCGGGTGCCGCCCTCGCGGGCATGGGCGACGGCCTCGGGGTCGCGGTCGATCGCCATCAGCCGCCCGCCCGGCGCCAGACGCGACAGGATCAGGCGCGAATGGCCGCCGCGGCCGAAGGTGCCGTCGATGTAGGTGCCGTCGGGGCGATGCAGCAGCGCGTCGACCGCCTCGTGGAGCAGCACGGTGATGTGCTGCCGGCTGGTGGATTCGGCAGGAACGGCCATGAGGGGGGAGAAATCAGAGGCGGAAACCCCGCAAGCGCGACGGCAGCGGCGGCAGGCAGTGCCCGGAGGGTCGGGGCCGCATGACCGGCATCGCGCTTCCGGCGGCCAGGCCGCCGCGAGGACGCGCAGGCACGCTCAGGCGCCCTGCGACATCCGGCGCAGGCGCCGAAGTCCTCTGGAAGTGAAAGTCGACCACAAAAACCCACAAAACGACACGGTCGCCCACTGTAGCGGACAAATTGCGCGAGGGTCAAGGAAGCCACACGCGAATCACCAATGAAATCAAATACTTAGGCGACCACGACCCTTTGGCCGACGAATCGGGCCAGCGCTGAAAAAAACCATGTGGATGAAGCACTTAGGAATATGTCCCGGCGCCGGGCAGAAGATCAGCGCCTGAGCCAGCCGCCTAAAAATGTGAAATATGCCCAGATGCGGCCCCAAGAAGCGGCAGGAAAGACTTTCTTATCGGCGCATGAAACAGGCTCATTTTCCGAGCTCGCCAGCCGATTGCGCGCGTCGCACGCGCGAGGCGCGGGTCATCGGATCGGGCCGACCGACCGTTGGTGACAGGACTTCGATGGAGAACGCGATGGATCGAATCCTGCACCGGTCGGTGCCTGCCGCCCTGGCCCTTGGGGCGGCCCTGCTGCTGGCGCAGCCCGCTGCGGCCTGGCAAGGCACGGACGAGCTGCGCATCGAGCGTCGCGCGCCGATGCGCGAGGGCGAGCGCCTGCGCAGCGCCGCCGGATCACGCACCGAGATCGCCTTCGGCAGCGACCGCCTGCGCCTGGACGAGAACAGCGTGCTGAGCGTGCGCCGGCTCAGCGCCGGCCGCATCGAGCTGCGCCTGGAGCAAGGCAGCCTCGCGCTGCTGCTCGAAGGCGACGACGATCCGCTGCGCTGGCGCATCGAGACCGCCGCGGCGATGCACCGGCCGCAGGGCCCGGGCCTGTTCCGCATCGACGCGCCGGAGTCGGGGCGCTGGTTCGACGGGGCCTCGGCCACCGCCTGGCGCAGCCCGATGCACCTCGAGAGCGCCGACGACTCGCTGCTGCTGCAGCCGGGCCGCCGGGCCGAGCTGGAGGGCCGACGCGGCTGGCAGACCGGCCTGCCGGTGGCCGACCGCTTCGCCCGCTGGGCCATGGACGACACGCGGGAGCGCTGGGATGGCCAGGATGAGGACGGGCGCCGCAGCAGCCTGCGCCCCCGGGCCCCGGTGGAACTCCCGGACGACATCGACGGCGTCGACACCCTGGATCGGCATGGCCGCTGGGAACATGCCTCGGACTGGGGCTGGGTCTGGGTGCCGCGCGCGAGCCTGAGCTGGGCGCCCTACCGCCAGGGCCGCTGGCGCCGCAGCGCCGACGGCTGGCTCTGGATCGACAGCGCGCCCTGGGGCGTGGCGACCTTCCGCCACGGCCGCTGGGTGCGCTGGGACAGCCACTGGGCCTGGCTGCCGGGACCGGCGCTGCGCCATGTCGAGCCGGTCGCACCGGTCTGGGAGGCACCGCCGCCGCGTGTCATCGTGCATCCGGCCCCGGTCATCATCGAGACCCGGCCCGCTCGGCCGATCTATCCCGACACGCCGGTCCGGCCCGCCCCGGCCCCGCCGGTCGTGCGCATCGTGCCGGCCGCGCCAGTGGCCCCGGTCATGCCGGCCCCGGCGCCGATCATCGTTCGCCCGGCCCCGCAGCCGACGCCGCAGCCGATCCAGCCGCCGGCACCCGCGCCGATCCGGGAGGCCGCACCGCGCCCGGACCGTCGCATTCACGAGAACATGATGTCGCCCGCCGCCCGGGAGGCGTCCGAGGAGCTGCGCCGCGCCCAGCGCCAGCAGTGAGCGAACGCCTCAGCCCCGGAAGCGCCGGCCGGCGTCCAGCCCGAGGCCGCTGGCCACGCTGGCCAGGCGGTCGCCGTGCAGCGCCTGCGCCTGCGGGAAGGCCGCAGCCAGCCGCTCGGTCAGCGCCTTCAGCCCGGTCGAGCCGCCGGTGAAATAGACCGCGTCGATGCCCTCGGCCGAGAGGCCGGCGCGGCGCACCGTCTCGCGGGCGGCCTCGACGATGCGGCCGATGTCCTCCTCCAGCGCCTCGCGCGCCTGCTGCGCCGTCACCTCGACCGCCAGGCCGCGCTCGACCCAGGCCAGGTCGATGCGTGCGGCCTCGCCGGCAGCGGTGTCGATCTTGGCGCGCTCGGCGCGACCGAGCAGGTCGTGGCCGAGCTGCTCGGTCACCACCTTCAGCAGCCTGGCATGCTGGACCGGATCGGCATAGTCGCCGCGCATCATGCGCAGCTCCTGCAGGCGCGCCGGACGGTAGACGGTGTTGATCAGGTGCCAGGTGGCCAGATCGAAGTAGACGCGGCTGGGCACCTCGCGCGGGGGCTGGCCGCCGATCGAGGGCCCGAGCGCGCCGAAGCCCAGCGCCGGCATGACCGACGCCAGCTCGACGCGGCGGTCGAAGTCGGTGCCGGCCACATGCAGGCCGTGGTGGGCCAGCACGTCGTCGGCGCGGTCGATGCGGTCGCGCCGCTGCGGGCCGACGCGCACGATCGAGAAGTCGGAGGTGCCCCCGCCGATGTCGGCGATCAGCACCCGCTGCTCGGCCTCGATGCGCGACTCGTGGTCGAAGGCCGCCGCCAGCGGCTCGAACTGGAAGGCGACCTCCTCGAAGCCGGCCTCGCGCGCGGCCTGCTCCAGCGCGGCCTGGGCCTGCGCGTCGCGCTGCGCGTCCTCGTCGACAAAATGCACCGGCCGGCCGATGACCGCGCGGCGCGGCGCGACACCGTTGTGCTGCTCGGCGGCGCGGCGCAGGTGGCGCAGGTAGCCGGAGATGACGTCGGCGAAGCCGATCGCGCGGCCGGCGCCGATGTCGGTCTGCTGCGTCATCAGGCCGGTGCCCAGCGCGCTCTTCATCGAGCGCATCAGCCGGCCCTCGCTGCCCTCGACATAGGCCGCGAGCGCGGCGCGGCCGTGCAGCCGCGGCAGATCCTGCAGGCCCGGGCCCTCGGCCAGGTAGAAGGTGGCGGTCGGCATCGTGACCGCACCGTCCTCCAGCGGCACCAGCCGCATCGCGCCGCGGGCATCAGGCACCGCAATCGCGGAATTGGAGGTGCCGAAGTCGATGGCGCAGAAATCGGGAATCGGGGAGGCAGTCATGAGCGGCGGGCGGACGGGCGGAAGGGGCGCGATGATACCGGCCCTCGACCGGATGCCGACCGGCCGACATCCCCGCCCGCCCCGGGGACGTTCAGGCCCGCCTCAGCCCCACCTTCTCCACCACCTCGCGCCACGCGGTGAACTCGCGCGACAGCGAGGCCCCCAGGTCCTCCGGCGTATCGAGCACGGGATCGACGCCGATCTCTGCCAGCGCCTTGACCGTCTCAGGCCGTGCCAGATGCTTGCGCAGCAGATCGGCCAGCCGCTCGGCCTGCACCGCGCTGGCACTGGCGGGCAGCAGCATCGCGTAGCTCTCGATCTCGGTCAGCAATCCGAAGCCCAGCTCGGCATAGGTCGGCACCTCCGACACATAGCGCGAACGGGTGGCGCCGGTGATGGCCAGCACGCGCAGCTTGCCGGTGGCCGCCCGCGGCAGATAGTTGCCGAGCAGCATCGACATCGCCGGCAGCTGGCCCGACATCATGTCCTCGACCGCAGGGCCGGCACCGCGGTAGGCGACATGGCGCAGGTCGACCTGCGCCAGCCGCCCCAGCGCCGCGCCGATCAGGTGCGAGCCGGTCCCCACGCCCGGCGAGCCGAAGCCGGAACGATCGGGATTGAGCTCGACCCAGCGCAGGTAGTCGCGCAGCGTGCGGACCTCCACCGGCACCGCCGGACCGACGACAAAGCACAGCGGCGCGCTGCCGATGGTGATGACCGGCTTGAAGTCCTGCGCCCGCAAGACCTCGCCTCGGGCAATCTGCGGCACCAGGGTGATCGAGGACGTCGGGGTGGTCAGCAGCACCGAGCCATCGCCCGGCGCAGAGGACACCTGCCGGGCCGCCGTCAGACCGGCCGCACCCGGGCGGCTGTCGAGCTGGATGGTCTGGGCGTACGCCCCCTGCAAGCCGGGCGCGACGCGCTGCAGCACCGCCTCGACCGTGCCGCCGGCGGTGAATCCGTAGACCAGCTTCAGATCACTGATGATGGCTCCAGGAGCGGTCTGAGACCAGGCCGGTGCAGAAGCCGCAGCGGCTCCAAGGGCGCCCACGGCACCAAGAAATGATCTGCGCAACATCATGAGACCTTTCGACGGCATCAGCGGCACGAAAAATGAGCCGTACCAATGCCTTCGCCAGATCCGCAGGGAAATGGATCAGCACAAACCCGGAGGTGGCTGACCCGATGTCACGTCAGGCCTGCCCCGCCGGCGCCTTCAGATGCCAGTCGGTCGCCTGCTGCAGCGCGTGGCCGGCGTGCAGCAGCGCGCCCTCCTGCCAGTAGTTGCCGATCAGCTGCAGGCCCACCGGCAGGCCGCCGGCGCCGAAGCCCGCCGGCACGCTGATGCCCGGCAGCCCCGCCAGCGAGGCCGGCAGCGTGAAGATGTCGGCCAGGTATTCGGCCACCGGGTCGGTCTGGCTGCCGATCGGTCGCGCCACCGTCGGCGCGACCGGGCCGGCGATCAGGTCGCAGTCCTTGAAGGCGGCCTGGAAGTCGTCGGCGATCATGCGGCGCAGCTTTTGCGCCTGCAGATAGTAGGCGTCGTAGTAGCCGTGGCTCAGCACGTAGGTGCCGATCATGATGCGGCGCTGCACCTCGGGACCGAAGCCCTCGCTGCGCGACTTCTTGTACATGTCG
>JACCDS011405858.1_pt1 | contig 10441 bp, 10 predicted proteins | sample 7446441 | NCBI WGS metagenome assembly JACCDS01 (sample SAMN15323445, study PRJNA562643) | freshwater metagenome | isolation source: river surface water | place: USA:Blue River Watershed | collected 2017-08-17 | reverse complement strand
TTATTTAGAAGTCTTGCTTGCATAATTCGAAAAAGCCTGCTACTTTTGCATCGCAATTAGGCAATAAAATGCTTTAAAAGCAAATGAAGGTCGGTCAGTGATCGAACTTCCCTTCGACTCCAGAGTGAGTCAATTGATATACAAGCTTCGGCTTGATGATTCCGTAGCTCAGTTGGTAGAGCAATACACTTTTAATGTATGGGTCCTGGGTTCGAATCCCAGCGGGATCACTTCTCAATTTACTAAATGCCTGTAACACAATTTGTTGCAGGCATTTCTGTTTTCTGGGTACAGGTATAGGTACAGGGTTTGTTTCTTTGTGTGACTTTCGATGAGTACACCCTTCCCCAATATATAAGTCTTTTTAGAGTCTATTCTAATTTGCTTACTATTATAAATATATAGCATTAAATGCTTCAAATTGAAAAATAGAATCCAATTTTATAATACTTTAAGAATATCATGGAATTCTTACGGCACGAGAAACAAAGTGGGATGCAAGAGTAGGGCTTTCGATTGAATTGATTAATATTAAACAAAACCTCCTACTATCTAACTGTCGTAACGTTGCTATTTGTAACGTTACAGTTACAATCCGTAGAAACAGTAGCATTATATGCATCAGGATATTGCCTGAATATAAAGGAAATGCCAAATCTTCCATCTCCAAGATATTGTTCTCCTAAAATGGTTTTATCAGTATTAGTAAAATTTTGCCTAACCTTGACTATACAAGATTAATTTCCAACTCCCACACAATTATTTACAGTAGCAGAAAAAAATATTTTTAGAGTTTTGGGGTAGTTGATGAAATTTTATCTTGATTATTATCATAAGCTAACTTTATAATAACTTATAAAAATATCATTACACATTAAAATACTATTATATCTGTAACTATTTGATTTTTAATCTTCTTGGTATTACTTCTTGCATTCGGTGATAACTTATGTGGATCTATTAAATTTTCATTATCTCTATTTATGTTGTTTGAATTAACATTTGTCTCTTTTTGTTTAACCCCACAACTAGGACAAAAAGTAGAGTTTTAAGGGATTCTTGTCCCACATGCATGAAAAAATGGTTTCCATATATGCACTATTTAATTTTATAATAACCCCTGCTTACACGAATAAAGAATTCCGAATAATTACCATTTCCCAAACAATGCTTGGATAAAAAAGATGGACTTTTTGACATAAAAGAGAAATCAGAAGAACGGAATGGTTCTTTTATTTGGCCGCTCAAAACAGCATTTTTACATTTGTTGAAATAGATTTTTATGTCTCATGTTAATTTTAGTCTAACGATATGAAGGATTACAATACCTAAGGTTACCTTTTTTCAGTGCAACACCATCTGCGGTTCCATCCAACATATAGTTTCCATCCCACTCAGAACCCATTCCAGAAATCACAATACCATTTGAAGTTTTCTCCCAATGGCCATAAATACCACCATTTTGGCTACCCTTGCCATTATTACAAGTCCCATCAGCATCAAGATAAAATGCTACTGCATCAGAGAAACCACAAATTTCATATCTTCCAACATACTCGGGGCCACTTTTACAGGAAGTAAATAATATACTCGTAAAAAATGAAATGAGTAATAAAGTCATTATTGGTTTCATAGTTATTTTGTTATTTGAATGGTTAAAAAATATTAAATTATCTATAAAATTTAGATTATTAGTCTGTTATATGCGTGTAGAGCTAAGTTCGCGTATTACCTTTAAGCATTTTATTGACTTAATGATTAACGCGCAAAAAATAGGTTTCAATTATCTACATATTTAATATCTGATTTAAAGTCATACCAAATATTTTTATAATTTTCACCTTCCTTTATAGTTTGAGAATAGACTAAAAACTTCCGATTAAATTTATTTAGTTCATAATTATTTTCACCATCATTAAAACTAGTTGAAGACAAAAGATTTTCTCTTGGTAAACTCAATTCCTCAGGTAATGCAAATAGCTTTTTACCATTAAAATCATGACATTTAATTCCAGACCCATCGCCATTTTTAAAACAAATTACATTATTAGAAATATCATAAATATAGTTTGTGGAGTCAAAATTTGCTTTGATAAATGATTTTAGATTTAAATCAAACAATTGCCAATATTTCGACTTATTATTTAAATAATAAATTATTTTACTTTTACCATTAAAACGCTGACCAAAATCGTGACTGTTGGATGGAAATGTAAAAATTACTTGTTCTTTTGAATCTATAAATTTTAATGCCCCATTTAAATCTTTGACAAAAATTAAGTTATCTTCAATTACCTGAAGTAGTTCATAATTTCCTTTGAACATTAAATTTCGAGATTTATCAATTATATTCCACAGATAATTTTTTCCATTTTTCTTGCAGACTATAAACTTTCCTAAACTAGTTAGGTTCCAATGAACTTGGTCAATTCCCCACCTTACTTTATCGGTATCCCTAAAAACATTATTTTGAATAATATTTCCTTGCGTATTTATGATTTGAAACTTGTTTTGCGAAACAGGAAGATTTGAAACAATTGCAATTCCATCAGAAAAATTCCAAATAAAATTGTATTTGAAAGGAATTACTGGTTCTCCTTTTAAATTCAAATATCCGAATTTTTTGTCTCCAGATTTTTGATTGTAATAAGTAAATTTCTCTGCACTTATTAAACCATTATCCCCCATGTACAATGATGAATATAAAGGCTCTACAATTATTTCACCTGAAATATCAATTAATCCATATTTTTTTTTCTGGACATACTTATTATCGTAAGAAAACTGAAATAAATCGTTTCCTAAATAATTTAATATTGTTATGTTGTTCTTTTCAAAAATAAGTTTGAAATCTTTATTTAAAACTTTAAATCCGAATTTTGTTCTCAGAACCATAAATGGTTTGAAAGGATTCTTTGACGATAATCTATTTTCAATATCAACATCATAGAAGGTTATTCCATCAAAATCTGCATTTTCATCATAATAAAGTTCTCTCCCATATAAATCATATACCGTTAAATAATTTGTAATTTTTGAGGTTTCTACAAAAAAGGAAGAATTATCCCTTAAGGTTTTCATTATTCTTTCTTTTGTGATCTCTTTAGTTTTGGTAGCTACTATAAATTTTTCATTTCTTATTAAAATGTCATCAAAATTTACAGGCAATATTAATTTTCCTGTTTCAGAGTTCAATAAACCCCATTTTGTGCTGTCTCCATTATTTCTCCCTAAGTAAATAAACTTTTCAATTGTCGATAATTCTGCTTCATCAAAAAATCCATTTGACAAATCAAATGAGGAATCTAAAGTATTAAAAATCACATATCGGTTATCTGATTTTAAATATGGAATATAATTCTGTTCCATAGAATCAAAACCTATTCCAATCAAAAAAACAATTAGTAAAAAAAAAGGAGTCTGGATTTTCATAAAGGCAATTAAAAATTATTAAAAATTTACTTTAACTCTTCTATTCCAAAATTTCGTTTATTCACAGATTTCGGTACATTACCGCTGCCCTCGCAATACTTACAAATGCCTCCAGCACCTAATTCATCATTCCTTCCTGTGCCACTACAACTTATGCATTTAACTTTATTTACATTGAAAATAATCGATGAAAGGACTAAAATACCAATTATGACTAACCAAATATTCCATTTTGATTTAATATCCGTCTTGTCTATTGTTACTGTTTCAATATTTGGAGATGTATTTTGTTTTTCTTCAAATTCAGATTTTTCGTTATTATCTTTTTTTACAAATTCTAATTGCTCAGAACCACATCCTGAACAGAATCGTGATTCATGTTGATTAAATACCCACAATTGGAGCTTTAAATTTCATTTTCTTTTCTCATAGTTAATTTTCATTTGAACTAATTTGTGCAGCTTGATTAGGTTTTAATATTTCATTATTCCGAAACACTAAATAAATTGTTCTCTTGATAGAGGGACAACATCTTGGATCATCATCAGCATACGAAGTGTTAGAGCAAATTATCCTCCCACTTTCAAGTTTATCCACTTTATATGAAAATCCTTCGTCAGTAAAAATATCTTTACTTTTGTCAGCTTTAAGCACATATTCATTACCTGTTTTTAGATATACTGAGAAGCCTTCCTCAATACACTCTAAAAACATTAAGGCATTACCACCACCAGCATAACGATCGTCATCAGTTGCTTCAATACACCAATCTATAAATGCATCATTAACGCCATCACCATTCAAATCACCAAAAATGACTTTCATTCCTACATTGCGTCCATCAAGACGCGAAGCTAAATATAAACGGTGTTTCTTCATTATAAACGCTTCATCCTCAGGATTGGAAACAACGACTTCTGAGTTATCAATTTCTTGAGTCCCGGAAACAGAATCAACCGCAACAGAATCAAGAGAAGATATTAAATTAGTATTGTTATTTGATTTGCTATTTGAAAAGTAAATAGCTCCAATAAAAATCAATATTCCCACTAGTATAATTCTAAGTGTTTTTGATGATTCTTTTTGAACATTAGTTTCAATTTCAGATTTATTAAAATAATCCTGTTCAGCTTTCGGACTAGGATCTTCTTTAATTATCTCAGTTTCTTTAACAATTGATGAATCGTCAAACTTTGCTACAGTTTTTATTTGTTTAAACCCACAATTAGGACAAAATATATTCTCACTTCTTATTTGCTCACCACATCCATTACAATATCTCATTGATAATTCAAATTTTAGCTTCAAATTAGAGGAAAAAAAATATCAACGAAATTTAATAACTAGAAAATTAATTATTTAATGGCAATAAGTGCACCAATTAAGTGAACAAGGGATTTGATTTTAACCAACCCAAATCATACTAAATAAGTCAACGAAATTGTAATAAATTTACTTAGTTTTAAGGATAGGTCCAAAATTTTCAAATTCCTAAAATTCTATATATACACCCACCCATAGGGTATTCCGCACTACAACCCCTCGGGGGTCATGGGCAGACAGGTATCTCCCCCTGGGCTTATTCTAGCCTTGCAATTTATAATTTTTAAAAAATTTAACGCTATGGTAATTGTATCAGATTACATGGAAAAGGTCAACGCAACAACTGGCCAAACATTTGTCCTTCTTTAACTCTCAGGAGGACTAGAGCTTGTTCAATCCCAGAACACTGGGAAGTTTTACGCAAGTAGTCGTAAGTGCAGGATTCCATCCACATTCTCAGCTGATGTAGCTAAACTGATGATCGGTCAGCAGATTGAGGGAGACATTGTATGGATTGAATCAGATCCTGGCGAGTACACCAACAAAACAACGGGTGAAATCATCACATTAGCTCACTCTTATGCCTACAGACCCAAAGGAAGCATGGAGCTACTCGGTGAATTGCAACTTGAAGTAGGTGAGGAAAAGATTAACAAAAAAAGTTATAAGCTAGTTTAGGTCTAATCAAGTTAGTTATTTCTGAGCGTAAAGGGGTGTAGTATTCAGCTGTGACCCTTTTTTCATTAAACTAAATCATATATATATTATGGAATTTCAAATTGCCCAACGAAAACGGGCTAAAATTAGGATGGCTATACAGGGTCATAGTAGTATCTATCATTTCTTGAAATAACTGGATCTGAGAAGGAAATTGAACCGAAAATCAATGATTTAAGACTATTAGAATTGGATAGGCTCGAATCATTTAAAGAGTTTAAAACCTTGGCAAAGATAAAATTGGATACACCCTTTAATTCACCGGATTACTTCAATTATAGCTTTGGGATAATCAGAAATAAAATTGGAAATTCTAATCTAATTCAAGAAAGGATTACTATAAAATTGGAGGCAGGTAATTGGATCTAGAGCAATCTCGAAAAATATCCATTGCATGTCACACAAAAGATACATATCCTAAATGAAGAGTCACAAGAAGATATATTAGAGCTCGATATAGAAATCAATCAGGAATTGGATAGTTTCAGCTTAAAATGTACAGACCAAATTTCTGTAATTACCCTCTCTACACTATAAAACCAAATTAGAGCTAATATTAAATAAGCCATTATTAATTATGAAAAAATATAAATTTTAGTTTAAGTCTCGTATTAAAGCGAGTTGTTAGCCGGAGGCAAATCGTTATTGAACATTTTTAAATATTTATTTAAAATTAGAGACTCCAATAAAGTTGGACAATATTCTTTATGATTTTCAGAAACTAAAAAGCAATGTAAAATTAACTCGGAATACGACACACTTTCCTTGTAAGCATCATTATCAAACATGATATTTTTTTGTTCATTCGTGCTACTTAACTTTGGTCCATACCGAAAAAAGTATTTGAATTTTGAATCCTTTTCACTTTCTGCGAACCTATAAGGTGTCCACCGGTTACCTCTTGAAATTAATTGAGCATTATTAAAAGCTATTTTGCCATTTTTTGTTCTTGAAAATTTTCCAGTCATCCCAACATAAAGAAGATTTTTTGCATCATTAATATCATTTTTCCAAACAACATATACTCCACTGCCTTTTGGCCAGTTAATTTTTTGATTTTTTCCTTTAAGTTCAACAAATGAATTATCATTTATAAAACTTATCATTAATTCGTTATAAAATTCATTAAAATTCATTTTGACTATTTTTTATTTAAAAATTTGAATTACTCTATAATTATATTTATTTACTTTTCGTTAAGTCACTAAATTGTCACTTCAATATTTTATTTTTTCATGCTTTGAATTGTTAATGGATAAACTCAAATAGATATAACCGAAACAAAAAATAAATTCTACTCTTTGATATAAACCGTCCTCCCTTTGAGTACTAGTCTGTCGCAGTTTGTCAATTTAAATCTAAATACTCGGGATCCTGATACCGCTCTTATATATCCTACATCCTTAACAGTCCAGTTACCTCGAATTTGATGTGAAACCCCTTTGGAATCGAAACCCTCTGCTGTGAAATGAAAATCTGGTGTAAATTCATAGGTCACCAAGGATTGATCTTTTATTTCCTTCGACCATTTGCCAATCATACATTTAGCGGTTTCATTTTCTGTTTCGACAATCTTATTGGAATTCGAATTGCAACCAGTAAATACAAGAAGGGCTAAAAATGCAAAATGACAAATGTTTGATATTTTATTTGGTTTATTAATCATTCAATTATTCATTTATCTGATTTTTGAAAAGATTTATTGTATAAAATAAATTCAATTCAATTTTTAATCTATTTATTTTTTTATTGGCCTTACGGCAAATCCAAAATTATGGGGCATTATTTGTTCATCTACAAAACCTCCTCCTAGATCTTGTGAGCAATAACCGATGTCAACTACTTTATTTGCTCCAATTAATTCTGAATTTTCGCCCCATTCAATCTTGGAAGATGTGGAAGTCCACCAATATGAGCAATTATAATAATTGTTGTCCCACATATTGTCTAAATCCCCATGATCATAAACGAAGCCACCTTTTTTTGCGTTAAATCCCGATTGACCATTTGACTTAAATTTGAAAGGTCCTTTTTCTCCATCATGAGATTCAAAATTAATTGTATATGTAGCCATTGCGAGGGCCGCCTTACCATTGCTTGAACTCCCGCTTCCAAGAAAATTATAAAGAATTTTAAAATCTGCATAAGATGGTACTTTAAATCCGATAGGAACGATCCCGCGCTCATCTTCCAATGCATAACCATTGTAGCAAAAAGTACCATTCTTTAAAATTCGATAACAACCGATTTTCCTCTTACCATATTCTTGCCAAGATTCAGGTGATTGCGCCTCATAAATTTGATCCCCATTATTGTAATTTTTCACTTTGAGATCTTCTTGCATCCAAACTTGTGTTCCAATTTTAACTGTATTTATACTAATCGCATTTATTTTACTCAATAACATCTGATTAGAGCTTTGAAGTGAGCGGATTATTGAGTCTTTCGATGAGATAAGATTTGCAATAATTTTATCCTTTTCAAGTATTTTATTTTGAAACAATAATAAATTATGTTCATTTAATTTGTTACTGTTTTTTAGTTCATTCAGAGATAAATTTCTTTGATTTATATCTTTTTCTAGCTGAACTATTTTAATCTTATAATCTTCAATTATTTTTTCCAGATTAGTTTTTTCTGTTTTAAAAATGCTATTCTCTTTTTCCCGAATTGACTTTTCTTTTTCTAATCCAGTCTCTAACAAATATGTTTTTTTTTGTAAACCTACTAATTCATCATTAAGTTGAGTTAATTGAATTTCTTTGAGAGAAACAATTTGAAACAATGAATCAACTTTCCCTCGTTCTCTCATAATTTGTAAGCTTAAAGAATCACTTTTCTGATTTAATTGTAAAATTTGTTCTTTTTTACTTTGAGCAAAAGTTGGGACTGACAAAATGAAAACAGCGAAAGTAAATACACATTTAAAATATGTGTTTTTTGGATAATTTTGAATATTGGAATTTTTTTTCATCAACTAGATTTGGGCTGTATTGGTTTTTTATAATTTATTTGCTAAAAATTATGAAAAATTTAATTTAATTTATTTGATAATTATTTAACGGTGTTATAAATTTTCGACCTAGGAAATCTACCTTATAATTACAATTCGCCAACTTTCTTAAGTTTTTAATTTTATATAAATACATACTCAAGCGTTGCCACAACACATCTATCACACAGGCGTTTAACAAATTAATTGCCAAAAACAAAACATAAATTATTAAGAGTCGGCGTTACTTGTATAGACTCCAAGAGTTCGAAATCATTCTTGTTGAATATTAATTCACTACTTATTACTAAGTTATAGTCAGTTCTTCCATTATCCAATACAGATCCCATGTGTTCAGAAAAATCGTTTAGATCAGATTGTTTTGGGATATTTTTCAAAAAAAAATCACTTAACATCAAAAAGTTATTTCCATTTCCTGTCCAATTATCATGAATTTTTTGACTGTGTCTAGTGTATTCATAAGGAAGCCAACTCCAATATACTCCAGGGTTTGGGGATTTTTGTCGATTAATAATTATGAAATTATTTGCAATGATTTTTGATTTGATTAAATATTCCGAGCTGGGCATATTATATTTAGGATTAGTTAAAATATAAAAATCCCCCGATTTTAAATATAATAACTTGTCTAAATTTTTGAGTAAGTCAAATGATGATTTGTTTCTTAAATAATAAGTAGATCCATTGAAAACTTGAATTTTAAATACAGATAAATTTGACTCTGTTCGAAAATTAATATCTGAGCCTTCTATTGAAATTTTCTTAAGGACCTTATATAAATCAGAAAAAAAAGAAAACATTTTTTTATTTGCCTTAATGCCTAGTTCAATTTCTACATTGTAATTTTCACCATTTACTTTTGGAGAATTACTTTTTAACTTGTAATCATAATATATTTCACTTCTTAGACGGGAATTAATAAAAGAATTTAATTCATTAAACTCATTAATTGATTTTTCTTCTTCTTTATTAATTTTCTCATTAAATTTTCCGCCCTTAATTATTAAAATATCAGATTCTTGAGCGTTTAAATTAACTAAGTTAACAAGACTAAATAATGTTGCAATTAATATAATTCTCATTTCTATGTGATTTTTTTACATTTGATTTTTCAAGAATTTAATTTATTCTTAAAACTTGAATATTGGTGTTAAATTAAATTCAGTAGATACTGCCGCCTTATTAAGTTCCGTTATTTGAAAATTAAACAATCTTGCTTTAATCTAAAAATAATACTCATTTCCGCAATGTACAATTGGGTCAATTTCATTGGATACTTGAACATTTTCATTCGTTTGTTTATTACCACATTTAGGGCAATAAGTAAACTCTGATGAAATTTCAGTTCCGCAAAAAGTACAGTTATTTATTGGACTCATTGTTTCTTTATTTTCCTTAATTAGTAATAAGAATAGAATCAATTATTAGATACTAAACATTCAATTCTTATTTTATTCTAACCAATTCGATTTTTGTTTAAAACCTCGATTTAATACTGATCTGACCAATAGCCAAGTATTAAATATTTATGATTCAAACCGCCTCCCTCTGTCTAATCCATCCTTCAATTAAGATGCATGCCTTTTTGACTTAATTTAAGCTCAAATTTATAGGTTGGCAATATTTAAAATAAATTAAAAGTGTAATTTTTGATTCAAAATGTAAATCCCCCCCCTCTTACTCAATGCTCATAAACCGCTTATCTTTAATTGTCTCTTCCTTAAGCACCTGCCCATTTTTATCGTATTTGATGTATTTCCCATTGACGTAGAAAGTCCCTCCTTTAAAGTCGCCTTCAAATTTCTCTTCGATGCTTCCGTCAGGAAAGTAATGGTAAAAGAAGCCATCTTTGAACTCCCCTTCGAGCTTTGAGTATCTCCAATATTTCTCGCCATCCATCGTTTCGATTTTCACTTTTTCGGTTTCTTCTTTGCCATACATTCGGGCGGAAATGAT
>JACCDS010166837.1_pt1 | contig 10441 bp, 9 predicted proteins | sample 7446441 | NCBI WGS metagenome assembly JACCDS01 (sample SAMN15323445, study PRJNA562643) | freshwater metagenome | isolation source: river surface water | place: USA:Blue River Watershed | collected 2017-08-17 | reverse complement strand
GCGAGGGCGGCCTTCTTGAGGGAGGCGGCCTTGTCGGTCTTCTCCCAGGTGATGTCCGCGTCGTTCTTGCCGAAGTGGCCGTAGTTGGTGGTCTTGGAGTAGATCGGGCGGCGCAGCTTGAGCTGGCTGATGATCTCGGCGGGCTTGAAGCCGAAGGTCTTCTTCACCGCGATCTCGATGGCCTGTTCGGGAACCGTGGCGGTGCCGAAGGTGTCGATGTGGATGGAGACCGGATCGGGATAGCCGATCGCGTAGGCGAACTGGACCTCGCAGCGCTTGGCCAGGCCGGCGGCCACCACGTTCTTGGCCACATAGCGGCCCATGTAGGCTGCGGAGCGGTCCACCTTGGTGGGATCCTTGCCGGAGAAGGCGCCTCCACCGTGACGACCCATACCGCCGTAGGTGTCGACGATGATCTTGCGGCCGGTGAGGCCGGTGTCGCCCTGGGGCCCGCCGATGACGAAGCGGCCGGTCGGGTTGATGAGGAACTCGGTCTGCTTGGTGAGCATCTTGGCGGGAAGGACCTTGCGGATCACCTTCTCGATGCAGAACTTCTCGATCTCCTTGTGGCTCTTGCCCTCGGCGTGCTGGGTGGAGATGACGACATTGACGATGCGGGTCGGCTTGCCGTCGACGTATTCCACGGAGACCTGGCTCTTCGCGTCGGGACGGAGCCACTTGGCGGCGCCGCTCTTGCGGAGGCGGGTCAGCTCGCGGCCGAGGCGGTGGGCGTACATGATCGGCGCGGGCATGAGCTCCGGCGTCTCGTCGCAGGCATAGCCGAACATGAGGCCCTGGTCGCCGGCACCCTGCTCGGCGGTCTTCTTGCCGTCGGCCTTCTTGGCATCCACGCCCTGCGCGATGTCGGGGCTCTGGGCGGTGACGATGTTGTTGATGAAGACGCGGTCCGCGTGGAAAACGTCGTCATCGTTGACGTAGCCGATCTCGCGGATCGCCTTCCGGATGATGTCGTTGTAGTCGAACTTGGCCTTGGTCGTGATCTCACCGCCGACCACCACGATGTTGCTCTTGGCGTAGGTCTCGCAGGCGACGCGGCTCATGGGATCCTGGGCCAGGCAGGCGTCCAGGATGGCATCGGAGATGGTGTCGCAAACCTTGTCGGGATGGCCTTCGCCGACGGATTCGGAGGAGAAGATATAGCTACGTGACATGGGGTGGGTGGGTTGGTGGTGTCTTGAAGTAGGCAAGGCCAATGGGCTTCATTGGCTTTACTTATGAACATATTTGTATATGTCCATGGGTATGGCGTCAATTCTCCAATCCCTCCGGACGCTTTCCGACCCGACGCGTCTCCGGCTCCTTGCCCTCTTGCTCGAGGAAGAACTCACCGTGGCCGAACTGCAGGAGGCCCTCGGGATGGGGCAGTCCCGCATCTCCGCAAGCCTCGGTCAGTTGCGCAGGCAAGGATTGGTCCTCGACCGCAGGGTCGGCAAGAACATCCACTACGCCGCCGTTCCCGCCGCCGTGGCACCTCTCCGTCAGGCTCTTTCCGCCGCGGTCGCGGAGCTTGCCGAGGCCGAGCGCGACAGGCAGGCGCTCCAGCTCGTGCTCAACAAAAGGCGTGACCGTGCCGCCGATTACTTTGACAAGCTGGCGGGGAAATTCGGCCGCACCTACGTGCCGGGTCGCTCCTGGCAGGCGCTCGCCCACGGGTTGCTGCGGCTCATGCCGCCGATGGTGATCGCCGACATGGGAGCGGGTGAGGGGACGCTCTCCCAGTTGCTAGCCCGGACTGCCAGGCAGGTGATCGCGATCGATAACTCCGAGAAGATGGTCGAGTACGGCTCCCGTGTCGCCAAGGAGAACGGCTTTGCCAACCTCGAATACCGCCTCGGGGACATCGAGGAGCCGCCCATCGAGCCCGCCTCGGTCGATGTCGTCCTCTTCAGTCAGGCTCTCCATCATGCCGCGCGTCCGCAGCGGGCCGTGGAAAGTGCCTTTAGGATCCTCAAGCCGGGCGGCCGCATCCTGATCCTTGATCTCGCCAGCCACACCTACGAGCAGGCCAAGGAACTCTATGCCCACGTCTGGCTCGGCTTCTCCGGTGTCGAGCTTCACGCCATGTTGGAAAAGGTCGGCTTCTGCGATCTGGAAGTCAGCGTCGTCGCCCGTGAGCAGCAGGCGCCCAACTTCCAGACGATCCTGGCCACAGGCCTCAAGAAATAACGGGAGACTAGGGAATTTGGCCCAAAACGCAAAAAGAGGGGCTTCCTGACAGGCTCCAGTCTTGAGCCTATCTACCTTTTTTTGAGCGGCTTCTCAAGGGCCTCCGCGCGGAGTTGCGCCTCAGCATCGGCCCAGTCGGTGGCCGAGTCGCCGGGCCAACCCATCTGCTGGCGGCGTTCGGCGATGAAGTAGGCGCGCAGGGCTATGTCGTCGTGCGCGATCACCGGTTGGGTGATGGGAAGTTTGGGTTCCAAGGTGAAGCTTGCGGGGAGCTTGGAGGTTGCCTTGCCGGGTGTACGCTTTTTGCGGACCGAAGGCTTTGGCTTCTCCGATGCCGGTTTGGCGGATCGCGGCGATTTGGCTGCGGTTTTGGAGGTTTTTTTGGTGGTGGCCATGGCGGTATCTCCCTGTGAGCAAATGCTATGCCGTTCGGGGGGGATGGGAAATGGTTTTTTGATGCCAATTCCGCGATAAAGGGCCTTATGTTGGTGGCATATGAAAGAATTCCTGCTCCGTTGGTTCGTGACCACTCTCTCGGTGCTGGGGGCCACCTGGCTTATTCCGGGGCTTTCCTACGATACGCCGGGGACACTGCTCGGGGCCGCCCTTCTGCTGGGCATCATCAATGCCTTGGTTCGTCCCGTTCTGCTTCTGCTCAGCCTCCCCTTCATCATCGTCACGATGGGCTTCTTCATTCTGGTCATCAATGCCCTTCTAATCCTTTTTGTCTCCAAGGTGATCCCCGGATTTCACGTGGCGGGATTCTGGACGGCCCTCTTCGCCGGAATCGTCATCGGCGTGATCAGTTGGATCCTGAGCAGCTTTTTCCGCGCCAGCGACGGAACGGTGCATCCGGTGACGTATCATCCCAGCATCAAGCAGGCGCAGGGTAGGGTTGTGTCCGAAGATTAGACGAGGACCGAAATTCGCGCGGAGACGCAGAGGCGCGGAGTAAATGGGAAAAACTAGATTCTTCTCATCCCTGCTTCCATGAGTTCCATATTGATCATTTCGGCTTTTTACTGATTTACCATTTTCGTGATTCCCTTTTTTGAGCATACGCCGGCGGCGCCAAAGATCTGCGGGATTACCACCCCCGAGGATGCGCTGGGGTGCATTGAGGCGGGGGCAGGGGCCCTCGGTTTTAATTTTTACCCTCCCTCGCCGCGCTCGATCCCGGTGGATGCCGATCTTTCGTGGATCCGTAAGTTGAAGGCTGATTATCCCGACATCGGCTTGGTTGCGGTCGTGGTGAATCCCGACGAGGCCCTTCTCGAAAAGCTCCAGACATCGGCTTGCTTTGATGCGATCCAGTTCCACGGGGATGAGTCACCGGAGTTCTGTGCCGGGGAGGGTGCCCTCTTTCCTCGCTGGATAAGGGCCTTGCGGATCCGCTCACAGGCCGATCTCGACGGGGCGACTGCTTTCAGGACTCCTTTCCTTTTGCTGGATGCCGCCGTGCCCGGAACCTATGGAGGGAGTGGACACTCCATGGATTGGAGCCTTGCCGCCTCATTCGTTGCGGCACATCCCGATCGTCGGGTGATTTTGGCGGGAGGGTTGAACCCGGGCAATGTCGCAGATGCGGTGAGCAAGGTGAATCCCCATGCCGCCGATGTCGCAAGCGGTGTTGAATCTGCACCTGGCGCCAAGGATCCGGTGAAGGTTAGGGCTTTCATCACGGGGGCGATGACCGGCCATGAATGATTCCCCTTCCGCAGCCAGTGCTCCAAGTCGTCCCGCATCCTTGGGTTGGCAGCTTTTCACGATCTCCGGAATCAGGGTATCGATCCATTGGTCTTGGTTTCTTGTGGCAGTCTACGAGATTCAGACGCGACGTGGTGATTACAGCTCGCCGGTCTGGAATGTCGCCGAGTATCTGGCGCTTTTCGGCATGGTGCTGCTCCACGAGTTTGGACATGCCTTCGCCTGTCGGATGACGGGAGGACAGGCCGACGAGATCATTCTCTGGCCGCTCGGAGGGGTGGCCTTCGTGAGGCCGCCCGCCCGTCCTGGAGCCCTTCTCTGGAGCATTGCGGCGGGGCCGCTTGTCAATCTGCTGCTTGTCCCGTGCCTGGCGCTTCTGTCGATGGCGACTGCGGATGCGGGTGCTGACATGAGGAAACTGGTTCACACGGTCTCCCTGCTCAATCTCGTGCTACTCTTCTTCAATATCCTTCCCGTCTACCCGCTCGACGGAGGGCAGATTCTGAGGGCGTTGCTCTGGTTTCTGATCGGTCCCGTCAAAAGCCTCATGGCAGCCTCCGCCATCGGGGTCCTCGGTGCGATCGCCTTGGGCATCGTGGCCTGGATGAAGTCCGGGATCTGGCTTGGAGTCGTGGCGGCGTTCATCTTGATCCGCTCGCTGGCGGGGTTCCGCCAGGCACGGCTTCTTCCCGCCGCGGAGCCGCCGCCGCGACATCTCGATCGGCATTGCCCATCCTGCGGAGAGTCTCCTCCATGTGCCGATCTCTGGTCTTGCGACGCCTGCGGAAGGAAATTCGATACGTTTGCCACGGGTGCACAATGTCCCCAATGTGGGAAGCGGTTTGGGTGGACTTCCTGCCCCCTTTGCGGAGCGGTGCATCCCTCGGATGCATTCCGGTGATCCCCGGAATGCATACAGGCCTCAGGATTCATTTTCCCGACTCCTTGCTGTTTTAGGCAGTTAAGAGGGTGGAGAAAATAATTAGGAACTCAGGAACTCACGAAATGGTGAGAGGAAAGAATTTGGCTTAACGCCGATTCTACTAGCTTGAATGAGGTAAAATGGCTGAATCGCAGGAAAAAGTTCAGTCTTTTCCATTTTGTTCCTGAGTTCCAGATTTTAACAATCTTTCCCTGGCAGCACATAAAACGGAAGACTCTTCAGGCCTCATCCCGACCTGTTCGGTTTTCTGAGTTCCAGACCGGACGATTCCGTGCATCATTCCCCGATGAGCAAAACCTACCGTATTGCAGTGCTGGCCGGAGACGGCATCGGACCCGAAGTCATGGCCGAGGCCTCCAAGGTTCTCCGCGTTGTCGAAAAGAAATTCGGATTCACCCTCGCGGAGACCCCGGCCCTCATCGGCGGCGCGGCGATCGATGGGGCAGGCAAGGCGCTTCCTGCCGAAACCCTCAAAATCTGCGAGGAATCCGACGCGATCCTCTTCGGCTCGGTCGGCGGACCCAAGTGGGAGACCCTTCCCCCCAACGAGCAGCCCGAGCGGGGCGCACTGCTCCCCCTGCGCAAGCACTTCGGCCTCTTTGCAAATCTCCGTCCCTGCATCTGCCTGCCCGAGCTTGCCCATGCCTCCCCGCTCCGTCCCGAGTCGGTGGCCGGCGGGGTCGATGTCCTCTGCGTCCGCGAACTCACCGGCGGTCTCTACTTCGGCGAGCCCAAGTTCCTCAAGGAGGAGGCTGATCCGATCGCCGTCGACACGATGGTCTACAAGAAGAGCGAGATCGAGCGTATCGCCCGTGTCGCCTTCGAGGCGGCACGCGGCCGTTCCGGGAAGCTCACCTCGATCGACAAGGCAAACGTCCTCCAGAACGGCATCCTCTGGCGCCGCACGGTCTCCGAGATCTCAAAGGATTACCCCGATGTCACGCTCTCGCATCTCTACGTCGACAACGCGGCGATGCAGCTCATCAAGAATCCGAAGCAGTTCGACGTCGTGTTGGCCGAGAATCTCTTCGGCGACATCCTCAGCGACGAGATGGCCATGATCGCGGGTTCGCTCGGCATGCTCCCGAGCGCCAGTCTCGGAAAGTCGACCGGCTCCGCGCGGCGGTTCGGTCTCTTTGAGCCGAGCGGCGGATCCGCGCCCGATATCGCCGGACAGGGGATCGCCAATCCGATCGCCCAGATCCTGAGCGCGGCCCTCCTCCTGCGCTATGCGCTGGACGAGGTGGCCGCCGCCGATGCCATCGACGCGGCTGTCCGCAAGGTCATCGCCTCCGGACTCCGCACCGGGGACATCTGGTCGGAGGGTTCGACCAAGGTCGGCACCTCGGAGATGGGCGACGCCATCGCCGCCGCCATCGCCTAGTCCCTGCCGCATCTCCCATGAGACCCAGCCGCCCCCGGTCGCTTTCGCTTGTCTGGTTGTCGGCCCTGGGGGTGGTCTTCGGTGATATCGGGACGAGTCCCCTCTACGCCTTCCAAACCGCAGTCGGGCTTACCGGCCCCATGCATGCCGTTGCGGTCGCCTCCCTCATACTCTGGACGGTGATCCTGGTGGTGAGCGTCAAGTACGCTTTCATCCTGATGAAGCAGGATTACAACGGGCAGGGGGGCGTCTTTGCCCTCTTTGCCCTGCTGAAGGCTTCACGGGCACCCAAGCCGATGGCTTTCGGGATCATTGCGCTCGTCGCCCTTGGTGCCGCGCTTCTGCTCAGCGACGGCACGCTGACCCCTGCCATTTCCGTTCTCAGTGCGGTCGAGGGAATCGTGACGATCCATCCGGCTTTCTCCCGGTTCGCTCCCGGGGCTGCGATCGCAATCCTGGTCCTGCTCTTTGGAATCCAGCGTTTTGGAACGGGCAGACTGGGAGCGGTTTTCGGTCCGGTGATGTTTCTCTGGTTCCTGTCCATCGGACTGATGGGGCTTCTGCAAATCGTGCATCACCCCTCGGTACTCCGCGCACTCGATCCCCATCTCGGTCTCTCGATGCTTTTTCGCTCAGGGTGGCAGGGATTCACCATCATGGGGGCGGTTGCCCTTGCCGTGACGGGTGCAGAGGCTCTCTATGCGGACCTGGCCAATTTCGGCAAACGGCCCATTCTTACAGCGTGGTACGGGGTTGCCCTTCCGGCGCTTCTTCTGAATTACATGGGACAGGCGGCCTACTTGGAGAGCAACCCCTCTGCCAGCTCCAATACGGGTCTTTTCTTCCTGCTATGCCCGATGTCACTGAGGGGGCCGCTTGTCCTGCTGGCCACCGCCGCCACGGTCATTGCCTCGCAGGCACTGATCAGCGCCGTCTTCACCCTGGTACGCCAAGGCAAGTCGCTCGATATTCTTCCCCCGTTCATCAGCAGGCACACCAACTCCATGGTCCGTGAGCAGATTTACATCCCGGCAATCAATTTCATCCTGGGCCTGTGTTGCATCCTTCTCATCATAGTCTTCCGGACGGGATCTTCGCTGGCGAATGCCTATGGGGTTGCCGTCACCGGTGCGATGGTGGTGACCTCGGCCCTCTGGGGGCTGATGATGTTCGCCCGGACAGATGTTGCCAAGTGGAAGACCATGCTGATTCTTTGCGGATTGCTGATTCTGGACCTCACCCTCTTTTCGTCCTGCATGACCAAGTTTTTGTGGGGGGGATTCGTTCCCTTCTGCCTCGCGCTCGGAATCATGTCGCTGATGTTCTCCTGGTATCGAGGCAGGAAGCTGATCAATCAGGCGATGAAAGCCGGTTTCATCTCACCCGTGGATCTGGGCAAACAACTTGCGGCAGAAAACTTGCCCCGAGTCCCCGGCACAAGGGTCTATCTGACCCGTGAGCGCACCCCCGAGCATTCCGTGGGCTCGATCCTGGAGTTTCAGAGGAGAACCAAATCCGTCGCCGACAATGTGGTGATCCTGATGCTTCCCTCGAACTGGTCGGATCCCTACGAGGTGATCGGCGATCCCGTGGTGAAAAAACACGGGGGTGGTCTCTGGGAAATCACGGTTCCCCACGGATACATGGTCGAGGCCGATGCCCCGGGAAGCCTTCGCGCTGCTGCCGAAAAGAGTGCCGGGGAATTTTCCTATGACCCGCTGGATACCTTTTACATCTTTCCAAAGGAGTTTTTGGCCTCCGACGGCGGGCACATGCTGCCGTGGCAGAGGCGGATTTTTGGATTTCTTGTCAGGAATGTCGGCTTTCTTGTGAATCTGCTCGAAATCCCACCCGAGCGATTGATCGTTTACCTCGCCTATATCAACATCGACAGTCGGTCCGTTCTTTCCTCCAGGATCGCGTAGCGGGGTTGTCTCCTGCCTTGACCTTTCTACCAAAGGATGAAGGATCCCGGGAGTGATCAACCGGATTGTTTCCTACTGGGTTTACGGCGGATTTCTTGCCGCGTTTCTTCTGCTGGGCTTGTTGCCGGTGTTCAACTGCACTTGGGATTTGCCAATGATCCTGGTGTACCTCCAGTTGCCGGTCTACATGCTCCATCAACTTGAGGAACATGATGACGATCGCTTCCGCCGTTTCATCAATGAAGGGATCGGAGGAGGGCGGGACGTTCTCTCCCAAAGAGCCGTCTTTGTGATCAATGTTCCGGGAGTCTGGGGCGTGAACCTCATCTCCATCCTTCTCTCCTTTACCGCAGATCTTGGCTTTGGCCTGATCGGCATCTATCTCACCGTGGTCAACGGTCTGATCCATCTGGCTCAAGCCGTTCGCCTCAGGAGGTATAATCCGGGATTGGTCACTGCCCTCCTTTTGTTCCTTCCCGTGGGGGGATTTGCGCTCGATTCCATTATCAGAACGGGGTGCGTCACGGCGGGATATCACCTCCTTGGCTTCGGATGTGCCCTTGCGATTCATGTCGCGATCATCGCGTATGTGGGTATGAAAGTTTTCAGGTTGAGAACTGCGAAGTCCTGACCCGCTGACCCGGATCGGGGGCACTGCCGGGGAAAACTTCTTGCCAAAACTGTCGCCTGACAGGCAATTTCTTTCATGGCAGCGATCTCCAATTCCCATCCCGACGAGATTTTCTACCGCGGGGCCGATTCCTTTTTCACGGGCAACGCCGACATTGGCCTGACCTTCGACGACGTCACGTTGGCAACGCTCTACTCGGACATCCTTCCGAGCCAGACCAAGCTCCATTCGCGGTTGAGCGAGGGACTTCAGCTCAACATTCCCATCGTCTCCGCCGACATGGATACCGTCACGGAATCACGACTGGCGATCGCCCTGGCGCTCAACGGTGGCCTCGGCCTCATCCACTACAACATGCCCGAGAAGGATCAACTCGGCGAGGTGAGCCGTGTGAAATACCACGTCCAGGGCCTCATCCAGGATCCCATCAAGGTCTCCCCCAACCAACTCATCGGGGATGTCCTCAAGCTCATCGAGGAGAAGAATTTCGGGTTCAGCACCTTCCCGGTCGTCGATGACAAGGGGACCCTTGTCGGACTGCTCTCCGGCCATGTGGTGAAGCCGCGTTACGCCTCGAAGAGGGTTTCCGAGGCACTCACGCCCCGCGCCCAAGTGCACACGGTCACCAGAAAGGAACTCGGAAAGGATCCGATCGCCGTCGCCGACAAGTTCTTCACCGAGCACCTCGGCATCCACAAGCTGCTGGTCGTCGACGACGAGGACAGCCTGCAGGGGCTCATCACGATGAGCGATGTGGAAAAGATCACCCAGGAGCGCAAGGCCCAGTTCAAGCCCGCACGTGATTCCCAGTTTCGCCTCGTCTGCGGCGCCGCAGTCTCGGCCACGCGCAATGCCTTCGGCGAACTCGACCGGGAGCGGATCCTTGGCCATGTCGGCGCGCTCGTCGACCGGGGCGTCGACGTCGTCGCCGTCTCCACAGCACACGGCCAGAGCAAGGGGGTGGGGGATACCGTGAGGGTCCTGCGCGACGCCTTCCCTTCGCTGCCCATCATCGCCGGGAACGTCACCAGCGCCGCCGGAGTCGAGTATCTCGCCGATTGCGGGGCGAATGTCATCAAGGTGGGGCAGGGTCCCGGTTCGATCTGCACCACCCGCGTCGTTGCAGGTGTCGGTATCCCGCAGATGACCGCGCTCTACGTCTGCTCCAAGGCGGCCGAAAAAAAGAAGGTCTCGATCCTTGCCGACGGAGGCATCACCAAGTCGGGTGACATCGTGAAGGCGCTCACGCTTGCGCAGGGAGTGATCTGCGGCGGAATGTTCGCCGGGTGCACCGAGTCCCCGGGCGACGTGGTTGAGATCGGGGGGAAACTCTACAAGCAGTACCGCGGCATGGGCAGCCTTTCCGCGATGAAGGCCGGCAGCGCCGCCCGTTACGGGCACGATAAGGCCGACACCACCCGCAAAGTCGCCGCGGAGGGGGTTGAGGCCCTCAAGGAGGCATGCGGTCCCGTGGATCGTCTGCTGGCAAGCCTCATCGGGGGAATCCAGAGCGGCATGGGCTATCTCGGGGCAGAAAACCTCGACCAACTCCGCGAAAAGGCCCGGTACATCAGGGTGAGTCCCGCCGGACAGCGTGAAGCCGCCCCGCACGACGTGGTGGAGCTCAAAACAAAGAACTGACCCTTGCCCCCGGATGGGGTGTT
>JACCDS010972749.1_pt1 | contig 10445 bp, 8 predicted proteins | sample 7446441 | NCBI WGS metagenome assembly JACCDS01 (sample SAMN15323445, study PRJNA562643) | freshwater metagenome | isolation source: river surface water | place: USA:Blue River Watershed | collected 2017-08-17 | reverse complement strand
GTTGCATACAAATCAAGTGTTTTTGAATTGGTGTTTCGTGGATACCAAACATCTAAAGGCGTAAAAAAAGCTTCAATGTCAATATTCAATTTAACGGCAACGCCCGCCCCTACAATGGCATTGGCTACTCCGTTTTCGTGAAGGATGGGTTTGCCATCAATCATCATTTCTTTCAAACGATTTTGCTTTAAAAAATTATCATCAACGCCTTTGAGGTTTACCACCATTTGGGCATCACGATAGCGAAGCAATACGTTTTCTTCAACGACTTGCGTGATACTTCCTACGCCTTCTACTTTTTGTATTTTCTGAACAAGTGAGGGAGGGCATTCAAAATACTTCCCTCTGGCTGGGCTCACTTTGAGGTCGGCATCAAAACTTTTGTACAGTCCTCTTTGAAAATCCTCCAAACCATTAAACACCGACAAAACCACAACCAATGCCATTGTTCCCACGCCTACTCCCAACATCGAAATCATCGAAATCAAGGAAATAAAGGAGGTTTTTTTGCGTGCAAAAAAATATCGTTTAGCAATAAAGAAGGGAAAATTCATCTGCGTTTTTCAGTGATTGGCGATTGGTAATTAGCACTGATTTTACTAATTACCAATCACAAAAAATTAATCTAATTCGATTTCTTCGCCTTCTTTCAAAGGTGGAATGTCTAATCCCGAAATCAAGGCATCCATCTGAGCAGCATACTCTGCGGTATCGTCAATATAAAATTCTAAGTTCGGGATAATCCTTGCTTGGTTACGAATTCTATTGCCAAGAATACCTCTGATATGCTTTGTTTTTTCACGAATATCCTGTAATAAGCCTTGCTTATCTTTCGCTAACATAAAACTAAGATATACTCTGGCAATGGCTAAGTCGGGGGTCATTTTTACATCCGTAATCGTTACAAAGGCATTGCCTAAAGTATTACGCATATCTTTTTGAAAAATATCGCTCAAATCTTGTTGAATTAATTTAGCGAACTGTTGTTGTCTCTTCGATTCCATTTGTATTTGTCTTTCGGTTACTCAATGCCTTTATCTTCCCAGAAAACCGAGTTTGGAAGGGCTATCTTTTCAATAATCTCACAAATTTCGGAATAATTCTTGGATTCACCGTAAATTCGTAAAAAACTTGAATACCTTACTGCATTATGCTTAGTTTCTTTAGAGTAAACGCTGTTTACCAAATTTTTAGTTTGTTGATTTTACTCATCCTTATCCGAATGCCTGTGTATTTGGTAGGATTACCCCAATTAATTCCTGAATTACAGTGGATGTTGGTCGGCGAACAAATTAATAAAGGTTTTGTGATGTATTCTGATATTTGGGATAACACCGCTCCTTTGTCGTCTTTGGTATATGCTGGGGTGGATGGTATTTTTGGGCGTTCGCAAGCGGCTTATCAAATTATTGCCCTGTTGGTTACTTATTTCCAAACTTTGTACTTTACAATAATGGTAAACAATCGAGATATTTTCGTAAAAAGAAATTATCTGCCCGGTTTATTTTACTTATTATTTATGAATATTTCGTTCGACTGCTGTACGCTTTCGCCTGTGCTGATGGCTACTACTTTTGTACTGTTGGCGTTTGGTACTTTGGTAAAACAAATGAGTAGATTAGAGGCTACGGATGAAGTTTTTGAGATTGGTTTTTTTATCGGAATTGCTACCCTTTTGTATCCACCAACAGGGATTTTTATTTTGTGGGCAACGGCTTCCCTCCTATTTTTTAGTGGTGCAAACCTCCGCCAGCACTCACTTTCAATTTTTGGTTTTTTATTTCCTTTGCTTCTTACGGCTTTGTTTTTTTACTTAAATGGTACTTACGAAGCATTTTACCGCAATTTTATTTCTTCGGTAATTCAAATCAGACAGTATAACTTGAATGATTTCCGTACTTTATTAGCTACTTTATTATTGCCAATGGGCTTTGGTATTTTTGGTTTTTTACGCTTGGTAAATGCCGTTGGTTTCCACAACTACCAAGTACGATGCCAACAAGTAATGATGCTCTGGGGCATTACGGGGATTGTTTCTATTGGTTTAATGCCCTTTTTAGCTCCTATGCAGTTTATCATTTTTGTGCCACCTTTTGCTTTTTTTACGGTTAGTTATTTCAATAATTACAAAAAAGCTTGGCTTGCCGAAATCATCTGTTTACTCTTATTCGCTGGGGTATTGTTGATTCACTATCAAGCGGTGTATTTCAAAGGCGTAGAGACGCTGGTACAATTGAAAAATCTGAAATTAAAAGAGGAAGACGAAGATGCAGCAATTCAGAATAAGAAAATTTTAGTTTTGGGCGAAGGTATGGAAGAGTACAAAAATAATTATGTAGCTACGCCTTATATCAACTGGAGTTTAGCAAAGTATGAATTAGAGAATTTAGATAATTACGATAACGTGATAAGTATTCTTAGGAATTTTGAGAAAGATGCTCCAGAAATTATCATCGACAAAGTAAATCTCACGCCAAAATTATTCAAGCGAATTCCCGCTTTGGCAAGAAAATATCACCCAGTCGGAAAAGGAATTTATGCTCTGGAACAAAAATAAAAAAAGCTCGTGTGAAGGAATTTCATACGAGCTTTTTATTTGGCAATAAGTATTAATTAGTGCAGTTAGCTGTAAGCTTTGGGCGATAGGTAAAATATTTATTTTTTAGGATAAAAAGTATTTTGCTTACTGCCTATTTCCTAAAGCAATACAATTAATTTAATGCTGCATCATTACATTATGAAAATCTAATCACTAATTACAAATCACAACTTAACAAGGAATTTTATTGACTCTCAATTGGTGTCTTCCACCTTCAAATGCTGTTGTTAAAAATATCTTTGTAATTTCAATTGCTTCTTCTAAAGTAACAAAACGAGCAGGAATACATAAAACGTTGGCGTCGTTGTGCAAACGAACCAATGAAGAAACTTCTGCATTCCAAGCCAAACCTGCACGGATTCCTTGGTGTTTATTGGCAGTAATGGCTACGCCATTGGCACTTCCGCACAACAAAATACCAAAAGTATTTTCTTTGCTTTCTACCGATGAAGCTAAGGGATGTGCAAAGTCTGCGTAGTCGCAAGAGGCATTGCTGTATGGCCCAAAATCTTGTACTTCATAGCCCTCAGCACTTAAATATTTAATCAATTCGGTTTTGTATTCAAACCCTGCGTGGTCGCCACCGATGGCGATTTTTTTAATAAATTCCATAAAAATTTATGTATTTTAAATATCAAACGTTTTTTTTCGTTACTTCAACCTATTCATTGACAAATGTACGGACTATTATAATATTTAAAACGAAAATTTAAAGCTATGGCAGAGAGAGAAAATGAAAAACAAAGAACTTATGATGAAAAAATAAAAAAGGCATTTACCGACCACACTTGGGCTGAAATTCACTCGGAAGAATCTTGGAGAACTTTCAAAATCATGGCTGAGTTTGTAGAAGGCATCGACAAATTGGCAAAAATTGGCCCTTGTGTTTCTATTTTTGGTTCGGCACGCACCAAGCCTGATAGTCCTTATTATCAGATGGCTGAGGAAATTGCTTCAAAATTAGTCCGTCATGGCTACGGAGTTATTACTGGTGGCGGACCCGGAATTATGGAAGCGGGCAACAAAGGAGCTAAACTGCAAGGTGGAAAATCCGTTGGATTGAATATCGAATTGCCTTTTGAGCAAAAACCAAACGACTATATCGACCGTGACAAAAGTATCGACTTCGAGTACTTTTTTGTACGAAAAGTAATGTTTGTGAAATACTCGCAAGGCTTTATTATCATGCCTGGTGGTTTTGGTACTTTAGATGAAATGTTTGAATCAATCACTTTGATGCAAACACAAAAAATTGGTCGTTTCCCTGTGGTTTTAGTTGGAAAAAAATACTGGGGTGGCTTATTTGAATGGATTAAAGAAACCATGATTTCAGAAGGCACAATCAGTCCAGATGATTTAGATTTAGTGTCTTTGGTAGATAACCCGACCGATGCTGTGAAAGTAATTGATGATTTTTATGGCAAATACTTACTAAAACCCAACTTTTAGTAAGCTGTGTTTGTTGGCATTACAAAGCCAAGCCTTCTATCACTTTAGAAAGCTTGGCTTTGTCTTTGATAGGGGGCGAATAGTTTTCAACTGTCAAAGAAAAAAACTACCATTCATCACATACTTTTGTTTGGTTCAGCGATAACTAAAGTAAATTTGTACAATTCTAATACTTCTCGAAGTTTTTAGCATAAAATGAGTAAGCAATTATCACATCAAAATAAATTATTTCAGTAAAATCATGCTCAAATTTCCAAAACAATCTTCCTTATTTATTTACAATTCATAACTAAATGAGTCTTTTCAGGTTCTTATTTTTAGTAATCCCAATTTCATTCAAAATTTTTAATTTATGAAAAACCTTATTCCTAAATCCTTACTTGTGTTAATTCTTTTCTTGCCACTGGGTGTGTTTGCTCAAGCCGACAAACTTACGGTGAGTGGTTATATAAAAGATAACAAAAATGGCGAAGGACTCATCGGAGCTTCTGTTTTTGTGAAAGAATTACTAACAGGTACAACTACCAATACTTATGGTTTTTACTCGCTGACTTTACCAAAAGGAAAATACACACTTGTTATTAGCTCGGTCGGTTACCGAAAATCAATCAAAGAAGTAAAATTAAATGACCAAAATGTTACGCTGAATGTTGAAGTACAAGAAGACGGTCAAGAATTGGCGGAAGTAATTGTTTCTGCCAAAAGAGAAGACGACAATGTTCAAAAAGTAGAAATGTCGGTCAATAAAGTAGAAATGAAAACCATCAAAAAAATTCCTGCTTTGTTGGGTGAAGTAGATTTGGTGCGTGCTATTCAATTGTTGCCGGGCGTTTCTACCGTTGGTGAAGGAGCAAGTGGTTTCAATGTTCGTGGCGGTAGCGTTGACCAAAACTTAATTCTCTTGGACGACGCTCCAGTTTATAATTCGTCACACCTTTTCGGCTTCTTTTCTATTTTCAATCCTGATGCTGTAAAAGACGTAAAACTCATCAAAGGCGGTATTCCTGCCCAATACGGCGGACGTGGTGCATCTATTTTGGATGTAAGAATGAAAGAAGGAAATGCCAAAAAATTAGAAATCAATGGCGGTATTGGAGCAATTTTTAGCCGTATTTCTATCGAAGCCCCGATTGTAAAAGATAAGGCTTCGTTTATCGTTGCGGCTCGTCGTTCATACATTGATATTTTGGCAAAGCCATTTTTGACAGGCGACAACGCCAACTCAAAATTCAATTTTTATGATTTAACTGCCAAAGTAAATTATAATATCGACCAAAATAATACTGTGTTTTTATCGGGATACTTTGGTAGAGATGTATTCGGAAATCAGTTTGGTTTCAATTGGGGAAACAGTACTCTTTCGGCTCGTTGGAATCATGTATTTAGCTCGAAATTATTCTTGAACTCTACGGCTTTTTATAGTAATTACGACTATTTGCTGGATTCAGACTTAGAAAACAAACGCCCAAACAATGCTTTCAGATGGACTTCAAACATCGAAAACCTAAGTTTCAAGCCTGACTTTACTTATTATATCAATCCAGAAAATACTTTAACTTTTGGTGGACAAATTTTGAATTATGACTTTACGCCGGGTTCTGCTTCGGCAAGTTCAAATGGCGATGTTCGTACTTTTGGTTCTGCTCCTAAAAATGCCGTAGAGTACTCGGCTTATGTGGGTAATGAAATGAAAGTATCTTCAAAACTTTCTTTACAATATGGCGTTCGTTTTTCAAGATACGATTATACCAGTAAAGAAGATTTTTACTACGAGCGTTTCAAAGTGGGTATTTCGGATGAATTTCCTTCGGGCTACGACATCCTTACAAAAGCCAACAACAAAAATAAAGTATTGCAGACGTACCAAAACTTTGAACCAAGATTCAGTCTGAAATTAGAAACAGGCGAAAACAGTTCGTTTAAGGCAAGTTACAACCGCATGGCTCAGTACATTCACTTGATGTCGAACACGGCAGCCTCTACGCCTCTGGATGTTTGGACTTCAAGTACCAACAATATCAAACCTCAATTAATCGACCAAGTGGCTTTAGGTTTCTTTAAAAATCTAAATAATAATGCTTACGAAACATCGGTAGAAATTTATTACAAAGAATTACAAAACCAAATTGACTACGCAGACCGTGCAGATTTATTCTTGAACCCTGAATTTGAAAAAGATTTGATGTTCGGAAAAGGACGTGCCTATGGTTTGGAATTATACGGTAAGAAAAACAAAGGCAAACTTACGGGTTGGGTAAGTTATACTTTGGCTCGTACCGAGCGTAAAGTAGAAGGCTTGAACAATGGCAATTGGTATCTGAATCGCTACGACCGTACACATACGCTGAATGTAGTAGCACAATACGAATTGAATAAAAAATGGAGCTTCGGCGGTAATTTTGCCTTTATCACGGGTGTTCCTTACTCTTTGGGCAAAGCTCAAGGCTATTATGAAGGATTGGCTTTTGGAATTACAGACAATGGTGTTAGAGGAAACGTAAGAGTACCGTCGTATCACCGTTTGGATATTTCGGCTACAAAAAAGAACAAAAAAGCACTCTTTGGCAAAGGCGAATCTGAATGGGTATTTTCTGTGTATAACTTATACAATCGTAGAAATCCATTCTCGATTTATACTCAACCAAAAGACCAGACCGTTACGGGAACTGGCGTACAACAAGGCGTAGGATTAGTACAAAACGAAGCTGTACGATTGTCAATCATTGGTTCATTTATTCCAGCCATTACCTATAATTTCAAATTCTAAAATCAGTTTCAACGATTATCAATTATGAAATCATTCATCAAACATATAGGTTCTTTACTACTCGGTTTATCTTTAATGAGTTGTGAAGATGTTATTCAGTTAGACGTTCCAGAAACAGAAAAATACTTGGTGGTAGAAGGTACAATTACTGACCAAGCTGGCGAACAAATTATTAAACTTAGTGAATCGCAAGCTTTATTAAGTAGCGATATGCCCAAAGCTATTACCAACGCCGTTGTGAAAGTAACCGACAATACGGGTAAAGTGTATGAGTTTAAGGACACGCAAAATCAGGGAATTTATAAATGGACACCAAGTTCAGCCAACGACATCATGGGTAAAATTGGTAATACTTATACCCTGCAAGTTACCAGTGCTGGCGAAACATTTAAGGCTATATCAGAATTGAGAAGAGTACCTAAAATTGATTCGATTGTCTATAAATACGAAGATAGTCCATCGCCAAATCAAACAGGCGACGACAAACCTAAAGAAGGCTACGAAGCTAATTTTTATGCCAACGATTTTGTAGGAGTTGGCGATTGTTACCGCATTAAAGTTTATAAAAATGGAAAACTTTTCAGTGGAGCAGAAAATATCGTTATTGCTTATGATGCCATTGCCAATAAAAGTAAGGTAGGCGACGGTCTGATGTTTATTTTACCACTTCGCCGTGCTATCAGCCCAGAATTGTATCAAGAAAACGATAAAGTAAAAGTTGAACTCAACTCTATTACAGAAGCTCATTTTGATTTCTGGACACAGCTACGCACCGAACTTAATAACACAGGTTTGTTTGCAACGCCATCTGCCCGAATTCCTTGTAATGTGATAAATACCAATCCGAACTCAAGCAAAAAAGCGGCAGGCTGGTTTGGTACTTCTGCCGTAACGTCATTAGAAGTAACCATTGATAAAAATAAAGCAGTAGCTGAATTTAATGATTAGATTTGTGGAATAATATGGCTTTGGCTGTTAGTAGCCAGCTTTCGGATTTCGGTCCTCGGCTATTGACTACAATATTAACTTTGCGTTGTTTTTACTATTACCGAAAGCAGACATCCGATAGCCGACTACCAACCAAAAAATAAGAATATGGAAACCAAACAAAAAAATAATCCATTGCATGGAGTAACCTTAGAAAATATCGTGAACCATTTAGTGGCTTATTACGGTTGGCAAAAATTAGGTGAGTTAATTAATATTCGTTGTTTTAATTACGACCCAAACGTAAAATCAAGTTTATCTTTTTTAAGAAAAACGCCTTGGGCAAGAACCAAAGTAGAGCTTTTGTATTTGAAAAGTTTGAGAGATATTGCCAAAGCAGAAAAGGCTTTGAAGGCTAATGCTTAAAAAATCTTCAAATTTTTTTAAATTTGATAAATAAAGTACAATTTTGTAAAGTCATCGCTATTGTAGCGATGACTTTACATTTTAATGACAGACACCGACAAAATTCAGTAATTGAAAATTACAAAAAGACAATCATGTGGACGAAATCAAAACGCCACTCCTTCGTTATTACAAAAACACATAGCAAAAAAAGTAACTAAAACTTACGGCTATTTACGATGAATCTCAAAAAACTCAATATTTCACCTACACAAACGCTACAAAATGCTGGTTGGGAATGGATGCTTGGCGAAAACACATTGCCTTATATTACTGATGAAATGATTATTGTTTCTGAACAAGAAGCTGAAAATTACTTTAATGCCGTTAATCAATTGTATGAAATGTATATTGAGGCGGCTCAATACGTAGTTGAAAACGAACTTTTTGAAGAACTGGGCATTCCGCAGAACCTTGTAAAATTGGTCAAGTATTCTTGGGAAAATGATAATCACTGGCATCTTTACGGTCGCTTCGACTTGAGCGGTGGCTTAGATGGAAAACCCATCAAATTAATTGAATTTAATGCCGATACTGCCACTTGCATTCCAGAAACAGCCGTGGTGCAATGGGCTTCGCTAAAAGCCAATGGCTTAGATGAAAGTTCACAATTCAATACTTTGTATGAAGCTTTGGTTGAACAATTAAAAGAAGTAAAACGTCAAAATCCGGTACTTACGCCTACTTTGCTAATATCTACGATGGAGGGATTTCCGGAAGACGATACCAATATGCAAGTACTGGGCGAAGCAGCCTTGGAAGCAGGTTTTGAAGTAGCTTTTGAAAACATAGAAAATGTAGAATTTTCGCCGCTTGAAGGTATTTTCAAACAAAGTGAGTATGATGGTAGCTTTACAAGATACGATTTCTGGTTTAAGCTCGTTCCTTGGGAATACATTGGTTGGGACGAGCCCGAATTGACAGAAATACTCACAAAATTGGTTTACGATAAAAAAGTAATTATCCTAAATCCTGCTTATACTTTGCTTTTTCAATCGAAAGGAATTTTAAAAATTCTTTGGCAATTATTCCCCAATCATCCTTTGTTGTTGGCAACAGACAACAAACCTTTGGCGAACAAAACTTGCGTACAAAAAGTACTCTTCGGCAGAGAAGGAGCTAATGTAAAAATTCTTTCTGAAGTAGGAAATACCATTGAAGCCAAAGAAGGAGAATATTTTGAACAAGCCTCAGTTTATCAAGAATTTACTGAATTTTTGAGCGACCACGAAGGCAACTATTATCAAGCAGGCGTATTTTTTGCAGGTGAAGCTTGTGGTTTAGGTTTTAGAAAAGGAGGAAAAATCATCGACAATACTGCTCAGTTTTGTGGGCATATTGTAGCATAAAAAATTGTCAACAATGCCCATTATTCAAACTTGTTATAAACCTTCGCACATCTGGAAAGATGCTCATTTTTCAACCATTTACCCAAGTACGCTTAGAAAAGTAACGGGTATCCAATACAAACGAGAAAGAATAGAACTTTGGGATGGTGATTTTTTGGATTTAGATTGGTCGTTTGCAGGCAGTACGCCTCCCAATCCTCCAAAATCAAAAAAGAAAAAAACTGCGGCACAGCCTGCCACAGTTCCGGCAAGTAAATCTTTGGCAATACTTTCACATGGCTTTTTGGGGAATAGTTCTCGCCCCTATTTACTGGGTGGCGTTAAGGCCTTCAATGCTATCGGTTGGGATGCTTTGGCATGGAATCATCGTGGACTCAGTGGCGTAAACAATCGCTTGGAACGCATCACCATTCATGGTGGAAGCGACGACTTAGAAGCCGTGATTAATCATGCTTTATCGAAAGGTATTTATGAAGAAATCGCTTTGGTTGGTTATAGCAAAGGAGCAAACATTTCACTAAAATATGCAGGTGAAAAAGGTGTAGATATTCCGAAAGAAATCAAAAAAATCATTGGCATTTCGTCCCCGACAGATTTACAGGGAAGTGTAGATGCCATGGGAAAATCTGGATTTTATGCTGAAAGATTCAAAAGTAAACTTTTGAAATTCTTAAAGAATAGATGGGAACTTATTGATAGCCAAATGTTTAAAGAATTTGAAAAATATAAATTCTTAGACGATTTTACCAATTACTATATTGCTCAACTTCATGGAATGAAAGATGCCGAAGAGTATTATGAACAATGTGCGGCTGCTCCTTATGTGCCAAAAATCAGAGTACCATCTTTGATTTTAAATGCTAAAAACGACCCAGTTTTATCAGAAAGT
>JACCDS011851927.1_pt1 | contig 10446 bp, 12 predicted proteins | sample 7446441 | NCBI WGS metagenome assembly JACCDS01 (sample SAMN15323445, study PRJNA562643) | freshwater metagenome | isolation source: river surface water | place: USA:Blue River Watershed | collected 2017-08-17 | reverse complement strand
GTCGGGGAAAGCGGCGGCGAGCGCGCCGATCACGAGTCGGCGCGACACCGGCAGCGGCTTCGCGCCGCCGGCCGAAGCGACATGCCCGGCGGCACCTGGCGCGAGAGCGCGCGCAAGCAGCGCGCCCGACAGCGCATGAGTCAGCGTATCCATCCGTCAGTCCCAGCGGTCGTCGCGCACCTGAATATCGCCTTCGTGCACGCGGACGGGAAACTTGGCGGTAGGCTCGTAGGCCGGCGCGGTGAGCGCCTCGCCGCTTCTCACGCAAAAGCGCGCGCCGTGACGGGGACACACGATCTGATCGCCTTCCACGGTGCCGCCGGTCAGCTGGCCGCCGTCGTGCGTGCAGACGTCCTCGATCGCGTAGTACTTGCCTTCGACGTTGAAGACGACAATGGCGGTGCCGTCGGCATCGACCGTGCGCCATTCGCCGGGCGCGAGTTCACCGGCCTTGGCGACCGTGATCCAGTCGGACACGCGTGCGCCTCAGACCGCCACGACTTCGATGTCCGGCTCGATCTGCCGCACCAGGCTCTCGATGCCGGCGAGCGTGCCGGAGAGCGAGCTCGGGCAGCTGCCGCATGCGCCCTGGTAATGGACGGTGAGCTGGTTGCCCTCGAGCCCGAGCACGTACAGGTCGCCGCCGTCGTTCTGCAGGTACGGACGCACCTGGTCGTCCAGCAGCTCGTTGATCTTGGTGAGCCGCTCGCGCTCTTCCTCGCTCATGTTCGCCGGGTCGAACGCGTCGTTCATGTGATTGGCGAGGTCGGCCGAGCGCTCGTCCGCCGCGGGCGCATCGCGTATCGGCACCGCGAGCTGGCGCAGGAGCTCTTTCCAGTCCGCCTTGCCGTCCTGCGTGACGGTAATCCAGTGGTCGACGTAAAACACGTTGGTGACGTGCTCGATGCCGAACAGCGCAGACGCGAGCGGATCGCGCCCCGCCTGCTCGGCGTTGTCGTACGAGTGCGTGATCCCCCACGTCAACGGCTCCCGCAACACGAACTTCATCGCGTTGGGGTTGGGCGTCGGCTCGATCTCTGCGATTTTCGGCATGTGTCGGGTTACGCGCCGCCGATCGGCGAGTGCATCGGGTCGCCGTCCGCTTCCGTGGACGTCGTCGCAATGGAATGAAACGCCGCGTGCAGCGTGTGCCACGGCAGGATCGCGCATTTCACGCGCGTCGGCAGATCGCGCACGCCGGCGAATATCGTGAGCCGGCCGAGGTGATGCTGGCCGCCGTTCACGTCGAGCTTGCCCGTCGCCATGTCGCGAAATTCCTGCGTCAGCTGCTCGGCGTCGCCGCGCGCCTTGCCTTTGACCGCGGCGGTCATCATCGAGGCGGACGCTTTGCAGATCGCGCACGATTCGCCTTCGAAGGCGATCGCGTCGATCACGCCCTCCTTCACCCGCAGCGTGAGGTCGAGCTTGTCGCCGCAGAGCGGGTTGAGGCCCTCTGCACGGTGCGTGGCGTCCGCGAGCGTGCCCCAGTTCCGCGGCTTGCGGTTATGGTCGAGGATCACTTCCTGATAGAGCTGCTTGGTATCCGCCATGGCTTAGCCGAATATCTTCTGCACCTTGCGTATGGCCGCGACCAGCGCGTCCACTTCTGCAGGCGTGTTGTAGAAAGCGAAAGACGCACGAGAGGTCGCCGGCACCTTGAAGCGCTGCATGACCGGCTGCGCGCAGTGATGGCCGGTCCGTATCGCCACGCCCTCTTCGTTGAGCAGGGTCCCGACGTCGTGCGGGTGCACGCCCTGGATCGCGAACGACAGCACCGCGGCTTTCTTCTCGGCCGTGCCGATGATGCGCACGCCCGGCATCCGGTTCACCTCCGAAGTCGCGTAATCGAGGAGGTCGTGCTCGGCGGCCGCGATACGGTCCATGCCGAGCGCCGTCAGGTAGTCGATGGCGGCCCCCAGCGTGATCGCCGCAGCGATGGGCGGCGTGCCCGCCTCGAACTTCTGCGGAATGACGTTGTAGGTCGTCTTTTCGAACGTGACCGAGAGGATCATGTCGCCGCCGCCCTTGAACGGCTGCATCTTCTCCAGCAGCGCCGCCTTGCCGTACAGCACGCCGATGCCCGTCGGGCCGCACAGCTTATGGCCGGAAAAGGCGTAGAAATCCGCGTCGAGATCCTGCACGTCCACCTTGAGATGAGGCGCGGCCTGCGCGCCGTCCACCAGCACCGGGACGCCGCGCTCGTGAGCGAAGGCGATCATCTCCTTCACCGGGTTTATCGTGCCGAGCGCGTTCGACACGTGGGTGACGCCGACGATGCGCGTGCGGTCGCTGAAAAGCTTGCGGTACTCGTCCACCCTCAGCTCGCCGCGGTCGTCGATCGGCACGACGCGCAGCTTCGCGCCTTTTTCTTCGGCGACCATCTGCCACGGCACGATGTTCGAATGGTGCTCCAGGGTGGTGAGGATGATCTCGTCGCCGGCGCCGATGAACTTGCGGCCGTACCCGTGCGCGACGAGATTGATGCTCTCCGTCGTGCCGCTCGTGAATATCACTTCACGCTCTTCGCGCGCGTTGATGAACGCCTGCACCTTCCGGCGCGCGAGCTCGTATTCGGCCGTTGCCTTCTCCGAGAGGTAGTGCACCGCCCGGTGAATGTTGGCGTGCTCCTGCGTCTGGTAGCGGACCCAGCGGTCGATCACCGGTTGCGGCATCTGGCTGGACGCCGCGTTGTCCAGAAACACGAGCGGCTTTCCGTTCACCTGCAGCTTGAGGACCGGGAAGTCGCGGCGCACGGCTTCGAGGTCGAGCGCGCCGCCTTGGAGGAACGGTGCGGAAGCGGGTCTTGCGGTCATGCCATACCCCCCGTTATGCCGCCGTCTGCTCGAGCACGATGCGCTCGAGCTCGCGCACCACGCTGGCAACCGGTATGCGCTCGATCACCTGGGCGCCGAACGCATATGTGAGCAGGCTGCGGGCAAGCGCGTCCGGCAGGCCGCGGCTCTTGAGATAGAACAACTGTTCCGGCTCGATCTGCCCGACCGTCGCCCCGTGCGAGCACTTCACGTCGTCGGCAAAAATCTCGAGCTGCGGCTTGGTATCCACGCGCGCCTTGTCGGACAGCAGCAGGTTGCGGCTTTCCTGCACCGAGTCGATCAGTTGCGCGCCCGGACGCACGACGACCTTGCCGTTGAACACGGCGTGCGCGGCGTCGGCCGTGATCGTCTTGTGCAGTTGCCGGCTGCGCCCGTGCGGGGAGGCGTGATCCATCGTCGTGTGCGTGTCCGCAAGCTGACGGCCGCCGATCAGGGCGAGCCCGTCCATCGTGGCCTCCGCGCCCTCGCCGCTTTGCACGACCTCGAGGTCGTAGCGCGAGATGCGCGCGCCCAGGGTGATGCTCTGCGACACGTAAGCGGCATCCTTCTCGAGCGCCACCGCCGCATGCGCGATGTGATAGCTCGCCTTGTTCTGCCGCTGCAGCCGCACGTGGCGCAGCCGCGCGTTGGGCGCGACGGCGATCTCGGTCACTGCGTTGGCCAACGTTACGCCCTCGCCGATAGACACGTATTCCTCGACCACCGTGCACTGCGAGCCGGGTTCGAGCCGGATCAGGCACCGCGGATGCGACACGGTGTCGGGCTGGGTCGAGACGAACAGCAGATGGATCACGGCGCCGTCGCTGTTCTGGTGCGCGTGGACGTAACCCCCATCGCGCAGATGCGCCGTGTTGAGCGCCGTGAACACGCGCGACTCGTACGAAGCGAGCCGCGCGAGCGCATGCTCGGTGCCGTCAGCCGGCCTTTGCAGCGCGGCGGCGAGGCTCTCGACCGTCACGGCACTTCGTGCCGCCAGCGACCATTGCGGCGCATAGTGGCCATCGACGAAGACCAGCCGCGCCTGCGCTTCGGGCAGGAACAGCCGCTCGACGGCGGCGGCATCGGGCATCGTTGCGTGCGCGGCGTCGCGAAAGCCGGTACGGGTGAGCGGCGTGATGTCGGTGAAGCGCCATTCCTCGTCGCGCGTCGTCGGAACGGCGAGCGCGTTGGCGCGCTCGAGCGCGTGCGCGCGGCGCTCGTTGAGCCACGCGTACGGGGTGTGCGGCGCGCCGCCCCCGTGCGCCAGGCTTTCGATGTAGGGATGCACGGCAGTCGTCGTCATGGGATCGCTATGCGCTTCAGGCGGCAGCCTCGCTCACGACCCAGTCGTAGCCGCGCTCCTCCAGCTCGAGCGCGAGCGACTTGTCGCCGGTCTTCACGATGCGACCCGCATCCATCACGTGCACGTAATCCGGCGTGATGTAGTTGAGCAGCCGCTGATAATGGGTCACCAGCACGCACGCGCTGTCCGCGTTCTGCAGCCGGTTGACTCCGCCCGCGACGACGCGCAGCGCGTCGATGTCGAGCCCCGAATCCGTTTCGTCGAGTATCGAAAGCAGCGGCTCGAGGATGGCCATTTGCAGAATCTCGTTGCGCTTCTTCTCGCCGCCCGAAAACCCCTCGTTCACGCTGCGGTCGAGGAAGGCAGGGTCCATGTCGAGGCCCTTCATCTTTTCCCGCACGAGGTCGTCGAACTCCAGCGGATCGAGCTCGTCCTTGCCGCGCGTGCTCTGCACCGTGTTGTAGGCGAGCCGCAGAAAGGCGCTGTTCGTCACGCCGGGAATCTCGACGGGATACTGAAAACCGAGGAACACGCCCAGCCGCGCGCGCTCTTCCGCTTCCAGCTCGAGGAGGTTACGGCCCTGGAACAGCACTTCGCCGCCGGTCACTTCGTACGCCGGATGGCCGGCGAGGACTTTGGCGAACGTGCTTTTACCCGAGCCGTTCGGCCCCATGATGGCATGGACCTCCCCGGCCTTGACGGTGAGATTCATGCCTTTGAGAATTTCGATGCCCGCAACGTTCGCGCGCAGGCCGCGCACTTCGAGCAGGGTTTTCGCGTTCGAATCGATCATCCCACGCTGCCTTCCAGTTTGAGCCCCAGCAGCTTCGTCGCCTCGACGGCGAACTCCATCGGCAGCTGCTGGAACACGTCCTTGCAGAAGCCGTTGATGATCATCGACACCGCTTCCTCGGTGCCGATGCCGCGCTGCCGGAAATAAAAGAGCTGGTCCTCGCCGATTTTCGACGTCGTCGCCTCGTGCTCGACTTGCGCCGTGCTGTTCTGCACGTCGATGTAGGGAAAGGTATTGGCGCTGCACTTCGAGCCGACCAGCATGGAGTCGCACTGCGAGTAATTGCGCGCGCCGGCCGCCCGCGGTCCCACTTTCACCAGCCCGCGGTAGCTGTTGTTGGAGTGCCCCGCCGAGATGCCCTTGCTGACGATGGTGCTGCGCGTGTTGCGCCCGATGTGCACCATTTTCGTGCCGGTATCCGCCTGCTGATAGTGGTTCGTGAGCGCGACCGAGTAGAACTCGCCCACCGAGCTGTCGCCGAGCAGCACGCACGACGGATATTTCCAGGTGATGGCGGATCCGGTCTCGACCTGCGTCCACGAGATGCGCGAGTTGACGCCCTTGCACAGCCCGCGCTTGGTGACGAAGTTGTAAATCCCGCCTATGCCTTTCTCGTCGCCCGCATACCAGTTCTGCACCGTCGAATATTTGATGTCCGCCCGGTCAAGCGCCACGAGCTCGACCACGGCCGCGTGCAACTGGTTGGTGTCGAACTTGGGCGCAGTGCAGCCTTCGAGGTAGGACACCGACGCGTCGTCCTCGGCGATGATCAGCGTGCGCTCGAACTGCCCCGAGTCCTGGGTGTTGATGCGGAAATACGTGGAGAGCTCCATCGGGCATTTCACGCCCTTGGGTATGAAGCAAAACGAGCCATCGGTGAACACCGCCGAATTGAGCGCCGCATAATAGTTGTCGCTCACCGGCACCACGGAGCCCAGGTACCGGCGCACGAGATCCGGATGGTCGCGCACCGCTTCGGAGATCGAGCAGAAGATGATGCCGACTTCGGCGAGCTTCTGCTTGTAGGTGGTTGCGACCGACACCGAGTCGAAAATCACATCCACCGCCACGCCCGCGAGCGCGGCGCGCTCGTTCATCGGCACGCCGAGCTTCTCGAAGGTGCGCAGGAGCTCGGGATCGACTTCGTCCATGCTCTGCTTTTTCTTGGGCTTGGGAGCCGAGTAATAAATGATGTCCTGAAAGTCGATTTTCGGATGATGGACGTTAGCCCAGTGCGGCTCGACCATCGTCAGCCACTGCTCGTACGCCTTCAGGCGGAATTCGAGCAGCCACTCCGGCTCGTTCTTTTTCGACGAGATGAGCCGGATGGTGTCCGCGTTCAGCCCGCGCGGCGCCGTCTCCGCCTCGATGTCGGTGACGAAGCCGTGCTTGTAGGGCTGATTGACCAGGTTGTCCAGAACGCTACTCATAAAGCCTCCGGTGAGCGGTGAGCGGCCGGCCGTTATCGCCGCAGCCGTTCACTGGTTCACCCGCGCTGTTCAGTGGTTTTTGAAGCTGACGCTTTCGCCGCAGCCGCAGGTCGCCTCGACGTTGGGATTCTCGATCTTGAACGCCTGCTTGAGGCCCTCTTTGACGAAATCGACCGTTGCGCCCTTCATGAAGTCGAGATTCGACCGGTCGACGACGATCGTCGTGCCATGCGCTTCGAAGCGCTCGTCGCCGGGCTGCACGTCGTCCGCGTAGTCGTAGGTGTACGCGTAGCCTGAGCAGCCGACTTTCTTCACCCCGATGCGCAAGCCGAGCCCGCGCCCGCGCTTGGCGAGCTGCGCCTGAATCTGCCTGGCGGCGCTTTCCGTAATCGTTATCGACATCGCTTTCTCGTCCGTTGTTCAGACGGCCAGGGCCGTCAATGCTCTCAACCGTTTCACCACCGCGCGCAACGCTTCCAGAAATCCGTCCACGTGCGCTTGCGTCGTCCCGGCGCCCAGGCTCACGCGCACCGCGCCGCGTGCGAGATCGGGCGCCACGCCCATCGCCAGCAGCGTCGCCGAGGGCTCGGGGTTCGCGCTCGAGCATGCCGCGCCGGCGGCGACGGCATAGCCGGCCTTGTCCAGCTCGATCACCAGCGTCTCGCCCTCGATGCCCGGCATCGCGAAATAACTCGTGTTGGGGATGCGCGCCGCGCGTTGCCCGAAGATCACCGCGCCCAGGCCGTGCAGCCCGCGCTCGAGCCCGTTTCTCAATACATTGAGGCGCGCGTTGAGCTCGTCAAGCCGCTGCCCCGCCAGCTCGCACGCGAGGCCGAACCCCACGATGGCGGCGACGTTCTCCGTGCCCGACCGCCATCCGCGCTCGTGCCCGCCGCCCGCGATGATGGGCCTCAACTCGATGCGCTTGTCCACGATCAGCGCGCCCGCGCCCTTGGGTCCGTAAATCTTGTGGGCGGAAAGGGTCATCGCGTGCACGTTGAGCGCGCCGAACTCGACCGGAATCTTGCCCAGCGCCTGCACCGCGTCGGTGTGCATCCACGCGCCGGCCGCCCGCGCCTTTTCGGCTACCCGCGCGACGTCCTGAATCACGCCCGTTTCGTTGTTGGCGAGCATCACGGACACGAGCCCGGTGCGCTCGCGCAGTGCTGCATCCACGTCGTCGAAGTCGATGGCGCCGTCGCGCGTGACGGCCAGCTTGCGCAGCGTCCAGCCGCTCCTCGTCAATTCCTGCGCCGGACGGGCGACACAGGGATGCTCGATGGCGCTCACCGCGATTTGCGAGGGCTTGAGATAGCCGGCGCCGCCGCGGACGAAAAGATTGTTCGCTTCCGTGCCGCCCGAGACGAACACGACCTGACTCGCCTGCACGCCGACCATCGCCGCCACCTGCTCCCGCGCGGTGTCGATCGCGTTGCGCGCGATCGTGCCCAGCTCGTGGCGGCTCGACGCGTTACCGTACTGCTCGCGCAGATAGGGCAGCATCGCGTCCAGCACACGCCCGTCGAGCGGCGTGGTGGCGTTGTGGTCGAGGTAGACGTGTTCCATCGCGCCGGGGTTTCAGGCGGCTACCGAGGTCGGCTTTGCCGCAGGCCCGCGCATGTCCTGGACGCGCGCGACACCGGCTTCCTTTGCGCGTTGAGCATCCACGAGCTGGCGCAGCGTGACGCCCTCGAGATAATCGAATATGCGCCTGTTCAGCGTTGCCCACAGGTCGTGCGTGAGGCACTTCTGCTCGTCGTGGCAGTTCTCCTTGCCGCCGCACTGCGTCGTATCGATCGGCTCGTCCACGGCCAAAATGATTTCCGCGACGGAAACCGTGGAAATGTCGCGCGCGAGACAGTAGCCACCGCCGGGTCCGCGCACGCTTTCCACGAGCTGGTGCCGCCGCAGTTTGCCGAAGAGCTGCTCGAGATACGACAACGAAATCTTCTGCCGCGCACTGATTTCCGCCAGCGTGACCGGCCCGCTGCCATCCCGTAGGGCCAGATCGACCATTGCAGTCACTGCAAAACGGCCTTTAGTCGTCAGTCTCATTCCTCACTCCTCGGTAAAGTCGTGCTGCTTCAAAGTGATAGCTGCCACTGGATACACTACCAATTTGGTCAACTATACTTATCCCGACTTTTTCAGTCAACCATTTTATTGAGGTGGGTCGCGTCGAGCCTGCTATCCACGTCATTCTCGATTTTCAGTCCCAGGCGCTGCAGTTCCGCGAGGATGTGCTCGATGCGCTGGTCGGTATCCGCGCTGTGGTCGATCAGCTCGTGGAGCGCCTGCACCACGGGGTCGTTCATGTCGCGCGGGACGCCATACGCCGCAAAACGCCCCCCCGCCTCCTGCGATTCGACCAGCCGCGCGGGTATGCCGATCGCCGTCGCGCCCGCGGGCACCGGCTTCACCACCACGGCATTGGAGCCGATCTTGGCGCCGTCGCCGATGAGTATCGGTCCAAGTATCTTCGCCCCCGCGCCGATCACGACCCCGTTGCCGAGCGTCGGGTGGCGCTTGCCCTTCGCCCAGGAGGTCCCGCCGAGCGTGACGCCGTGGTAGAGCGTGCAGTCGTCGCCGATTTCCGCCGTTTCGCCCACCACCACGCCCATGCCGTGGTCGATAAAGACGCGGCGGCCTATCGTCGCGCCCGGATGAATTTCGATGCCCGTGAACCAACGCGCGATATGCGAAAGAAACCGCCCCAGCCACTTGAACCCGGCAACCCAGCAGCGGTGCGCGATTCGATGCAGCACCAGCGCATGAAACCCCGGATAGCACGTGATGATTTCCCACGTGCTGCGCGCTGCCGGATCACGCTCGAATACGACCGCGATTTCTTCTTGTAGCCGTGAAAACATGCCGGGGGCCTTGTGCGAAGAGCGCAAGTTTACAATGCCCCAGTAATTCAATCAACTATTGAGTAGCGGGCAGTAGGGTTATGGGCGCTTCACCGGGTTGCGGAACGCCTTCAGCAGGCCGCGCAAGATATTCACCTCGTCCTGCTCGAGCTCCGCCCGTCCGAAGAGCCGGCGCAGCCGCGGCATCAGCTTCTTGGGATGGCGCGGATCGAAAAAGCCGATCTCGACCATGACCTGCTCGAGATGGGCATACAGCCCCTCTACTTCTACGTGCGTCGCCAGTACGCGGCGTACCGGCTCGACTTGGGACGACGACGCGGCCATCCGCACTTCGTAAGCCATGACCTGCACCGCCGCGCCGAGATTCAACGAAGAGTAATCGGGGTTGGCCGGTATGCTCGCAAGCAGGCTGCACCGGTTCACCTGCTCGCCGGTGAGCCCGTACGTTTCATTGCCGAAGACGAGGGCCACCGGCTGGGTGGCCGCGATTCCCGCGATCCGCTCAGCCGCTACGCGCGCCGTCGTGCACGGGACCGCGATCTCGCGCATGCGGGCCGAACACGCGACAGCGTACGCCACATCGTTCAGTGCGTCGTCGAGCGTCGCGCATAGCGTCGCGGCATCGAGCACGTCGGTCGCGCGCGACGCTCGCCACTGTGCTTCGGGATCGGGATAGCGCTGCGGGTTGACGAGATAGAGGCTTGCGAGCCCCATCGTCTTCATGGCGCGCGCGGCCGCGCCGATGTTGCCCGGGTGACTGGGCTCGCACAGCACGACGCGGATATTCTTGAGCGGTTCGCCGTTAGACACGAGAAGCTATCTCATAAAGAGGGGCGTTGTGCGGACGCGGCTCCGGGCTCCATCCCACCGCGCCCGCGTCGCGCACGTGCGTGTTTGTGAGATAGCTTCTACAATACGCGCTTCCGATTGCACGGCCGCCGAACAACGCCGTCAGTCCTCATCCGGCCAAAGTCCCCCGTCATCCTATGCATCCGATGCTCAATATCGCGGTCAAGGCCGCGCGTCGAGCGGGCAACGTGATCAATCGCGCCGCTCGCAACCTGGATATCGTCAACGTGACGCAGAAAGCGGCGAACGACTTCGTCTCGGATGTCGACAGGGAGGCGGAGCGGGAGATCATACGCACGCTGCTGGAAGCGTATCCGGATCACTCGATTCTAGCAGAGGAGAGCGGAACGACCGGGCAGTCGGACTATCAGTGGATCGTCGATCCGCT
>JACCDS012050723.1_pt1 | contig 10450 bp, 10 predicted proteins | sample 7446441 | NCBI WGS metagenome assembly JACCDS01 (sample SAMN15323445, study PRJNA562643) | freshwater metagenome | isolation source: river surface water | place: USA:Blue River Watershed | collected 2017-08-17 | reverse complement strand
GGGCCGGCCTGGGCCATTGATCACCACAAAGGCGACGCCTACAACTTTGGCTCATCAAGTGCAGCGGCCATCGCTGGTTATCCGTCGCTGAGCCTGCCGGCGGGTTTTGACGGCCTCTTGCCGCTTGGCATCAGTATTATCGCCGGGCCTTATGCCGAACCACAGCTGCTGGGTTTTGCCCACTGGCTGGAAACGCAGCTTGGTCCCTGGCAGGCGCCGCAATATCAGCAAAAACTGCCAGCGGCTATTCAATCTCAGCAGAAATGAGCTGCCGCGCGCCATGTCGGTGCGCGAGCTCTGTCGCACAAATTCTGCAGCGCTAGTCCCAATGCACCGGATGCTGTGCTTTGACCGCAGCTTTAAGCATATCCAGCAGTGGCAACGCCCGGTTACGCAGCGGCACCGGTGCTTCGGCCTGCTCTGACAGATCGGTGGCCACCGGCTCTGCTGGCGGCAAATCGGCAATCGCATCCTGCAGTTGCCACAGCGCCTGCGGCACGTCGTCGGCGTATAAAGCGCCGGGTACTTTGGGTTCCAGCCCCATCAGCCGGATCAACTCCAGCGCCGGTTCGCCAAACATGGTAATAGGGTAATGATCTTTGCTGTGAAAAGTGACAAGCATAAGGACCTCCACGACACCCGCAGAATGGGTTTTAACTATAAACACAGGCACAGCTGTCGCTCAAGCGCTGCGAGCTCTGGCCAGGTAAGTTTTTATATCCGCGCCGTTTATTTATTCTTCGCGCCAGTCTGCGTAGCTGCAGGCGCAGTTTGCCCGGCAGCGACGGACGTCTGTGGCCCTGCGACCGGCGACAATAACGCCACATTGCTGTGCGGGATGATACGCAGTTGCCGCTGCTGCAGCACAAACCAATAAGCCGAATTACGGCTAATCAGCTGTACATCCGACAGCACCGTCTGCGGTTTTTGCTGCGAGTCCAACACTGGCGTAACCAGCTGCAGCTGATAGCGGTCGGTTTCTGCCCGTTTAAGCTCGCCCGCCAGATGATGCGCCGGCACTAAAGCGGACATCACCAGATAAAGCAGTAACACAGGCCAAATCAACCAGCCATAAGCCGAAGTGGCCGCCGGCTTGCCCCGGCGGTAGCGGGTACGGATCGCCAGCGTCGAAATCACCAGCAAAAAACTCAGCTGGGCTAATAAAAACAGCAGCACCTGCGGATGATGCAAAGGCGCCAGCAACACATCCGGCAGCTCAAGGTACGGCAGCACATTAAGGCCAAAAGCCGCTAATAACGCGCCATGAAACACCAGCCCGAGCAATCCGACCACCAGATAACTCAGTAACAGTGCCAGCGCCGGACTGGCCATACAGAGCGTTTTCAGCTGAAGCAGCTGGCGTAAGACCGCGTCCTGCCGCCAGTCATGCATCTGTCCTGTGCCAGCTGTGGCTTGGTTTTCTGTCGATTCTATCTGAGACATCGCAATATTCCATTTACAAATCTTGCTTATCAAACCACAGTCGCCGCCCGCCAGCAACAAGCCCGTGGCAAGTCACCCCAGACCAAAGTCGGCTCGTCAGCGCCGGTGCGGCGGCAGATACTCAAAGACAGACCGTTTACAGCAACCACAAGCCCGCGTATAACAATGAAACAGAGCAATCACTCTAAAAAAGCCAGCGCCGCCATGCAACAAGCGCAACAGATAGCAGACATCATCCTGCGCGGGTTTCGCCGCCATTTTCGTTTGTTCCGTAAAATCACCCATCATGCCGCCGACCATTTTGCCGCGGCTGACTGGACGGGTTATCAGCGCGACAGCGCCGGGCGGATCTCGTTTTATGATACCCGGGTGCAGGAAACTATCGAGGCGCTGCAAAAGGAACTGCCGGACCATGACCCGGACCAGGCCTTGTGGCAACAAGTGAAAAGCCATTATCTGACTTATCTGAAGTTTCACCCGCAGGCCGAACTGGCAGAAACCTTTTACAATTCTGTGTTTTGCCAGCTGTTCGACCGTCAGTATTTTCACAACCAGAATATTTTTGTCGAATCGACCTTAAGCCTGCAGCAACTGCCGGCGCCGGTCGCTTCGGTGTATGACAGTTATTTTCCGGCGCAGGACGGCTTGCGCCAGTGCCTGCGCACTGTGCTCGGCCGGGTGCAGCCCGCGCTGGCTTTTGAAGACGTGGAGCGGGATATCCGGCTGATCCTGCGCACCTTTGTCGCGCAGTCGAGCCATGGACGCCATCCGGTGCATCAGCTGCGGCTTGATATCCTCAAATCGGTGTTTTATCGCAACAAAGCCGCCTATATCGTCGGCCGGGTGGTCAGCCCCGATGGCCAGCAGCCTTTTATTATGCCGCTGTTGCATCAAAAAGACCGCGGGCTTTGGGTCGATACGCTCATCACCGACCGCAGCCAGATGACCATTATCTTTGGTTTTTCGCGCGCCTATTTTATGGTGGATTTGCCGGTGCCTTCGGCACTGGTGCATTTTTTAAAAGAGCTGCTGCCACACAAAACGCTGGCAGAACTGTACAGCTGTGTCGGTCTGCACAAACAAGGCAAAACCGAGTTTTACCGTGAGCTGCTGGCGCATCTTGCCAGCAGCCGCGACAGTTTTGTCGCAGCGCCCGGTGTGCGCGGTATGGTGATGATGGTGTTCACACTGCCGTCTTTTCCTTATGTGTTTAAAGTCATTCGCGACACTTTTGCCGACAGCAAACCTTTTGGCCGCGACACCGTAAAACAACGCTACCATCTGGTGAAAACCCATGACCGCGTCGGCCGGATGGCCGATACGCTGGAATACTCCGACGTGGCGCTGCCGAAAAATCGCTTCTCGCCTGAACTGCTGGCTGAGCTTTATCAGAGCATCGGCAATTCACTGTCAGAAGATGGCGACCTGCTGGTGATCCGCCATCTGTACATTGAAAGGCGAATGGTACCGCTGAATCTGGCGCTGGAGCAGGCCAGCGCGGCAGAGAAACGCCGGCTGATGCAGGATTATGGTCAGGCGATTAAAGACATGATCGCCGCCAATATTTTTCCCGGCGACATGCTGCTGAAAAACTTTGGCGTCACCCGTCACGGCCGGGTGGTGTTTTATGACTATGACGAAGTGCGGTACCTGCTGGATATGAATTTTCGCGCTATCCCCCACACTGACGACTGGGAGCAGTTATTAAGCCCCGAGCCCTGGTATCCGATCGAAGCCGGTGATGTGTTTCCGGAGCAAATCGCCACTTTTGTTACGGCGCAGCCAGAGCTGCGCGCTTTATTGACCGAGCTGCATCCGCAGCTGCTGGACGCCACTTACTGGCAACAAAAACAAGCCCGGGTGCGCGCCGGTGAAGTGCAGGATGTGTTTCCTTATCCGCGTGAACAAAGATTCAGCGCTTTATACCCGGACGAATACGGCCGCTGACAAGACTTCACGGCGCGCTTAGAGTACACTTGCCGCCTTTGATGACCGCCAGTACGACACTGCCCAATCCGATCATGACAGACATCGCCAGCCTCACGTCTCCTGTTACTGCCCCGGCCAACGCCGTACTGGCACTGCGCCAGCGCGAGCTGGCCAAAACCACCAAACCCTTTAATGCCCGTGGCAGCAAAGTCTGTCGCTGCGAAGGTTGTCTGTTACCCAAGACCGACTGCCTTTGTGCGTTAAAGCCAGCGCCAGGCGCACGCAGTGCATTTTTATTGCTGATGTATACCGGCGAATGCTTTAAACCGAGCAATACCGGCCGGCTCATTGCCGATGTCGCCGCCGACAGCCATGCCTTTGTCTGGGACCGTACCATGCCCGATCCGGCCTTGCTGGCGCTGCTGACAGACAGCCGCTACGCGCCCATTGTGGTGTTCCCGCAGCAATATGCCACGCCAGAGCGTTGTATCGACAGCATGCCGGAGGCTGTCAGCGCGCAGGGCAAAATTCCACTTTTTGTGATGCTGGATGGCACCTGGCGTGAAGCGAAAAAGATGTTCAGCAAAAGCCCTTATCTGGATAGTTTTCCGGTGCTGGGCATCAATCCAGCCAGTGCCTCGGTGTACGCCCTGCGCGAGGCGGCCCATCTGCATCAGCTTTGCACCGCAGAAGTGGCTATTGAGATTTTACGCCTGGCCGGCGATGACAACGCCGCGATGGCGCTTAGTGATTATTTCCGCCAGTTTCGGCGCAACTATATGGCCGGCAAACCGCATCTGCAGTTTGACGAATCAGCGCTGTAAGCCGGTATTCAAAGCCAGCGTTTTAAACCTTCGGTCATTTCAGGGCAACGGCTGATAAAACGCCTGCAATTTTGCAAGCAGCCAGTCTGGCGCATCCAGCACTAAGTCATGACCCGCTGCCGGCGCCACCGCCAGCGGCAATTGCCAACAGGCCGCCAACGCCGCACTGCAGGCCGGGTCGACCAGTTTGTCTTCTGCCCCACACAACAACAGCAACGGACACTGAGGTTTTTGCGCCGGCCTGAACTGGCTGGCCGCCCACAGTTGCCTGAGTACGTTGCGCCGCTGCACCGGCCTTTGCCGGGCTATCTGTACCGCCAGTGGCAATTGCCTTGTCCGCACGTCCGCGCGCTGACTGGTCATTTGCAGGATCAACTGCTCCCGCAGGCGCAGCGGTGCCAGCATAGCGGCCAGCACCGCCGGATATTGCTGCCAGCGCAGCCGCTGATAAAAAGGCGTCAGCTGACCGGCACTGGTGTTCAGCAGCGCCAGCGACGCCACTTCACTGCGCGCCCGCACCGCCAGCTCAAGTGCCAGCATAGCGCCGAGCGACATCGCCAGCAGGTGCCAGGGGCCGGCATGGCGCCGGCGCAGCACCGGCAGCAGCCAGTCCGCCAGCCCAGACAAACTGGCCGGACTTTCGAGCTGATGATAATCGCCCATGCCGGGTAAATCCTGCAGCAACACAGGCCTTTGCAGAGCCTGCTCCAGCTGCGCCGGAAAATCGCCCCAGTGGCCCTGCTCGCGCGCCAGGCCGCGTAACAACACTAACGGTCGTACCATAGCGCATTCGCCTCCACCGCATTGCGACTGTCGACACTGCCGAGCCAGTCGGCGGACGCCGCCGCAGCCTGCAGTAAAAATTCAAATAAAATCAGATGACTGCGCAGCACTCTTTTGACCCGGTGCGGTTTCATTGGATGAAACAGGCCGTGGCTTTTGAGCAACTGAAACGGATTTTTCCGCACCCAGTTCCACGACCCCATCTCCAGCGTCAGCGGCAACATCAGATGCGGTTGTTGCAGCGACAGATCAAACAAATGGTCCCATAAATCGCCATGACAGAGATAATGGCGGCTTTGTGGCTCAAAAATGTAGTTCTGATGCGGATAAGTCTGAAACAGCAGTTCGCGCAGCCGGTGCATTTGTGCCAGATGGGCAATCGGCTGCGTGGAGGATTTGGCATAAGGAAACCACAAACGGTCGGTGCGGCCAAAGCCGGAATGGCAATCCAGCACCAGCGAAAATGGCGCCGGGAACAGGCAACTGCTGACAAAATCGACTAAGGCCTGACTTTCGGCTTCCAGCTCGCCCGCACTGCCGCGAAACCAGGGCAAATGATGGCTGAACCGCTGGCCGCCGACTAAAAAGGCGGCACCTTCCGGGCAATCCTGCGGCGCGTTACGCATCAAATCGACATGGCGGGCGTTGGCGCGCCAGCCAAGCGCCATGCCGGCAGGATTTAACAGCGGCAGCATGTACAGCTGTACCCGGTCAAACAAAGTGGCAAACTGGCGGTCCCAGCTGAGCCGGCTGCACAGGCTTTCTAAATACGCCAGCAGCACCTGAGTGCCGATCCGCTCCAGCCCGTGAATACCGGCGCTCAGCAGCAGTACCGGTTTGTCTGCTCTCGCCTGTCCGACCGACACCGCATAAATCGGCAGTTGCTGGCCTTTTAAAGGCACCATCGCCAGCATACGGGCACTGACCGGTGCCGGCGCATGGCGCAGTAACAGTTCAAGCTGGTGGAGTTCAGGCAATGAGTCGCGCACGGTCGGCCAGAGTTGCTGTTTTATCATCAGCTTACGCCAGAGCGAGCGACAGCTTTGTGGCACTTTGATGAATTTTTCAGCAAGAGCGGCAAAGAGCACCAACAAGTTCAGGATACGACAGCCACCTACAGCAAAATGGCCACAGGCAAAGCAGATTTTCGGCATGTGAGTGGCACGAAAGCAGGAAAATTGAACGCAGCAAGCCGTCTCGCAGACAGCGGCCGCGCGACGGTTCCATTGTTAAACTGACATGCCGATGCAAGGGCCAACGAGAGCACGGCGTCAACTTGGGTAAACAAACTGGCAGCATGCCGACAGACTGTGGCATAGTGAGTTTTTAACTGAACCGGAGCCATCATGCGCCTGTTTTTGATTGGGCTGCTGTCAGTCCTCATGCTGAGTGCCTGCCAGCGCCCGCAGCACGGCAGTGAAGAGTACTGGTACAACAAAATGCGTGAAGAGCAAAGAGCGCAATGCCGCTTATTGCCGGCGCCGCTTTCGGAAAGTTGCGTCAAAGACGCCAACAGCAAAAGTTATCAGGAATATCTGCGCCAGCGCAGTAACAATCCACCGGCTCAGACCGATTCAAAATAATCGACCCAATCCCCCGTTGCCGGCACCTGCCGTTGCCCGACCGGCTGCAAACCGGCTTTTTGCAGAATTTTTTTCGACGCCAGATTGTGCGGTGACACGATGCCCGCCAGCTTTGGCAGCCGCAGCACAGTGCGTCCATACTGCGCCACTGCAACCGCCGCTTCAGACGCATAGCCCTGACCGGCGAAGCGGGCCAGCAATGCATAACCGACATCAGGGCAATCGAGATAATCGCGCTGAACCAGCCCACAAAGCCCCAGCGCAACGCCGTCAGCCTGTCGTTCGACCAGCCACAGACCAAAACCATGGCGCTGATAACTGCCGAGCAAGTGCTGCACCAGATATTGATGGGCCTCATCGAGCGTCCGCACCTGGCGGTCACCAATATTGCGGATAAAATCCGGCTCGTTCAAAAGCGCCAACAAGAATACACTGTCTGCCGGCGTGATTTCACGCAGGCGCAACCGCGCGGTCGTCAGAATTTCAGTCATCGTCACTCCACAACCCGCTGATAAAAGACCTGGGTTTAATAAGAAAAGGCCTGTCAAAACAGGCCTTTTGCAAAGCGATCAGGCGCTTTTTTTCTCCTGACTGGCCTGATTGGCCAAACTGGAACTGAGCAGTTCCTCGTCAGTTTTGCCTTCCCAGTAGGCCGCATTTTTGATACCCAGTTTTTCAGGGTGAAAGACCGGGTCCAGTCCTGCCGCTTTTTGCGCTTCATAGTCCCGCAGACATTTGAAGGCGATTTTATGCAGCAACAGAATCGCGATGATATTCAGCCAGGCCATTAAGCCAACGCCGATATCCCCCAGTGCCCAGGCCAAATCTGCTGTTTTGACGGTGCCATATACCACCGCAGCCATGATGCCAATCTTCAGCACAAAAGCCAGCCAGGGTCTCGAGACTGAGCGGTTGATATAAGCAATATTGGTCTCAGCAATGTAGTAATAAGCCACGATAGTGGTGAAGGCGAAGAACAATAAAGCGATAGCCACGAACAAGGAACCAAAGCCCGGCATCACGTTCTCAAGTGCCGTCTGTACATAGCCAGGCCCGGCAGCCACACCGGCCACCCCGGTATACATCGCAGAACCATCCGGCGCCTGTACATTGTACTGACCAGTGATCAACAGCATAAAAGCAGTCGCAGAACAGACAAACAAGGTGTCCACATAAACCGAGAAGCCCTGCACTAAGCCTTGCTTGGCAGGATGAGAGACTGCCGCGGCAGACGACGCGTGAGGACCAGTGCCCTGACCCGCCTCGTTAGAATACACACCGCGTTTGACTCCCCACTCAATAGCGAGACCCAGAATGGCGCCATAAGCGGCTTCTGTGCCAAATGCACTGTTAAACACCAATGCGATCACAGCAGGTAGCTGGTCAATGTGCAGCGCTATCACCACACAAGCAACGATGATGTAGCCCAAGGCCATGAAGGGTACGACGATTTCGGCAAATGACGCTATCCGTTTCACACCACCAAAAATGATAAAGCCCAGCAAGATCGCCAGTAAACCGGCCGTCACATTCGGTGACAAACCAACAGCCGTCTGCAAACTGGATGCGATCGAATTTGCCTGCACGCCTGGCAATAATAAGCCACAGGCTACAACAGTAGCGATGGCAAACAACCAGGCGTACCATTTCACGCCTAAGCCTTTTTCGATATAAAAGGCTGGACCGCCCCGGTACTGACCGTTGATTTTTTCTTTGTAAACCTGACCCAGCGTAGATTCAACAAAAGCGGAGCTGGAACCGAGGAAAGCCACTACCCACATCCAGAACACCGCCCCCGGGCCACCAAAGGTAATCGCGGTCGCCACACCGGCAATATTACCGGTGCCCACCCGGCCGGCCAGCGTCATCGTCAACGCCTGAAAAGACGACACACCGCTGTCAGAGCTGCGGCCATCAAACATCAGCCGGACCATTTCTTTCACATGGCGCAACTGTAAAAAGCGCGAGCGCAGTGAAAAATACAGCCCCACCCCCAGGCACAGCGCTATCAGCGCTTTGCTCCAGATGATGCCGTTCACCACAGCAACAATTTCATTCATCAGCAGATTCCTCGGATTTGTTCTCGTTCAGCGCTATAGTTGCGCTGTTGTCTGGCAAGGTCAGAAAGATGTCCCGCATACCACAGCAGACCGGGCTATAAGATAACGACTAAAGTCGGAGGCGCCCAGTAATATTTCGCTAAAGTAGCGGTAGACTGCTGCCAAAACACAGGTTTGTGCCACAGGTAGGACTAGTCAGCGGCATGGAGCTGTACCGCGACAGGTTTGAGCTGGCGCATTTGTTTTAAAATCCATTGCTGGCGTTTTTGAATATAAGGCGACGGCGAGCGCGCGGAAAAACGGTGCGGATTGGGTAACACCGCAGCCAGCAATGCGGCTTGCTGCCGGCTGAGCCGGGCCGCAGGCACTTTAAAAAAATGTTGGGCCGCCGCTTCAGCGCCAAAAATGCCCGGGCCAAATTCGACGCTGTTCAGGTAAACTTCCAGAATACGCTGCTTGCCCCAGCCGACTTCAATCAGCAGTGTAAAGCCAGTCTCCAGCCCTTTACGCAGCCAGCTGCGGTCACTCCACAGAAACACGTTCTTCGCCGTTTGTTGTGACAAGGTGGAAGCGCCGCGCACTTTGCGGCCTTTGCTGTTATAAACCAGCGCCTTTTCAATCGCCGTGAAGTCAAAGCCATGATGTTGCGGAAATTTCTGGTCCTCGGCCGCGACCACTGCCTGCCACAGATGGGGCGAGATCTGCGCAAGCGGCCGCCACTGATGTTTGGGCTGATAGCTTTTGCCGGCCAGCCAGGCTTCGACCTGCCGCTCCAGCATTACACCGGTATAAGGCACTGGCAGATAAGCCAACAGCAGCACCAGCATCAGGGCACACAAGGCGGCATAACGACAGCAGTTCAGCAGCAATCTGAGGATTTTTGTCAGCAAGTGATTGAGTTCAGTCAGAAAAACCTGGCAACAGTCTAACGCTGTTGCCAGAGCCTGACCAGCACACTGCAATGGCGGTTTTAGCTGCGCTCGTCGGCAGCTTTTTGCAATAACCGCCGGCTTTCCTGCAGGAACTGACCGGCCAGCTCGCCAAAGAACTGCTGGCCTTTGGCAAATTCGGCCATCAGCCCGTCCTTGTCACGCGCTGCCAGCAAATGCGACAGCTGATTAAATCGATGCTGGTAACGCTGCAGCAAACCGGTCACGGCATGCGAGCTCAGCATGATGTCCGCGTAAAGCTCGGCATTTTGCGCAAATAGCCGGCCGACCATCGCCAGCTCCAGCCGGTAAATCGGTGAGCTGAGCTCGAGCAATTGCTGCAAATCCGCCTGCTCTTCGGCAAGATGCACGCCATAAACCAGCGAGCTGAAATGCCGCATCGCCTGGATCAGTTGCATCAGCTCATCATGTTGCTGCGCAGTTTTTTCGGATAACACAGCGCCCCAGACACTCAATTGCTGCAGCACCCACTGGTATTGCTGTGGGGCACGGCCGTGACAAACCACCACCACTTGTTTGACGATATTGCTGATATCAGGCCCGAACATCGGGTGCAGCCCCAGCACGGGCCCGCTGTGCTGCGCCAGCATCGCCGCCAGTGGCGTCAGCTTAACACTGGTAATATCGGCCAGAATGCAGTCAGCCGGTAACGGCGGCAATTGCTTAATGACGCTGGCAGTGATCGCAATAGGGACCGCAATCAGCACCAGCGCCGCATCGGCACAAATGTCGGCGGCGGCTGGCCAGTCCTCAGACTCCAGCACAGCAACCTGATAACCGGAGCGCTGAAACAAACTGACAAAACGCCGGCCCAGTGCGCCACGGCCACCAACTACCACCACTTTGCCGCCACCTTCGCGACAACAAACAAAGCCGGC
>JACCDS010761311.1_pt1 | contig 10456 bp, 9 predicted proteins | sample 7446441 | NCBI WGS metagenome assembly JACCDS01 (sample SAMN15323445, study PRJNA562643) | freshwater metagenome | isolation source: river surface water | place: USA:Blue River Watershed | collected 2017-08-17 | reverse complement strand
GGCCTGCAGGCGGTACTGCATCACCCGACGATCCTGCAGGCAGTGAACCCCGCGCATGCGGTCGACTTCAGCGCCGAGCACACGCTGCAGGCCTACATCGTGATGGGCTCGGTGGTGCTGGTGGTCACCGGCGTCGAGGCGCTCTATCTCGACATGGGCCATTTCGGCCGCCGCCCGGTGCGGCTCGCGTGGCTGCTGGTGGCGCTGCCTGCGCTGCTGATCAATTATTTCGGCCAGGGCGCGATGATGCTGTCGGATCCGAATATCGCCGCCAATCCCTTCTTCCTGATGCTGCCCGACTGGGCGGTGTGGCCCATGATCGGGCTGGCGACTGCCGCCACCGTGATCGCATCGCAGGCAGTGATTTCCGGCGCCTTCTCGCTGGCCAACCAGGGCATCCTGCTGGGCTTCCTGCCGCGCATGCAGATCCTGCACACCTCGGACACCGAGCGCGGGCAGATCTACATGCAGATGGTGAACTGGGTGCTGCTGGCGCTGGTGATCTTCACGGTCATCGAGTTCAAGGAATCCGGCAACCTCGCCGCCGCCTACGGCATCTCGGTGACCACGACGATGATGATCACCACCTGCCTGCTCGGCGTGGTGATGCGCCACGAATGGAAGATCCGGCCGTTGCTGGTGGCGCTGCTGGTGATGGTGTTCTTCGTGGTCGACTTTTCGTTCTGGACGGCGAACGTGATCAAGCTCAAGGACGGCGGCTGGTATCCGCTGATGCTGGGTGCGATCTGCTTCGTGATGCTCACCACCTGGTACCAGGGACGCAAGCTGCTGCGCGAGCGCGTGGTGAGCGACTCGATCCGGCTGCCGGAGTTCGTGCAGGCACTGCTTGCGCATCCGCCGCACCGGGTCGAGGGCACCGCGGTGTTCCTGACCGCGCACATCGACTATGTGCCGGTGGCGCTGCTGCACAACCTGAAGCACAACCGCGTGCTGCACCAGCGCGTGCTGTTCCTGAAGCTGTCAACCTGGGATGTGCCCTATGTACGCGACGAGGAGAGGTTGACCATTGGCGAGCTCGGCGGCAACTGCTTCGTCGTGCGCGCGGTGCACGGCTTCAAGGAAACCCCGGACATCAATCAGGTGCTCGCGCTGCTCGAGCAGCAGCATGGCCTGAAGCTGGACCTGGCCGACACCTCGTTCTTCCTGGCCCGCGACACAGTCGTGCCGAGCAAGCTGCCGGGCATGGCCATCTGGCGTGAACGGCTGTTCGGCTGGATGATGCAGAACGCCGCGAAGCCCTCCGACTTCTTCCGCATTCCGCCCAACCGCGTGGTGGAGCTGGGAACGAAGATCGAGATCTGACGAGGGAGCGTCCCGGCGCCTCAGTGCGCCAGCACCCTCGCCAGGAACTCCTGCGCCCGCGGCGCCCTCGCCGCGGGTTCGCCGAAGAATTCCTTGCTGCTGCAGTCCTCGAGTATCCGGCCCTGGTCCATGAAGACCACGCGGTCGGCCACGCGGCGCGCAAAGCCCATCTCGTGCGTGACGCGCATCATCGTCATGCCGTCGTCGGCCAGCTTCACCATCACCTCCAGCACCTCGCCGACCATCTCCGGGTCGAGCGCCGACGTCGGCTCGTCGAACAGCATCACCACCGGATCCATCGCCAGCGCCCGCGCGATCGCGACGCGCTGCTGCTGGCCGCCGGACAGCTGCGCCGGAAACTTGTCGCTGTGCGCGGACAGCCCGACGCGCTCCAGCAGCTGCGCGCCGCGCGCGGCCGCCTCCTGCTGATTCCGCCCCAGCACCTTCACCTGCGCCAGCGTCAGGTTCTGCATCACCGACAGGTGCGGGAACAGTTCGAAATGCTGGAACACCATGCCGACCCGCGCCCGCAGCGCGGGCAGGTTCGTGGACGGGTCGTGCACCGCAATGCCGTCCACCACCAGTTCGCCCTGCTGGAAGGGCTCGAGCGCATTCACGGTCTTGATGAGGGTCGACTTGCCCGAACCGGACGGCCCGCACACCACGACCACCTCGCCCTTCTTCACCGACAGCGAACAGTCGTCGAGCACGCGAAAGCTGCCATACGACTTCGACAAGTGCTTCATTTCGATCATCCGGCTTCCTTTCAACGCAGGATCGCGATACGGCGCTGCCATCGCGCGGCCAGCCGCGACAGCGCATAACAGATCAGGAAATAGACCACGGCCGCGCCAAGGTAGGCCTCGACCGGACGGCCGAGGATCTTGCCGGCGACATCAAAGCCCTTGAGCATGTCGTACGCGCCAATCGCATACACCAGCGAAGTATCCTGGAACAGCACGATCACCTGCGTCAGCAGCACCGGCAGCATGCCGCGCAGCGCCTGCGGCAGGATCACCAGCCGCATGTTCTGCGCCGGGCTCATGCCGAGCGCCATGCCGGCCTGCAGCTGTCCGCGTGGTATCGCCTGTATGCCGGAGCGCACGATCTCGCAGAAGTAGGCTGCCTCGAACGCGACGAAGGTCACGGCCGCCGACAGCTCCGCGCCGATCGGTCGGCCGAGCACAAAGGGCATCAGCAGGAAGAACCACAGGATAACCATCACCAGCGGCACCGAGCGCATGGTGTTCACATAAACCGCCGCCGGCAGCGCGAGCCAGCGGTTGGAAGAAATGCGCATCAGCGCGAGCAGGCTGCCGAACAGCAGGCCGCCGATGCTCGCGACCACGGTCAGCTGCAGGCTGAACAGGAAGCCACCGAGCACGTAGCGCTGCATCAGGTCCGCGCTGAAAAAAGACAGGTCGAGTTCCATCGCTCAGCCCCCCTGCCCGAGCGGCGCGCCCACGCCCGGCACGCGGACCGCCGATTCGACCGCTGCCAGCGCGCGATTCACCGCAAACGCGGTTACGGCATACAGCAGCGTGACCACGAGGTAAATCTCGATACCGCGCGCTGTTTCTTCCTGCGCCTGCAGCGCGAACTGCGTCAGCTCGGCGATCGACACCGCGAACGCCACCGACGAATTCTTCACGATGTTCATCGCTTCCGAAGTCAGCGCCGGCCACATGACGCGCAGCGCCACCGGCAGGATCACCAGACGGTATGACTGCGCGTTTGACATGCCGAGCGCCAGCGCGGCATTGCGCTGCCCGCGCGGCAGCCCTTGTATGCCGGCGCGCACCTGTTCGGCGATGCGTGACGACGTGAACAGGCCGAGCGCCACCGAGACCAGCAGCCACGACGGCAGCGCCTTGAGCGCCGGCACGAACGCGGGCGCGACGTGATACCAGAGGAACACCTGCACCAGCAGCGGCACATTGCGGAACAGCTCGACCCAGCCGGCGGCGACCGCGTTCAGCACGCGCCGCCCGGGCAGGGTGCGCACGGTGCCCACCAGAATGCCGAACAGCAGCGCGATCGCGAAGCCGAGCAGGGCGACGGTCGCCGTCCAGCCCCATGCGGAGAGCAGCCACTGCAGGTAACTGATCTCGCCGCCCTTGCCGAAACAGCCGGCAATCAGGTTGCCGCCGGTCGTGCTGCTGCAGAAAAGGTCCCAGTCGAGATTCATTCGTGTCGTCAGGTGGGCGGGTAAAAAGGCGGCCGGCTCAGCTGGCGGGCCGGTCCGACAGCGCGCGCAGGTTCTCGCGCAGTGCCGGGCTCATCGGCAAGCCAAGGCTGCGGCCGCGCGGCGGAATCGGCTGCATGAACCACTTGTCATAGATTCTGGCGAACTCGCCGGAGGCCATCAGCCCGGCCAGCACGCCATCCACCAGCTGCTTGAAAGCGGGATCGTCCTTGCGCAGCATGCACGCATAAGGCTCGACCTGTAGCGGCTCGCCGACCACGTGCCACTGCTGCGGCTGCTTGGCATTCAGCATCTGGCCATACAGCAGGATGTCGTCCATCACGAACGCGGTCGCACGGCCGGCATCGACCAGCAGGAAGGAATCGACATGGTCGCGCCCGGCGACCAGCGTCATCCGCATGCCGCGCTCGAGATCGAGCTTGCGCAGCAGCTTGAAGCTGGTGGTGCCGGTGGTGACGGCGACCGGCTTGCCGGCAAGGTCGCCGACGCCCTGCACGCCGCTGTCGCGCTTCACGAGCAGGCGCGGGCCGGTGTAGAAATAGTTGATCGCGAAGGCAACACTCTTCGCACGTGCGGCGGTGTTGCTGGTCGAGCCGCATTCAAGGTCGACCGTGCCGTTGGCCACCAGCGGTATGCGGTTCTGCGAAGTGACGGCCTGGAAGCGTACTTCGAGGTCGGGGCGACCGGTGGCCTTGCGCACTGCGTCGACCACCTGCACGGCAATGTCGACGCCAAAGCCGATCGGGCGATGCGGTCCGTCGAGATAGCTGAACGGCACCGACGATTCGCGATAAGCCAGCGTGATGCGGCCGCTGTCGGCAACCTTCTTCAGCGTACCGCTCAGCTTGTCTGCGGCCTTGCCGTCGGCGGCAAGGCATGGCAGGCAAACCAGCCCTGCCGCGAGCGCCGCAAGCCACCCCTGTCGTCCTGCCTGCTTCGCCATCGATCCCCCGCGCATCGCATGCCGCCCGCATGCCGCTCACATGCCGCTCGTATGCCGCTCGTATGCCCTGTGTTGAGCTGAACCCTGTATTGAACCCCGTACCGAGCCCGCGTTAACGCTGTTCAGTCGCCCGCGGCGACGCCCTCGCGACGCGGATCCGCGCCCCCTTCGAGCCCCTCGGAGGTCACCATGATCGCGTGCACGCCGCTGGGCAAGGGCATGATGTTGACGCGATGCCCCTGCGCACGCAAGCCCTCATGTAGCGATTCGAGCACGCTGCCGCGCTCTATTTCGGTATCGCGGTTGCGGCTGCCCATGTTCGGCAACGCAATCGCCTGCTGGATGTCCAGTCTCCAGTCGAGCACGCCGATCAGCGTCTTTGCTACGAAGTTGATGATCGAACTTCCACCGGGCGATCCGAGCAAGAGGAACAGCCGGCCATCACGCAACACGACCAGCGGTGCCATGGCACTGCGTGGACGCTTGCCTGCCTCGACGCGGTTGGCCACCGGGCGCTGCTGCGCATCGACCGGATTCAGCGAAAAATCAGTCAGCTGGTTGTTGAGCAGGAAGCCGTGAACGAAGATCTTGCTGCCGAACTCGGATTCGATGGTGCTGGTCATGCTGACGCCATTGCCTTCGGCATCGATGGCGACGAGGTGCGTCGTCGACGGTACATCAGCAGCTTCGCCCTGCCCGCGCCGCTGCAGCAAGCCGGCCGGGTCGCCGGGCGGTGCGACGCCCATCGACTGGCGGCCGTCGATCTGCGCGCCGCGCCAATGCAGGTAGCGCGGATCGAGCAGCGCCGCCACCGGCACATCGACAAACGCCGGATCGGCGACATAACGCTCGCGGTCGGCATAGGCCAGCCGGCCCGCCTCAGCGAAGTAATGCACCGTTTCACGCGACATCGGCAGCATTGCCGCCATCTGGTGCTGCTCGAGGTGGCCCAGCATCTGCAGCACCGTGATCGCGCCCGACGACGGTGGTCCCATCCCGCACACCCGGTCGGCGCGATAGCTGCCGCAGACCGGCACGCGTTCCGTTGCACGGTAGCGCTGCAGGTCCTCTTCGGCAAGCACGCCCGGCCGTTCATGCGAGCGCACCGCACGCACGATATCGGCAGCCAGTTCGCCCGCGTAGAACGCATCGACGCCTTCCGTCGCCACCCGCCGCAGCACCTCGGCCAGCGCCGGATTCTTCAGCAGGTGCCCGACCGGCGCCGGCTGGCCGGCGGGAAAGAAATAGGCGCGCGCGGCTTGCTGCGCATACAGGCCGCGATTGCCGGCAATCTGCCGATGCAGCCGCGGCGACACCGGGAAACCGCCTTCGGCCAGCGCGATCGCCGGGGCGAACAGGCGCGCCCAGGGCAGCCGCCCGTGCCGCCGATGAGCCAGCTCGAGCACGCGCAACACCCCCGGCGTCCCCACCGACAAGCCACTGTTGACCGCATCGGCAAACGGCAGCGGCTTGCCCTCGCGCAGGAACATCGCAGGCGTGGCCGCCGCCGGCGCGGTTTCGCGGCCGTCATAACTGCGCACCACGTTGCGGGCGGCATCGAAGACGACAATGAACGCGCCGCCGCCCAAGCCGGACGACTGCGGCTCGACCAGCGCCAGCACAAGTTGCATCGCGATCGCCGCATCGACGGCGCTGCCCCCGTCGCGCAGCACGGCGCGACCGGCTTCCGATGCCAGCGGATTGGCCGCCACCGCCATCCATTTCTGCGCCTGCACCAGCGCCTTGGCCGTGCTGCCGGTTGCCGCTTCCGGATTGTCGGTTGCGTCAGCCGCGTGCACCGTCAGGCTGGCGAGCGCCAGCAGGGCCGCCGCGAGCAACCGGGCGAGCCGGCCAGCTGCCGGGGACATCAATGACATCAGGGACAGGGACGTGATCGGCATACGGTGCGTGGTCAGTGGGTGCCGCCACTGGCGGCGGCGGCGGCGGTTCAGCTTTCAGGGAGAAGATACTTCTAGGCAATATATCCGGTATTATCTTGCATAAATGAGCACATCCGCTCGCCTCAACGGCATGCACTTGATTTTTTCGTCGCCATGCCGATTCACCTTGCATCTGATCGCAGGAAACACCCAGCATGGCTGAAGCAGCCGAAAACCAAGCCGCCGACAGTCAGGCGCAGGCAGAGCCGGCGCTTGAGCCTATCGTCAAGAAAAAGAAAATCGAAGGCGGCCATGCCGGCGCGCACGGCGGTGCGTGGAAAATCGCGCTGGCCGACATGATGACGGCAATGATGGCCTTCTTCCTGCTGATGTGGCTGCTTGGAGCAACCACTGAAGACCAGCGCAAGAGCATTGCCGACTATTTCAAGCCCACTTCGCACAGCCTCGCCAACGTCAGCCGTACTGCCGGCACCGGCGGCGTGATGGGCGGACAATCCATGCTCGATCCGGACGGCATGCCCTATGCCGGCCAGCAGACCAGTCTGTTCGAGAGGGAGACCCCGCGCTCCGAACTGGGCAAGCAAAGCGGCGACGGCGAGTCGCAGGACGACAACAACGACAAGCATTCGAGCGAGCTGTCGGAAGAGGAAAGGCAGAAGATCGCGGCCGAGACCGACAAAAAAAACTTCGACAAGCTCGAACAGGAAGTGAAGGAAAAGCTGCAGCAGAACCCGCAGTTCGACAAGATCAAGGATCAGGTGAAGTTCATCCGCGAGAAGGAGGGCCTGCGCATCGAAGTGCTCGACAAGGCCGATTTTTCCATGTTCGGGCTTGGCACCGCCAAGATGCAGGGGCGCGCCGAAGCGCTGATTCGCGAGGTCGCGAAATCCGTTGCGGCCATGCCCAACAAGGTGTCGGTACGCGGGCATACCGACAGCCTCGCGTATGACGACGGCGTGCGCAGCAATTGGTCGCTGTCGGGCGACCGCGCGGAAAGCACGCGGCGCATCCTCGAAAGCGCTGGCATTGCCGAAGGCCGCTTCGCCAAGATCGAGGGTGTCGCAGATACCGCGCCCTACCTCCCGGGCAATCCGGCCGATCCGCGCAACCGGCGCATCAGCATCACCCTCCAGTACCAGGACGCCGCCCTCGGACGCTGAACGATGAGACGACCCTCTGCCCCGCCGTTGCTGCTCGCGCTGCTGACTTCGCTCTGGCTGGCGAATGCCGTCGCACAAAACGCCGCGCCGGCGCAAAATGCCGCGCCGGCCCAGAACACGCCTGCGCCGCAGTCCGCGCCCGCAGCCGCTACCGGCAAGCCCGCGGCACCTGCTGCTGCCAACGCATCCGCAGCACCCGCCAACGCACCGGCCCCGGCATCGTCGGGCAAAGGCGCAGCTGCGGCAGGTGCCGCGGCCAAAGGTACGGCACCGGCAGCGCAGACGTCGCCCGCCGCGCCAGCGCAAAATGGGCCGCCCCGGAACGCTGGGCCGGGGGGCGCTGCTACAAAAGCGCCGGCAGACGCGCCAAAGCAGGCCGCACCGGCGCCGGTACAGCCGCCCGCTGCTGCAGCAGGCGCAGACAAGTCGAGGCCGGCCCCCGCAGGACAAGGCGCGCCGTCGGTACCGTCAGCGCCAGGCATGCCGGCCGTCGTTCCGGTACCCGTCGCGGTCCCGGTTCCGGTGCCGTCAGCAGCACCGGCGCCACCGCCCGCGCCGCCCGCCGCGGCGGGACCCGCACCCGCACCTGCGCCAGCGCCAGCCATGCCGGCAGCCGCCGCGCTGCCGGCGAATCTTGCGCCACCGAAGCCGCCAGGCTGCGTGGTGGCCGAATTCCGCGCAATCGGTATGGATACCAGCATTGAATCAGAGCGGCGATCCAAAGCCCTGGGCTGGCTGCGCAAAAAGGCGAAAAAGTGCACGCCGGAGCAATTGCTCGTCATGCGCAACAACCGTTCGCAATGGATGGGTACTGCCGACTCGGCACAAGTCGCCGCCGAAATCGACGGACTACTGGAGGGTTTTGCGATGACCAATCCGGCGGTGGCCGCCCTGCTCTACGGTACGCCGCCACCGCCCCCGCCGCCACCTGCGCCGGGCAACGACAAGGCCTCACCGCCGCCGAAGAAGTAAGCCGCGCGCCGGGTCAACTTGCGCATTTGCAGGATCAAAGCTTCAGTCCCCCATGACAGCGATCGGGCGCAGACAAATCACGTGGGGCCGCGGTTCGAAGCGGCACGTCGCGCTTGCTGAGATCAGATTTGACGGCGAGGCGTTTTACCGTCGGTCACTGCCTCCGCCCCCGCAAGGCGAAACAAGGCAGCAGCCGCGCTCAGTCGCGCGCGGCCATCAGGAAAGCCGGGATAATGGACTTCAGCAAGCCCGGTTTCGCATGCACACTCTCGTTGGCGGCCGTACGCATTGGCGCGTCCGCTGAAGTGTGCCGCGACGCGCGGAAGCGGTCGAGGATGGAGCCGCTGACCTTCGGCGCCAGCGGCGATGTCGGACTTGCCTGCCGCAAGTCCGACTCGCGATCGCCCAATTGCTCGACCGAGCGGCAAAACTCAATGAAATTTTCCCGAATGTTGTGATCGCTGGTCATCACGAAAAACTCGGTGCCGAAGAATTCGTTCGCGCTCGCGCTGTACATCACCGGCGGCGACAGATAGAAACCGGCATCGAAAGACTTCGAGAAGATGCTCTCGTAGGTCTGCAGGTTGTCCACCCGGCTGGGCACGATGACCAGTTTCGGAGGACGGCGCAGCTGCGCGTTGAAGACAAAGGAAAACCGGTTCACGAACTCGAGCGTGCTGTCGAGCTCGACGCGAGACAGTGAGCTCGGCACCAGCACAAGGTCGAATTCAAACAGAAAGTCCGGCGGCAGCACATCGGTCCATGTCAGGTCGGCCACCAGCACTTCGCGGCCCTGGTTCGCCCGCCGCAATGCCTCTTTTGCCTTGAGCAAGGCAATTCCGGAGCCTTTGGCATTCGGCAAATCAACCGTATGGCATTCGATTCCAATCGGATAAGCCTTGCGGATCCATTTGCCGGCAGTCGCCTGATGATCGAAATCGATCATTGCCGTCTTTTTCCCCGAGATATAGGAAAAATATGCCGCAAGATTCGCCGAAACCGTGCTTTTGCCGACACCGCCCTTTTGGCTGGTAATGAGGATCTTCAGCGGAGTGCCCATGACGTTCCTTCTGCTTTTACCGCAAGCCGTTGATTTTCATGACGAATTAATTATCAATCGGGCATTGCCACCAATTAATAACTAAAATAATATTGCTCTGGAGTATATTCAAGCCCGGATTAAAAGCAAATGTTTTGAACAATTGAGGTTTTTCTCATGACCGACCACGCTGCCAAACCCACGATGATGCGATTCGAACCCGATATGGGCTGGTCTGCCGCAGCTGCGCCGGTCGTACCGCAGGATGACGCTGCCGATCCGCCGGCGCGCCTGCCGCAGACGGTGGAAAGCCTGACTGCCGACGCCCTGCTGAACATCGGCGAATCCATGCAGGATGTGTTCGAGAATCTGAAAATCAGTGACCAGCGGCTGCAAGGCTGGAGTCAGGTGCATGCGGCGCTCCGGCTGCTCGGCGCGAAGCTGCAGGAACGCAAGGCCCTGCTGGAGCGACTGGCTGCGCTCGACGAGGAAATCGATGGCGTGCGCGGACTGGCGATGGAGGTCGTGAAGAACGCGCACCAGAGCGAGCAGGAGGTACATGAAACCTCGAAGCTACGCATGCAAATTGCGGAATCGCTGAACGACAAGCTCAGCGCTGCATTGAAAGGCTGATGTGATGACCGCCCTGCGAATCCGCCCGTCACTGCTGGCGCTGGCGCTGAACTGGATTGCCTTTGCCGGCGTGTTTGCATGGATTAGTGCGACCCAGCGCCATGTCTTGTGGTGGCTGAGGCTGGACTGGTCGAGCTGGCTGACCCAGCTGGGCACGTTCGCAAAACTGTCGGCGGTGCCGGCGGGCAGCGTGTGGATACTCTGGCTGCTGACGAGCGCGTGCTGGACGCTGGCGTCTGCCGTGCCGGCCTTGCGCAGGCCGCTGGCGCAGGATCTGCC